>Ga0208820_1000695_pt1 | contig 21840 bp, 19 predicted proteins | sample June2015DPH_16_5_FD_184713 | JGI IMG/M metagenome (GOLD analysis project Ga0208820, IMG submission 184713) | Peatland microbial communities from SPRUCE experiment site at the Marcell Experimental Forest, Minnesota, USA - June2015DPH_16_40... | ecosystem: Environmental > Terrestrial > Soil >...
TGCCACTGCTCGACATCCCCGCCGAATCGTTTCGCGTAAGCGGCCACGCAAGTCTCCACGGCCAGCGCGTGCTTGCGCAAGCCTTCCGACTTGGTGAACTCACACAGTATGTTCCAGGCCTGTTCGCGGTCAATCATCGCCAACCATCATATCCCCGGTGCGCCCCACTCCGCGTGGCGGGCGGCGCGGAAGCGGTCGCGCTCGCGCTTGCTTGCGCAAACGGTAGTCAGCCCGGCGGGCGTGCAGGTATCGAGCTCGATCAAGCCGGGATGATGGCGCGGGCGGCCGACGATGCGCGAAGTTGCAGGCGCGACCGGTTCGCGCGCCAGCGCCACATAGCTGTACTTTTCGTCCTCGTAACCGAGATCGGCGCCCTTGATGCGCCGATGCAGCGAGGAGCGCTCGACGCGCGCCGCGAAGTGGCACCAATCGGGATCGACGACGGGGCAGGCGCCCGCAGAGGGGCATGGCGCAATCATGTGTGCGCCGGCGGCCAGCAGCTCCGACCGCGCCGCGCGGATGACGGCAAAGCCGCGCGGCGTGCCCGGCTCGACCAGGATCAGAGCCACCCGCGCGGCCTGCCACAGCTTCTTGAGCGGCGCCGGCGCCATTTCACCAGCCGAGTAGGCCAGAATCACCAGATCGTGCGGTTCCAGCGTTGGCGTGCGCGTCACATCTTCCGCCGTCGCGCGCGCCTGGGGCAGCCATTGGCGCGCCGCTTCGAGAAGCGCCGGATCGCGATCGATCAGCGTCACTGCCGCCGCGGGGTACTCTTCGAGCGCAGCCAGCGACGCCGCCCCCGAGCCCGCGCCGACATCCAGCACGCTCGAGATTTCGCGGCCGCCCAGCAGGCGATGGGTTTCGCGCAACACGGCGCGCGCCGCGGCGTAAGTGGCCGGCATGCGGGTCACCAGGTACGCGGCCGTGCGCTCCGCGGCGGCGAGGCGCGGCGGGGCCTTGCCGGCGCGGTAGGCATCCGACATTTCCGCGGCGGCCCGTTTCAGGGACGCGAAACCCGCCCCGCCGGCGCGCTGAGTGCGCTCCGCAATCTCCTCGATGGCTTCGCTGACATGCCGCGGCAACTGCATCTCTCCATTGTGACCCGAACCGCGCGGAACTTCCGCTCGCGATGTGGTGTCTATGGGGGTGAGCGCGCAATGCGGAAGCGGCTCAAAGAAAGCTGAAATCAGGGGTTCCCGCCCTTCGGGATGCCGCGCCCGTGGTGTGCCCGCAAGGGGAAAGGAGCGACGACGATGTTTGAAACAGCGGTTCTTACCAATCCTTCCAAGCGCGTCTGGAGCACTTGCGCCGGGATGACGGCCCAGGCGCTGCTGGTACTGGCGGTCGGCCTGGCGCCGGTCATTTGGCCGGATGTTTTGCCGCACGCGCAAATGCTGGTCTCCCTGGTGGCGCCCGGGCCTCCGTTGCGGCCCGCACCCGCCGCGCAGCCTCGTACCGCGGCGCGCGTCGTGCCCGTGCGTCCGTTCCGCATCGACGTCGGGTTGCGTTTGCCAGCCCTTCCTCCCGAGCATGCGGCAATCATCGATGACCCGCCCGCCGCTGTTGCAACCGGGTTCGGCAACGGTTTTCCTGTAGGCGATGGGCCAGGTCTGGGAAGCCTGCTGGACAGATTCGGCAACCTCCCGCTTCTGGTCCCGGTTCGCCCGCAGGTCAAACCCGTAACGCCGGTGCAACCCACGCCCAGCCAGCCCATACGCTTGCCCGGCGGCGACGTTCGCCTGGCCCATCCCATTCATCGCGTGGAGCCGCGCTATCCGCAGTTGGCCATCGCGGCGCACATCTCCGGAGCGGTGGAACTGGAAGGCATCATCGACACCGGCGGCCGGATTCGCGATCTGCACGCGCTGAGCGGCAACCCGCTGCTGGTTCCCGCCGCGCTCGAGGCCGTCCGCCAGTGGGTCTATTCGCCGACCCTGCTCAACGGCAAGCCGGTGGAAGTGATCGCCCCCATCACGGTGATCTTCCGGCTGACCCGGTAGCGGCCGCGCTGGATTTTCGAGGCCGGTGGGAAATCGTATGGCCGGCCTCGATTCCCTCAACGAAGAACTACTGTGAACCCTCTTGTGTGAAATGGCGATCGTTGGTCAGGACTTCCGAAATGCCCTGGCGGCGCATGGTGGTCATGGATATACAGTCCACGAGACTGTAGCCCTTGTCATAGCGCTGCTCATACAAATGCAAGCCCGTCAGGAAGGACTCACGCGATTGCGGATGAACTGTCACGCGCCGGTCGTCCAGTATCCTACGCACCGCACGAACGGCAGCCTGCCGTAGATGCGTGCCGCGCTGAGCCAAACCGTCCAAGAGCTCGGTCAGCACTTCGTCGGTCGTAACTAAGCCGATTTCTCCCAGCGCCTCCCGGACGCGGACTACCTGTGCGCGGTATTGATCGTGCGAATGAAGTGCGGCGCCCCAGTACAGCGTGTCCGCGAAGACCAGCCTCACTTCTTTTTCGGTGCGCGGCGGAGATAATGGTCGAGCCGGGCGAAGTAGTCGGCGGGGACCTTCGCCCACTCTCTCGCCGGCACTGCCCTCCCAATCGCCGATAGCTCCGTCTCCAGAGAGCCAGCGGCGAATTCTGCGGCAACGCGCCGCGTCGAGCGCGCCTTCCCGCGCGCAACCGCTGCGGCGCGCCATCGTTGTTTGGTCGCGGTGGCCAAGCGTTGTCCCTCATCTAGTATACCCTGGCGCCCGTGTTCCGTTTTGCACAAGTACCCCGTCCGTGCGGGTGGTATAATTAGGGTGTTTAGCACTCAATAATCTCTTTTGAAATGACCAAACATCCCAAGGGCACGGGCGCCCGCATTTTGCTCAGCTCGGTTTTCGGCCCCTACGCGCAGGACGACGCGTACGGCAGCCGCACCATCAACCCGATGGAGCTCTACCACAACCAGGTGACGCGCGCGCAGGGAGCGTTTTCGCTGCGTATGTTCCACCGCTCGTGGGGCCTCCTCATGATCCAGCGCAACATCTCGGCGCCCACCACGGTGCTCGACTTTCCCACCCGCGCTGCGTTCGAGGCCGAACTGACGAGCAACGAATATGACATCGTCGGCATCTCGTCGATCATCGTCAACGTGGGCAAGGTGCGGGAGATGTGCCGCATCGCGCGGCAGCTTGCGCCCAATGCCGTCATCGTGGTGGGCGGACACGTGGCCGCCGTTCCTGGCATCGAGAAGATGATCGACGCCGACCACATCGTGCGCGGCGAGGGCATCTCCTGGATGCGCCGTTTCCTGGGCGAGGATGAAACCGCGCCGATCGCACATCCCGAGATCGTTTCCGGGTTTGGCGCGCGCACGCTGGGAATCAAGCTGCCGCAAACCAAGGGCTCGACCGCGGCCACCATCATTCCTTCGGTGGGCTGTCCGATGGGTTGCAACTTCTGCACCACCTCGGCGTTCTTCGGCGGCAAGGGGAAGTATCTCAATTTTTACAATACCGGCAAAGAACTGTTCGGCGTCATGAGCCACATGGAATCGAAGCTGGGGGCGCGGTCGTTCTTCATGATGGATGAGAACTTCCTGCTGCACAAGCGGCGCGCCATGGAATTGCTCGGATTCATGAAGGCGGAAAACAAGCCGTGGTCGCTGTATGTCTTCTCCTCGGCCAACGCGATCGGCCAGTATTCCATGCGCGAGCTGGTGGAACTGGGCGTCTCGTGGGTGTGGATGGGCCTGGAATCGGAGCACTCGGCGTACGACAAGCTCAAAGGCACCGATACCATGAAGCTGACGCGCGAATTGCAGCGGAACGGCATCAAGATCCTGGGTTCCACCATCGTCGGGCTGGAACACCACACACCGGAGAACATCGAGCCGGAAATTGAGTACGCCATCGCGCACGATACCGATTTCCACCAGTTCATGCTCTACACTCCGGTGCCCGGCACGCCGCTGTTCTTCGAGATGCAGGAGCAGGGCCGCATGCTGGAGGGCGTGGACCTGGCCGATATTCACGGCCAGGACCGGTTCAACTTCAAGCACGCCGCCATTTCGCGCGAGGATTCCAAGCGGTTTCTGGATTGGGCGTTCCGCCGCGATTTCGAGCGCAACGGCCCGAGCATCTACCGCATCTGCCGCACCACGCTGGAAGGCTGGCTGCGGTATAAGAACGATCCCGACGCGCGGGTGAAAGCCCGCTTCGCCCGGGAGGCACGCTCCCTGCGCGACGGCTATACGGCCGCGCTGTGGGCGATGGAGCGCCACCTGGCCGGCACCAATACCGCGGTGGCGGAGAAGATCCGCACGCTGCGCGAGCAAGTGGAACGCGAGTTCGGCCTCTTCTCACGCGTGATGGCGCGCGCGCTGGGGCCGGTGATGCTGTGGTCGGCCCGCCGCGAAGAGCGCCGCCTGGCCAACGGCCACACCTACGAGCCCACGACCATCATCGAGCGCAGAAACTGGACGTGGTCCCCGCCGCTGTTGTCGGTGCCACCCCTGACGGTGCTGCCGGCGATTGAGGAATCCTCGGCCGGTTAGGCAACCGTCCGCTGAGCCAAGTACAGTCTTTCAGAAGTTCCGGTAGGTATACCTGGCTACTTCTCTGTCAGCGTCCGGCTGTTGGCGGGCCGGGGGCCTGCACCACCCAAGAAAATGTCCCCGGCAGGACCCTCACGGGCGCTGCCGGTAGCTCAAGAATCGCGGGAGCTATCTGCCAGCCTGGGGTTCGGCCGGTTAGAACGAAATTCTAGCGCTCAACTGCAGCTTGCGAGGCGGATTCGCAGCGGCCTGGGACGAGAAAATACCAAAGCTGGCGGAATCGATCCCCAATCCGGGAGCTGCGAAATGGACCGCATTATTGACATTAATCGCATCCGCCTGGAACGACAGCTTCACTTGTTCGCGGATCGGAAACACCCGGCGCAGACTCACGTCCACATCCTCAACGTGAGGAGCAAACAGCTTGAGCGGGGCCGCGCGCGCAATGTCGCCTTCCGTGTAAGCCGCCGGGTCGACAAAGGCCGCCTTGTTGAGGTAGCTCGTGGTGGAGATGTTCGCGCCGCCGCTTCCGGGTGCGCCATTCTGCCACACGTCCCCGCCTGAGGCGAAGGCTGCGGTGAAGTTCGGGTAACAGGCCGCGTCGATAATGCCGCCGCCGGTGCAGGTGCCGGTGATCGTCATAGGCGCGCCGGTGGCGAAAGTGAAGAGTGTGGAAACCTGCCAGTGGCCGATGATCGAATTCACCACCGGGTTCCCGCCGTTCAATTTGTGACCCGCGCCGAAAGGCAACTGGTAGACCAACGTTCCGGCGGCGACATGAGTGTGATCGATGGTGCCCGGCGCTTTTTCCAGAAAGAGCTTGGTCGGATCGCGCAAGCTCGAAACCAGATCGTCCAGCTCCTTGCTGAACGCATAATTCACCATGAAGGTGAGTCCATTCGCAAGCCGTTTGTTGAGTGAAACTTGCAGCGCGTTGTACGTCGAGTTGCCAAGGTCCAGCCACGGGCTTTGGATAGTGGTGTATTGCGGGAACGGCTTCAGCGCCTGGGCGATGGTTCCGCTGAAGTTCGAGTACGGAATCTGGATATTCGGGAAGATGGCCTGAGCCTTCGCGAGGTTGGCCGCGTTCAAGGTCGAGGTCAGCAGAGATCCCAAGGAAAGGTATTGAATTGGAATCTGGTTGTTGGTCAATGCCCCGGGGACCAGGGCCCCAGGCAGCCAATGGCCGTCGGTGCCGGCATAAGCGACGCTGAATACCAGGTTCGGGGTAAACGAATGCTGGATATTGAAGCTCCAGTCCTCGTAATAAGGCGGTTTGCCGCTGAGGCTGGGGTAGCCGTAAGGCATGGTCTGGGCCGTGCTCGGACCGGCCCACAGGTCCCCGGCCGCCGTGGCGGACGCCGCGGTGACATATCCGGTACCGTAGCTTGGATTGAAGAATGGCGGGTTGAGCGGATTGCCCGGATACCCGCTGTTCCAATTGAACGCGGGCTGCCCGGTGGCAACCGAACTCAGGCTGGCGGTTTCATCAAAACCAGCCTGGCTCAGCCCTTGGCGTCCGTCCGTGCGCCCACCCACTCCGCCGGCATGCGCGTAAAAAATGCTGTAGCCCGCGCGAATGACCGTCTTTTGCCCGAGCAAGTAGGCGAGTCCCACGCGCGGCCCGGGATTGATGTCGTGCTGCTGCACGGGAGTCTTGCAACCGCAGCTATCGGTGCCGTTGCCCACAAACTCCAGAGCTCCCGGAATGCCGCCCGCCAGCGGGTTGGCCAGCGTGGGGTTAAAGAAGGACATGACATTGTTGACTTCCGTGAACGGGCTCCAGATGTTCCAGCGCAGGCCCAGGTTCAAGGTCAGACGGGAACTGACCTTGAAATCGTCCTGAATAAACCCGGCGTACGTTTTGTAACGTCCCCCGGTTTCAGCCACCGCGTTCTGCGTGACCGTGCTGCCATCCACGAGCCCCAACAGAAAACTGGCGTACGAAAGGCCGCTGGTGCTGACGGGGCTGTTGCCTTGGAAGTTCTCGGTTTCCGCGGAGCTGAACGAGAAGCCGGCCTGCGTGCCGGTCAGCGGAGTGTTTTCGTTGTCCTGCAGCGATTGGATTTGGACGCCGAAAGTGACGTTGTGTTTGCCATGGGTCCAGAGCACGCTGTCTTGCGCGCCAATCGTGTTCTGCGCTTCATTGTAAGCATGCGAGTTGGTTCCGTTCCAGCTCACTGGGGCGTTGTTGCCGCTGAAGCTGATATCCGGAAAACCGGAGCCCGCGACTCCGCCCGGAAGGCCGGTGAGTCCCGCCTTCCCAGGGTAACCGCCGCCATACGTGTCGCTCGTCAGGGGTATGAACAGCCGGCTTAGCCCCACGCTGAATTGGTTGACCATGCTCGGACTGATGACGTAGTTATCGTGAACCTGAGCCAGGGTCGCGTATTCAATCACCCCTCTTCCATCCGTATACGGCGTGGGAAGCGTCGACGTGCTGACCGTCGTCAGGCTTCCAACGATGGGGTTCGCGTACTTGCCGGTACTGAACAGGGCGAAGAGTCGGTTTTTGTCCGAAAGGTTGTAGTCGACCTTGTCCGTGGTGTTGTCGTTATTGATCTTATCCGGCAATTCAGCGAAGTAATTGTTCGCGATAAGGCCATTCGTGGGAGGCGGGAGGTACGACTGGAAAGAATTCGAAACCGGCGAGATGCGGCTGGCCGGAATCATGTTGCTCGGGAACGGCGTGCGCGCGTTGGTCCCGGTCGCGCTGGTGGGATCGTAAATGATCTGCGGGAAGGCGCTGAAATCGCCCGTCCGCTCGGCGGTAGTGGGTATCGACTGATACCCTGTGGGGTAGGTTACCGAGACGTAACGGTATCCATCGTAGTTGCCGAAGAAGAAGATTTTGTTCTTCTTGATGGGGCCGCCAACATTGCCGCCGAATTCGTTCTGGTGCTCGGGCGGGCGGGTCGCCGGGAAAAAGCCTCTGGCATCGAGGTCGGTATTCCGGAAGTATTCGTAAACGCCGCCATGCAACTGATTGGTTCCCGACTTCAAAACGTAGTTCGACATGCCCTGGCCATCGTACATAGATTTGGCGCCGGCGGTTTCCACCTGAAACTGTTCCACCGCCTCCACCGAAATGCCGAAAGCGAGGTTGCGGGTATCGCTCTCCGTCCCGGCGCTGGTCAGCGCCAGACCTTCGACGTAGGTTTCGTTCTGATAGGTCTGGCCGCCGTTGAAAGAGCCGGTGGACGGGCCGGCCGCCTGCGTGCTGTAGTTATCCACGCCAGTAGCCAGGCCGGCGAACGCCGTGGGATCCCTGGCGGACTGATTCATCGCCAGCGGAAGGGAGTCGTAAACCGAGTTCTCGATTGAGGAGCCCAGCACCGCATCCTCCGCCTTCAGGAGCGTCGGCTGCTCCACCACCGTGATCGACTGGGTGGACATGCCGATCTTCAGTTTGGGGTTCACCGGGACCACCGCCAGCGCATCCACGATCACGTGCGGCTGGTTGAGAGTCTCAAAGCCGGTAGCCTTCACCGTTACGGTGTATTCGCCGGCAGTGAGCAGAGGGAGCACGAAAAAACCGGCTTCGGTTGTCTTACGAACAGTGACCACTCCGGTTGCGACATTGGTTGCGGTCACTGTGGCATCAGCCACGACCGCGCCTAATGGATCCGTGACCGTGCCTTCGATGGAACCGGTGCCGCCGACCTGGGCGAGCGCCGATCCAGCGGCGACTAACAACGCGAGGCAGAGAGCAACTTGGCGCATGGTAACAACTCCTTTTCGATTCCTACGCGGGATGCCTGGTGTGGCACGCAAAACACTCATCCGGCAACTCACTTCAGCGGGGCCGGCCCCTGACCGAGCGGCGCGCCTGACCAGCGCCGCTAGTTAAGGAAAGGCCAAGAAGCGCCTTCCCGACAATACCTGTGTATCGGTCCGCAAAACAAAACCCCTAGGCACATAAGTCGAGCGTTGGGGGGAGTCTACCACGAGCTCGTCCAAAGTGACAAGCAATTTGTGCGAGCGTCGATTCGTTTTTTTATGCGGAACGGAATTCGAGTCGTACATAATGGCTAAGTCATTTATAATAAATATGTTACGATGATTATTGGCAAGGACGAGCGGTCAAAAACGCTCGATCACACCGGTTACTGAGTTTTGTATTGTGGAACAAATCAACGGCAACGTAATCGTTGAATGTGGGCCGGTACGCTTCCGGTCCCCAGACCCAACGGAGAACCGGAATGGCTTTCTCCGCGGCTTGTATTTTGCATCGCAAAATGGTACATGGTACAAGAAGTGACGTTCATTCGAAGCAACGAGAAGACCTCCAGCCAAAGCCGCTACCTGGTGAAATCCATCGTCCACGCTTCGCGCGTACTGGAGGCTTTTCACTCAGCCGGCGAGGTTCTGCGCCTGCGCGACGTGGTGAGCCGGGCCGGTTTGAGCAAGGGGATATGCTTCCGGTTGCTCTACACGCTGCACCAATGCGGATTCCTGGACAAGGTTGGCGAGAACCGTTACCGGCTGGTGTCGGAAGCACGCCGGCGCCAGCCCTATCGGATCGGCTATGCCGCGCAGGGGCAGGATATCTCATTCGACCGCGAGGTGCGTATCGGTTTGACGCGGGCGGCCGAGCGGGAGCACGTCGAGCTCATCGTGGCGGACAATCGTTATCAGCCGAAAATCGCCCTGCGCAGCGCGGATCATCTGATCCGCGAGCAACTGGATCTGATCATCGAGTTTCAAACCGATGAGACGATCGCGCCAGCCATCGCCGCGAAGTACATGGAGGCCAAGATCCCGTTCATCGCGATCGATATTCCGCATCCGGGCGCGACCTACTTCGGCGCCAACAATTACAAAGCGGGCTTGTTGGCGGGGCACTGTCTAAGCCGGTGGGCGAAAAAGCATTGGGAGGGAGAGGTCGACGAAGTTCTGCTGATCGAATTGAATCGGGCAGGTTCGTTGCTGAAAGTGCGCATACGCGGGATCAGCGCGGGAATTGCCGATGTCATGCGCATGCCGGAACGGGCGCGGACCATTTCGATCGACGGCGATGGTCAGTTTCAAACCACGCTCGAACGAGTCCGCAAGCACCTCAGGGAAACCACAGCCAAGCGTATCCTGGTGGGCGCGGCAAACGACTCGAGCGCCCTCGGCGCGCTGCGCGCCTTCGAGGAAGCCGGCCGCGGAAACGAGTGCGCCATCGTCGGACAAAACGCGGAGCCGGAAGCGCGCGCCGAGCTTCGCTCTCCACAAACGCGCCTGATCGCTTCGGTGGCTTACTTCCCGGAGAAATATGGCGACGGTCTCATCCGCCTCGCCCTGGACATTCTAGCCAAGAAAGCGGTGCCCCCAGCCATCTTTACCAGCCATCAGATCATTACTCCGGAAAATGTCGACCACTTCTATCCCAACGACAGTCTGCTGACCGGCTCGGCGTGATCGCTGCGCGCGAATCCCGAAGGCTCACGCGGGCAGGTTGGGTTCCAGCCGGCCACTGCATGCGCCTGGTAGCCCAAACTACAGCATCTCTATTCGGTGTTTCCTGCAGAGATCGCTGAAATCCCGTTGATTGAACGTCAAGAGTCCGTCTTTGCGCACGTTGGCGTCATCCAAGATCAGCCGGATAACCATATCGACCAGCGCCATGCTCCGTGAGGCAACGGTCGTCATCACCACTTCGAGGGCTGCTTCTCGATAGGGTTCGTCCGGAAGCCGGACGACATGTGTTTGGCGGAGAAGTGCTTCAAAGCGTCGGACCGCAATCCTGTTCTTGGCGAAGCGTGTGTTGAATGTCTCGTACAGACACGGCCATGGCAGCAATACAGTCGAAGTCTCCAGAAGGTCGCCCTTTCCTTCCGCTTGCAGATGGTACGGGTCACGTGCATCGTAGAAGGCGTACCAGAAGCCGGTGTCGGTAAGGACCGTCTTCGCAGAACTAGCCATTGTCCTCGGCTTGTTCGCCAGTCGCAGCGACGCCGGTCCACGGGGCGTTGCGCCGGCGACCGAAGATGAACCTGCCCTTCGCCTTGCCCCCGACTTCTCTGATCACGTAGATTCTATCCTTTTTGATGTCGATCTCGACGCTGTTGCTTAGGTCCTCCTTCATATCCTGCAGGAGGCGGTCTTCAGTAGGGTGGTCGTACCAGAAGCACGCCACGCTGTCGCCGCACTCCTTCGCGCCGTGGCCGTCGAGCCATGCGTACATACCTTCGTAGTCACCCTTTATACCCAGATCATACGAAACCCAGACGAATTGCTTCACTGTGAGTCCTCCTTAAGATCGCTGCGCGAAATTCTCTCAGTTGAAATTCATCCCGCACATGCCGGGGTTGGAGCAAGGGCCGCCGCTAGAAGGGCAGACCGGCGCCTCGGACGCGCGCGATGCGCTCCCGGAGTGTGCGGCGAAGGTGGAAAGCTGTTGCTCGAGATGTTTCTGCCCGCAGGACGGGCATTCCAGTTCGGCTATTCCGGAACTCCGAACCAGCTTCTCGAACTTGGTTCCGCAATCCTCGCATTTGTATTCGTAAATAGGCATGGCTCTACTTCCATATTAGAATACAAATCTTGTCCATCACGGCGCGCACGGCGGCGGCGCTCTGGTTTGAGTTGTTGACCAGAATGGAAAACGCCACCCAACTGCCATCGCGCCGCTGGATGTAACCGGAAAGCGCGTCCACGTGGGCCATGGTGCCGGTCTTGGCGTGGATGCGGCCGGCGGCGGGCGTGTCGTCGAAGCGAAGAGCCAGCGTGCCATCCCTGCCGCCTACGGGGAGAAAGGAAATCCAGGCGTCGCGCGACGACGAGTTGTACATATACCGCAGCAACTTCACCACCGCCGCCGGAGTCACCAAGTTGGGGCGCGAGAGGCCGGAGCCGTCTTCGATGTTGTAGGACGTATCGCCGACGCCGGTTTCTGTCAGGAACGCGCGCAGTTCTTCGAGGCCCGCGGCACGGCTCCCTACGCCGCGGCGCACCCGCCCCACCGCCCGCAGCGCCATTTCGGCATGCAGGTTCTGGCTGGCTTTGTCGATGATGCGCAGATCTTCGACCAGCGGGGCGGAAACATGCCTCGCCAGCACAAAGCCGTCACTCGCCTCCACGCGCGCATCGGCCCCGTCGCCAGGCAGCAAATGCCGCGCCACCGCTCCGCCGTTCACCGTGATGCCGCGCTCTTCCAGCAATTGCCGCAGCGCCAGCGCCGCATATTTCGCCGGATCTTCGATGCCGAGCGCCAGAAGCCGGTCCGGCGCGCCGAGCGAAATCGTCCCCGATAATTCCAGCTCCAGGCTGCCGGGCGCGCGGTGCACATGGATGGGGCGTTCCCCGGCCGCGCCGCCCGCGGCCACGGTGCGAATGCGGTTGTCGATGGCGTAGTATTCCACCGCGGGCTCCAGCGCGAGCGCCGCCGGATCGCCCTCGCGCGCGCCGGGCGAAACGCTCACGGTGAGCGCGTTGTCGTTGATCGCAATCGCGGAAACCGCGGCGCCGTATTCGTAAGTCGGATCGTCGATGCTCCAATCCTCGGCGTAAGGCTCCCAGACGTACCAGGTGTCGTCGCCGACGATGTCGCCATCGATGCACTTCACGCCTTTGGCGGCGATTTGGCCGGCCAACTCCGCCAGCGCTGCCAAGGCGTAACCCGGCGCCGGCGCTGCCCGGGCCGGCTCGGGCTGGTAAGGAACCGCGCGCGCCGAAAGGTTCGGATCGCCGCCGCCCACCAGGCGCAGCGCGCCGCGAATGCACCCGTCCGCATCCGGCGGCCGGTCGGCCGTCACGCGCGTCTCAAACGTGAATTGCGGACCGAGGCGCATCAAAGCCAGCGCGGTCGTAAACAGCTTGATGTTGGACGCCGGGACGAACAGCCGGTCGCGATTGAGCTGATAGATCGTGCGGCCGGTTTCGAGATCGGTGACCTGGATTCCCCAAAAAGCCCCGCGCGCGGCGGGAGACGATTCGATCAAACGGTCGATGGCGAGCACCGGGCCGGCAGCCTGGATGGGAACCGCCAGGCACAGCGCCAAAACCAAGCGCGCGGCTTTCATCGGCCGGTGACCTTCGATTCGAGCCAGATCAGCACCAGCAGCGCGATCACCATGAACGTGCCGAGCAGCGGAATTCCCACCACCACTCCCACGCCCCAGGATTCGGCCGCATAGCCCAGCGTGGCCGGCGCCAGCAACCCGCCGAACAGTGCGATGGAGAAAATGCCGTTGAAGAAACCGGGATGGTAATAAGGAAAGCGGCGGCCAATCAACTCGAGCACCAGGGGATAAACACTCGCGTAACCCGCGCCGATGAAAAAGACGCCGCAGATGGCGCCGAAGGTTTTATCTGTGAAGAACAGCACCACACACCCGAACAACGCCAGCCCTCCACTCACCAGCGACAGCTTGCGATGGCGCACGCGCGGCAGAAGTGGCACCGCCAGCACTCGCCCCGCCATCAAAAAGAACCAATAGAAGGCCAGCAACAGAAGTGCGTGCGGCGGGCTCACGCCAAGCCGCCGGTACAAGAAAATAGGCAGCCAGCCGGCGATCGAGTATTCGTTGCCGAACTGAAAAAAAAGCAACAGGGCGAACAGCACCGCGCCGGGGCTGCGGAAATCGTTGAGGGCTTGGCGCAGGCTGGGATGCGCGCGCTCCTCCGCGCTGGGAAGGCTGGCCCTGGCGTAAAGAACCGCAAACAGGGCCGGCACCGCCGCCATCAACAGCAGGATGGTCTCGACCGAGTACGCATAGAAGGCGCCGAAGACCAGCAGGGTTGCCGCCAGGCAGCCCAGGCCATACCAGATGCCGCCGCGAATCACGGTGGACGAGCCGTCCCGGCGATAGCTCGTTGAAATGGCCTGAAACAACGCGCGGTTCAGCGCGCCGGCGCACGCGCCCAGGAAGAGCAGCCCGGCGAAGCGGCACCAATTCGAAATCGGCGGAGACACGGTCGCCAGATAGACCAGCGTCACGGACGACGCCGCACAGGCGTTAATCATCACCACGCGCAGGCCGCGCCGCGCGATCAACCGGCTCCCCAGCCGCGCAGCGATCATCACGCCAACCGCGACGCTCAGAAAGCAGTTGCCTACTGCGTTGAAGTCCGCCGGGTCGCGGTGATAGCCCCACGCCGGCAGAATCGCGCCCAGCAAAGCCAGCAGAAAACCGCTGAGGAAGAAACCGGCCAGCGCACGGCCGCTGTGGGTTTCGGATAGCGCTGTTTCCTCCCTCATTTTCACTGGGTTAGCGCTCACGCGTTTGATTGTACCGCGCGTCCGCCGCGGCCTGGGATGCTGTGCCGGTTGTGGGAATCCATAGCCGGCCGCTCCCGATTCCGGTAGGAGCGCGGGTTGCCGTTCTGTAGGATCAAGAGCTTATGCGTGGCAACCCATTTGCATAACAGATTGCAATTGATCCGCGGTTCTTCGCTTTGGTGCGTTGCCTCCTGACGGAGGTTTTTCAGGCCCCGCGCCGGTCCCATCCACCGGACGGGGCTTTTTTGTAGTGGGGAGGAGCCGTGCGCTATTCTCAAAGTGAGGACCTCTATGCCGTATCTGCCCTCAGCGGAAGCCAAGCATGAAATCAATGCTGCGGTTTCGGAAGTTGTTAGACTGTTGAGCCCGGATGTGGTGCACATTCGGTACGACATCGGGCGGGATTGGAGTGGTGATCGGGCTATTTTCTTCCGCGTCCTGCTATCGGATGAAGCCAGCAGGACGCGGCTTCGCGACGTGACAACGCAGGTCGTATGGCGCCTGGCCGAGCGCTTAGACTTCCCGTCAATGGGCCTCTTTCCCTACCACAATTTTCGTAGCGTGTCCGAACAGGGTGTACTGCAAGAAGAGGCGTGGGCGTAGCCGGTGCCATTTCCAGATGACCTGCTCGAACAGGCATACGATCTCGCACACAAGGAACCTACAGACCCAAAGCAAGCCAGCCTTCGACGCGCCGTCTCCACGGCATACTACGCTCTCTTCCACCTCCTGATAGATGAAGCAGTCAGCAAATGGGCGGTGGAACGACAGCGGAGCATCCTCGCCAGGACTTTTGAACATGGCAAGATGAAGGCAATTTGCGACGACGTGCCGAAAACCGTTAAGAGTGGCGGCCCCGTTCTGCCTGAGCTGAACACGGTCGCGCACAATTTCATTCAGTTGCAACAGCACCGCCATGTGGCGGACTACGACAATTCAAAACAGTGGTCCCGCACCGATGTCGTGAACGTGCTGGCGCTGGCCACGGATGCCTTTTACTGCGTGGAGGGCGATCAGGACGCAGGATGCGGCTCAGGACTATTTGTTGCAGTTGTTCCTGCCAAGGCTGCCAAAGCAGTAGGGCAGCCCCTACAGCCCCGCCCGCTTCCACAGCTCGTCCACTTTCTTCTTCACGCCGGCGGACATTTCGATCAGCCCGGGCCAGGGGCGCGTGAAGCCCTCGGTGGGCCACTTGCGGGTCGCGTCGATTCCCATTTTCGAACCGTAATCCGGCAGGCGGCTCGAATGATCGAGCGAATCGACCGGCCCCATCACGAATTCGATATCGCGCTCGGGATCGATGTTGTTGAGCGCCTTCCAGGCGACCTCGCTCGAGTTCTGCACGTCGACGTCCTCATCCACCACCACGATAACTTTCGAAAACATGGCCTGGCCGGTGCCCCAGATGGAGTGCATCACTTTGCGCGCGTGGCCAGGATACGACTTGCGGATGGACACCAGAATCAGGTTGTGGAAGATGCCTTCGGCGGGCATTGCGAAATCCCGAATTTCCGGAAGTTGCACCCGCATCAGCGGCAGGAAAATGCGCTCGATGGCCTTGCCCATGTAATAGTCCTCCATGGGCGGCGGCCCCACGATGGTGGTCGCGTAAATCGGTTTTTCGCGGTGCGTGATGGCGGTGAGGTGGAAGACCGGGTACTGGTCCTCCAGCGAATAAAAACCGGTGTGATCGCCAAACGGCCCTTCGGTGCGCAGTTCGCCCAACTCGACGTATCCTTCGAGCACGATTTCGGCCTGCGCGGGAACCTCGAGGTCGCAGGTCTGGCACTTCACCATCTCGACCGGGCTCTGGCGCAGGAAGCCGGCGATCATCATTTCATCCAGATCCGGCGGCAGCGGCAGGATCGCGGAGTACATGCTGGCCGGGTCGGCGCCGATCGCCACCGCGACATCCATGCGCGTCTGCCCGTGAGCGCGCAGGCGGCGGTAGTGTTCGGCGCCCTGCTTGTGGGTCTGCCAGTGCATGCCGGCGGTGACATCGTCGTAAACCTGCATGCGATACATGCCGCAGTTGCGCTTGCCGGTGTCGGGATTGCGCGAGAACACCATCGGCAGGGTGATGAAGCGGCCGCCGTCTTCGGGCCAGCATTGGAGAATCGGGAACTGCGCCAGCGACATGCCCGACGTCTGCACCACTTCCTGGCACGGGCCTTTGGAAACGATCTTGGGAAAGAACGCGCCCATCTCGGCCAGCTTGGGCAGCATTTTGAGCTTGCCGATGAGGCCTTCCGGCATGCGCATCTCGAGGAACTCGACGATGCGCGCGGCGATCTCTTCCACCGAGTCCACTTCCAGCGCGATTTCCATCTTGCGCGGCGAAGCGTAAGCGTTGATGAGCACCGGCACATCCGAGCCGGTGGGCTTTTCGAACAGCAGCGCCGGCCCGCCCCGCTTCACCGCGCGGTCGGCGAATTCGGTGATCTCGAGCACCGGGTCGACTTCGAAGGGAATGCGCTTCAGCTCGCTATTGCGCTCGAGCGCCGCAATGAACTCGCGCAGATCTTTGTAAGCCATGGTTTCAAGATTGAGTGTAGCGTGTAAGACAGGTCCCCGACCTGCCAACCCAGGCGAAGCCCGGCGCGAGTTCGCCCCGATCACAACCACCCCGCCAGCCGCAGCGCCTTCTTAGCAGTTGTGCTCAGCGGAATGCCAGCAGTTGTACTCAGCGGAATGCCGGCGGCCTCGCGCGGTTCCAGCCAGCGGAAGAGCGAGCCGGCAGGAAGCCGCTTGGGCGCGCGCGCGGTTTTCACCGTGAACGTGTAGTGATGATGCGTGATGGTGTGACGAAAGATGCCGATGGCCGCGCCAACGCCTGCGCCAGGCAGGTGCTCCGGCGCGGGCAAGTCCCAGAAGCCCGGCATGCGGCGCTCGGTAGCTGGACGTTGGCGCAACAGAATGCGGCGGCCGCGGCGCACCAGCAGCAGCACGGCGTCGATGCGCTCCGGCCGCACAGCCCCGAGCTTCACCGGCAACTGGTTCACCGTTCCCCGCTGAAGCGCCTGGCACTGAGTGCGCAGCGGGCATTCGGTGCACAATGGGCGCCGCGGCAGGCACACCGTGGCTCCCAGTTCCATCAGCGCCTGGTTGAACGCTCCCGGCTGTTTCGGGTCGAGCCAGCTTTCGGCCACCTCGCGAAAACGCTCGCGGGTCTTGGATGACCGGATGTCTCCGGCATCGTTTTCCATGCGGGCGACCACGCGCAGCACGTTGCCGTCCAGCACGGCGCGGGGCGAGCCGAAGGCGATGCTCGCCACCGCAGCGGCCGTGTAGTCGCCGACGCCCGCCAACTGGCGCAGCTCGTCGTACTGGCGCGGGAATGCGCCGCGGGCGGCAATCTCGCGTGCGGCTCGCAACAGGTTGCGCGCGCGCGAATAGTAGCCGAGACCGCTCCACAGCGCCAGCACTTCCGGCTCGCTCGCGCTGGCCAACGCCTCCACGGTGGGGAAGCGCTCGAGGAAACGACGGTAATAAGGGACCACCGCCGCGGCGCGGGTTTGCTGCAGCATGATCTCGGAAACCCAGATGCGGTACGGATCCGCGGTGCGCCGCCAGGGCAGATCGCGGTGCCCCTGGGCGTACCACCGCGCGAGCAGGCTCGAGACGCGGCGTTTCACTCGATGACGCGCAGCCACTCGGCAACCACGGCGAAATCCTCGGGGCCTGCGTCCCAGGCTTCAAATTCCGGATTGAGCGGTTCCAGGCGGATCTGTTCGTGCCGCCATTGGTCCTCTCCGGTCTCGACTTTCTGGCTGGTGTATTTCTTGACCGTGTAACGGGCCGTATCGTCGAGCGCGCCGAAGCGCTGAATCAGCAGTATCTTGTTCTGCCGCGAACCCACCGGCTGCAGCCGGAACAGGTTGAGGCTGCCATCGGGGATGCGCGGCTCCATCGACCGGCCGACGACATGGGCCACGAACAGATCCGGCGTGAGCCGCACATCGGCCGGCGCTGGAACCCAGTCTTCTTCCACCGACTCCATTTCCTCGCCCAGCCGGCCGGCCGCGGCGCGTAGGCTGTAAAGCGGCAGGTGGGTAGAGAACCGATCAATGGCGACCGGCTCGACGTGTTCGCCGTACAGCCGTTCAATCACGCGCGAAAACGCATCCACCGCGACCGCCTGCCGCTCGCCCACGCGCAGCACGTTCGAAAGCGAATCCTCGAGTAATCGAAGGCAGGCCTCCGCGCCACTTTCGGCCAGCTTGTTGCGCAAATCGGCTTCCAGTGCTTCCAGCACTTGGGCGTCCTCGGGAGCGGCGAAATCGTCATAGCTCCCGCGCAGCTTCACCCAACCGCGATCGGTGGCCGGATCGATCAGAATGACCCCAATCTGGCGCGGCGCCTCGCCCGGCAAAACCGCTTCCAGGACCACGTAAGTGCCCTGCCGATTGCCCGAGATGGAAACCACGCTGGCCGGCATACGCTCTTGTCCTATTCTACTCATCGGCAGGAAGTTTGTCTGAAAGAGGGGAGATCGAAGCCCTGAATGAACACTGGCCACAGATGAACACAGATAAACACAGATAAGAAACCTAACAAATATCGGTCTTTAGTTTTATCCGTGTTCATCTGTGTTCATCCGTGGCTCATCTCGTTTTGGCGTTTTTCGGCAAGCTCAGGCGCACCCGGCCCCTGTGCTACTTTCGAAGTACCATGTTGAAGTTTCTGTTGGGACTGTTTACCGGCGTGCTCCTGGTTTTCCTGGGAGGCATTCTGCTGCTGGTGATCCTGTTTCAGTTTCGCGACCGGCCGCCGGAAATCCCCTCCAACTCCGTGCTGGTGGTGCGCCTGGAAGGCGAGATTCCGGAAAAGCCCGCCATGGAGGTGCCGTTCGTCGAGAACCCGCGCGCCGCCGTCACCGTCGCCAGCGTGTGGATGGCACTGCGGCGCGCCGCGCAGGATAGCCGTATACGGGCCGTCGTATTGGAACCGGAGGGCCTTTCGGTCGGCTGGGCCAAGCTCGAAGAGATCCGCGGCGACGTCGAGCAGTTTCGCAAGTCGGGCAAGCCGGTGTTCGCTTACCTGCGCAATCCCTCGGCGCGCGAATATTACCTGGCGCTGGCCGCCGACCGCATCTGCCTGGGACCGGAGGATCCGCTCATGCTGAAAGGCATGCGCGCGGAAATCCTCTATTTCCGCAACACGCTGGCCAAAATCGGCGTGTCCGTGGACGTGGAGCACGATGGCAAATACAAGGATTTCGGCGACATGTTCACGCGCTCCGATATGAGCCCGGAAACCAAAGAGGTTCTCAACTCGCTGCTCGACGAGCTCTACGGCAACCTGGTGGATCGCATCGCCGCCGCGCGCCGGAAACAACCGGACCAGGTGCGGGCCCTCATCGACCAGGGACCGTTCAGCGCTCCCGACGCGCTCGAGGCGGGGCTGGTGGACGAACTGCGCTTCGAAGACCAGATGTGGGGCGAACTCCGCCAGCGCCTGCAAGTCGGGGAACCTAATAAGGTCGCGCTGTCCCGGTATCTGAAAGCCTCGCCGCGCACCGTCCCACGCAACCATTTCGCGCTGGTGGTGGCGGAGGGCGACATAGTTCGCGGCGATCCCAGCGACGATGGCGGTGAAGGTCTGACTTCCTACGGGTTCGACAAGCTGCTCCGCGAGGCCGCGGCCGATCCGCTGGTGAAGGGCATTCTGGTGCGCATCGATTCGCCCGGCGGAGAGGTCACCGCGTCGGACGAGATGTGGCGCGAGATGAGCCTCGCATCCCGCAAGCGGCCGGTGGTGATTTCCATGTCCGACGTGGCCGCCTCGGGCGGCTACTACATGGCGTTGACCGGCGACTCGATTGTGGCTTATCCGGAAACCGAGACCGGCTCCATCGGGGTGGTCTTCGGCAAGCCGAACCTGCACGGGCTGTACGACAAGCTGGGCATCACCAAGGACTCGTTGCAGCGCGGGCGCAACGCCGGCATCGATTCCGATTACAATTCGCTCGACGCCGACCAGCGCGCCCTGATCGAGCGCGGCATCGACCAGAGCTATCACGAGTTCGTGGCCAAGGTTGCCACCGCGCGCCATCGCGCGATCGCCGACATCGAACCGGTGGCCGAGGGGCGCGTCTGGCTGGGTTCGCAAGCCAAGCCGCGCGGGCTGGTGGACGAGCTGGGCGGCCTGGACGCGGCCGTGACGCTGCTCAAGAAGAAGGCGGGGATTGCCACCGGCGAGGACGTCGGCCTGCTGCTTTATCCGGGGCGCCGCAACCTGCTCGACCTCTGGCTGAAGCGCTCGCAGGACGACGCGCTCGAAGCCAGGCTGCGCGCCGTGTTCGGCCGCGTTCCGTTCCGCGCCTGGATGCGGGGCGGCATGCTCCGCATGATGCCGGAGTGGATCGAAGTGCGGTAGGGCATCCTTGTAGCTTGCCGATTGTTTTCTGGACCCCGCCCACCCGGTTAAGATAAAGGAAGCAGGTTCGCGGGCCGGGCACTTGCTCGCTTCCGGCTCAGGCCGAGGACTCTTTGCACTCGCACACCAACTCCCACTCCATGGACGCGAGCGGCGTTTTGCGCTGGTCGCTGGCCGCCACGCTGATCTTCGCGGCGGTGGAAGTGGCCGCAGGAATGCGCGCCCACTCGCTGGCCTTGCTCTCCGACGCCGGTCACAATTTCACCGACGCGCTGGCGCTGCTGCTGGCCTGGTTCGGCGTTTTCTTCCAGTCCAAGCCGGCCGATGAGGTCAAGACTTACGGCTATCACCGCGCCGGCGTGCTGGCGGCATTCGTCAACGCGGCCACGCTGGTGGCGCTTTCGGTTTGGATCCTGTGGGAGAGCGCGGAGCGGTTGCGCCATCCCGCGCCGGTGAGCGCGAGTCTCATGATGGCGGTGGCGGCGCTGGGCCTGCTAGTCAACGGCGGCATCATGCTGGCGCTGCGGGCATCCTCGCGCAACGATCTCAACGTGCGCAGCGCGTTCGTCCATATGCTGGGCGATGCGCTGGGCTCTTTCGCCATCGTCATTGGCGCGGTGGCCATCCGCTTCACCGGCTGGCGGCAGATCGATGCCTGGCTTTCCATTCTGATCGCGCTGCTGATCGTCTGGACCGCCTGGGACATTATCCGCGAGTCGTTGAACATTCTGCTGGAGGGCCTGCCGCGCGGCCTGAGTTTGAACGATGTGATCTCCAGCATGCGGGACGTGGAGGGCGTGCTGGACGTCCACGACCTGCACATCTGGAGCCTGGGCTCGAGCACGCGCGCGCTAAGCTGCCACGTGACGATTGCCGATGTTCCGGCGTCGGCCAGCGATGTGATGCTGCGCCGGCTGAACCACGTGCTGGCCGAGCGGTTCCACATCTTCCACAGCACGGTCCAGTTCGAGCACCTGGGCTGCGCCATTTCCGAAAACGGCTGCGCCATCCCGGTTTCCGCCGAAGCACACGAGGAGCACCAACACTAGGCGATTGGAGCCGCACTCTCTATCGGAGCCGCGACCAAAGGGAGCGGTCACGCCGCATCAGCTGTGACGCCCGACGTTCGATCGCATAAGGTCTCCGGCCGTGTCGCCAAGCGCAACCAGCAGGTTGCTTGTTCTGTCCAGCCATGCTAATATGCAACCTGGAGGTTGCCTAAGATGAATGACCGCATCGAGAAGCGTATCGAGCTTGCGGCGCCGGTTTCGCGGGTCTGGCGCGCACTGACGGACTACCGTGAGTTTGGCGAGTGGTTTCGCGTGAAACTGGATGGCCCGTTCGTGCCGGGCCAGGTTTCGCGCGGCCCCATCACCTACCCTGGCTACGAGCACGTGATCTGGGAGGCCGTCATACAGAAGATGGAGCCGGAGCGGCTCTTTTCCTTCACCTGGCACCCTTATGCCGTCGACCCCAAGACAGACTATGCGAAGGAGACGCCCACGCTGGTCGAATTCAGGCTGGAGAAGACCGCCGGCGGCACATTGCTTCTTCTCACCGAGTCCGGCTTCGACAAGATCCCCAGCGAGCGGCGTCTCGAAGCATTCCGCCGCAATGACGGCGGTTGGACGGAGCAAGTGAAGAACATTGAAAACCATGTCGCACAAAGGCCGTAGCGGCTCGGCCAGCCAGCGGAGGGCTCGTGCGCCGGTCTTTGCCGCGTTGGGCGACGAGACGCGGCTATCGCTGGTC
>Ga0208820_1000697_pt1 | contig 21806 bp, 19 predicted proteins | sample June2015DPH_16_5_FD_184713 | JGI IMG/M metagenome (GOLD analysis project Ga0208820, IMG submission 184713) | Peatland microbial communities from SPRUCE experiment site at the Marcell Experimental Forest, Minnesota, USA - June2015DPH_16_40... | ecosystem: Environmental > Terrestrial > Soil >...
CGATAACCGTCCCATGTACTTGCTGCACCTGACTGCCAGGGGGCAGGTTGGCGACGCGGTCGATTTTTTCGACATCGGTCGGGAGTGGATTGTAACAACGTTCAAAAGGTTGACCACCAATTCGATGCACAACATTTGGAGGATTAAGAACGATGCCAGCATTGGGAACCGCTGAACTCACGGTTCAAGATCGCGGGATTTTGGCGACCAGCGCATCTGCCGCGTACCTGGACTATTTTTCCAGTGGTGACCGCCTTTTGGTCAGCGTGTTTCAGCAACCAGTCCTGATACGCCGGCAACGCAAGTATTACTCTCGCGGCCAAGCGTACCAGATTGAATGGCAGGATTACGGTCAGCCGCTTCCTGCCTGGTTCGACCCCCTCATGCAAGGCTTCGTCGATTTGTTTACCCTCGTGCACAATTGGGACAGCTATGGTGCGGGTCCGATTGACCCGAAGGTGGTTCATTATGCGATGAACCTCATCAACGGTCTCCTTGGGCCCACCAGTCCGGCTCCGCGTGTCGTGCCTTTATCCAGCGGCGGCCTCCAACTTGAGTGGCACCGACAAGGCATCGATTTGGAAGTTGTGTTTGATCGAGACGGACAGCCGTTTTTCTACTATCGAAACCGCGTGAGCGGTGACGAATCCGAGCACACACTGCCTCAAGATAACGCTCTACTCAGATCGATCATTGGGAACCTCGATTAACCATTCACGGGGATCGAATGCCAGGTCGCGTCTTCGAAGATGACCCAAACATCCCGGCGGACGAACGGCTCCTTCGCCGCATACCACGTACTTGGGTCGATTGGGACGAAGACGGCAACGCAGTCATATCTTCGGCTGCCTTTAAAGACGAAGAACTGTCGATCAGTTTGGAATCAGTCATGACGCGAGACGGACGACCGCCCGAGGATGCGATCCGCAATTATCCTGGTTATGGTTTGGCTGCGATTACGGCCGCTCACGCCCGATCACTGAATCAGGCCGTGGCGCCCGATCCCTTGCCGGATGAGCCAGCGCATGGGGTAGTCTACGGCCAGAAGAAGCGCGGCGGCATCGGCGGCAAACTTCGCGATGGCGCACTCTGGGTGGTGAGGCCGGTCGAACTAGAGGTCAACTAAACGGGGGCGGAGCCTTGCGCAGCACTGCCCTGCGCGGGGCGGAACGCCACGCCCTCGGCATCCCACATGGGCATCATCCTTATATGAAAACCGATTGTTGTCTCCTTCGGCAGACAACAAATAGAGCAGCCCGCAACCGCGCGCGCAGGAAAGCACGCCACGTGCCAGCCCGTGCGTGGAGTCCCGGAGTCCGCGTGGAGTCCAGACGCACCCAAAAGCCGCCCGTGGCGTCCACCGGAGTCCACGTCGCCTCTTGCTAAGTCTTTTGTTTTTGGCCAAACTGCCTGCAAGTGATTGATATTTCTTAAATGGCATGGAAGAGGTCGTGAGTTCGAATCTCACCAGGTCCACCAAAACGTTTCCCGCGGGCTGGGAAATCACTGCCTGTTCAGGCCCATGCGCTTCTTCAGCGCACGGAAACGGGGATCATTTCGCAGGAACGCGAAGACCGGCTCGACCCCCATATACATGGCTTGGTATTCCCGGCGATCCGCTGACCTTTCCAGGTACTGAACCGTATTGGCCTCATCTCCCAGGAATGCGTATACCAATGCGAACCAGTCCCGCGGAAGGCTTTGGTTGATGGGCCTCTCCTCCAGGAGTCGGACCATCTTGAGAGCTTCATCCCTCCTTCCGGCGCGTGCCAGGGCCATCGCCTCGAAAATCGGCGCGGGAGGGTAGAGAAGCTCCAGTTTCTTCAGATCCGCCAGGGAGTCCTGCTCCCTGCCGAGCTCAATGTCAACGTAGTCGCGCAGGACACGCGGCATCAGCGCGTCGGGGTGGAGGGTCAGCGCCCTCTGGTACTCGCTTCGCGCTTCTTCAAACCGGCCCTCAATGTCCCTGGCCAAAGCCAGATTCGTGATTTGCCCGGTCGAAAATGGGTTCACGGTCTGCGCCGATTGCAGGTGTGGCTCCGCCTCCTGGAAGCGACCCTGAAAAATCAGCAGCAACGCGAAAGCCTGCTCGGCTAATGCGTCCGGACCGTTGGCCAAGGCAGCACGATACTCCTTCTCGGCCTTTCCCCAATCCCAATCGTTCTGCATCGCAAACGACGCCAGCATGGCTCGCGGCTCTCCCCGTTCGGGGTCCAATTCCAGCGTCTTGCGCCACAACTTTTCGATATTCGCGCGGTCTGTTCCGGGGAGGGTTCCGGAGAGTGTGACATTCGCTCGATTCAACTCCACCCCTCCTAAACGCTCGTACGCCTGAGCATATTGCGGATCGCGATCGATCGCATGTTTGAGGTCCGCCTCGGCACGGTCGAATGACTTCGGATTGTAATGCTCCATTTCGTAGACCCCGCGCATGTAGGCGTCCCGAGCCTCCGCGTCCTGGACGACGTGCCTGGCCGGACGGGTGACGCCGACCGAGGTGCCGAGCTTCGCCGCGACCCCCGCCGCGATGTCCGACTGCAGCGAAAACAGATCGGAGCTCTGCCGTTCGTATGTGTTCGACCAGATCTCGGAGACGTCCGATACCCGATCCAGCCGTGCTACGATCTTCACCCGGCCGCCCGATCGCTCGACGCTGCCTTCCAATACGTGCGTCGCGTTCAGTTGCCGGCCGATCGTGCGGAGATCGTTCTCTCCGCCCCGAAACTGAAACGCCGAGGATCTGGCGATCACCCGCAGTCCCTTGAGATGGGTGAGGGCATCGGTGATTTCGCCGGTCAGCCCGTCGCTGAAGTACTGGTTGGCGGGATTGCCTCCGACATTGGCGAAGGGCAACACGGCGATGGATGGCGGCAGAGGGATGAGCGGCTTATGGAGGAGCCAGTCGGCAACGGCGAGGGCCATCCCCGCGGCCACTCCGGCCATCCACTTCAGCTTCCACGGACGTCGTGCCCGCACCGGCTTGCCTTCCAGATAGCGCGCCAGATCGGCGTCCATCTCCTCCGCCGACGCGTAGCGCTCTTGCGGATTCTCGCGTAGCGCCTTGTGGAGAATGGCGTCGAGCGGTTTCTCCAGCCCGGTGGGGCCGCGCTCTGGAGTGTGTCCCATCAGCAATCGGTACAACAGCACTCCGGCGGAGTAGATGTCCGTGGAGAACGTCAACGGCTTGCCTTGCATCTGCTCCGGGCTCGCGTTTTCCGGCGTGAACGCGAAGACGCCCGTCTTGGTGATGGCCGCGTCGCCGCCCGCCTCCACCAGCCGCGCCGTGCCGAAGTCCAGCAGCCTGGCATTGCCCGCGCCGTCCACGATAATATTCGAGGGCTTGAGATCGCGATGGATCACCTGGCGGCCGTGGACATAGCTTAGCGCCTCCAGCACCTGCCGCATCAGGCCGATTCGCGCTCGCGCATCCAGCTTTTGGGTGTCGCAATAGCGATCCATGGCGAGGCCGTCCACGAACTCCATCACCAGATAGGGAAGACCCGCTTTGGTGACGCCGCCATCGATCAGGCGCGCGATTTTCGGGTGTTCCAGGCTGGCCAGAAACTGCCGTTCCCGGCGGAAGCGCTCCTCGATTTCGAACGACGCGAGAGCCAGCGGCACCACTTTGACGGCAGCCGTCATGCGGAATACGCCATCGGCGCGCTCGGCCAGGTAGACCACGCCCATGCCGCCGCGGCCGAGCAGTCGGATGGCCTTCCACATGCCGAACTGCGGCAGCGGCTCGGCCGGAGGCAGCACGGCACGGCTCACCTCTTCATGATCTTCGAGCAGGTGGCGAGCGGCCGCCAGCAGGTCCTCGTCGCCGGCGCATTGATCTCGCAGCCACCTGTCCCGCTGAGCGGCTGACGGCTGCTCCAGCGCGGCGTGGAACAGCGCTTCGGTCCGGCGGAAACGATCAATCTCCTTCGCGGTCATGGTATCTGTTTACGGGAACATCGTGGATTACCCGCGGCGAAGACGTCCCTGCAGCCACGCCAGGGAAAAACGGAGGCTGCGATCGACCGTACTTGTTGAGACCTGCAGGATGTCGGCAGTCTCCTCGATCGTGCAGCCCAGAAAGTAATGCAGCTCGACGGCGCGTGCTTTGGATGCATCGAGCTTCTCGAGTTCGTTGAGAGCGGCGGAGAGATCGAGCGACTCGGCGCCCCTGTTGGACAGCCAGACGAGTTCCGCATCCAGCGGAATGCGCGTCCATCCGGCGCCGCGCTTTTCTGCTTTGGCCTTGCGCGCGGAATCAACCAGCACGCGGCGCGTGAGTTGCGCGGCAAAGGTGAAGAAGTGGGCGCGATCGTTGATAGCCAGCCGCCGCACGCGCAGCAGATCCATAAACACTTCGTTGACGATCGCCGTGGCCTGCAGCGTATGGTCCGGCCGTTCGTTGCGAAGCAAGGCTTGGGCGATGGCGCGCAACTGATCGTAGACCAGCGGCGCGAGCGATTCCACCGCGCCGGGCTCGCCCTGCTCCCAGCGCCCCAGCAATAGCGTGATTTCTCCTTGCGCAGCGTCTGGCAACCCCCAGAATAACTCTAAACTCTAAACCCGGGGACTCCGCTCGGACGGCGAGCAAAAGACACCCTGATTAGTACCGGCGCAATCCAGCGGAAGACTCCCTCAGAGTGAAAGGCGGCGACTGCGCGTCTCCATCCCTTTAAGCGCGTTCAGCTCACGCGCTTCCGGCGAAGCCGGAGAGCGCCTGCGATTGCGGCGGCGAGGGCGAAAAACGACAACGTCCCCGGCTCCGGGGCGGCGCTGGTAACGTTGATAGAGACATTATCCAGGCCGTTGGTGTTGTCGCCAGCGGGATCCCCGTTGAGGAAGTCGATGGTGGTCGTCGATCCGAACAAGTTACCCGGGTTGTTGACATTACCGACCCAGAATAGGAGCGTGTAGCTTGTACCAGGGGTGGTCGAGGTAGTCTGCTCCACGCCCTCCACGGCGTTGGTACCGTCGCCAGTCAAATCGAGGTATTGCGCTCCATCCTCCGCGGGGAAATTGCAACATCCTTGTGTAAGAGTGCCGCTGACGATGGAGACGCCGCCGGCCGCGCCGACCACGGTCCATCCCGGAATTGCCGTTGAACTGCTGGCATAATCCGTAAAACTGCCCGCCGGAACAACCGGGGATTCAAAGCTTCCATCGGTGATGAGATTGGCTCGCCTGCCAAGCTGCCGACGACGACAACCACCAGAGCCCCGAGGAGTGCGTAGACTCCGGTCTTCTGGTGTTTGGGCTCCCCACCACCGACCCACGACGCCAGGAAAAGGCCGTCGCCCACCCAGGCTGTCGCGATCCAGAAGATGGCGAGTTGGAGGTGCCAGCTGCGCACCAGGTTGTAGGGCAGCCACCGAGCGATGTCGAACCCGTAAAAGCCCCCCGGCTCTACCCGATAGTGGGCGAGCACGCCTCCCAGGAGTGATTGCGCCAGAAACAGGAGAGCTACGATGCCGAAGAACCATCCCGTAGCCCACTGGCTCGGCGTGAGCTTCAAAGCAGGGGGAGCAGAGTGCATAATATGGGAACCCTCGCCCTTCCAGCCCAGATAGTCGAACTTGCCGACGACGAACAGGATCAAACCCAGCCCTGACAGGATATGCCCCCTTCAATTCCTACCAGGATTTCCAGGCTTCCAGCCCTTATGGCAGAAGGCCGCGTTGGCGCGATCGCGCAGCAATCCATCGAGGCCATTGTGTTGCTTGACTCAGATGAGACCAAACTTGATTTTCAGGCCCTCCTGCTCTGCAACAGTATACGCTTGCGCTTCTGCCTCCGGGAAATGCAGAGGCTCCCAATCCAGGTCACCCTGTCTGACCTCGGCGCACAACGACTAACGCTTCTTAAGATCCGTGCGACGCGCAATAGCATCATTACTAAGCACGTCGTTTGGAATCAATCAATTTGCCAGCGCTTCTCCCGCGCGAAATACCTTTTGTTTCACTTGGGGAACCAACGAGTTTCGCTTAGCAGTTCGAGTGTAAACTCAAAACAGAAAAGCGCAGTCTCGGCAATGGTGAGCGGGAAGACCCAAACGGTTTACCGAACCATATTTCGAATCAATAGTTTACCGTTGTCTCCCGCCAGTTGAACTTCTCGAATTTCCTGCGTGTAGCGCTCGGGGAGCCAAGCCCCTTCCTTCCATTGATTTGCATGCCCGTTTGTTGACGCCTCCGCCCTGCGCGTCCGCGTAGTTTTTCGAAGAACTTCCGGTCTCCGTTCGTCTCTCGGTTCGAGCCCACCACGCGGCTTCGATTCCCAGAGCCGCCACCGCCAGTAGTTGACTGTCCCGAGACGAAGAGTGACTCATGTGACGGAGGGTTAACTACATGAGAAAAGAGATAGTTAGCTCGACCGCCATGCGCGAGGGGATTGAAGCCATGCGCCACATGACGGTCGGGCAACTCAAGCAGAAGTACGGCGAAGTCTTCGCTCTGGAAGCCGGAAAAACCGCGCTAAGAAGCGCGCGCGCCTAGTTTGCGCCGCAGCATGATGGCCAGTCCTGCCAGGCTGCTCAGAAGCAGGAAAGAGCTGGGCTCGGGAGTAGAGGTAACCGGTGCCTCCTCTTGATAGGAGAGGTTGTCCGTCTCGAAGGTGAAGGAGCCGAAGTTAGCAAGTTCAATTGAAGTGATCTCTTCACCGGTACCGGCGAAGAAATCCGCATAGCCGCTACCACCGCTGGGAGCGATGGGAGATGTGAGGCCTTCATAAGATCCAAGCAGGGTGGAGCCATCGTAGAGATAAACCCAGTTAGAGTTATCCGCTGATCCCCAGAAGAAGCCGACGTAGTCGACAGGCTGTGCAAAAGTGAACGTGATATTCTGGTCGGGGTTGGAGGTGAGACTGAGCCAGTAAGGTTCGCCGAATGGGGAACTCCCTTGATTGAATCCGTAACTGGTAGTTGTCGAAGCGGTGACATCACCGCCGGAGTCAGAAATCGTACTGCTGGGATACGTGACGGTGCCGGAGAGGCCGGACACGGTACTTATCGTTTGGCCGGGAGTCCAGACGACAGTAATAGGGCCAGCGTGCGCGGAGACCGCTGCGCACGCGAGGAGAGCGAAAACGATTGCGCCTGTTCTCATCTTCATATCGTGAACCTTTTCCTTCCCTTTCCTGTTTGCAGCGCCGCGATGCTCGCGCCGGATTGATCAATGCAAAGCTCTCTAGCGGCGAACCTGTTTCCGTGTCGACGGTTTTACCGAGGTGGCTTGCAGGGAGACACTACAACAAGCGCTTAACATGGCCACGACCAGAATGGAGAGTGAACTTCTGTGGAGCATTTTTTGTCCTTTCGAGCTTTTTGGGGCAGCCGGCGCAAGTGAAATTGCCAATTCCCCCCTCACTAGTAACGGCGCAGAACCGCGGAAAAGAGCATCACGCCTTTTTTTTTGCGACCGGCGGCACGTCCGGTACGGGAAAAACGTCCGGAATCCGTGGGGCGGTTTCGCAGCGGTTTGCACCGTTCTTTCTGAGCGTTCACCGCTCGCATTCCCCGAGCGAAGCAGCGGAATTAAGGAAACAATGTTGTTGCCACCAGGCAACAATCACAACGGCCAGGTAACCGCGCGTGTGAGAGCGAGCAGAGTGCTGTTTCTGATTTGGAGTCCTGGAGTCCGCGTGGAGTCCAGACGCCCAAAAGCCGCCCCGTGGCGTCCACCGGAGTCCACGCGGCCTCGTGCTAAGTCTTTTGTTTCTGGTAAAAACGTCCGTAAGTGATTGATATTTCTTAAATGGCATGGAAGAGGTCGTGAGTTCGAATCTCACCAGGTCCACCAAACCCATCCCCCAACAGAACTTAGACCTACGAAGATGCTTGCGCGCTTCCACGTCGCGGAGGAGGTCACGCGGAGTCCATTTGGAGTCCAAACTCGCCAAAATTTGGACTCCAGCGGGCCTAGTCTGAGTTTTCCGGCCCCTATCACACGAAGGCGGGCTCCACGAACTCACAAAGTAGGCATTAGTCGCTCCCCGGCGAGCCCGTGTCGACGGCCGCTGATCGACGTCCACATCATTGGACCGCTTCGCGTGTAGACGGCGTGCCGAGCAGATTCAGTTCGGGTAAGATCTGGTGAAAGAAGCACGAAGCCAGCGCGAACACGTCGATCAATGCTTCCTCGCGCTGATCCGTTCTTGTCCGCAGATAGACGACTCCGATGGCGCCACCCCTGATGCTTGCCGCCTTGTCCGGCAGTCGCTCAAACCCGACCTCGAACTCCGTCGCATGAACGATACGGTTCAAAGCGTCCCGAAGATCATCCACCTTGGGCAGGCGATGTGCAGCCCATTGCCGAAACGGTTCATTGAGCGTGAACCTGGTACGAATGGCTCTGTTATCCAGGATGCGTCTAACGTGAATTGCAAAGTCGATGGCGGTATCGGTGACCAACATATCAATGTTGCTCTGGATGACGGCTGCGGTGGCGAGGGCGAGCGGGAAGGGAGCGCTCCCGAACGCCCACAGCTTTGCCGCTGCTGCCTCGGCCTGTTGTAGCGCGAACGTGTTGATGTCGCCCATGCCGTGACCTATGCCGACCGCCGGATCGGTACAAAACGGATTTCGACCCGCTGATTCAGCGCGCCCGCTATCCTGCGCAACATCGCCAGGGAGTGGCCCTCATAATCGGCGTCCTCAAGGCGGCAGATGACCGATGCAGTGGTGCCGATGAGCTTGGCAAGTTGAGCCTGGGTTAGGGCCGCTGCTGCCCTCAGTTCCTGGATTTTGCGGGCGATCTCTTCGTTCGCTCGCGTCTCCTCCAGGTTCTTTAGCCGGGCCGGTTTCCCTTCGTAGAACCGGTGGTGAAGGATCTCCACGGCATCGCTAGTCGATTTCAGTGTCTTGGCTTTTTTGTCTAGCATGGTCAAGCCTCCTCATAAGTGTGCTTCGCCGGATTCGCCTCAAACCGCTTCTTGCGTTCGACGGCGCGATCGATCTCTTTCGGCGGGACCACCCGCTCTTTTACGAGACCGTGGGAGACAACGGCCGCCATCGTGCCATGGAAGAAGTACAGGATCCGGTGGTGAACGCCTCCCAGGCTGACTCGCAGTTCGTAGATGCCGTCGCGCAGCAAGTCGGCTTCTGGCCGACGCAGTTCGTGGCCCATCTCGCGCAGGCGCTCCAACCGGAGGTAGCACTTGTCCTGCACTTTCGCCGGTAACCTGTCGAACCACTCGATGAACGGGCATGATCCGTCTTCCTCCCGGTAGAGGGCGACTCTGGCCTTTGGCACTCGATCCCAGTCTATTCGCAATATTGCGAAAGGGCAAGTTTGCTCGCGAAGCTGCGAAAGCGGCCACCGCGCGCGCAGGAAAGCACGCCACGTGCCAGCCCCGCGTGGAGTCCGGACGCGCCAAGCCTCCCGTGGCGTCCACCGGAGTCCACGTCGCCTGCCGCTAAGTCTTTTGTTTTGCGCCAAACTGTCTGTAAGTGATTGATATTTCTTAGATGGCATGGAAGAGGTCGTGAGTTCGAATCTCACCAGGTCCACCAAACTCCTCAAACACTTACAGCCGAAACATTCCTCGAAAGCCCCGTTTTGGAGTCCAACTGGAGTCCAAAAAAATGGACGCCACGTCATTCGCGAGGTCCCTCGTGTGCGCTTCAGTCCATGGCGGTCCGATTTAGTGCTCACCAATTCTCCGGGGCTCACTCCTCCACGCGCATACTGCTGCGGAACGCATGACGTGGGCATCGACCGTTTCCGGGAGAAACACTGGAGCGACCTCGAGCGCCGGACCGGTGTGCCTCCGTTGAAGGAAGTGAAAGGAGGACGGAGCTTTGATTCGGGTTTAGTCTGCTTGAATTCAGACATGTCAGCCGGTCGCGCGTCGTTCACGAGGTTCTGAACATCGTATATCACTTATTTTCAATAATATAGACGGGCGGCTTTGGCTGAGCGGAATAGGCCCCGTGCCACTCTCAAATCGGGAAGAAGGTTGCACGGCCTCGTGTACATGGAGAATCGTTCAAAATGCGTCTACTAGCCTTGGGAGTGTTGGTGTCTTCCTGTTGGGCTTCGGCTCAGACGAAGATCAGTGGGTCTTTGGAGTGCGCCAGGCCCGAATTCCGAGAAGTCATGGAGGTGGGCGACCGAGCGCCCCATACGATGGTTCTGTCGCGAAGACTGTGCGGATGGTCCAGCCCACTGGGAATAGAAGGAGTTAGCAGCAGAGATGACGTTCTTTCCCTCTTCACCGACGCGCGAGCAGACGGAGTCTACGACCACGGCTACAGCGTCATGATAATGTCCAACGGCGACAAGATCTTCATGCACTATGCCGGCTTCGCGAGAAACGACGGGCGGAGCCCGGCGTCGGGCGAGGGAAACTTCGCGCTCAGTGGTGGGACAGGAAAGTTCTTAGGGATTTACGGCAGTGGAACTTTAACGTCAAAAAGTACGGCCGATAGGAGAATGACCGTTCACATCGAAGGCCGGTACACTCTTCCAAAGTTCTAATGAAATAGGTCTCGTATACCGATAGAAAAGAACAGGGCACCCTTGCCTTCTCCGGGCTGCCGATTGACGTTCCACGCGTAACCTAAGGTGAAATTGACGTAGCTTGCGAGTTCGAGACGGATGCCCCCGCCAGGACCAATGCGGTTCCCACCTAAGGCGCCCTTCGCCGGCCCGATCCATGCCGTGTCGAACACGGCCACGGGACTCACGGAAAAGATGTTGAGATCCTTGAAGAGCGTGTTCAGCGTGCGGTCGACGAAAGCGATATCGCTGGCGGCCTTTTGGGCCGCCGACTTCTGGTCGATGGCGTTGAACTCAGTCATGAGGGATGTACGCGCGGCGTCAACTGCGGCAGCGGCGCTCTGGATGCCGGGATCGTTCAACTGCTGGTTTACTTCTCCCACGCAGGCGTCCTGGACCGACTTGAGATCGTCAGAGTCTACAGGCAGTAAGGCCGAGAGGTCGCCGTATTGGGTACTGCCCTTGGTCGCCAGGGCGCTGCTCACATCAAAAGCCGCCGTGCCGATATTAGTTGTACAATCGGCGAATTGGTCTTGCAACTGGCCGGGGTGAGCCGCTTGGGCAGTGTTTACGGCGCTCTGCAACGCGTTCAACAGTTGCTTCAGATTGGGAAGCTTGCTCAACGCCACACTAAAGTGTGGATCTTTCCAGGAGTAATAATTCTGCTCGACACTCGTGGCGGTGACGATCTGTGCATGCAGTACTTTGTTGAGTTCCGGATCGGTGCTCAAGTCCTTGGGCATGATGGGCTTTGATTTCACCGGATAGGCGAAGGTCAGGTTGATGCTGGTGAAGCGGTCAGCGCCAGCGCCTTCGCCAGTGAGATAAAACCGGTTTGCAGGAATGGCCCGAATTACAGGCACATCGCTAATCTGCCAGGAGTCCCCCGGCACAAAGTACTGCTCACCGTTTCCTCCGAAAAAGCGTGCCGGCAGGGGGATCGAGTGCGGCACCTGAATACCGCCGGACGTGAAGCGCGACTCCACTTCGAGTGGTTTGTGATCGCCAAGAGGAATCCAAAACTCGTCGACCACGTCCCCGACGTGTTTCCGCCAATCGATTTGCGCGGAGGGTCCAACGGAACCAAGTTCCAGGCCGTAAGAAACTGAGAAGACGTTATGGCTGGTGCGCGAGGACAGGCCGAGGTAGCCTTTCAGCGATCCATACCCGGCGTTGGGAACTGTTTGGGGCGGAAGCAGTCCGGCAGGAACATTGCTTTGCATGTTGCCTCCTTGTAGGAGACCGCCGAAGCGCGCAACAAGGGTACTTTTCCAGAAAGGCCGTGTTTCACCGTCGATCTGACCGGATAGACTGCCCTGCTTCAGACGCGTGGCACCCGCCGGTGCCGAATAGTTCAGATAATTGATACGCCAGTCGGTGTGCCTTAGCCACCCGAGGAGATTCGCCGAACCGCTCAGCGCGGCGGAGAGGGATTGCATGGAATACGATCCCTGCCCCTCGGCGCTGAACGAATCAAATAAATGAAACTCCCCCAGTTGCGGTTTGATCTCGATGCGACCGCCCCCAAACACGCCATCGGAACGGTCGTAACCACCGGTCGGGTTGAAATGGAATGGATTTCCAGTTTGTGTAAGGCCAGTAGTAGTCTGGGGAGACTTTTCGGCCGTGTCCTGGGATTCAGTGGCGCCGCCCAGGAATTTCGGAGGATCAGTGGAATAGATCCTGTAGATCACATCGAGTGTCTTTGCGCTCGGATCACAATTCTGAACCGATACGAGCTCGATTCTCACGGAAAAGCCTGCATCGGCATCTGGCGCAAACCGCGCATTCTCGATCAAGGCCAGCCCATCGGCATCCACCAACTTATACGTGAAAGGCTGGTTGTCGAGCTTAGCCGCAAGCTGCGCCTCGATGCTCTTGCTCTTTCCGCCGATCCAGTAGAGGAACTTGAAGGGGTCATCTACCGTCGTGTGCACGATGCGGTATTTGTCGGTCTCGAAATTCGTGCCGGCCTTACATGGCAAAACCCCATTTCGCGAGGGATTCTGATTGGAGAGCACGTTTGGGGCGGAGCTATCCTGACCGGAACCAACCGCGGCTATCGTGACCAGCAACGTGAAAACGCCTGAGAGTCGCGGCCCAGCGAGTTGTCGCATGTGTTCAGACTGACCGCGTCGGTTATTTCAGTGTGTTTTGGATGATATTGTTGGCCAGCGGAGCGGGCATCGTTCCCGCCTGCGCGGCTTTGGCGGCATCAGCGGCCGGTCCAGTAGCGTGCGCTGTCTGGGCGGGTGTCAAACCGTTGTTGTCGACGGCGGCTTGGGCGTTGGCGTGTAGCGCGACGGCAACAAAGACATTGAGAGACACAACCGGGTCCCCGAAAGATGCGGCCGCATTGGTCCTTTCGTAGAGCATGAAGGTGATGGTCCAGTCGACCTTGACGCCGTCAGTGTCCTTCTCAAGACCGAAAGAGACCTTCCGAAGACCGTCAGGCGTGTTGAGAGTGAAGCTGACCTTGAGCGCGACTGGCAGTGCGGGCGGTGTGGTACCTGCGGCCGGGGTTGTGCCCGATGCCGGGGTTGATCCGGATGCTGCGGGGGTTGTACCGGATGCGGGGCGTGTGCCAGACGATCCTGGATTTGAATCTGATTTGCTTCCCATTTGCGACTCCTTTCAGGATTTAGGATCTGAAATAGGTTAACACAAGAGAGTTGTGACCGCTGTCGCCCGAAACTGGAGCACAGTGCCAGTTGAGACGCTCATGACTCGCCCGCCAGATTTCGTCCCCCGTCCGAACTGTTGCGGTTTTGATCTGCAGAATTCTCCAGGGATCTCTCCTCCTATAAAAACCTGACAAACCCGACAAATTCCGGCCAGAAATGGGCGTGGCTTACCCTCACTGCTCACCCCGGATGAGCGCGCCGGGAAGCTCTACCAGGATCTTTCCAGTTTCGCCGCTTTCGCCGCCGAGCATGGGATGAAGATTACGCGGAAGGACCAATAGCCACCCGCGCCTGCGGACTTTTTGGGTGGCGGAATAGCCAACGATATTGAATAATATCGCTGGCGCGTAGCGGGCACTGTTCGTGCCAGGACAAGGGCCCATCTGCGGTTTGCGACTACACAGGAGTTGCCGGCCTGACCGCTCAGACAGGGGAGCCGGAAGTATCCCGACGCTCAGTTGAGCTCCAGATGCCTTCATGCGCTCTATTATGGGAGGATCGGCGGCGAATCGATGACTGGCTGGAACCAACCACAGAGCTCCTCATCTCCGCCCTTGCTTCGGGTCTCGGTCGAAGCTGCGCCCGGCGATGTTCAGAGCTACGCCTTCAGCCAGCCATTTCGTATCGGCCGCACCGACGACTGTGGTCTCCCGGTCAAGAACGAGTACGTCAGCCGCAACCATGCGGAGGTCGTGTTCGAGAACGGGCAGTGGTGCGTGCGCGACCTCAATAGCGGCAACGGTCTGTTCGTCGACGGTCGGCGCACGCAGATGGTGCTTGTCGGTCACTCCGCGACCTTCCGGCTGGGGATCGCCGGACCGATCGTGTCGATGTCGGTGGCGCCGCCCCCACTTCCGCCTCAGGCGCCCGCCGTCCCGGGTGTGGCACCCGCGGAGGATGTGCTGGCGAGCTATATCGATCACTACTTCGGCGCCGGCTCGGACGACAAGCCGGCGGGGCAGCACACGATGCTCGTCCGCCGTGCATTCACCCAGGTCCAGAAGAAGCAGAAGCGGAAATACGGTTGGATCATCGGGGCGCTGGCATTATTGCTCGTCTGCATCGGTGCCTACTCGTTCTATCTGCACCAGCAGGCGAGCAGGCGGAAAGAGATGGCGGAGAGCCTGTTTTACGCGATGAAGTCGCTCGACCTCGACATCGCCAATGTCCGCCAGCTCGTGACCGATTCCAACAGCCAACAGGGAATCGACGAGATTCGGAAATATCAGGATCGTCGCAAAGAGATGGAGAAGAGCTACGACCAGTTCCTCACCACCCTGAATATCTATGAGCGCAAGATGACCCCCGAGGAACGGCTGTTGTTGCGGATCACCCGCATCTTCGGCGAATGTGAGCTGGACATGCCCAGAGACTTCGTCGCGGAGGTGGAGAAGTACATAGGAAAATGGAAGCAGTCGGGGCGTCTGGCGAAAGACCTGCGGGCCGCCAGGGACAACAACTATATCGCGCCGATCGCCAGGGAGCTGCTCGCGGCCGGACTACCGCCCCAGTTCTTCTATCTGGCGCTCCAGGAGAGCGATTTCGACCCCTACATCAGCGGCCCCGTGACGCGGAAGGGGATCGCCAAAGGAATGTGGCAGTTCATTCCCGAAACAGCGGTCCGCTACAACCTCAAGATCGGGCCCCTGGCCGACCTCAGGCGGCCCGATCCGGGCGACGACCGCCACCATTGGGACCGCGAGACGAAAGCGGCCGTGCGATACATGAGAGACCTATATGGCAGCGACGCGCAAGCTTCGGGGCTGCTGGTGATGGCTTGCTACAACTGGGGCGAGGATTACGTGCTCCCGCTGGTCCGGAAGCTACCCGCGAACCCGAAGGATCGCAATTTCTGGCGGCTGCTTTCGACCTACGGAGACAAGTTACCGCAGGAGACCCACGACTACGTCTTTTATATTGTGTCGGCGGCCGTGATCGGAGAGAATCCGCGATTGTTCGGCTTCGACTTCGACAATCCGCTAGCACAGCTGGAATCCCAGTAGCACTTCGCCAGATTACATTCTGATTCTGATTCTTGGGGACTAGGCCAAGAACTGACACAAGAGCATCTGCTGGTCGCCCGTTTGCAAACGCGACCACAGCAGCAGGAAACGAGCACTGGTAAAGCTACCGATATCAGGTCATAACGCCGCTTGGCGAGTTATCGAACCGCCACTATAAATAACGCTTCAGCCACGCCAGCACTTCTTCCATGTGCAATCTGTTGTTTTCGCCTTTCAGAATCCAGTGACCTTCGTCCGGGAAAACAATCAACCGCGCAGGGATGCCTCTCCGCTGCAGGATCTTGAAAGTCGTAATGCTCTCTGTCAACGGCACGCGGAAGTCTTGCTCGCCATCCGTGATGAGCGCGGGGGTTGAGAATTCATTCGCATAGCGCAACGGACTCTCATCGTTCCACTGGCCGCCCTTCTCCCAGATAGGGCCGCCCATGCGCAGTTCACGGTCGATGCCGCCATCGTTTGAGCCGTACTGCGATTCGTTGTTTATCGCGCCGGCGTGAATCACCAGGCACTTGAACTGCTTCGTGTGCCCGTTAAACCAATTCATCAAGTAACCCCCGTAGCTCGCGCCTATCGCCGCCTGCCGGCTGGTGTCGATGTAGGGATACCGCTTAGCCGCCTCGTCAACTGCCTCCAAGATCTCCTGGGCCGGGCCACGCAACACGTCGTGCTCGATATCATCGGCGAATTTCTCGCCAAAGCCCGTCGAACCGGTGTAGTCGGTTCTGAGTAGTACGTAGCCGGGCGACGTAAGCAGGTAACTGTTCCAGCGTGTCGTGAAGTTATCTTTCGACATCGAGTTCGGCCCGCCATGCGGAGACACAATCAGCGGATATTTCTTTGTCGGATCGAACTTCGGCGGCAGAGTCATAATGCTGTGAATGCGCTTGCCATTCTTGGCCACAAACCAGAAATGAATGGAAGCAGGTGCGTCAATATCCGCCACCGCCGCCGCGTTGAAGTTCGTCAGCATGGTGTGCGAGCCCTTGGCGGGATCGAGGCGCACAATCTCTGGCGGCCGCAAGGACGTCTGAAACTCAGCAACCATACCACCTTCAACCGGCTGAACGCTGGTATAGCCGCCCTCCGTCACTTGCATGATCCGTTCCAGCTTCTCGCTGGATACCGTGAGTTCGAAGAGTTGGTCGAATCCGTCGTCCTCCGCCGCAAGGTAGACGTTACGCCCGTCATGCGAAATCGAGAACGACCCGATCGACCGGTCCCAACCCTTAGTCAGGATCTTTGCTTTCCCTGTATCGGGCCAGCTGAACTGCGCCAATCGGGCTAGAGAATAGAGTCGTCCGGCCGGGTCCGGGCTGCGCTCGGTCTGCGCATATAAATAATCGCCCGTCGGCGAAAAGCGCGGATGATCATAGCTAGCTCCTCTTTCCGTAATCGCGGCCGGTTCACCACCGGCCGCTGCGACGACAAAGAGCTTCGACTCGACTTCTTCGCCCATCATCCGGTCTCGATTGGCATATGCGACAAACACGATGGACTTGCCGTCAGGCGCCCACACCGCCTGCAGGTCCTGCCCGCCCGTTTCGTTAAAAACACCATTAAAGCCCGCGCTTTCCGCGAGCCTAGATCCCTTTACTAGGTCGAGCGGCTGGGCGGAATCACTCAGCTCCTGGACAAAGACATGAGGTCGCCGCTCATCGAGCCAGGCATTCCAAAAGCGGATCGGCATGGCATCGTAAATGCGAGCGTTCCATTTTCGGTCCTTTCGCTGCTCGGCAATGGGATCCACCTGGCTTTGAAACAGGATGGCCTTTCCGTCCGGACGCCATTGCGGCCCGGTTGCGCCGCCCGAGATGTTTGTGACGCGTCGCGCTTCGCCGCCCGACATCGGCAAGATGTAGATTTGCGGCGTTTGATCGCCTTCCCGCTTGGTGGAGAAAGCCATTCGTGTCCCATCGGGAGACCAAGCCACTCCGTTCTCAGGTTCCTTCGTATATGTCAACCGCCGAGGCGGCTCGGTGCCGTCGGACCGGAGAATCCAGAGATCCGAAGTTTGTTTTGCAGGATCGTAATCGGGCTCCGTCAGGGAGAAAACGATCCAACGGCCGTCTGGGCTCACCACGGGTTCGCCCATGCGCTTCATCATCCAGACGTCCTGATGGGTAATCGGCCGCTTTTGCGCTAATGCCGTAAGCGGCGCACCTGCCAACCACGCCAGCGCCAGCAGCAGTCCCGCCGTGGCTCGGCTTACATTCGCCGGCCGAAGAGCCATGGCAGATTCAATCGAGCAACGGCGAAAAGGCGGCAGGAAAAGGCCGAGGAGAAGGCGGATCATTTGTAAAGCGTATCAAAGATCGGGAACCCACGGGCCGGTTGTAGGAAGTGCCCGCAGCGGCCGAAACCAACAGTCTGAAGCTGCTGCCAACAATTCTACCGATAAGGCGCGATAACGCTGTCGCAGACCGTGTGCCTCACCGCTAACAGGGCCGCGCCCGACCAACTTCCATTCCACGACTTCGGGGCGAGTCGCCTTCTCGGAGAGTGGCCCGGGCTTCGAGGTGGTTTCCGATGTGCACCAAGCGACGATCCGTTCGAATTTCGCGAGGTCGCCGGGGATGGCACTCGCTCGGCGCTGCCCAAGGATTTTGCGACCATGTCATAATGGACCGCATGTTTCGTGGACTTCTCTTTCTTTTGTCGTCGTCCGTGTGCTTTGGCCGGTCCAACATGCCGCCAGAAGCCGATCAGAATCTTGCCCGGGAGATCTACAAGGAGATGGTCGAGATCAAGTCGGGCTACACCACTGGGGCGACGACGCCGGTAGCGGAGGCAGCGGCGAGACGGCTGCGGGCGGCAGGTTTTCCGGAGGGCGATATTTTTGTCGGCGGAGCTAGCCCTACGAAGTGGAATCTCGTGGTGCGGTATCACGGGTCCGGAGAGCTCAGGCCGATCCTCCTGCTGGCACATATCGACGTGGTGGAGGCGAACAGGGAAGACTGGAGCCTGGACCCGTTCACGTTGACGGAGAAAGACGGGTATTTCTATGGGCGCGGGACGGCGGACGACAAGGCGCAAGCGGCGGTCTGGGTCGCGAACCTGATCCGGTACAGGCGGGAGGGCTATGAGCCGGACCGGGACATCATCGTGGCGCTGACAGCGGACGAGGAGGGCGGGGGGCCGTATAACGGGGTTGCGTGGCTGATCAAGAATCATCGGGAGCTGATCGATGGGGAGTTCTGTTTGAACGAGGGCGGGCGGGGGCAGATGGTGAATGGGGTGAAGGTGTCGAACAATCTGCAAGCTGCCGAAAAGTGGTATCTCGACCTTCGCCTGGAGGTGCGAAACAAGGGCGGGCACAGCTCCGTGCCGACGGCGGACAACGCGATCTACAGGTTGGCGAAGGCGCTGCTGCGGGTGAGTCAGGTCGAGTTCCCTCTGAAGGTGAGCGAAGTCACACGCGCTTACTTCGGTGGACAGGCGAAACTCGACCGGACGAGCGAGAAGGACACGTTGGCGGCGGCCGCCAAGGGCGACCCGGCGGCGATCGAGCGCGTGGCGGAGAGTTCCCCGGTCTGGAATTCCATGCTGCGCACGACCTGCGTGGCCACGATGCTGGAGGGCGGACATGCGCGCAACGCGCTGCCGCAACTTGCCGCCGCGAACGTGAACTGCCGCGTTCTTCCGGACGAATCGTTGGACGATGTGCTGGAGAGGATCAAGGGGGCCGTGGGGGACGCACAGGTGACGATCTCGGTAACGACGCGGGAGGAGAACTCGCCGGCATCGCCGCTGCGAGAGGACTTGGTTCGGACGATGTCCGCCATCACGGACGAGATGTGGCCCGGAGTGGCGGTGGTGCCCACGTTGAGCACGGGCGCGACCGACGGGCGGATGTTGCGGGTGGCGGGGATTCCAACCTATGGCGTGCAGGGATTTTTCGGAGAACGCGACGACTACCGGGCGCACGGGCGCGACGAGCGGATGCTGGTGCAGTCGTTCTACGAGGGACAGACGTTTCTTTATAGCTTGGTGAAGAAGTTGTCGAAGGCCCAGTAGGCCAGGGCGCGCGGCGCCGATGGACATGGGGCCCCAGTTGTCGGCGAGCGTGGTGGCGGCTGATCGCCGACCGTTGGACCGCGGGATGCCCCGATCAAGGGCTGTTAGCGACATGTATAGTCCAGTGGTGCTGCAGTTTCAGAACGCGGGCTGCCTTTCCAAGTGTCCCCGAAGTTCTTTAACGGCGTGGCGTTACTGCCCCTTTTCGCGGGCCCGAGCGCACGGGCGAAATTGGCTACCGATAGGAGGTGATATCGCTCGCGCGGATTAGGCGCCGCTCATGGCTGTTCTTGGCTGGACGAAGCTCACTCGATGGCGAGCGACACTCATGCGGAAGGCACAACCCGTCGCCCCGCGCCCAGCGGCTCTCGGCTCACCTTCGAGCCGCCCAGCCGGCGCCTGCGCTACCGCTTCATCTTGGCCACGTGCACGTCGAACGTCATACCGGGCACCAGGCTCGACAGCACGAACACAGTGAAGTCCGGGCCCGTGAGTTCCGCGTTCCGGTACACCCCCGGCTCGCGCTCCACCACCTCTTTGTTCGCGTTGAGGTCATCGAGGAACGCCTGTGCGCTCGAGACGGCCGGCGTCGCCGCGCCCGGCCGGTGCCAGGTTCCGCCTGCGATCGCTTCCGCGGCGTACGACCGGATCAGCTTCGGCCAGTACTTCTCCAGCAGTGTCTGGCTCGCGAACACGTCGGCCCAGATCAGTTCGCCGTTCACGGCGACGATCGCCCCCACCGCCTTCTGTGAACGCAGCTCATGCGCCAGCTTCTCGTACGTCCGTTCGATCGGGGCCGCCATGGCGCCGAGTTTCTCCACGACGACCGTACTCTGCATGGTTCCCGCAAGCGACGACGTCGGCGGCGGTGCCGGTGCCGCGGCTGCTGAAGCCATCACCTCCACCTCCGCGCGCGTGCGATTCACCTCGTCCCACACCTCCTGCTGGCTCTTCGACGCCATCGCCCGCAGCCGCACGCTCGGCTGCGCCATCAGGCCGTTCATCGGCCGGAAGTACGACGAATCGCCCGTCCACCGGTGCGGCTCGACGCAGAACACGCCCAGGGCGATCGGCTCACCGTGTGGCGCCACGATCCGGTCTTTGCCGATCACCCGATCCTGTTTGCCGCCGGTCACGATCTCCCCGGCTAGCAGCAGCAGCGGCCGGTCCGAGTTGTTCTCCAGCACCAGTTGGTTGACCTGCGCCTGCGATTGCGGGATCGGCCGCCGCCCGTCGTGCCGTGGCCGCACTAGCCCGCTCGCCGATCCCTGCTCCGTGACCACCACTTCACCGGAACGAATTCCTTCGTCCAGCGTCAAAAACCCATGGGTGTCCCACGTGTGCTCCGCAACGACCGGAAAGACGGTGAGGTTGTCCTCCGTGACCGGAGCGAGCACCTTATACGGCCCCGCCGGCTTCACCTCCCCGGCGCCCGCGCGCAGCACAATCATCGACGCCGCCAGGGCGCTCAGCGCCAGCAGCGCCGCTTGGCGCAGCCGCGGGCTCGGCAAATTCTCGAATGGATGCCAGTTCATGACGTTTCCTCCTAGACATTGGTTGCGACGGACCGGCTTGCTCAGCGGCCGCCCGCCCGTTCATCCCCTGGAACGCCGCCGCGCGGCATTCTTGCAGGAAGTTTTTCGATTTCTCACGGACCCCGCGCGCCGGACCGCTAACCTGCTTCGCCGCCCGGGCCTCGTTGGCATGCGGATTGCACCGGGCCATGTAGCGTGGCACCATCGAGTAGGATTGGAAGAACCGTGGATCGCGCCGGCATTCCGCTGAACGAAGCGCTCGCTTCGCCGTGCACAGCGTGGGCCGTCGAGCCCGCCCTGCTCGGGCGTCTCTACGAACGCTCCGGCGCGGCCCGATTCGGTCTCTTTCCGCACGATCTGGCGGCTATCCTGGAGGACGTCTGCGCCCGTTGCCTGCACACCGCCGCGCCCGCGGACACTCGCGCTCTGCTGGAATCACTGCACATCGAGGAACTTGTTCTGGCGCGCGCCTGCGCCGCGGGCCACGATTCCGCATGGGACCTCTTCCTCGCGCGCTATCGCGCCAAGCTCCACGACGCGGGCGTGGCTATCGCCCGGGACGAATCCATCGGCCACGAGCTCGCCGGCTCGCTCTACGCCGAACTCTACGGCACGCGCATCGATGCCTCCGGCCGCCGCGTTTCGAAACTCCTCTCCTACTCCGGGCGCGGCTCGCTCGATGGCTGGCTGCGCACGCTCCTGTCGCAGGACTACGTGAACCGCTATCGCGCCGGCCGCCGCGACGTCAGCCTCGAAGCGCGTGAGGAGGCTGGCCAGCAGTTCGCCTCCGCCGCCGCAGCCGATCCCGCCGTCGCGCCGGACGCCGGGACCCTGCGCGAGGCGCTCGAAACCGCCACCGGCGAAGCCCTCCGCGAATTGCCCGCCGAGGACCGCCTGATCCTGGCGTCCTATTATTTAGATGGCGCCACTCTTGCCCGCATCGGCCGCATGCTCGGCGTCCATGAATCCACCATCAGCCGCCGCCTCGACCGCACCGTTGCCGGCTTGCGCAAGCGCCTCCTGCAGCGGCTCCGGCACAAAGGGCTGAGCGTGCGCCAG
>Ga0208820_1000698_pt1 | contig 21786 bp, 23 predicted proteins | sample June2015DPH_16_5_FD_184713 | JGI IMG/M metagenome (GOLD analysis project Ga0208820, IMG submission 184713) | Peatland microbial communities from SPRUCE experiment site at the Marcell Experimental Forest, Minnesota, USA - June2015DPH_16_40... | ecosystem: Environmental > Terrestrial > Soil >...
AGAAAACGCACCCACACACGACCTGGGCTCTTTGCGCATCCACGAAGGACAGCGCAAAGGCGGCAAAGTGGGGAAAGGTCTCGCCATTTTCTTCGGGCTTCTGATCGTCCTCTCCGGTGTGGGAGCAGGTGTCTACGCCTTATTAGAATCGAAACCAGCCGTCGAAGTAGCCGTGGCCAGGAAAGCCGTGGGCCCCGGAAACCGCGAGGCGCTGCTTAACGCCACCGGATACGTTACCCCGCGCCAACGGGCCACCATCGCTGCCAAAATCACTGGCCGCGTGACCGGCGTTTTCTTCGACGAAGGCACGCACGTGCACCAAGGCCAATTGCTGTCCACTCTGGACGATGCCGACGCCAGAAGAACTCTGGAGACCGCCATGGCCGACCGCGATTCCGCCAAAGCCGCCATCGCAGACTACGAAGTACAGCTAAAGAATGCTCGAATCTTGCTGCACCGGACCGAGGAGCTCCAAAAAGCTGGGGTAGAGCCCCAGGAGCAGTTGGACAATGCGCGCACCGCTGCGGAAAGTCTCCAGGCCAAAATCGACCTGGCCAAGGCACAAGCGATTGCGGCCGAAGCCCGCATCGCGGAGGCGCAACAAGCGGTTGATAATTGCACGATTCGCGCGCCCTTCGACGGCATCGTCGTCTCGAAAGACGCGCAAGTCGGCGAGATGGTTTCCCCCATCTCGGCCGGCGGCGGCTTCACGCGCACAGGCATCGCCACAATTGTGGACATGAACTCGAATGAAATTGAGGTCGATGTAAATGAGGCCTACATCACACGGGTGAAGCCGGGCCAGCAGGTCACTGCGATTCTCGATGCTTATCCCGACTGGGAGATTCCCAGCCGCGTTCGCACTATTATTCCCAGCGCGGACCGCCAAAAAGCGACCGTGAAAGTGCGCATTTCCTTCCTCAAGCTAGACCCGCGCATTCTCCCCGACATGGGAATTAAAGTGACTTTCCTCGGGGATGAACCATCTGAAAGGAATGTCGCAGCCGCGCCCGCAGTTCTCATACCTCAAAATGCCGTTCGCGACGACGGCGGCAAGAAGGTTGTTTTCCTGATCAAGGCGGATAAAGCAGAGCGCCGCGCCGTCACGCTGGGCGGAAATCGCGGCACCGTCGTGGAAGTCATGGCGGGTTTAGTGGTTGGCGACACCGTGGTTGTAAACGGACCGCCAAATCTCCACGATGGCGAGAGCGTCCAGATCAAAAAATAAAGATCAAGAAATAAAGACCAGGAAATAATAAGGGAGCGCAGACATGGTTCAACTGGACGGCACTGGAAAAACAAACAGTCAGATTCAGGTGCGCGGGCTGGATAAGACATATCGCCGTGGGGGCGAAGAAATCCACGTACTGCAGGGGTTGAATCTCGACGTTGACCAGGGCGATTTCGTCGCCTTCATGGGGCCCAGCGGATCCGGCAAGACCACACTGCTGAACTTGCTCGGCGGACTCGACGTTCCCACGCGGGGAAGCATCACCGTGGCCGGCGACGAAATCACGCACATGTCCCGCAGCAAGCTGACCTCGTGGCGAGCCCGGCACGTAGGCTTCATCTTCCAGATGTACAACCTCATCCCGGTGCTCACGGCGTTTCAGAACGTGGAGTTGCCGCTGTTGCTCACCAGTCTCTCCAAAGCCGAGCGCCGCAAACATGTGGAGACGGCGCTCGGTATCGTCGGACTGACTGATAGGATGAGCCATTATCCGCGTCAACTCTCGGGTGGACAGGAGCAGCGGGTGGCCATTGCGCGCGCAATTGTTGCCGATGCCACTTTCCTGCTTTGCGACGAGCCCACCGGCGACCTCGACCGAAGGAGTGCAGATGAAATCATGGATTTGATTCACCGTCTCGTGAAGGAGCACGGCAAGACCGTGCTCATGGTGACGCACGACCCGGTGGTCGCACAGCGCGCCGATCTCACAATGCACCTCGAGAAAGGCGTTCTGGTCGAGTCCCGCCAGTCGCAAGAAGTCCCGGCCGGAGGCGCGGCGTGAAATTCCGTGGGCTCATTTTCGCCAATCTCTTTCGCAAGAAACTTCGCTTGATCCTCACCATCGGGTCGTTCGCCGTTGCACTATTTCTTTTTGCGTTCCTCGCCGTGGTCAGGGGAGCCTTCAATCGCGGCGCCGATATCGCGGGAGCGGACCGCCTGGTGGTGATCAATCGCGTATCCATCATTCAGCCTCTGCCGCTTGCCGACCGCGACAAAATTCAACGCATTCCCGGGGTAAAGGCGGTCACCCACAACAATTGGTTCGGCGGCGTATATCAGGAAGAAAAAAACTTCTTCCCGCAGTACGTGATCGACGTCGAGAATCAGCGCCAGGTCATCCCCGAACTGGTTGTTCCCGATGACCAATGGCAGAACTTCGTAAAGGACCGCCAGGGCGCCATCGCCGGCGCGAAAACCGCCAAACGTTTCGGTTGGAAAATCGGCGACCGCATCCCCATCAAGAATGTCGGCTATGGCGCTACGGGCACTTGGGAGTTCATCTTGGACGGCATCTATCACAGCGAGCGCGCGGGCGGCGACGAGAGCCAGTTCTGGTTCCAGTGGGACTATTTCGAAGAACGTGTGCCGGCAGCGTTCAAGGGCAACACCGGCTGGTATGTGGTGAAACTCGACAGTCCCGATAATGCGGTGAGCGTCGCCAAGGCTATCGACGACATGACGGCCAACTCTTCGTTCGAAACTAAAACGGAAACGGAATCCGCGTTCGCCGCCGGTTGGGTCAAGCAATTCGGAAACATCCAATTCCTTATCATAACGATCGGCACTGTAGTGTTCTTCACTCTGCTGCTGGTCACTGGGAATACCATGGCCATCTCCGTGCGCGAGCGCGTCGGCGAGCTTGCCGTTCTAAAAGCGATCGGTTTCAGCGATCGCTGGGTCCTTTTCTTTGTGCTTGCCGAATCTCTTACCATTGCGATCGTCGGAGGCCTTCTGGGGCTCGGTCTTGCGCTCCTGGCAGTCCCAGCTCTGGGCGCGGCGCTGAATGGCCTATTGCCTACGCTCATCTTGTCGCCTGCGATTCTTTCTCTCGGACTCGCGACCGCTCTGCTGGTTGGCGTCGTCAGCGGACTGCTGCCGGGAATCGGCGCCATGCGCCTGCGGGTTGTCGATGCCCTCCGGAGGGTTTGAGATGGCTATCCCGTTCGTCTACAACTTTCGCAGCGTCACGGCTCGCTGGACGTCGTCCATCGTCGCCGTCCTGGGCATCGCTGGAACCGTCGGGGTATTTGTGGCGATGCTTTCATTAGCGCGCGGCTTCCGGGCTACCTTGGTCGCCTCCGGCTCCGAAGACAACGCTATCGTCCTGCGCGCCGGCGCCACCTCGGAGATGATGAGCGGAATTAAACTCGAAGACATCAAAATTCTCCAGGATGCTCCCGGTGTGGCCCGCGCCTTGGACGCCCCTCTGGTGACCTCGGAAGTCGTGGTGGTTGCACCCTTTCCCCTGCGCGCTGCCGGGACCGATGCGAATGCTCAAATTCGCGGGGTCTCAGCCAACGTTTTGACCATTCGCAGAAACGTTAAGATCGTTCAGGGTCGAATGTTCCAACCGGGCCTTGCCGAGTTGATCGTGGGGAAAAACGCCAGCAGCAGCTATTCCGGTTTGACCCTCGGCAACACGGTTAATTTTGGAGGCGGTCATTGGCAGGTCGTGGGTATCTTCGACGCCGGCGGCAGTTCTTTTGATTCGGAAGTGTGGTGCGATGCGCGCGTGCTCGACGACGTGTACAAGCGGCCCAGCAATATTTTTCAGTCCGCCACCGTGCACCTGAGTTCGCCAGGCGCCTTTGAGCAGTTCAAGGATGCGGTCACTTCCGACCGCCGCCTCAACTTCGACGTAACCCGCGAAATCGACTACTACGCCAAGCAATCGACGCGCATGACCCAACTGATCACCATTCTTGGAGGACTGGTGGCCTTCGTCATGGCCATTGGCGCGGTTTTTGGTGCGCTCAACACCATGTATTCGGCGGTCGCCGAGCGCGGTCGCGAAATCGCCACCATGCGCGCCCTGGGCTTTGGTGGCGGAGCCGTCGTCTTCTCGTTCCTGGTCGAGGCGCTGCTGATTTCTTTCGTAGGCGGCGCCATCGGCTGCGTCGCTGTCCTGCCCTTGAATGGTCTGACCACCGGCACGATGAACTGGCAGACGTTTTCGCAACTGGCCTTTGCCTTCCGAATTACACCCGCGCTATTGCTGGCCGGCATCGTCTTCGCGCTTCTGATGGGTTTGCTCGGAGGCTTGCCTCCGGCGATGCGCGCCGCCTGGCGGCCTGTGGCCGTCGCCTTACGCGAACTGTAGGCTCGGCCGAGTCGCCAATCTCTTGAGCAACTTGTTCAACGCGGTCCCTTCGCGCTTCAGGGGAATAGCGAAAACCCAATCGCCGTTCGTTGGAAACTCGTTGTTCTGCTTCCACACTTTCAACCGTTCAAGCAGCGCGGTTCATTTGGCTGGCGCGTAGAAATCACGCAGCGGCGAACCACTCCAACGATTCGTGTATCTCTTCAGGACCTGCGCTCCAAATGATAACTGGCAAGGTGGGTCGCTCCGTCTTCAGAACCTCAGCGACTTGATCGCCGTCCATGCCGGGCATATTGAAGTCGAGGACCACTACGTCAATGTGGCGTTGGCGAGTTATGCCAATTCCGCTGAGACCATCGGGAGCGGTGAAAACCTTATACCCCATGCTCCGCAGTAGTGCCTCGTGAAGTTCCAGAATGGCGGGATCGTCATCAACACAGAGAATAGTCGCCATAGGATGACCTGCTCTTAGAGCCTTGCTTGGATGGTTGGTTGTCCAGAATCGTATCGCCAGACTTCGCAACCTGTCGGTCTGCTGCCGTACTCACGAATGTGCGCTGGTCGCAAGAACAGCTACTCCGAATTGCCCTGCCATTCCTTAACCTGCCGCTGCATTATTCCGTAGCACTCGCAGGCCGCTTCCATTATTCTCAGCGGGTGCGGCTCCGGACGCAGAGGTTCAAATGTCAAACATGCGCAAGGACATCTTCACTGACCGCTGGGTAATCGTGGCGGATGGCGACGGGTTGCAGCCGACCGACTTTCATTTCAAGAAATTCGCAAAGGACACTGGCTTCTGCCCATTCTGCGAGAGCAATGAGGCCGCAACGCCCAAGGAAGTCTTCGCCATCCGAAATCGCACATCTTCGCCTAACGGTCCGGGGTGGTCAGTCCGGGTGGTGCCAAACTCCCGACCGCGCTTGCGGATCGAAGGCGAACTGGCACGACGCGGAGAAGCGTTGCACGACCTGATGAACGGAGTGGGGGCACACGAAATCATCGTGGAGACATCGCGGCACGACCGTAGCCTGCATGAGTTAGAAATCGAGGAAATCTCCGACATTATCAGAGCTTATGTAGCTCGCATCCTCGATCTTGAGGGGGATAAGCGCGTGCGCTACGTTTTGATCTTCAAGAATCACGGTGAGGGAGCCGGGGCTCACACGATTAGTCATTCCATCTCGCAGTTGATCGCACTCCCGATAACGCCACGTGCAGTGAAGACGAAACTCATGATTGCTCGCGACTACTTTGCCTTAAAGGAACGCTGCATATACTGCGACGTGCTCCAACAAGAGTTAAAGGGCCGGAAGCGATTGATCGGTGAAAATGAGGATTTTGTGGCGTTTGCTCCGTTCGCGTCACGCTTTCCGTTCGAGATGTGCGTCTTGCCGAAGTTTCACAGCAGCGCATTCAGCCGAATCGGAATAACTCAAGGCAAGAATCTGGCTCTGATTTTGCGGGATGTGTTGCAGAAGTTGGATCAAAAGGTAGGCGGGCCGCCCTACAACCTCTCGCTGCACGACCGACCGTTTTTGCGTCCCAGAGGGGACTACTGGAACACAATCGAGGAGGACTTCCACTGGCATATAGAAATCCTGCCCCAAATGTCTCGTATTACTGGATTCGAATGGGCGTCGGGATTCTTCTACAACCCCTTGCCGCCAGAAGTCGCCGCCCGCTGCCTCTCACAGGATGCTCCGTTTGATCTTCCTTCCCGAAGCCGACCTGCCGCTTGAACCCTTGGCGGCTCCCCTGTACACGGCGACTTGCGCACAAACGAAAGCGTCCCAGACTCAATGAGTCATTGGGACGCTCGTTCGAGCAGACCTTGGGGTTATCGGCTACCAACGTCGCTCAGTGATGATCGTTATCATGATCGTGATCCCAGTTGTGCTCAGTTTCCCATCGATGTTCTTTCCCGTTCCACCACTGATGATGCTGATTCCAACAACGCTCCCGTTCGGCATGCAATTCTCGCCGCCGTTCATCCGCTTCGCGGCTGTGCTCGCCCCTGTTATGGATCGCCCTGTCCAGTCTGGCTTCCGCTTTTTCGATGGCATGTCGGCACTTCTCTCTTTCATCGGCTTGCACGAGGGGTGCTGCTGCAAACAACAAAAGCGCCCACGCCACTACCGCTGCCACTGCTGTTTTTCCAAATCGTCGATTCAAGACTCTCTCCTCTCAGTTTCGATGTCCGCAACCCTATCGCCCTGTTGCGAATTTCATCCATCAGCATAGCAAACTGCGCACACCCGGCGTTCATTTCAGAACGCCTTGTAGAAAGCTGCTTAGAAATCGCTGCGAGACCTACGCCGCTCGTTTCTTGTGCCGAGCAGGAGGTATGTGCTTCCTGACGAACGAAAGCCCGCGCCTCAATTCGGAAGTGAGATCAGCCGCTTCAGTAGCGATCTGGACAGGCTCCCCAGAGGATTCGTCCACAAGCCAGCGGTTCAATTCGTCGGGTGAAGCCTGCACGCGCCGACCTTCACGAGTAACGGGCATGCCGGATTTTGCCCACCGTTGGGCTACGGACGACGGCTGACCCAAGAAGTCCGCGATCTCGTGCCAGCCCTTCAGCAAGCCGGATTCTTTCTTCTGTTTTGGCATGGAGGGTGCCTCCCCGTACAGCTTCTTCGATGTTCACTCCAGCTTCAAGGCTACAAATGAAATCCTCTATACTCTCCCCAAGTTCCACAAACCCTCGGATGAAGATTGAATGATCACGGACGCCCCACCGCGCAAGGCGAACCATCGTGCGGGATTCCTCGAAAGCGACCGGATCAAGACCCTCGGCCTGCCGCAAGATGGGCGCTTGCTGACCATCGCACAATCCGTGGAATCGGCAATGAAGGGTGGGACTACTGCGGGTGTCCGACGAGCCTGCGCTGAATTTCTGGATGCCGCATCGGAGTTTTACAAAGTCCCAGCTTGCAGCATTCGCGTGCTTGCATCCCGACCGCTGCGAGTTCGCGAAAACTGGTCAACCGAACTTTTCGGCGACTACACTCCGGAAACCATGCTGATCCGCGTGTGGATGAAGACGGCGGTGCGCAAGGAGGTCACATCCTTCGGTACATTCCTGAGCACTCTTTGCCACGAATTCTGCCATCATCTCGATTTTCAGCGGTTCGGATTTTTGGATTCATGGCATACTCGCGGCTTCTATGAGCGAGCCGCCCTCCTGTATCACTGTGCAAGAGGGACACCGCCAAAGCGACTATTCTGGGTGGCAGTAAGGGGCGGGCGGTGGCGGATTGATTGGCCGAGGACGAATCGCACGGCACCACCACCCAAGTTAGGATAGTTTTCAATGGAAGGGCCGCCGAAGCGGTACTTTGCCACAATCCATGCGGGATGATGTCGCGTTGCTCGCAAGGGCTTGGCAGACAAATCCCTGATTCGTTTGGAGGGCACCACCATGTCGCCGCGTACTCTTTTTCTTAGCAGGCTGATTGGGCTGTACTGCATTGTCATCGCGCTCTCGATGATGACTCGCAGGCAAGCTACCGTGGAGACGGTGACCGCCCTTCTTCAGAATCCGTCGATGATGTTGATCGTCGGCATAATCACGCTGGCCGCTGGGCTGGCGATGGTTCTCGCGCACAATATCTGGTCGGGTGGTGCGCTGGTGGTTGTCGTCACCCTCGTCGGCTGGATAACGCTGATCAAGAGCCTGTTCTTCTTGTTCCTGCCGCCTGAGATGGAAGCGGGACTTTTCCTTGGGCAGCTTCACTACCAGCAGCTTTTCTACCTGTACACAAGTGTTTCACTCGTCCTCGGCGTTTACCTGACCTATGGCGGATTCAAGTCAACATCACGTTAGCCAGCGTCTCCCTCACTGAATTGTGCCTTCAGGTTCGTCGAGCGAGCTTCGGTTCCTTCCGATCACGCGCACTTCCTTCCCACGGAGGCCAGCGTACTTGATCGCCAAGGTGTCCGATCTGCAAAGGCATGTTCACACGCCAAGCTGCCTCTGAACATTCGGCGGTTCTCTGCATGCCGGGAATCAGCACGCACAGGCATCGAGTTGCTCGCTGTTTCTCCAGTGACATCTGCGGCTATGCGATCAAGAAGCGGTCTACGAACAAAAGGGACTAATTCTGCATTCGTGAAACTCGCGGGGGAGTGCCAGCATCTTGCCCGCGTCGCGGCATCGAACCGCCCACTCCAATAGGCTGCGGTACTGGTCGAACTTCACGATATTCCCAATCCACTCCGTGCCGGATGAACTTGTGATCACGACCACATTCGGCACGTCGCATGGACCAACACAACCGCTGATTGTTAGCTGGACTCGTTTCAGCAGTCCGCGCTTCCGCCATTCACTCTTCAGCCATTCCACAGGAACTTCGGGCAAGCCACGCTCTGTATTGCCGCAACAACAGCCTCGGCAAATCGTGATTTGTCCAACTACGATCCGTTTGGTCTTAAGTGGACAATCTGTATCTGCATTCAGCATGCTTGACCAATTCCCAAGAACCCCGTGGAAGCCCGTCAACCCAAGAGACCGTACAGATCGTCTATCCAAAAAGACTGTGACTTCCCAAGCAGAAATGCCGCAATGCCGAGGCAGAGGATAGCTAGGGCGATTACGATCACCCACGCTCGCCGCCTCGTACTGTAGATCAGAGAAGCTGCATTCATAACCGACGAAACGGGAGACCACGTTCTCAACAAGGTCGAGGGATCATTGCCCGATTTCAGAACTGCGCGGCAATAATCGCGTGGAATTCAGGATGAAAGCCAATTCCGAAGTAACGTGAATGAAAGCCGCGAGCAGGGGATTCAGCAAGCCGCACGCTGCCATGCCGACTCCTATGCTGTCCACGACCAACGTCCCCACGAAATTTTGCATGATGATCTTGCGGCAACGCCGCGCAACCCGCAAGGTTTCGACTAGCTTGGACAGATCGCTTCCGATCAAGATCACGTCTGCACTTTCCCTAGCCACGTCAGTTCCTGACCCCATAGCAATTCCAACGTTGGCTTCCACCAGTGCGGGAGCATCGTTGATGCCGTCCCCCACCATCGCGACTCTGCAATCCTTGCCACGCAGGTCGCTGACCCATTTCGCCTTTTGCTCTGGCAGGAGTTCTCCGACCGCTTCGTCAACACCGAGATCGCGACCCACAGACGAAGTCACAGCTTGCGTGTCTCCACTGAGCAAAACGGTCTTCAAACCCATCTGCCGCAGCGCAGCCACCGCATGTTTCGCCTCCGGGCGCAGAACGTCGGCAATGCGGATGCTGCCAAGAAACTGACCAGCGCGGGCAACGTAAATGTCTGATGCCCCATCTGCGCCGTTGTCATTGAGGGGAATGCTCGCTACATCATGTTGGGTCAGGAGGGCGCGGTTGCCGACCAGAATTTCCTCACCCCGATACGTCACTCGAACTCCTCTTCCCGGCGTGTAGGAGAATTCATCTGGATCGGCGAAGGGGATGGCTAGCTCTGCGGCTCGCAAAACAACTGCTCTAGCCAAAGGGTGTTCGGACTTGCGCTCGGCGATGCTGGCAGCCCCTATGATCTGGTGCTCTGTGAAACCATTGGCAGAGACGACCTCCCGAATCTGGGGTGTACCGAAGGTGAGGGTGCCCGTTTTGTCCAACAAGACGGTATCGACACTAGCCAGCGCTTCGAGGTAGAGGCCGCCTTTCACGATTGCGCCCCGACGGGCTGCCATGCCAATCGCGCCGAGAATCGCGAGTGGAGTCCCCGCAGCAATGCCACACGCTCCCGCCACGATTACGACCGAAATCGTTGAACGGACATTGTGAGTCATGATGTAAGTCAGAGCCGCCGCCCCTAGAGCGAAGTAGACTAGATAGCCTGCCAACCGATCAGCGGTTTTTTGAATGGGGGCGCGGGACTTTTCAGCCCGTTCGACGGCTTCAATGATCTTGCCAAACGTAGTGTCACGACCTAGTTTCTGAGCGCCGATTTCCAAAGCTCCCGACTGATTGATGGTTCCCGCGTAGACCACGTCTCCCTGCGTCTTCTCTACAGGCATTGCCTCGCCTGTAATCGCCGCTTGTTCTACAAAGGAGCGCCCGCCGAGCACAACGCCGTCCACCGGAATGTGTCCGCCCGGCTTCACAATCACGGCGTCCCCAACTTGAACATTGGCAGACGCTATCTCCAGAACCTCACCATTGCGCCGGACTGTAACTGTTCTGGGGAGAAAGTCGAGGAGACTCTGGATAGCCCGCCTGCCCCGCCCCACAGTGAGACCCTCCAAGACTTCAGCAGCAAGCACGAAGCCAGTGATAACCAGAGCAGTGAAGAACTCTCCAATCGCTAAAGCCGAGAGAAGCGCAATGGTCATCGAGAGTTCCATCGTCATCTTTCGTTCGGCGATGTTCTCGAAAGCTTCCTTGAAAATCGGATAGCCGCCGATCAGTGTCGCGGCGATGCCAATTACACTGATGTGCGGAAACGGTTCCCAAAGACGAAACCAGACGGCAGCCGCAGCTAATGCAACAAAAGCAATGCGGACGATCTCAGACCACTCGAATGGGTGGTCATGCTCTGAATGTTCAGAAGTTTTGGACTCCTTCGTCTCTGGATGGTTGGAGGTGTCGTGAGGAATAGGACGGTACTGAGGGTTTCTTTCGATCAAATTCGGAGCACTCATGTGAATGTCTCTTCCGTGGGCGCGTCAGACCTATTTCAAGTACGACTTGACCATGTCAATCACTTCGTCAGCGGCGACTACCTGCTGTGAAGTCGGTTTCTGTTTTCCGTTGAGAACGTGGCTGCGGATGTGGCCTTCCAGAAGTTCGGCCATCAAGCTGTTCATAGCCCCTCTCGCTGCGCTCATTACTTGCAGAACCTCCGAGCAATCGCGTTCTTCGCTCAGCGTTCGTACCAGAGCTTCCACCTGCCCCTGAATGCGCTTAGCCCGTAGGATCAGCTTCTGTTTGTCTTTGATTGTGTGGCTCATAAGTTTTCAGCACTATCGCATATTACCATACCCGGTATGGTATACAGAGAGTTTGCTGCTCGCGAATCCGACAGCATTGCGCGGGCAGTTCATGAGTTCCTGCGCTTCCAGATTGATGAGCACCAGACGGAGACCCAACGGAAGTCACGTAACAGGAGCTCGGTGGCAAATCGACTGGCAGCGGACAACTCCCGCAGTCGCGGTCTCTGAGGGTGCCGCTCCGGATTGACCTCCCCCGCCTTTCTGTTAGATATTGTGACGGATGGACGCTGGACAGAGCATTGCTGAAATCGAGTGGCTAGAGCGCATCTTCGCCGTGCCGGACACCCGACCGCTGAGCCTGAGCGATCTCGCGGCTGTGAATCGAAGACACGACGATATGCTCGCGCACAGCCCTTGGTTTCGGCTTTGGCAGCGGTATGGGGTCTGCTGCCGAACCGAGCCCCAGTACTTCGACTAGGGGAATCGGACAGCTAACCTCATTGCGAATAGACATGAACAAAGTGAAGAAGAAAACTGCTGATCTCCCGCCAAAACTCACTGAGGTCGAACAAGACCTGCTGTCGCACATCCAAGACGGGTACCAGCTTGAAACTGATTTGCTCGGCGGCAACCCCGTTCTGCGGCGGTTGAAAGATAATGAAGAAATACGCCCTCTGTCCGCCAATCGCAATACCATCAAAGCGATGGAACAACGCGGACTCATCAGACCCGGCAAAGGTCGCGACCCCCTCACTATCGTGTGGCGTCTGAAAAAGAAAATAAATTAGGACCGTCTCGGGTTAGATGCCCGTCAGTTTACGGATTGCGTCGAGATGCTTTTTCAGTTCGGCTTCAGTCACGAACACCTCACCTTGGTCATCGGGTAGTCGAAACCGCCTAAACAACCTTCAAAACTTGTTTGGGCGGCGGGACGCACACGGATTCAAACCAGCGACTGATATACACCTGAGCATGGGCTTCGCCACAGAAGTGCCGGGCGGTTGGAAGTGTGGCGGCGGGCAAATCCCACTTGATGATTGCGAGCTTCTGATCTGTGCACTCGATCACAAACCAATGGATCGGATTCTCACTGACGGTAGCGCAAATCTCGCACCGGAATTCCTTCAAACTCGACATGCCTTCTCCGTTGAGCGGTGGCTCGGCAAAATTAGTATAGCGGCAAGTCAGTTTGGTGGTTCTGCCACAGGAGGCGTTCCAATCCGAGAGACGGCGGGTGCTGGCGGATCGACTGACCGAGGACGAACCGCAGGGCGGGGCACACCCTCAGCCCTTCACATAGGCGAGCTTGGCGGCTACTTTTCCATCTCGCACGGTAAACACGTCAACGCCGCGCAGGTGCCATGGCTGACCGTTACGCATCTTGCGATAGACCCAGAGCACAGTGGCCCGATTTCCGCTGACGATCACTTCCTCGGCCTCGAACCGTGCGTCGGGATTGCGGACGAACCATCCGCGCCAGAATTCCACCACGGCGGCCTTCCCCTCGATGCGTCGGCCGTCGGGGGCGGGCGAGGTATCCTCGAACACCGTATCCTCGGTCAAAAACGCCGCCAACCCGTCAGCGTCGTGCCGATTGAACGCCTCGTTGAAGCGGTCAATGGTTGTGCGCGTCACTTGCTCCTGTGACTGCTGCACACTTTGCTCCGACTTCATGGGAACCTCCCTCGGGGAACACAGACTTCCAAGTAGGATCACCGAACAAGTTAGCAGCAAGACGTGGCGATTTGAAGAGCGCATGGCCTTTGATCCTCCATGACTGTCTAGGCTTCTACGCCGTCGAGGTTACGCAGAGCCGTACTGCGGACTTAACGACTACGCTTCGTGGTGCGCGGCATCTTCGGCATCCAAAACCTCGTCATGGGTGCGCCATTCGACCTTCTGCCCGGACTCGGCTTTGACCGCCTTGGCGAGATTTTCCCATTCCTCGGAGGTTACCATTCCGATGCTCCGGGCCTCCATCAAAGCGATGGCGGCCTTTAAAACGGCTGATTTGTTTTTCGGCACAGGCTTGGGCATAGACAAGCAGTCTAGCAAAGTGAAGTGGCGTGGAGAGCAGAAATCTGACCTCAGGTCGGCAAATGGATTCCATTTCTCAAGGCGTGTAAACCGACACCGCCGTCATCCCGAGCTTGGCGGCGATCTGCGGATGGCGGGCGCACAAGCGATGAAAATTCCGCCGTGCTCGCGAAGGCGGGCAACTAGGATTGATAGCGGGGTACTTGGCGATCATCACCCAGCGCCTCAACTTCTGGATGATGAGAATTTCTCGGATTTCGGGTCGTGCGTGCATTAGACTCCTCTGCGAACCCTGTGACCAATCGATGAACGATCACTTTTCCCATCATTACTTGGATTCTTCGTCCCCGAACTCTCAAGCTGACTTCTGGCGAAGGTGCATTCTGGGCTCCTACACATGGGTTCCGAAAGTTCGCCAATTTGCCCCGAATATGTTTTGAAACTTCTTCAAACGGGGCAGTCAGGCATTGTCGGCAGCGTGGTGCGGGTCCGAATCGCCGCCTTCATCGTCTCCCGTTAGCGTCGATTGCTCGACGGGTGGAAGATTCTCACCACGTTCTCGCGCCTGCTCTTTTTCATGCTCCGCTCTCGCTGCTCGCAAAGTCGGCAGATCGGATTCATCCCACAGGTCGGGGTCGTAAGTCGCTGCCGCCAACGCCATGAATTCTTCTCTTTCAGTATCGGTCAACTCCATATCGCCTCCTAAGAAAGAGTCGGGCAGTTGTTTTCCCTGATTCGTCGCCGAGTGGTACCTGTCCAAGTACTTTAAGGCCCTTTGCCTACCTCCTGTTTGGATTGCCTACCCTGTCATCATGTCATCACTGTCATCATGGCTTCATTACTCAGCGTGACTTTTTAAGGTTTCCTCGTTCAGTCGGGGTTCCGATTTAGTTGGAGATGCTTATTATGTAAAGATGATGATGACAGTGATGACAGTACATAGTTATCAATAACTTAACTGTCTTCACTGTCATCACCTGTCATCAATCGTCGTTGAGCCTGAGCCACGAGGCGTCCTTGACAGCCTGACCGTTCTCCTTGGTCACACGAGGCAGCAAAACCTTGTCCTTGATGAGTGCATCCCGCTGTTTGGTCAACAAATCACCATACGTGCGGTGCCAGTTGTGCTTCCGGCTGACATCCCGCCATTTTGCATGCACGGTCTTGCCATCGGCATCTCGGTGCGTACCGAACGCCGTCATGATGGCGCTGGTGCATTCGGCGGCAAGGTTCTCAGCCACGCCCGCCGCGTAATAGTGCCGCACTTTTTCTTGCCACGTGACTAACCGCAGGGCGCACTCCATGCATTCCTTGGTCACTTCCTTCTCATGGTTTGCCGAAGTCCATACGGTCGCAAGCCGGAGGGCAATCTCGGCAAGGCGATCACGCTCCACGTCCCAATACATGCCTTGGTTCTTCCAGTCGTTCGCCATCTGGTAGCAGAAGCTCGGCACCCGCACCGGGTCTTTGGGGAAGCGTGCCTCAGGATTCGCCACCCATTCATGGTTCCAATTCCATCCCTTGGGTAGCGGCGCATAGATGAACCTGTCATAAAAGCCGCCTCCCGTGTTCTTGCCGAATTGCTTGCCGAAATCGGCTGGGGAATTGACTGGTAGGGCTCCCAGTATGTTCAGGCAGCACATGACGCTATGGTCTCCAAATTTGTCACTGGTTCCGCCTTCGTAATCGTCAAACAGGTCGCATAGGACAGGCGCGAGCGACGAGCCGCTCATGCTGAGCTTGTTGAGAGTGTCCTTGAACTCGCGGCTAAACAGCAGGTAGGACTTTACTTCCTGCGGTGGGGGCTCCTCCTCCCGACCTTTCTTGCCTTTCTTCTTCCCTTGGTCGGGATTGAACAGCGTATAGATGCCACGGTCGGACGCCAGATTCCGCTTCTTCACCATGTCCGGTGGGAGCAGGGAAAAAGACTTTAATCCCCGCATCATGGTGACGGTTTTGCCGCCGTGCGGCGGCGCTATTAGGAGGATGAACAGGTTCGGCTGGATGTTGCCGCATACCGTGGTGCGCTGCGCGGCGAAGATGCTGGTGACCACCATATAGGCGGCTCCAAGCGGCGCGTGCAGTTCCCGCGCTTTGTTTCCCAGCCAACCATAGAGGCAATCCTCTGGCATGTCCAATGGGGTGATGGGTTGGCTATCCGGCATCGCATTGGAATGGATCGTAGGCTCAAGTGGAATAACTACGTGCTTGGTGTAGTCCTCCACCAGAATCTGTAGAGGCTCCGGTTCCGCATCTTCAGGCATCGCATCCAAAGATTCCGCATCGTCCACAGCGTCAGCGAAATCCGAAAAGTCCTCATCCCCCCAATCCCAAATCTTGCCAGTGAACGGCGGGTGATGTTGGTTCAGGTGCTTCATCACTTGTCCGAACGTCATGTCGCAGTGATCGTCGCTGAAGCAATGAAATTCCGCTCGCCCTCGATCAAACCTGAACCCTGTGAGCGTGCTCCCTGTGTGTCGGTGGCCGGGGGATTCAGACCCTTCATAAGTTGGCGGGCAAATGCTGGTCACCTGCCAACCGTCGTGCTCCCCCTCGCACACGAAGATGTCGCTGTAATGATCCCACCAAGCGGCCTCATCAAAGTCCTCATGCAAGAGTGGCGCATCGCCATTCGGCGCTGGTACTGTGCAAACGGGAGGATTGTATTCCGAGGCTAATACGCCAAGCTGTGCCAGCGAGACCGTCCCTCGGGCCTTTTGTAAAATGCGGGATTGCCGATGCGGTCGGCCCGGAGTCTCCGGATCGCGACGGTTGTGGGTTCCCCACAACCGGATGATTTGCTCAGGCTCCGACAGACTGGCATCGATTTCCACCACATCGCTCGAAAACCTTTGCCCGATGGCCAACAGGCATTCCTTGTAGGTGGCTTGATTGTCATGAGTGCAAGCGATGAAGTTGGTGAAGGCATTAGGCCTCAGGCTCCAGCAGAGATGGAAGCCGTTTCCACTGTCTGCCATCAATGGGTGGGCACCCAGTATGCCGCTGACCCATTTGCTCGCCTTATCTGCTACCCCACGCAGCGCATCTCGATCCTCTTCGCTTGCATTCACGCGGATGCCATCAACCTTCTTGTTTCTGCGGTCAATGTCTACAAGGAAGCGGACGTAATGCGCTACATCCTGTCGTTTGTCTGTGGTGCTTCCGGAGCGGAGCGCCTGAAGGTTGACATAGATATTCGTTACTGTATGGTCTTGGTCGAGAGCCTCGGCAAACTCCGCTGCCTTATCGATGCTCGAAAAAGCATCCTTTACCATCTTGTCGCTGCTAACGCGGAGATGCGACACGATGATCGCGTCTCCTTCGTGGAAAAGCAGCGTGAGGGTGTCGTGGATTTCGCTTGGTGTTTCGGTCGGTGTTGCTGGAACTGTGGTCTGGATGTGGACGAATTCGGAGGTCTCAGGAATCATGTTAGAGCACCATGATCTGAGCCGCATTGATTACACAGTAAGTTGTAAGCATGTTCTCATACCTTCTTGGTTAACTTTGAATCATTCGCTTGGGTAAGCGCCCATACAACGGGTAAAGTGATTCGGGAGCGGCGTATGAGAACCGCCCCCTAAAGAATCGTTCTTGGCAAACGACCCACCCATTAATAGAATCCGATAGCCGTCGAATTCCTGAACCCTGCTAGAGGCTCACACTGCGTAATACCCTGAGGCCCGAATTTTCCATTTGTCCGTAGTCGGGATGGAGAAGCGTGGCGTCCGGACGCTAACGCTCGATTTCAGTCCCGTCGTTTAGGAACCTGCGGCAGGTAATCGGCGGCCCGCAAATGAATCCCAGTTTTCTAATTTTTCAAAACCAATGTGAGCAACCGCTTTGAAGGCGATGCCCATAGAGAAAGGCCACTACTGTGAAGAAGAAACATTTCGATTGGGAAAATATTTACGAATTCATCTGGAACGCCGCTGACGAGGAAGGCCTATGGACCGGGAACGACGAAACATTGGCCCGGGAATTCGGCGTGACGCAAGACGAGGCCTACTCGATGCTGGCTCAGCTTTGCCAACGTCATCTCATCGAGCGACTCTTTCAGAGTACGTTTGCGATTGTGAACTGGCCCGAAAGACATGATCCGGACGAAGTAGGACTGCATTGGTGGGAGATCGCAGGTTTGCCAAAGTGAGGCGGACTAGAAAACTGCAGAGTAGGTGGTGATGAGGCGGCATTCGGTAATCCCTGCGCAGTCTTGCAGCACGCTGCTTGCCGCCCTGTTGTTGTTATGCGCCCACGCTTGCCGCAAAACGATCGTTTTCGTCTGCGCATTGCTGCGAGCAATAGGTAATTCCGTCTTTGCCCATTCCCCATTCCGAAACGGTACATTCGCAATAATAATCATCGCATCCGGCGCAACCGTGAGTGATGATGCCGCATTCGTCGCATTTCACATGGCCGCACTTGCTCAGCGGCTCATCGCAGTAGTAGCATTTCTCGTCTAACAACTCTTTTACTTTACCCATCGTAAATTCCTTTTGGTAGGTTATGAGGCGGAGTTCGCTTCTACATCCCGTAGTTCGTCGTCTCTCCGTCCCGTGAATCAGTTGATGCGATCAGTTGATGGCGTCCCTTATATATGCCAGTTGCTTGATCGAGGAGTATTGGCCGATGAGGTTATATCTACCCGGAGGCAAGTCTCGCCCCTTGATGTGCCCGGCCTTCGCCAACCGTTCGCAAAGCTCCAGCACCTCTTTTACTTTCATGTGCTGGAGATTGCATTCCCGCCTGATGTCCCTTTCGGTGCCGATGTTGGTTTGGCACCACTGGATTACACGGCGCTCATAATGGTTGAGGTTAAAGACCCTCCGTTGCGGCTGGCGCTTCCACCAGCACCGTCTTGATGTGCGCCTGCATGTTGCAGTGCCGGACGAGGCGGTCAAGTTCGCTGGCGAAGTACTCTGGTTGAATGATTGGCTCGAAGTAATCCGTCACGAATCCGAAGCCGTCTTCATCCATGTCCGCCTCACAGGGTTCCTGTGCGACTTGAGCTTCATGCTTCGCCACAGCGGATGCGAGGATGGCATCAGAGATGCTGGTGTCAACATTCGGTTGAGGCTTGTCATCATTGATATGCCGGAGTTTGAACACCAGTTCCTCCACCTGCTGGTGCAGATTGTCATTACGTTTTTTCAGGTCGGCAATGATTAGGTCTTTCTTGCTGGGCTTCTTTTCATCCGTCTGGCGGACTTCGGTGTCAACAGCCTCATCGGATGCGCTCTTGACCTCTTCCACGGCGTCCTCATTCCTGACGGCGAGGTAGTCGCCGTTGAGCAGCCGCTGCACCCACTGGTAGCTCACGCCATAGACTTCCTCGCAGTAGGACGCCCACGTGTACTCCCTGCCATTGATTTCTGTCTTCCTGTGGGAGCCACGGGGGGCGCACAGTTTCTCTTTCATGGCGGCAACGATGGGTTTGTACTTCTCGAAGTAGACCCGGAACCCCCTCACCATGATGCCCACTTGGTTGCTCCGGGCGCATAGGGTGGAGAAGTCCGCTGATGTGGCAATCGTGCGGATGGCTTCATCATCCAGTTCGGTTAACGGTAGAGCCTCATAGCTACTGAGTTTAGATGAGGCGGCTTTTTCAGCTTGGGCTACGGAGTTGAGGACAATTTCCTCATGCTCCAGATCAAACTCCATTGTTGGTGCCATTGGTTCTGTAATCTCCAGTGCCATTTATTGAGGTGCTGACTTTCAATACTTGGCCTCGGCCTTGGTCAACTGAAGAAATCCTGTGGAAAAATACTCGTTAGTACATGAGGGAGGGCCAACAAGAAGAAGCACCCGGCCGGGTGGGTGCCTTTTCTTCGCATGAAGATTATTGGATGTGCACGGCGGGCTGCACGGCGGGCTCGTGTTCGTTAATCCCCTGTGCCGCATGGAACTTGTCCACCGCCGTATCAAGGCGAATCTGCCTGCTCTTGACCCACGGTGCGTAGTGTTTCCAAGTTGTCGCCGTGGTGCTGTGCCCCAGTAACATTGCCAAATCCTCAATCGTGCCGCCACTGTTCAAAAATTCGGTGGCGAACGTGTCCCGCAATCTCTGTGCGCCACGGGGCTTGATGCCCGCCGCATCGTAGATACGCAAGAGCCAACTTTCAATCCATGCCACTTGCGATGTTCGGAGCCGCTTGCTTTTGTCCCAAAAGAAATAATCTGGGTGCACATTGCCCTGCGCTCGCAGCATGTCCGCAACAAAGGCAGGCAGTTTGACATAAACATATTCACCAGTTTTTTTGCGATGAGTCCGTAGACGGTTATCGTCTCCCAGTGCGTCACGGCGCAGACAACCCGCATCCCCGATGGACAGGCCCGCCCATCGCATAAGCAAAATCAGCGTGGTCATGAAGGTGTGGAGGCGTGGCTTGAGCACCGTGACCGCAGTCAGCAGGCGGGTAAACTGTTCGGGTTCCAGCGGCAACGTGGGAACTTCGTGCACGCTGATTGGATCAAGTTTGTCGTATGGACTTTTATCGAGATAATCAAACTTCGTTGCCCACGTGAAAAACGCTTTGACACGGGCGTTGTAGGTTTTCATAGCATAACTGTTTTCACGAAAAACCCACGTGTCACGCCACGCATCGAGGGCAGCCGCCGTGATGCCGCGAAGTTTGATGAAGTTGTTTTCCTTCGCCCACGCCAGCATGCTCTGTTGCGCCTTGGAACCGTTGAGCAGCATGTAGCGGTCTTTGTACGGAGCCTGCAACGCATCCTTCGCTTTCTTCGACCGCTTGATGAGGTAGAGATCAATCGCCGACTCCACCGTGATTGTGGATGGGGTTTTAGACTTCTGGTCGGATTCGAGGTCGGCGGCTTTCTTGAGCGCTTCAGACCAGTCGTTGGTTTCCGCAGACCAACGCTTGCGATTTTTTTGAAACCAGATGGGGCAACCGCAGCGGCGGCAATTCCGGGCATTCTCGTCGTTGCGGTGTGGGCACTTGCTAAGATGGCGGGTGTAAATAGTGGTAGAAGACATGACTGGCAATACTGTCCCAGTCGGCCTTTTTCTGATCTCGCCCGGACTCGTTTGTGTACGTGCTGTGTACATGGTCGGCGTAACTTCATGAACCTAAAGCTACTTTACAGGTTCCATGATAACCGTCACGCGAATTGGGGTGGGGTGCACAACTTGGATCAGAGGATCGGACACATAGACCTGCGTGACAGAAGAATATCGCGTCATGGTTCCGCTCGCCTCTACTGGGTCCGTGGTGGCGGCCTCCACCGCTTCGACGCGGCGGCGAGGTCCGGTGATCACGACATTGGGCGGGTTGGCGATCACTTGCGCCACTCTCATGCCGCTCGCAAAATTTCCGGTCACACGCGGCCGAACCTCGACCACGCGGGTCTCGCGATCGTCGAAAGAAAGGTGAAACTGACCTGGAATGATCTGCACGACTTCCAGATCTTGCGGCACATGAATTTGCCGCCCGGTCAAATCGAAAGTCCGTTCCCCCGGACGGACGCTGGTCAAATCAATCTCCGCTCGCACATCCGCAATCTGCAGGCGATGAATCACACGCTCTGGCCCGCGCACCCGGATCTGCGCTTCGGTGAAGCTGGCGGAATCGATCTCCAGATTGTCCGGAAGATTGTGGAACTCGATGGGAACCTTTATTTCGACCTCGGCGATGGGATCGCGCGCCACCACCAGCCACAGGCCGATGGCGAGCAACAGGGAAACCAGTTTGAGCACGACATTGTGACCGAATGTGCGCTGCAAAAGGCCCGCCATCGTCAGTCGTCCCTTCCGGAATCCTGCTTGCGGGAGAGTTGCGAACTGGGCGGCTCCTCTTCGATAAAGCTTTCCTCCACGGGACTCGGCAGCGTAGCCGTGGGTGCGTACCGGCGCAGCAGAGCGCTCAACCTTTCGCGCAAACGTTCCACCGTCAACTCGCGTTCAATGCTTCCCGCCACCGCCATGCTGATCGTGCCCGTCTCCTCCGAAATGATGACGGCGACCGCGTCGGTTTCTTCCGTGATCCCGATCCCCGCGCGATGACGCGTCCCCAGTTGGGTCGAGAGCACAGGATTCATCGACAACGGCAGGAAACAAGCCGCGGCCGCAATGCGGTCCCGCTGCACAATCACGGCACCGTCATGCAAGGGAGCGCTCGGACGAAACACGGTGGCCAGCAGGTCGTACGACAGCCTGGCATCGAGCGCCACGCCGCTTTCGATGTAGGTGCGAAGTCCAATCTCACGCTCGATCACAATCAGCGCGCCCGTCTGATTCTGCGAAAAAAGATTGGCCGCCAAAACAATATCGTCGTAAACGTCGGCCACCGAACGCGAAGCCCGCATCAGCGAAATGCGGCTCCCGAGGTTAGCCAGTGCGTGCCGGATCTCCGACTGGAAGACGACGATCAGCGCGAAAACAACATACGGCAGCAGTGTGCTGAGCAGCCAGTTCAGCGTCCGCAGTTCCCCTAGCCGTGCGAAATAGAAGGCAAGCGCCAGCGCAGCCACCCC
>Ga0208820_1000699_pt1 | contig 21776 bp, 16 predicted proteins | sample June2015DPH_16_5_FD_184713 | JGI IMG/M metagenome (GOLD analysis project Ga0208820, IMG submission 184713) | Peatland microbial communities from SPRUCE experiment site at the Marcell Experimental Forest, Minnesota, USA - June2015DPH_16_40... | ecosystem: Environmental > Terrestrial > Soil >...
CCCCGCGGAAAGCTGCGCAATACCAGCAGGCACAGCCAGAAACCCACGGCGGCCATGGCCGTCACCGACAGCCCGGAAGTGCCGCCCGAGGTTGCTTGAATCGAGAAAGCGCTTCCCGCCATGTTCCAAAAGTAAAGCGCAAACAGATGGACGATCAAGTACGCGCCCAGGATTATCACGATCCATCGGGGCGCCGACTCGATCCCATCCAAGCTGCTTTTTCGCGTCATCGGCATATCTCTCCGGCCGGTGCGGCCCAGTCCAGTCCGCGGAAGACCTCGTCTCGCACCGCCTCCGCCGCTTCGGGCCCCAAAAAGACCTCGAGCATCTCGCTCGCCCTTCCCAACATTTCTTCCGCCGCCATACCGGGGCTCTCCACCGCCGAGCCAGCCCGCGCGCCGAAATACGTCTCGATCTGCCAGCGCAGCCGGTCCCTCAATTCGGACGCCGCCGCGCCATCGCGGCCCTCCTGCCAGGCGGCGATCGCCGCAAGCACCTCGGACAGACCTTGCCGGACGTCGCTGGCCGGCGCGGCCGCCCGCGCCGAGAGCTCGTCCCTCTCGCTTTCAATGCGCCCCAGCCGGTTGCGGCACTTCTCGCATTTCGCCAGATGCATCGAGATTCGCCTGCTTCGGCTCGCGCCGGTTTCCGCATCGCGGAAGGCGATTAAGGTGGCGTTGCTAGGATGCATAACGTTCTTCTCGCGCTGCCGCCTCGCGCGCCTCGCGGTTCTTCTTGCCGGCGTCCACCGCTTTGCGGATCTTGCCGTGCGCCCTGGTGAGCAGCGCGCCGACCGTTCCCGCACTCATCCCCAGCACCACCGCGATTTCATCGTAGCGCAAGTCTTCCACGCGCAGCCGGACGCATTCCATCTCTCTCGGCGAAAGACCGATTTGCCGCAGTCCTTCGATCAACTCGGTGGCCCGCCCGCCGGCATCCGATTGCTCGACCGTCCCCGGCATGTTGCGCAGCGATTCCATGCCGACTTCGTTCCGCGAGCCCGCTTTCTTCTGATCCAGCACATAATTGCGCGCCACGCGAAACAGCCAGCCCTTGGGCGACCGGATCCGCTGTCCCGCCGAACGGCAGAGGAACAGACGGAAAAACGCCTCTTGCAGCGCGTCGTGGGCCATCTCCGGATTGGCCGCCAGCGCTCTGGCGTAACGCAGCAGGCCACCGGCTTCCCTCTCGTAAAGATCGACGATTTCCCGCTCGATTTCCGCTTCGAGCGTGTCCGGACTCCGCATCGCACTCAATCTTACTGCGCGGTAGTCCTGCCATATAGATGGCCATTGGGTAGTACTGTGCCTGCCAACTTTAATTAACCAAGACATTGCTAGCACATGCTTTAGCTTGCCGTTTTGTACTGGTACATGCCTCGGCTTGCCCCTGTGTATCCGTAAAGAACATTTGCCGGCCAATCGTCTTTATGTCATGCGGGCAAATTGCAGGTTGCCCATAGAGGGTTGAAGTGTCGCCGGCGGAGAAGTGCCGGCGGCGGCCGGCAACCCGGAGCCATTCATGCAGAGCAATCAAAAGAATCGGTCCGACTTAGGCAGGCGGAGGCAGCGGGGCGTGGAAATGATCGAGTTCACGCTGGTGCTGCTCCCCTTCTTGGGGTTTACCGCCCTCATCCTGAATATCGCGTACGCGGTGTACGGGCAGGCGACCATCCAGCACGCTGTCGAGCAGGGGGTGCGCTACGCAGTTACCAGCCAGACCATGACCGGCCTGGGAGCAAGAGCTTCCATCCAGACCATTGTTCAGCAAAACGCCTTCGGTCAATTAAATAAGAATCCCGGATCGATCGCCTTGGGCACCAACGGCTGGTGCGGCATCTATGTGGACTGGTATCTTGTCAGCACGGCAAACGGCGCGCTAGTCAACGAAGACACCGCTCCTAACGGCACCGCCGCTGCTGGCGGCAACGGCATGCAGACAGACGGGACGCTCCCGCTGGTCGAGGTTTCCGTGCAAAACCTCACGGGGAAGTTCCTCACGCCTTTTGTCAAATCGCCCGGAATGGGAACTCTCGTTCCCGTCACAGCGACCGCCGTAGCCTGGGACCGCATGGAGCCGGCTCCCATCGTTAATGGGGTCATCTCGGTACCCGTTCAGTAAGGGAGAAACGCGATGCGCAATCGAAAAACGGCAAATCGGGGCGGGTCCATGGTGGAATTCACCTTGTTGATTCCGATCTGGCTTCCGCTGATCGTCGGCACGCTGTGGATTGGCTCGTCTATGATCCGGGATCAAGCGGTCACCCAAATGGCGCGGGACCTGGCCAGCATGTACAGCCGCGACAGCACCAACCTCAATTTCCTAAACACCGACACTACGAGCTCGACCACTACGGCCACCAACGCTGCTCTCAACGCGGTAACCGGGCAAATCGGCTCACTCGACCCGGCGACGGGAACCGGAGTCGTTTTCTTTTCGACCATCACCTATGTGGGAAACAGCTTCTGCGCCGAGGCCGGCAACCCCGCGTACGGCACCTTGGTCCCGTTGTCGCACACCGGGGCCTGCACCAACTACGGGAGCTTTGTGTTCACCCAGCAGTACGTGCTGGGGAATACGTCCCTGATGGCACATAGCCGTTTCGGCACAGCCTCCGGGCCCTTCGACAACGCCGACAACATCCTCCCGTCCGATTCCGTAACGGCGTCCGGAAACGTGGCTAACTTCACCCTGATTCAGCCGGTGCCGGCGGAAACCGGCTCGGATGGCTACCAATCCGGCCAACGCATATATGTGGTAGAGGTCTATTTTAAAAACCATGGGCTGGCGGGATACACCGGGGGAGGCGATTATGCGTATGCGGTATTCTAATCCGCCTGATGCGAGACTGCGGCAGACATCCGATCCGCCGAATCGCAGGCGGAGACGGCAGTCCGGCAACATCATGATCATGTTTATCATGATGCTGCCGTTCGTTCTGATTCCGCTGGTGGGGCTCGCCATTGACGCGACCATGTTGTATAGCGTGAAGTTGAAGCTGCAAACGGCCGTGGATGGAGGCGCCCTCGCCGCGGTCTATGCCCTGAGCGCAGGCCAAAACGACACCGCCCAGAAGACAGCGGCGTACTTCGCGGCGGACCAGTTCATCAGGGCCAACATCCAAGCCGGCATCTCTACGGGCTCGACCGGCGGTTATTGGGGAGCCTACAATTTTAACGACAGCAATTGCACGACGGTTAACGGTGCCCTGACGCCGACAGGCTCGGGAATCGGCGGCGGAATGACCTACGCCAACGCCCTCGCCACCACGTGTTTTAGTGTCTCCGGGCCGGTGGCCCATGTGCGGACCGTGTCGGTGGTCGCCAGCGTAGATGTCCCCCTATTGTTCATGCGGATCCTCGGTTTTTCCTCCGGAAAGGTAACCGCGAATGGCTCGGGTACCCGCAGGGATGTGTCGCTGATCATGGTGATCGACCGGTCGAGCTCCCTGGGAGCCGAGCTTACCGCCCTGAAGTCCGGAGCGCAAACCTTCGTCAACGCGTTCTCGGAGAACCACGACTATCTTGGCCTGGTGCTGATCAACGGAAGCTCCATGGTCGCGTATCCGCCGGGGGATTGGGGATTGAATCCGCCGAAAACCGTAGGCGCGGGAGGCGGCGCCACCGGCCCCGACGGTAATTTCAAGAGCACCACGGCACCAACCAACTTGCTCACTACACTTGCCGCCGTTCAGGCGAACCAGGGCAACACTGGCATGGCCGAAGGGCTGATGCTGGCCTATTATGAGCTGCTGGCGTCAGATCAAACTGGGGCTCTCAATGTCATCGTTCTGTGGACGGATGGTTCGCCCAACGGCATTACCGCCGACTTCAACAACACGGCCCACAACGCCGTCAAGGCCAACTGCAAATACTGGACCGGGGGCACCAATACGTCGCTGAGCGCCACCGGAGCCTATCCGACCACCGCCGCCAATTCGTTGCTAGGCTGGATGGCCCAGTGGGGCAATAACGTAGCGGGCATCAACAGTGGTCACGGAGTTTTCCAGCGGATGCAGACCATTGGCGGCAACATAAACGACTGGATTACGCTAGACAATGGTAACGAAGGTCTTCTGCCAAATAGCGCTGGAGCCACCAACTGCAGCTTCGCAAGTGCCCCGAACAACGCAAACGTTCCAAACGATGTCAATATTCCCTCAGTGGACTATTACGGAAATTCGAGCCTGGGCTCGAGTGCCGCGCCGTATACACAGCACGACTTCACCCAGTCGATCATCTGGAATCAAGCGGGCGCGTGCAATTGGGGCCTGGGGAACACGGGCGTCGGACCGGCCGGCGGTCCCCTCAAGCTCACGGGAAACCTGACCTCGGGTGTTCCGGCCTCCGCCGACCCCTGCCAGTTCGGGCTGGCCGCCTGGAATGGGGCCGATATGGCGGGGCTGCAAATACGTACGGACGCAGGTTCGACTCAGACCCTCATGCCGAGAATCTTCACCATGGGCTATGTGGGCCAGGCCACCGGCGCCGGAGGTGTGGACAACGTGCTTCTACAGCGCCTGGCCAACGTCGACACCAGCAACGATGCCCTCAACCCCGCAACCGGTCTCCAGTTTAACACCGTGTACGATTCCACGAAACCGTCGGGAATGTACATACAGATTCAGGAACCCAACGACGTCGATTCGGCGTTCCAAACCCTCCTGGCGCAGATTCTGCGGCTCTCCAGGTAGCCCGCCGAGCGGAGCGCCCGTCGTCCCGCCCGCCGAACCAGGTAGGACAGACGATCGGTTTGTGTCGTCTGTCAGGATGGGCCGCCCGGCCCGCGAAATTCCATGAAGACCTCCGGTAACGCCGGCGGTCTTTGCCGCCGGTGACTTGCCGGGACTCCCGGAGCTTCGAGGCGGTTTTTCTTGCCCTGTCAGCCCATCGTGCTTTGGCGAGGCATGACAGACCACCAAAGGCGATGGTCCGTCCTAACAGTCCGGAAAGCACGGCCAAATCTCCCGGCAATCCTGCTAATGTGGAACGTTCGGGTGCCAAACAGCCAAATAGGGGGAACAGCGTGCAGATAGTTGCCGGAATCGATCTGGGCGGAACCGCCATCAATTACACCCTGGTGAACGGGCAGCAAAAGTTCCTCATCGAGGGGCTGTGCGAATATCCCGCGCTGGCCAGGCAGGGGCCGGAAATCTGCCTCCAGCAGATTGAGGATGGCCTCAAGATCGCCGTCGAAAAGGCGGGCGTGGCGCTGGCGGACGTGGCCGCCGCCGGGCTGGACACTCCCGGTCCGGCCAATGCCGAGGGCGTGCTCAGCGCGCGCGGCTCGACCAACTTCGTGCATGCAGACTGGGCCAGCTTCGATATCCGCGCCGGCCTGGAAAAGAAGCTCGGCATCCCGGTCACCTATCTGAACGATGGCAATGCCGGAGCGCTGTGGGGGCACTTCAACATCTTCGGCGCCAGCACGCGGGAAACCTCGCTCACGGCGGTGATCGGGACCGGCCTGGGCGGCGGCGTCATCGTCGAGGGCAACGTGGTGAAAGGCCGCGTCGGATTCGGCGGAGAACTCGGCCACGTGCTCGTTCCCTACCAGAGCATCGCCGCCATCGAAGGCCTGCGGCCGGGATGCAATTGCGGGCGCACGGGATGCCTGGAATCGGTCTGCTCGCTCTCGGCGATCGAAAGATCCTTCCTGCCGTTTTTCCTGCCCAAGTATCCCGGCCACCAACTGGGCGCCATGGGCAACCTGCACAATGCGGCCAAGCTGGTGCGCGGCCTGGCCGAGAATGGCGACCCCATGTGCCAGGAAATCTTCGGCGTGCAGGCCCACGGCTTGGGACTCTTCTTCGACGAGATGGTGAATACCTTCGACCCGGACGCCTTCATCGTGGGCGGCGGCGCTCTGGAGACCCGCGAAGAATTCCAGCGCTGGTTCGTTCAGGAAATCCGCGCCGGCATGCCGCCGCAGCGGGAGGAGCAGGCCGGCATACCGATTTACATCATGCCCAATGGCGACACCGCCGGCGCAAGGGGCGTAGCCATCGAAGCCCTCAAGCGCCTCAAGGCTTAATCGAGCCGCCAAACGGAATGGTTGTGTCGAGATCCCTTACCCGCGGTGCGCGGCGATCAGGAGCAGGCCGAAGACGAGCACCGGAACCAGGGCCAGCATGGCGTAGGAGAAGATGCGCCGGGCCTGCGGCGACCGGCGGGTTCGCCAATCGCGGAGCTCCGGCCGGTCGCGCACCGTCACCTGCTCGGGATGCGCCAGGTCGCGGGCGAATTCGCTGGCATTGGCGTACCGTTTGGCCGGTTCGCGCTCCAGCGCGCGGTAGAGGACCTCCTGGAGCTGAGGCGGAATTTCGGGATTGATTTCGCGCGGCGGCACCGGATGGTTGACCACGCGGTCGTTGATCACCTGGAACGGGTTGTCCCCGGTAAACGGCGCGCGGCCGGTGAGCATTTCGTAAAGCATCACACCGAGCGCATACACATCGCTGCGCGCGTCGCCGCGTTTGCCCTTCACCTGCTCGGGAGAGATGTAATCGGGGCTGCCCATCAGCTCGGAGAGCTTGCCAAAGGTGAGCCGGCGCGCGGCGGCGGTGTAGGCGATGCCGAAATCGATGATCTTGATTCCGTCATCCGAATCGAGCAAGATGTTCTCCGGCTTGAGATCGCGATGCACCACGCCGTTCGAGTGAATGTGGTCGAGGGCTCCGCAGATGGCGAGCGCGACCCGCAGGCTGCGATCGATGGAGAAGCGTCCCTCATCCGCCATCGCCTGGCGAAGCAATCGCCCGTCCACCCACTCCATGACCATATACAGCCGGCTGCCGTCGCCATTGTTGAGCGTCTTGACAGCGCCGGGGTGGTTGAGTTTCCGGCCAATCGCGATCTCCCGCTGAAAGCGGTCGAAGAAGACCGGGTCGCACTCGGCTTCCGGATGCGGCACCTTGATGGCGACCGTGCGGCCGTCGCGCATATCGACGGCGCGGAAAATGGTTGCCATGCCGCCGCGGGCGACCATGCTTTCAATTCTGTAGCAATCGATTTCGTCTCCGGCGCTGACTGGGGTCATAGTGGCTCCACGAGCGATAGTAGACGGAAGCTGCTAAATAAGGCATAGAAGAACCATCAAGGTTTCGTAAAGGGGGGATTTCCGGCAGGATCTGCCTGAAAACAGGTTTTAAGTCCTTTGTTTCCGATAAATTTCCGGCAGATTCTGCCGGTTTTGGTTGGAGGTAGGACAGACCATCGGTTTGTGTGGTCTGTGATTCTTACGGGAGCAAGAAAGCCCCACAGGGACAAAACCGCCTCGAAAGTCCGGGAATTCCGGCAAACCACCGGCGACAAGATCGCCGGCGTTACCGACAAAAACCGATCATCCGTCCTACCTTCAGGCGATTGGCTTGGGCCTGCGTTTCAAGACCGCGGCCACGCCGGCGGCGAGGCAAAGTAGAACTCCGACCGGCAGTGCACACAGTGCGGCCAACAAAGTGAAGGTTCCAAGCAATGTGCCCGCACACGACCCAACCCCTACAGCAATCGCTATAAAGAACAGCGCGACACCGCTGCCGCTTGCGATAAGACCGAATTTGAGGAGCCGCGGCACAGTTACCTTCTACAGCTTGAACAATTCCCGGAGCCGGCGGGTTTGCACGCGGCTGACCGGGATTTCGGTGTGCTTCTTATCGTCCATGCGGAGCTGGTAGCTCGACTTGAACCAGGGCACCACTTCCTTGATGCGGTTGATGTTCACCAGGTAGGAGCGGTGGACGCGCCAGAACACCTCGCGGTCCAGGCTGGCTTGCAGGTCTTCGATGGTGCGGTAGTTCGACTGGCCCTCGAAGGAGGTGGTGACGAGCGTGATCAGGCCGCTGTCGATGGTGGCGTAGATGACGTCGTTCGCATCCACGATGAAATTCCGGTTGGCGGCCTTGACCATCAGCTTGGTGCGCGGGGCGGGGACAGGGGCTGCGGCGCGGGCGGCAGCCGGCTCGCTCGATTTCTTCTCGAGAATCACCCGCCGGGCGCGGTCGATGGTCTCGGCCAGCCGTCCGCGGTCGAGCGGCTTCAGCAGGTAGTCCATGGCCTCCAGCCGGAATGCTTCCACGGCATACTGGTCGTAAGCTGTTACAAAAATGAAATGCGGCGGGTCGATGCCTTTTTCCCGCAACTGCTGGATCACGGCAAGGCCGTCCAATCCGGGCATGTGGACGTCCATGAAGACCACTTCCGGCTCCAGCTTTTCGATCAGGTTCAGCGCCTCTAACCCATTGGAGCCAGTGCCGATAACCTCGATCTCCGGGAAGTCCTTGAGGAGGAAAGCAAGCTCTTCGCGGGCCAGTTGCTCGTCATCGACGACAATGGTCGCCAAAGTGGCCGTCGCACGTTCGCGCATCGAGTTGGTATTATAGCATTTCACCTTTCAAGGAGACTCAAACTTGCCTAATCAAGACGTCCGCATCGCGCCCGCCGAGGGCAAACTCGGTGTGCTGATTCCCGGCATGGGCGCAGTGACGACGACGTTCATCGCCGGTCTGGAAGCCATCAAGCGGGGCATGGGGAAGCCAATCGGGTCCCTCACGCAACTCGGCACCGTAAGACTGGGAAAGCGGACCGAGGGGCGCAGCCCCGCCATCCGCGATTTCGTGCCACTGGCCAAAGTGGAAGACCTGGAAATCGCCACCTGGGATATTTTCGAGGACAACGCCTACGAAGCCGCGGTCAAGGCCGGTGTGCTGGAAATGCCGCTGCTCCAATCGCTGAAAGAGCCGCTGGAAGCGGTTGAACCGATGCAGGCGGTGTTCGACCAGAAATTCGTCAAGCGCCTGAACGGCCCCAACATCAAGGCGGGCGGCAGCAAAATGGATTACGCCGAGGCGGTGATGGAAGACATCCGCCAGTTCCAGCAGCGGACCAAAGTCTCGCGCATGACGATGATCTGGTGCGGGTCGACGGAAGTCTACCACGAGGCGGCGGAGGTCCACTCCAGCCTGGAGCGTTTCGAGCGCGGCTTGCGGGAGAACGATCCGGAGATTTCGCCCAGCCAGATTTACGCTTACGCGGCGCTGAAATCGGGCGTTCCGTATGCCAACGGAGCGCCGCACATGACCACCGACATGCCGGCGCTGCTCGAACTGGCGCGCGAGCGCAGCCTGCCGCTGGCGGGCAAGGATTACAAGAGCGGGCAGACGTTCATGAAGACGCTGATCGCGCCGGGCTTGAAATCGCGGCTACTGGGCGTCAGCGGCTGGTTTTCGACCAACATTCTGGGCAACCGCGACGGCGAGGTGCTGGACGACCCTGGCTCGTTCCGGTCCAAGGAAGTGAGCAAGTCCTCGGCGCTCGAATACATTTTACAGAAGCAACTCTACCCGGACTTGTACGGGGACGTGTATCACAAGGTGCGCATCGAATATTACCCGCCCCGCGGCGACGCCAAGGAAGGCTGGGACAATATCGACATCTTCGGCTGGCTGGGCTACCCGATGCAGATCAAGGTCAACTTCCTGTGCCGCGACTCCATCCTGGCCGCGCCGCTGGTGCTCGATATCGTCCTGTTCATGGACCTGGCCCAGCGCGCCGGGATGCGCGGCGTCCAGGAATGGCTGTCGTTTTATTTCAAGGCCCCCATGCACGCGCCCGAGGTCTACCCGGAGCACGACGTGTTCATCCAGCTCATGAAACTGAAAAACACGTTGCGCTGGATGCGGGGCGAGGACCTGATCACGCACTTGGGTCTGGAATATTACGACTGATCGCAGTATCTTAATAAATCAGGGAAGATCGGGGCAGTCACGCCGGACCGTTTCGCCGGCCCGTTGCGTCTAACTTATTGAGAGAGTATGAAAGTACTGGTCATCGGCGGCACGCTCTTCATCGGCCGTTCCCTGGTCGAGGAACTGGTCAAGGCGGGGCATGACGTCGCGGTTCTGCACCGCCAGCCCAAGCACGATTTCGGGCGGCGGGTGGAGAACATGGTGGCCGACCGCAACGACGCGGAATCCGTGCGCGAGGCGCTGAGCGGCCGCCGCTTCGAAGTGGTGTTCGACAACGTCTACGATTGGGAGCGGGGCACCACCGCGGCGCAGGTAGAAGCGACCGTACGGGCGTGCGGCGACCGGCTGAGCCGCTACATTTTTATGTCCAGCGTGTCGGCTTACGGCGACGGGCTCAACCACAAGGAAAGCGATCCGCTGGCGCCGGATTCGCATTCCCACCCATACATCCGGTACAAAGCTTCCACCGAGCGGCTGCTGTTCCGCATGCACGCACGGCACGGCTTGCCGGTGGTGACCTTCCGCCCGCCGTTCGTGTACGGACCCAACAACCCGTTCTACCGCGAGCAGTTCTTCTGGGACCGGCTGCGCGCGGGCCGCCCCATCATCATCCCCGGCGATGGCTACCGGCTGATGCAGTTCGTTTACGTGGGCGACCTGGTGGCGGCGATGCTGCGGGCCATGGTCGAGCCGCGGGCGGTGGGCGAGGCCTTCAACATCGGCGACTCGAAGCCGCTCACCCAGGTGGAGCTGGTGGAGCGGCTGGCCAAAGCCGCCAACACCGAGGCCACCCTGGCGCGGGTGCCGAGAGACGTGATTCAGCAGGCCGGCGGCAACGCCTTCGAGGAGCCTTACTATTTCGGCGAGTACTTCGATTTGCCGCCGATCACGATGAACATCGGCAAGGTCGCCCGCATGTTGAAAGTGAAAGGCACGCCCTTCGAGACGGGCCTCAAAGATACCTACCGCTGGTACGCGCGCAATCACAAACCGCGCACCGCCGGTTTCGACTTCGACGACAAGCTGCTGGCCATGGTCAAAGCAGGCGCAACGGCGGAAGTCTAAGGGCAGGCCGGTAACGCCGGCGGTCTTGCCGCCGGTGTATTTTGGAGCTAGCGAAGCGGCAGCGGCAGTGACTGCGTGCGCAAAATACACCGGCGGCAAGACCGCCGGCGTTACCGGGTACAATCAATTCAAGTGGCCGGCGTTTACATTGCCTATCCGTTTTGCGCGCAGAAGTGTACTTACTGTAACTTCGCCTCGGGCGTGTTTCCGCGCGCGCAGGAACGGCGCTACGTGCAGGCGCTCGCGGCGGAGATCGCCGCGCACAACTGGGAATGGCGGCCGGAGACGGTGTACCTGGGCGGCGGCACGCCCAGCAACTTATCGCCCGACGATCTGCGCGCGGTGCTGGATGCAGTTCCCGGACGGCCTTGGATCGAGGCCACCATCGAAGCTGCGCCGGGCGCCATCTCGAGCGAACAGGCGCGGCACTGGGCGGCGTGCGGCATCAATCGCGCCAGCCTGGGGGTGCAATCGTTCGTCGACCAGGAGATTCGCCGAACGGGGCGCAAACACACGGCGGAAATGGTAGCTCTGGAAATGCGGCTGCTGCGCGAGGCCGCGATCGGCAGCATCAACATCGACCTGATCGCCGGGCTTTCCGGGCAGACCGAAGCAAGCTGGCGGGAATCGCTCGACTGGATCGAGCGCCTCGAGCCGGAGCACGTCTCGGTCTACATGCTGGAAGTGGATGAAGACAGCCGGTTGGGTAAGGAGATGCTGGCGGGCGGCGCGCGCTATGGAGCGGCGGAAACGCCGGACGACGACCAGGTGGCGGCGTTCTACGAAATAGCGGTGGAACGGCTGGCGGGGCTGGGGCTGGCCCGTTATGAGATTTCCAATTTCGCGCGGCCGGGCTGGGGATCGCGCCACAATTTGAAGTATTGGAAGCTGGAGCCGTATGCCGGTTTCGGCGCGGACGCTCATTCGTTCGATGGGCGGATGCGGCGGCAGAATGCGGAATCGGTGGAAGAGTACCTGGACGGAACACGGCAGGTCGGGGACCTGCCCCACTTGGCCCGCGAGGATGAGCGCTTCTTTGTCGGCCTGCGGTTGATGGAAGGCATACGGCCCGACGCTCAGGAGTGGCAGCGCCACGACGCGGCGATCCGAAGGTTTCTGGATGCCGGCTTGCTAGAAGCGGCTGATGGTGTGCTGCGACTGTCCAGCCGCGGTGTGCTGGTTTCGAACGTTGTATTCGCGGAGTTTCTTACCACATGATCGATCTGCGTAGCGATACCGTGACCAAGCCCACGCCGGAAATGCGGCGGGCGATGGCGGAAGCCGAAGTGGGCGACGATGTTTACGGGGAAGACCCGACGGTCAACCTGCTGGAACAGCGGGCCGCCGAAATCACCGGCAAGGAGGCGGCGCTGTTCGTCCCCACCGGCACCATGGGCAACACCATCGCGGTGAAGCTGCTCACCGAGCACGGGCAGGAAGTGATCTGCGATTCGCGCGCGCACATTCTGGATTACGAATTGTCGATGACGGCCTGGTTTTCCGGCTGCCTGATTCGCGCCATTCCGACGGAAGACGGCATCCTCGAATGGAGCCAGATCCGCCCGCTGGTGAAGCCGGTGCATCCGCACTACGCGCCGACGGGCGCGATCGAAATCGAAAACACGCACAACATGGGCGGCGGCACGATTTATTCGCTGGCGGCGATCCGGGAAATCGCGAACGGCGCGCACGAGCTCGGCGTGAGAGTGCACATGGATGGCGCGCGCGTGTTCAACGCGGCGGCGGCGCTGCGCGTGCCGGTGGAAGACATCGTGGCGCCGGTGGACACGGTGATGTTCTGTCTCTCGAAGGCGCTGGGCGCGCCGGCCGGCTCGATGGTGGCTGGACCGGCAGAGCTGATCGACAAGGGCCGCCTCTATCGCAAACGGCTGGGCGGCGGCATGCGCCAGGCGGGCGTGCTGGCCGCGGCGGGTCTGATCGCGCTCGAAGAAACACGCACCCGGCTGGGCGAGGACCACGCCAACGCGCGTTTCTTCGCGGAAGGCGTGGCCCGCATTCCCGGCGTCGAGATGGATCCGCGGAAGGTCGTCACCAACATCGTGGTTTTCGATATCGGCGCCACCGGCCTGACGTCCGGAGAGTTGAGCCGGCGCCTGAAACAGCGGGGTGTGCTGATCAACGGCATCGGCCAGAGCCACATGCGCGCCGTGACGCACTATGACGTCACCCGTGCCGATTGCGCACAGGCCGTGGAAGCACTGGCGGAAGCCGTGGCCCGAGTCGCGATAAACTGAAAGCTTCGAACATTCACCCTGTCGGAAGGCTAGGCATACATGTTGAAACCGCTAGGGAAGCTGCGCGGCGCAGGATTGTTATGGTTCTTTGGCGCCGCCGTCTTCGCGCAAGATTATTCGATTTCGACCGTCGCCGGCGGCGCGCCGCCCACTACGCCCGCGCCGGCCGCCAGCACCGGCATTGGATCGGTGAGACGGGTGACGGTGGACGCGAGCGGCAATGTGTATTTCAGCAGCGGCCACGCGGTTTTCAAGATCTCGAGCGGGACGATCACGCTGGTTGCCGGCAATTCGCGGCCCGGCTTTTCCGGCGACGGTGGGCCGGCGGCGGCGGCCCAGCTCAACACGCCGCAGGGCCTGGCGGTGGATTCGCAGGGCAATCTCTACATTGCGGACCAGGTGAACAACCGCGTGCGGATGGTCACGCCGCAGGGCGTCATCAGCACGCTCGCGGGGAACGGCAAATTGGGCCAGCCGCGGTTTCTGGGCGATGGCGGCCTGGCCACATCGGCGAATCTGAACCTGCCCGGCGGCGTGGCCGTGGATCACTCGGGGAACGTTTACATCGCCGACACCGGCGATAACTCGATCCGCAAGGTTACCAACGGCATCATCAACACCATCGCGGGCAACGGTTTCGGCGGCGACGTGGGCGATACCCTACTGGCCTCGGGCTCCGTTCTATTACAACCGGAAGACGTTTTTGTGGACGGCTCCGGCAACGTCTACATCGCCGACACCGGCAACGCCGCCGTGCGTGAGATCACCGCCAGCACGGGCATCATCAACTTCATCGCCGGAGCCTGCACCATTACCAGCACCGGCACCGACACCAACACCGGCGAAACTTGCGCCATCGGCTTCGCGGGCGACGGGGGTCTGGCGAATGAAGGCGGCCTGGTCGAGCCGTTCGCGGTGGTGGTCGATTCGACGGGGAACGTGTACATCGCGGAGCCGACCGATGGCCGCATCCGCGAGGTCAGCACGGTCAAGGGCAACATCGACATCAACACGATTGTGGGCAACGGCACGCTGGGCTTCAGCGGAGATGGCGGCGCCGCAAACGCCGCCGAGCTCGACCGTCCGACCGGCGTGGCGATCGACGGCGCGGGCCATATCTACGTCGCCGATTCACTCAACAACCGCATCCGCGTGGCGCAGTCGGGTGGCAACATCAGCACCTTCGCCGGCAACGGCGGCTACAGTTATTCCGGCGATGGCGGCCCGGCCACCAGCGCGCAGTTGAACGCGCCGCACGGCGTGGCCGCCGACAGCGCCGGCAACTTTTACATCGCCGACTCGGGCAATAACGTGGTGCGCAAAGTGAGCGCAAGCGGCGCCATCACCACCTTCGCGGGCAACGGCACGGCGGCCTTCGGCGGCGATGGCGGCGCGGCCACCAGCGCGCAGCTCAACGGTCCGCAAGGCGTGGCCCTGGATAGCGCCGGCAACGTTTACATTTCCGATACCGGCAATTCGCGGGTGCGCGAGGTCTCGGGCGGCAACATCAGCACGGTTGCCGGCAGCAGCGCGCCGGGCTACTCAGGCGATGGCGGCGCGGCGACCAGCGCGAAGCTCTATTCGCCGGTGGGACTGGCGTTCGATGCGAAGGGCAACCTGTACATCGCCGATACCAACAACAGTGCCATCCGCAAGGTCGCCAACGGAACCATATCGACCATCGCCGGAAATGGTGTGCAGGGCTACTCGGGCGATGGCGGCCCGGCGCTGAGCGCCCGGTTGAACGATCCGCAAGGAGTAACCGTCGATTCCGCCGGCAATCTTTACATCACCGACACGCTCAATTATGCGATTCGCCAGGTGTCGCCGAACGGCAATATTGCCACCATCGCCGGCAACGGCGTGGCGGGTTACTCGGGCGATGGCGGCCCGGCCAGCCAGGCGCAACTGACTTACCCGACCGGGATTGCGGTGGACAGCGGGGACGACGTTTACTTCGGGGACGCCGGCGCCAGTGTGCGCAAGATTTACGCGAACGGGTCGATCGCGACCATCGCCGGCAACGGCTCGATTGGCTATTCCGGCGACGGAGGCCCGGCGACCAGCGCGTCGCTCGACGGGCCAACCGGGATCGCGCTGAATTCCAACGGCGACGTGTATATTGCCGATTCCGCCAACGACGCGGTTCGCCTGCTCTACTTGCAGTTCTCCGCCGTCACTAATGCCGCCAGCAACTTGACTGGCGCCATCGCGCCGGGCGAAGTGGTGGTGCTCTACGGCTCGGGCCTGGGGCCGGCCACTCTGGCGACATACCAACTGGAGAACGGCGAGGTCCCCCCGAGCGTTGCCGGAACGAGCGTCTACTTCAACGGCACGGCGGGACCGGTGCTCTATGCATCGTCCACGCAGGTGGCCGCCATCGTGCCTTTCGAACTCACGGGCACGAGCGCGCAGGTCTATGTCTCGTACCAGGGACTAACTTCCACCCCGATCATCGTTCCGCTGGCGCCAGTCGCGCCCGCGCTGTTTACGGCTAACGACTCCGGCACGGGGCAGGCGGCTGCGGTCAATCAGAACGGATCTTACAACAACGCCGCCAACCCCGCCAGCTCGGGTCAATACGTATCGCTGTACGGCACCGGTTTCGGCCAGACCGACCCTCCCGGCCAGGATGGCGCGTTTACCCTGGTGCCGCCCGCCGGAGTGCTGCCGCTGCCGATCCTGCAACCAATCACGGTGACGATCGGCGGCATACCCGCCAAGATCAACTACGCCGGCGGCGCGCCGGGCATCGTGCAAGGGGTGATGCAGGTCAACGCGCAGATCCCCAGCGGCCTGCCAGCCGGCAACGCCGCGGTGGTGGTGACGTTCGCGGTTCCCACGCCTTGCTGCGCCGGCAGCACCCTGCAATCGCAGGCCGGAGTGACGGTAGCGGTCTCCGGCAACTGAGCCGGGCGCTCAATAACGGGTGGGCTCGGCCGCGGCATAGCGCACCGAAATAAGACTCCGACCTCTGTTATACTCCCAGCATGATGAGGCATCTTCCTTGTGTCCTGGTCAGTCTCCTGCTCGTGTCCGGCCTGCAGGCCCAGTCCGACCGGTTCGGCACCGATCCGCGCGTCGAGTTGATGAGCATCATCTTTCGCCTTGCCGGGAACCCAGAATACACGCAATGCGGCGTTCCCGCCTACGCCGCCGCGATTGACAGCCACTTTGCCCGCTTCCGCGACCACGAAGCGATTCGTCTGGCGCGCGAACTCCGCGAGAGCGATGGCGTCTCCTACGATGCGGTGATGAACCTGGCGGTCCATGTGACCGATGCCGAATCGCTGGCCGAACGCGTCCCCTTCGATCGGGCGATTTCGCTCGACGCGCGCTGGCACGGCGCCAAGGCGCGGCGCTTTCTGGAAGCGGCGCGCAAGTTCGTGGCCGATTCCGACTTCGCCGGTTTCACCAAATCCCAGCGGCAGCTCTACGATCTGACGGACTCGCGACTCCGCGCCTTCGTCACCAAGAACGCAGACCTGCCGTGGTTTGACCGCTTCTTTGGAGCGCGCGCCCACGCTCCGTTCCATGTCATCCCCGGCTTAGCCAATGGAGGTTCGAGCTATGGACCCCACGTCGCGCTCGCGAACGGCATCGAGGAGATCTACGCGATTCCCGGCGTAGGAAGGGTGGACTCGGACGGGATGCCCGTCTTCGATCCTCAATGGACCGCGACTCTGGTGCACGAGTTCTGCCACACCTATGTGGGTCCGCTGATCGACAAGTTCGCCGCGCCGCTGGAGAAATCCGGCAACCGGCTGTTTGAGGCACTGAACGTCACGATGCGCCGCCAGGCATACACGAACGGGAAGACCGTGTTGAATGAGTCGCTGGTCCGGGCCGCCACCGCCCGTTATGCCTTCGAGCACCAGGGACAGGAGGCGGCCACAGCCGCCGTCAACGAGGAGCGGAGCCGCGGCTTCCTTTGGACCGGCGAATTGCTTGCCTTGCTCGGGAAGTATGCGCAGGATCGCGAGCGGTATCCCACGCTCGAGGCGTTCATGCCGAGGGTGGTCGAGTTCTTTGACGATGCGGCCTCCCGCGTGGACCAGATGATCCGCGACGATGAGGCAGGCAGGCCGAAGATGGTTTCCCTGAGCATCGTCAACGGCGCCCAGGACGTGGACCCGGCGCTGAAGGAAATCGTGGTCCGCTTTGACCGGCCGATGAAGAGAGATCGCTACGCGGTGGCGCGCACCAGCGCCGTGGCGCAGCCCAAGTTCGGCAAGGTCTCGTTCGATGAGACCGGCCGCGTGTTCACAATTCCGGTCACGCTGGAGCCGGACAAGGAGTACGCCTTCAGCTTGAACTGGCCCGGCGGAGGATCCTTTCAGTCGGTTGAGGGTGTCCTGCTGAAGCCCGTCGAGGTGAAGTTTCGAACCAGGCCGGCGCCATAGGACGCCACGCACGCTGGCCTGCGTCTCTCGTTCTCAACTCCGTTGAAGGTGCCGCAAGCATGCGCTGCCTCGCTCGCGGAGGCTAAGACCGCCGGCGGTACGGCTACGAGTGCCTTGGCTGTGGATGTCGAGGAGTATGTGACCCTGCACGACGAGATCGTGAACCTAATGTCGCTCTTTCGAAATCAGATAGAGAATGCTGCCGTTACTCGTGGCTACCTGATTCCACGTTAGATTCCAACCCACAACCGAAAGTGCGGGAGGTGTAGTGGTGTAGTAGGGCACCTCGGAGGATCACTCCCGTAAAACGCTAGTGCTGTATCCCAAACAGCCTAAGTTAGCCGTTACAAGGGACCTGGCCCAGTGGCCCGTCACTGCAACGTGTATACGGCGCGGGTGGGTGAGGGGTGCTCGACGGTGAGCGCGGTGTTGCCGATTTTGACGGGTTCGACGGGCGCGGCGGGCAGTGGGGTGTCTTGCTCGATGGTCAACGTGCCGCCGGCCAGGCGCGCGGTGCGGCGCCAGCCTGCGCCGGTGAATTCCAAGCCGTCCTCCAGCGGCCGCACCGCGACGGGGCCGTGCGCGGCGTAGGCACCGGCGGCGGGGAGAAAATTCGCGTTGCCTTGTTTGGCGGTGAACTCCATCCAGCGGCCACCGTCTTCGGCCGAGAACACGGCGCGCGCCCGCTCGGTTTCGAGAATCCATTCGGCGGCGCCATCGCCATCGAGATCCGCGCTCCATACGGCGGTGCGGCCGCGCGGCAGCAACAGGACTCGCATCGGCAGATCTCGCTCGCCGGCGCCGGTCACCCGCAAATGCCAGTCGCGCAGCCCGGCCATGCCCTCGGCCGCGAACACGCGCAAGCTGACGCTGCGCTCGGCGGCCGCGCCGATGCTGATCTCGGTTTTGGCGGGAAGAAACTCCAGTCCGTCGCCGTGGGCTTCCAAGCGGTAGGTCTGAATGCCGGGCCAGTTATTGCGGATGGAGATCTCGAGGTTGCCGCCAGCCTTGGCGTCGATAGGCGCGATGGGCGGATCCGGCGTCAACTCGGCGTGCTGGCCGAAATGCAGTTGGATCGCCTCCATCAGGCGAATGGAAAACGGGCGGAACAATTGCAGCCGCGCGCGGCCCATCAAGGTGCCGTCGGCTTCGAGCGCGAGGGTAGCGAAATCGCCGTGCAGCGCGTCGGCGGGAACCTCGACCTGGTATTCGATCTCGTCGGGCGATTTTGCCTTGGCCGTCGCCGTGAAGCCTTCCGGCAGCCGCAGGCGCGAGCGGGCGGCAACCTGCGCCGAGGAATAATTGGTCGAAATCGCGTTCTTCTGGCCAATGATGAGCCGGCGGGCGTCGGCGAAGAAGGCCGCGGTTTCCGCCACTTCGATGGCGATGCCGATGCGCACGCGGTGGCCGGGCGCGCCGGAATGGGGAATCGGCAGGCGCGCGCGCAAGGCATGCTCGTCCCAGTCGTAATCCACTGGCGCGCCGGCGGCCAGCAGCGGGCCGACCGGCTTGCGCTCCAGTTGCAGCACGGCTTCGCCGTCTTCGGGCGCCATGAACTCCATGGCCAGGATACCGTTCTCATATTCGATGGAGAGCAGTTCGGCGGTCGCGTACACCAGCCGCTCGGCGGCGGAGAAATTGGAGCATTCGCGGCAGAGCCCGTCGGGCGCAAGGGAGACGCTGAGCGGCAGCCACGCCGCTTCACCGGCGGGAACCGCGGCGGGAATCGCGATGGTGCGCTTGGAAGCCGGTTCGAAGACGCGCAGATCGCCGTGGAACGGCTGGCCGGAGCGGTTGATCATGCTGACGGCCGATGCACCCGGCGAAACCAGCTCGATGGCCGTAACGCCGGCGGGCAGTTTTTCGGACGGCGGCTGCGGCGCGGCCACCGGTTGCAGGGCGGGGATGGTGGCGCCCCAGTGACGCAACAGCGCGGCTTCGCGCCGCAGCGCCGCCGCGGCGGGACGCTCGTCGCCGCTCAAGCCGACGGCGCCCTCGACCAGCGGCGCCCCGCTGTCGCTCTTCCAGCCGGCCGGGTAAAGCCGATCTTCCACGCCGGTCCACAGCACGCCTTTGCCGGTGGCGAGGGCCTGCCGGCTGAGCTCGAGCGCGGCCGGATCGCCGGCGGAGATGCGTATGGCGGCAGGCGGGGCGGCGGCGTCGATCTCGAGCCCGGCGCCCTCGATCCAAGCCACCGGACCGCCGTGGCTGGCGGTCTGCGTCGCCAAAATGTCGCTGAGCTGCTTCAACCAGGCGCGCCGGGCGCCCGAATCGGCGGCATCCGGAACCCCCAGATTCCGCCATCCGTCGACCGGCGGGTCGGTGCGCACCCACGCGTTGAGGCCCAGCCGCCGCAGGATTCGGATGAAGCCATACAAGTCGCGCCGCGGGCTGGTGCGGCCGGTGAAATCGAAATCGCCGGGAGCGAGCTGGTGCCAGTTCCAGGGGATGGAGAATTCCACGCTGCGAATGCCGATGTTTTTCAGCCACACGAGTTCGCGCTCCCAGAGCGCGCGCGGGTACAGATAGTAAGGAAACTCGACCGCTTGCAAGTAAAGTGGGGCAGGTCCCCGACCTGCCAACGGATCGGCCGGGCGGGGATTGCCGGCTGGCGCGGCGCCGGCAGCGGAGAACAGCAGCAGCGCCAGCAAGCCCAAAGCTCGGCGCGCGCCGGCGCCCGCGCGCCATCGAGCGAGCATCACAGCGTCCGCGCCTTGCGCAGGCGGTAATCGTCGCCGGGCATGCGGATCACGGTACACATCTCAAACAGGCGGGAGCGCGCACGGGGCCCGATGTGGTCCGCCAAGGTTTTGCGGTACTCCGGCGTTCCCAGAGCGGATCGCTGAATGAACGAGCTGCCCGCGTCCGGTTCGGGCAGGTTGGTGGTGGCAATCAGCGCTTTGCGATGGTTGGCCCGGTGGGTCACGATGGAAGTGACGGTATCCTCGACCCAATCGGTGACGCGCTGGGCACCCAGATCGTCGAGCAGCAGTACTTCGGTATCGAGGGCTGCGCGGTAGGCTTCGCGATTGGACGAATTCGAGCTCGAATCATAGCCCGCGCGGATGCTGTTCAGCAGAGTCTGGTAATCCCAGAACAGGCACTCGAAGCCTTTCTCGACGATCTTGCGCAGCGCGGCCACCGCCAGGTGGGTTTTGCCGGTGCCCGGCTCGCCGACCAGCAGCAGGCCCGGCCGGTTCTCATTGGGAAAGTCGCGAACGAAATTCTTGACCGCCAGCAAAACGTTGGTCAACTCGCGCCGTGCGATGGGATTCTCGGGGCCAGGCACGCTGAAGTTCTCGAACGAGGCATGGCGGTACAGCGGCGGGATCTGTGCCCGCTCCTCCAGGCGGCTGGCGCGGCCCTCATTGCGGCAGGCGCACGGCTCGGCGCCGGAGACGTTGGCGCGCTCGACGATGATCCAGCCCGTGCCGCCGCACTTGGCGCAAACCGTTTCGGTGGCCATCGCTCCTATTATCGTTCAGCGCGGCGGCGGCCGGAGCGGACGCGATTCCGCCGCATGATATACTCCTCTTTCAACCCTTTTTCCCTTGGGCCCGTAGCTCAGTTGGTTAGAGCGCTACCTTGACACGGTAGAGGTCTGGCGTTCGAGTCGCCACGGGCCCACCACTCGTTTCAAACACTTACGTGAGATTATCGTCAGGTCCTCTCTGCGTGAGGTCCAATCGAGGTCCAAACTTTGTGGCGGTTCATGGTAGCCGTGGTATCCATCGGACAGAGGTGCCTACCGCCCCAAGGCATTGATTTGGAATCGTTTGGTACCCATGGGAGCCATGGTAGGCATTTTTCGCTTGTTGTTGTTGTAGTACGACAACATTGATTTGCCCTATCATGCACACCATCCCTCGCGGCCTGAGTGCGTGTATTGTCTGTTGACGACTGAAATCCGCAACTGGTATTGAGAGGGTGGACGCTGCGACTCCAGTCGCCAGAACACTTCAATGCAGGCGATGGCAAATCACATCGAGCACTGGCCACTGAAACGGCTTGTGCCGAATCCAAGGAACCCGCGAACGCACTCGGACGCGCAGATCGCGCAAATCGCGGGCAGTATCCTCGCTTTCGGCTTCAACTCGCCGATACTGATCGACTCCAGGAGCAACATCATCGCTGGGCATGGCAGGTACCTGGCCGCCCTCAAGCTGGGCCTGGACACGGTGCCGGTGATCGCCTTGGACCACCTCAGCGAGATCGAGAAGCGCGCCTACATCCTGGCCGACAACAAGCTGTCGGAACTCGGCGGCTACGACGACGAGGTACTCCGGCGCGAGTTGGCGGAACTCCGCGACG
>Ga0208820_1000700_pt1 | contig 21773 bp, 12 predicted proteins | sample June2015DPH_16_5_FD_184713 | JGI IMG/M metagenome (GOLD analysis project Ga0208820, IMG submission 184713) | Peatland microbial communities from SPRUCE experiment site at the Marcell Experimental Forest, Minnesota, USA - June2015DPH_16_40... | ecosystem: Environmental > Terrestrial > Soil >...
GAGGCTCGCAACAGTGTCCAGGGACCGCGCCGGTCGTGTGTGTGGGAGGCGTTCGGCGGCCGATTAGGCCGACGGCGACGGTTTTCCGGGCGCCAAGCCGTCGGGGCGGCGCCCGATGGGCCGATGCACGCTGCCTGCGCACATTTCGGAAGCGGGTGACCGGCAGTCGCAATCCCAACCTATGGTGGTTACCTGAGTCAAGTGCATACCCACTTTGAACCATATCGGGCTCCTCGCGGATCGAGTGCCTGGCTGCTACCAAGGCCACCTTCCGAACATCTGCGGGGCCATTTCGCAGTCGTGTGAGTCTGTTCGGTGCCTCTATGCGCACAGGCGCTCAAAACGCGCGCTCCCCGGAAACTCCTGGACCCGTAGCGGCGTCCAACCATGTATTCTGTAGCGAGCCTTGCTTGAAAAAGGAACAGGGTATGCGGTGGATCGCGATTGCGTGGGCTCCGCTGGTGGCATTGGCCGCGGGCGGCTCTGCGGCGCAGGATGAACACTCTCAGCCATCCAACCCGGCGGACGTACGGCTGACGGCGAGGATCAGAGGCGGCGAAACCACTTTTCATCTGGGCGAAGTGATTCCGCTGGAGCTTTCGTTCACCAGCCCCACCGAAAAGAAATATGAGCTCGACATGGCGGGCTACGACCGCAGCGGCCGGTTGGGCGAGGAGACTTTCGCCATCAAACCGGAATCCGGCTGGCACGACCCTCTGTACCTCTACTTTCACGCCTATCAGGGATTCATCGGCGGCGGCTTGCGAGGCTTCGAGATCCTGTCCTCCAAGCCAACCCTGGTGCTTCTCGAACTGAACGAATGGGTGCGATTTGAGACACCGGGGCAGTACCGCGTCACGGTCACTTCCACGCGGCTCTCAAAGGTGGATGGGCAATTTGGGCATGGGATCGCCGTCACGTCCAATGAACTATCGCTAACCATCGTCCCTGCGACGCCTGAGTGGCAGCAGGAAACCTTGCAACACGCGATGGCAACCTTGGCTGAGATCAAGCCTACCGCTGCGCCAGCGCGCGGTCAGCCAAATCCACGACGCGAGGCGGTGAAGACGCTGCGATACCTGGGCACCGCTGCGGCCGCACGGGAGATGGCGCGTCGCATGAACGATGCGGAGTGCGGTTCCGACTGCAAGTTCGGTCTGATCGGTTCGCCGGCGCGGGCAGCGGGTTTGGATGAGATGCGGCGGCTATTGGCCGATCCGGAATTTCCCGTCGACAACCAGTTCCTCAGTACGATGTCGGTGGTTGGCCTCCCGGCGGATGCCATTGGTGACCTTACGACTCAGCGTCAACAACTAGAGGCGGCTTTCCAGCGGGACCTTGTGTCAGCTCTCGGGACCAAGCGCGGACAAGCCTTGGCGGTGAGCGCCAATGCCATTGTGGAAGACGCGGCGATGTCCTCGCAAGAGCTTCCGCCGGATCTGAAGCGCACGGTGACCGCGCAACTGATCGCCAACTTCGATCAACTCCCGATGCCAGCACAGATGTCACTGTTGCAGAACCGTTGGAAGACCCTGGACCATGGGGCGATGCTGCCGCTCCTTGAGAAGATTGCCCAGAGATACCGTGAGGCCCCCACGCTCAATGAGACGGACATTTGGCTGTTCAACAACGCCAGTGCGGCGGCGCTCGCTCACTGGTACGAATTGGACCCGGCCAGCGCGCGACCGGCGATCATGCGTGAAATCGTGCGTCCCGCACCGCGCTTCGGCGCCGCCGTGCTCGGTATTCTGCCGGACAAGGAGTTGACGGAGGTGGAGCAGACGTTAGTCGATCACTTACGGCAATCCCAGAACTACGATGGCAGTGCAAATCTCGCATCGCTGATCCACCGCTACGCGAGCCAGGCCATGGAGCCGCAGGTGATTTCGTATCTGGACGATCAGCTCGAAACACTCGGCTGTGGCTTCGACGTGTCTCTGCTCGCCTACCTATTGAGGGTCGACCCGGTCGCGGCGAGTTCGCCGCTCGAAAAAGCGATGGCGGCTCGGCGCACGGGCGCTTGCGACCGGGCCCTGCTGCCGCAGTTGGGCAAGCTGCAGAACGATCCGGTCCTGCAGGACGTCGCGATTCGCGGCCTCGATGATGCCGATCCTCAGGTGGTCGCCAGCGCGGCTGCTTACCTGGGCGAGTTTGGCGACGCCGCGGCGGAAACGGCTTTGTGGTCGCACCTCACCGCTTGGTGCGGGCGCTGGGCGGGCCACGAAGCGGACTTACGCTACATTCCCAACCAGAATACGGACGGCGTCCACCAGGCCGACGCCGGCACCAGCATGATACAGGCTCTGGCCACCGGGAAGAGTTGGTTAGCGGACGAGCCGAAGCTTCGCAGGCTGGTCCAACTGAGCGTGGGGACCGAACAACATCGGACGGCTGAAGGGTGGCTGAACATGTGGCTGGCGCGGCCGCACGTGATCCAGTTCATCACTTATGAAAAGCCTGCGTTCCAGATTGTGCAGTACTACCCGAACTCCGTCCAGGCGGCCGAAGAGAAGCTGTTGCAATTTCCATCTGGCACCGAATTCCAATGGAGTGTGCTCACCCCGGATGAACGCGCCGGGAAGCTCTACCAGGAGCTTTCCAGTTTCGCCGCCGAGCATGGGATGAAGATTACGCGGAAGGACCAATAGCCACCCGCGCCTGCGGACTTTTTGGCTGGCGGAATAGCCAACGATAATGAATATTAACGCTCGGGTGGCATGCACCGCTCATGGTTGAGCGGGCTCATTCTTATGGTTTGGTGACTTTTTAGCCAGTTGCTGGAGTGAACGCCGTTGCAGGGAGAGTGCTCCAGGATCGGGGGTTCGCCGGTTTTGAATCCCGGCGCCCTGCAGTAGCATGGAGTACTGCGCGACAGCGGCGACAGGCATCCATTACGTCCGAACAGCCTGACTCTCTTCCGCCATTTACGTTCGGAGGCGGTTTGGCTCGGCGCTACTTGTGCTCGCGAATCCGCGTCTTCGCCCTTTACTTAGCCGAAAACTCGTAAATGCTGACGCTGATGGGAGGGATGACAAACGTGTTGGGCACCCCATCCACTGCGCTCTCCTCCACCTCTACCGCGGGTTTTTGCCCCACCGCGACGACCGCGCTCAGGCTGGCCGGCGCCATGCGCCACAGCCGCCCTTTGCCTGACAGAACTACGCCCTTGATGGTGAGGTTGAGTACCTGCTCGGATTCAGTCGGATTGACCACCGCCACTGCTATCGTTTTTCGATCGCTGCCGAATGCGGCGGCAACATCCAGCGGGAAAGTGTCGCTACCCGGGTTGACTTTCGGCTGGTCGCCCCCAGCCGGATATTTCGGCTTCGGCTGCGGCGAGTTGCCCAGCACCTCCGCCGGGATGGTGCCGAAATGATCGCGGTAGAGTTTGAATAGCAGGCCGGCAGGGTTCAACACGGCTTCGCTTCGGTCGGAGCTGATTAGCGACGTGGCGAAGGTGAAGCCCGCCAGTTGGTAAAGGTCCGAGTGGCGGAACATCTCGTGGAAGGCCCACGCATAGGCCGGAACCACCTTGTAGCCGTTGGCCGGCGCGCCGATGTAAGCCCATTCGTCGAGGCTGATGGGCGCCGGTTTGTCTTTGAGCGCGGGGATGCGCTTCAGGTACTCCTGGTAGTGCTCGTACTTCACACGAACCTGTGTGGCGGGCGCGCGCTCCCATTCCACCAGCGGCCAGTCTGAATCCACGGGCACGCGTTCGCCCTCGAGATCAAAACGCTGGTTGCTGTAGGAATAGAAGTGCTCGCTGAGCAGGTCCATGTTGTCGAGGCAGTGAGCCAGCAGTCCTCCACTCCAGTCCGCCGCCGAAAGGTAATCGGGTACGATTTGACCGTTGATGCGCTTCGCCTGCTTTGCCCCGGTCATGTCGTCCGGCATGGCCCCGCTGGCTATCAGCTTTATGGTCGGATCCACTTTTCGCATGGCCTTGGCGAACATATTATGTTTCAGTTCGAACTGTGCCAACGGCATGACGCCCCATGACCAGTCGCCCCACATCTCATTGCCGATGCCCCAGAACTTCACTCCATACGGTTGCGGATGGCCGTTGGCGGCCCGCAGCTTTCCCATCGTGGTGGTGGCCGCACCATTGGCATACTCGACGTACTCCGCCGCGGACCGGGCATCGCCGAACCCTGCATTGACCGTGATGTACGGCTCCACGTCGAGCAGGCGGCACAGCATCATGAACTCATCCGTGCCGACGTCGTTCGGCTGAACGGCGTTCCAGGCTGGATCGAGGATCGGTGGACGCCTGTCTATATCGCCTATTGCGTTGCGCCATTCGTGAGCCGAAACAAAATTGCCGCCCGGAAAGCGATATACACCCGAGCGCAATTGCTTGAGCGCCAAGATGACTTCGGGGCGAAATCCCTGGATGTTGTCCGCGGGCATCAGCGAAACGGCGCCTACGCGAAAACTGCCTGTGCCAGTTCCCACAATCTCCAGCCGGGCATTGTCGCTGTCCGCTTGAGACGTGAAGCGCAGAGAAAACTTGGCGAAATCGGCGCTGAGCCTGCCCATCGCAATGGTTTGACGTTGGTTCGGCTCGGTCCCCCAAACGAGGCTGACGCTTATCTTCGCGGCCGGATCGCCCGCGAGCACCACGCGTCCGCTGTAGGGCTTGTCCTTGCGCAAGTTCAGCCCGGCCTGCTGGAGCCCGCGCTGTTCACCCCCGCTCAGATTGAATTGCGGCGTATGGTCGCCGGTATACGGGGGAAGTACAACCATCGGAGTGGCCTCGCCGGCGCCAATGGGTGTCCACCGAGCCGAAGGCCCGCGTCCTCCCCTACCCGTAGCCGGCGCAGGTGCCCACTCAGTGACCGGATAGTAGAACTTGCGGTCGCTCAGCATCTCGGCCCAAATGCCCTTGTTGATTGTGTCACCGAGGTGCTCGATGAATTGGCCGTAAAGATATTTCGAGATGGGCGCGCCGGTCCTGGTGGCATCAATGGTGGCAGTGATGGGCTGAACCTGAGCGGCAGCCGCACACGTGGCGAGGATCAACGTGAGCAATAAACTAGGTCGAATCATAGCCCGGCACCTCTGTTTGGGAACGCTACATTACCATCTTGCAGCGGTGGTCCGGGAGGCGGATCCGCAGTTTACGAAGTTCGACAGCGCAGTGGCTTCCGGCGCGCTCGTGCCGAGTCCGAATCGACCTGGCGACCACGCAGCCATGTGGATTACGTCCCGCTGGCGACGATACATGCCCAACCCGCGGATGTGCTTGGGCTGGCAGCGGCGGGCTACCGATATCTGGTCTTAACACTCGCGGCCCGTGGGTTCTCGTATCATCTCAGGTGCGTGCGCCGGTCGTTCCGGTTAGCACATGACACGCCCGAAAGGACTGCCCAGCGGGCCGCGTCTGCCAACGATTGTTGGCTTTCGCTTACGCCAACAGACTGCGGAAGTGCTCGTTCAATAATGCGCGGTGTGATGCGGCACACAACCTCGATGCGTGAAGTGCTAAGGGCGTATTTGGCGTCCCTTACGGGCGAGATAGTAACTGCGGCAACCCTTGGTAGTCACATCACCGCCCCTGAAAAAAGGGGCGGCGTCCCAAACCTGGACCGCGGCGAACCCGGCGGCGTTCAACGCATCACGGATCTCTCCTTGGGCCCAGCAGACCTCTTCCACGCGCTCCGTGTGGCGGCGCCAAAGACGGCCCTCTCGCACGAACCACTCGCAATCACACCAAGCCTTGCCGCGTTTCAGATTGTGGCCGTTTCTCATTGCCAGAGCAACACCAGGCTTCTCGATCCACCACGTGCCCCGCCAGTACTTGTCGAATCCGGCGAGATTGTTCACGTCGAAGAAGAACCATCCGCCTGGATTGAGTGCGCGCGCCACCGCCGAGACTACACGCCGCAGGTCAGAACGGCGCGGCACATGGTTGATGGCGTCGTACTCGCTCAGGATCAGGTCCACCGGTTCGGGCAGCCGAAAATCCCGCATGTCCGCCTGGATTACCCGCAGGCTCAGTTTCCGTTCCCGAGCCTTGCGGCGGGCGGCGTGGCACATGCCCGGCGAGAGATCTACGCCATACATGCGGATACCGTGGGCTACCAGGTCAAGCGCCGTCGCGCCTGTGCCGCACGCCAAGTCGCAGGCGACGCGGACTTGGGGCAGGATCGGCTTCAAGATGGCAAGCCGGGCCGCTTTGACAAATCCGCGAGAGCCAGCGAACAGCCGGTCGAAATGCTCGGCAAGCCAGCGGTACGGCCGCTCACCAGCGGGTCTGGACATGCCTCCATCTTGCGACGGCTCCTCGCTGGGCGCAAGTTTCGGGGCTCGATGCACGATTCTGGGGGAAAATCGCCCACGCGGAAGTGGCTGCGCTCTGAAGCGAGCTCAACTAGCTTCCGATATGGCGCGTTAACGCTCTTCATCGGACTCTTTCCCGGCTGCCAACGAGCGGGATCATGAGCATTCCCACTACCTCCTGCTACAATACGCGGTCCGGCGACGGCCAGGCGCTGCCGTCCAAGGTGCCTCGATCGCCGCCGCGATTCGCGGAGGAATCATGACCTGGATCGTTCTAATCGTCGTGGCAATCGTGATCCTGTTGATTGCCCTTTACAATGGCCTCGTCCAATTGCGCGTCCGCAGCGAGAACGCCTGGTCCGATGTTGACGTCCAACTCAAACGCCGTCACGACCTGATTCCGAACCTGGTCGAAACCGTCAAAGGTTACGCCGTGCACGAAAAGGATACCTTTGAGAGCGTCACCAGGTGGCGTTCCGCCGCCGTCAGTGCCACCGCCCCCGACGCGCGCGTGCAGGCCGAAAGCCAATTGACCGGCGCGCTCCGGCAACTGCTCGCGGTCGCCGAGAATTATCCCCAACTCCGTGCCAGCGAGCAGTTCCTGTCGCTCCAGCAAGCGCTGCAGCAGATCGAGGAAGCCCTGCAAAACGCGCGCCGTTATTACAACGCAGTCGTGCGCGATTACAACACGCGCATCCAGACTTTCCCCGCCGTTCTGATTGCTGGGCCGATGGGCTTCCAGGTCAAGCACTTCTTCGAAGTATCGGCCCCCGAGGAACGCGAGAGCTCGCAAGTGAAGTTTTAGCTGGCCCAGCCAAGAGAGACCCGATGCCGAGACCCTTCCCACGAGCCTGGTTTGCCTGCCGCGGCATGGCCATGGCGCTCCTGCTCGTATTCACGCTTCGCCCTGCCGCCGCCGAGTGGCACGTGGCGGACTTCCAGGCCAGCGTCGCCGTCGACAGCGCCGGCGGCATCGCCGTCGCCGAACGGATCGCCGTCAAGTTTAGCGGACCTTATCATGGTATCTACCGCACTATCCCCGTCGATTATCCCGGTCCGGACGGCTCCAACTACCATCTCTATCTGAAGATGCGCGGCGTGACCGATGGCGCCGGCGAGCCGCTCCGCTACGAGTCCAGCCGCCAGGGTGCGTTCGAGAAACTGAAGATATACATCCCGGACGCCGTCGACGCCGAGCGTGTTGTGATGATCTCATACACGATCCCCAACGCCACGCGCTTCTTCGAGGGCTACGCGGAATTCTACTGGAACGTGACGGGCAACGATTGGCCGGTGGAGATCGATCACGCCTCGGCCACCGTCGGTCTGCCACTCGGCGCCGCCGGCCTGCGCGCCCAGGCGTTTACCGGCGAGTTTGGCTCGAAACGCCAGGATGCGACGGCGAACTCGACTGGCGCCGACGCGGTCTTCGAGACCACCAGGCCGCTTCATCCCCGAAGCGGTTTGACTATCGACGTCTACATCCCCAATGGCATTCTCGAAAGACCGGGTAGGCTTACCAAGGTCCGCTGGTTCCTGGGCGCGAATCCAGGCATGTTCATTCCGGTTTGGGCGCTGCTCGTCATGGCCGCGATCTGGTTCCTGTGGGGCCGCGCCCCCAATCCGGGCATCTCCGTGGCCCCAATGTACGCCCCGCCGAACGAATTCACACCCGCCGAAACCGGCGCGTTGATGAAGGACAAGGTACTCACGGCGCACATCAGCGCCACTATGGTCGACCTGGCCGTACGCGGCTTCCTGAAGATTCGGCAGACCAATGAAAAGGTCCTGGTCTTCAACCGCAAGGACTACGAGCTTCAGCTCCTCAAATCGGACCCGGAGTGGAACGCTCTGGCCGTTCACGAAGTCACCGTCCTGCGGAACGTCTTTCTGGCCCCGGACGCCGGCGCCGTCGTCCGGCTTTCGGCTCTGCGGAACCGTTTCTACACCGCCATTCCGGAGTTCCGCCGCCTCGTGATGGCCTCGCTCCGGGGGAAGGAAATGTACCGCAGGGACCCTGCCAGAATGCGCGCTTTCGGTTTCCTCGGCGCGGCGGTCACTGCCGCGCCGTTCATCGCCGGCCAGGCGCTCGGCTGGTTTTCTCTCGCCGGTGGCCTGCTGGTGACGGCTGCATCCATCTTGGTGAGCCTACTGGTTGTGATCGTCTTCAGCGCGTTCTTTTCAGCCCGCACGCTCAACGGAGCGCGCACGGCGATCGAGATCGAAGGCTTCATGGAGTTCATGAACCGTGTCGATGGCGACCGCCTGAAGCGAATGCCGATGGATACCTTCGAAAAGTTTCTTCCTTACGCCATGGCGCTCGGCGTAGAGCACCGGTGGGCCAAGGCCTTCGAGGGCATCGCGCAAAACCCGCCCGATTGGTACGCCGGCCCGACTCCTTACGCGGTCTTCAGCCCGGTCGTGTTCACGAATGACATCCATGCGATGTCTTCGGACATGCATAACACCTTCGCCTCCGCGCCGCAGAGCAGTTCGAGCGGCTCCGGATTCGGTGGTGGAGGCGACGGCGGTTCCTCCGGCGGCGGCTTCGGCGGCGGCGGCGGGGACGCGTTCTAGCCTGGGTTTGGCAACAGCCCGGCAGGCAAACCAGGCTCTTGGAAACGGTCTCGGCGAGCTGTTCGGCCTGCTCGCCAATCCTGGCGAGCGCGCCAACCAGATCGCTACCGATCAACCCGAAATAACGCCGTCTTCAGGTCGATTCGCAATTCGGTCGCCCAGGACCTCTACTCGGTCAGGGTGCTGACGAATCGCGCTCGATGACCATCAATGTAAACGATCCGGGCAGCACCGGTGGCCTGCCTCTGCCAGGCGCATCCGCCGGCACTGGTCCAAACTTCGCGGAGACGATGAACACGCGGTGATTCGTTGGGTCGAGCCCCATGTTGCGCGCCCCCTGCGGCGTCTGCACGTTTTCGACAACGTGATATTGGTCCGGAGTGTCTTGATGAATCACGGTGAGCGTGCCATTCGCATTCGAGGCAAACGTGTTGCCTGAGGCCGCATCGTACCCGGCGCCGTCGACGCCGGTGCCGATCGGGACCGTCGCCACCACCTTGCCGCCCTGATAGTCGGAGACCGCCATGAGGCCGCTGCGGCATCCGCTGAACAGCCGATGGTGGGCGGTGTCGATGGCCATGGAGACCGGTTGCTTGCACGGGGCCGTGGACCAGCGCCGCAACACGCTCGCCGCGTTCGCGTCGATCTCAACCACTTCGCTCGTGTCCGTGAGGTTTGCATACACCTTGCCGTCTCCGGCTGACGCACCGTATTCTGGCTTGCCGCCGAGCGGAATGTTCGTGATCCTCGTCCCTGCCCGCGAGTCGATCACCGTCGAGGAATGCGCGTCCCCATTCAGTGTGAAGACGCGGTTCGATAGGCTGTCGTAGACGATCGCATCGGCGTCTTCGGCGGCCGGAATCCGGCCGAGCGCCTTGAACGTCTTCAGATCGAACATCACCACGGACTGGTCGTTACCAGAGGTGGCGAATCCATGACCCGTGGCAGGCGCCAGCGCAGTCCCGTGCGCGCCATCGATGCCGCTGACCTCGCCAAGCAGGGTCCCGCTGTCTTCGTCGACGACCATCAGGCGATTCTGCCTGGCGATAAACAGACGGTGATTGGGTGGATCGGGCACAACGTAGTCCCAGCGGCCATCCCCGCCCAGGGTGTAGGTGTGGGTGATGCGGTAAGACGATGGTGACTGCGCAAAGAGCGCCGTCACACTAGCCAGTGCGACGACGAGCGCGATCTTGCGCATGGATCTTGGATCTCCTTTCTGCCCGAGTATATCCCAGTCGGCACGCGTTTGAGCCGAGGTGCCAGGTCATGGCAATTCAGCGTGTTCGCCGATTCCGGCCGGATCACGGCGTACTCGGAATCGGGCCCCACACCCTGTTCAGGCTGCGGACCAGCGAAATTCTGGTCGAGTTTCTCCCGCTCCGCTTCGGAAAGCTGACACGACTTACCCACGCCTCAAGGATTACGCGAATCAAGCCCACCTGTCTAGTTATTTGTTGGACACTACACTAGGTATAATCAGACCCGGAACGTTAAAAGAGGTGTGAAGACATGCGCGTGAAAAGGCTCATCGCAATTACTGCAGCAACCATTGTCCTGACTGCCGTGGCCCTGGCTCAAACTTTGCCGCCAGGCGTTCAGAAGGTGACCTCCATCGAAGGAGTCACGGAGTACGCTTTTCCAAATGGTCTGCATGTTCTGTTGTTTCCCGACAACTCCAAACCCAAGATCACGGTCAACGTCGTTTACCTGGTCGGCTCGCGCAACGAAGGCTACGGCGAGACCGGCATGGCGCACCTCTTGGAGCACATGACGTTCAAGGCCTCCAAGTCGGGTAGAGAGCTGTTCAGGGAACTCACCGACCGCACGGGTGGCAACTTCAACGGCACCACGAACTACGACCAGACGATGTACTTCGAAACCTTCAACGCAAGCGACGAGAACCTGCGCTGGGCACTGGGACTGGAAGCCGACCGCATGGTCAACATGACCATGCTCAAGAAGGACCTGGATACCGAAATGACGGTGGTCCGGAACGAGATGGAATCCGGCGAGAACAACCCGCTGAATGTCCTCCGGGAACGCGTTCTGGCGGCGGCCTACAACTTCCACAACTATGGGAAGACCGTCATCGGCAACCGCACCGACGTCGAAAGAGTGCCCATCGCCAACCTGGCGGTTTTCTACCAGAAATATTACCAGCCCGATAATGCCGATCTCGTCATCGCGGGAGAATTCGACGAGTCGAAAGCCCTGGCATTCGTAGCCGAAACCTTCGGCTCAATCCCCAAGCCGCAGCGCGTGCTGACCCAGCCGTACACGGTCGAGCCGACGCAGGAAGGGGAGCGCTCCGTCATTCTGCGCCGGGTCGGAAATATTCAGGGGATTGTAGCGGTCTATCACGTTCCGGCAGCGCTGCATCCCGATCTCGCGGCTCTGCAGGTGATGGCTCAGGTGCTGGGCGCTCCCCAGACGGGCCGCCTGTACAAGGCGCTTGTCGATAACAAGAAAGCTGTTGCAACCAGTATGAGCGCCGGGGGGATGCACGATCCGGGGTTTGCGCTGGTATACGCGCAGCTCAAGCCCGATCAATCCATCGACGAGGCGCAGCAGATCCTGCTGAAGACTGTCGAGGGTCTGGCCAATGAGCCGCCATCGCAGGAGGAGGTCGACCGTGGCAAGGCCCGCATCCTGAAGAACATCGAACTCGCCCTGACGAATACCCAGACGGTTGGCATGATGCTTGGTGGATACGCGGGCGGCGGCGACTGGCGCTCCTTCTTCCTCACCCGCGACGAGGTGAACAAAGTCACGACGGCCGACGTGACGCGCGTGGCGAAGGCCTACCTGAAATCCTCCAACCGCACGCTGGGCGAGTTCATTCCGACCACTGCCCCCGATCGCGCCGAAATTCCCGCCACGCCGGATCCGGCTGCACGGTTCAAGGATTACAAGGGCGGTGCGACCATTCAACCGGGCGAGGCGTTCGATCCAACTCCTCAGAACATCGAAGCCCGCGTGATCCGCGCCACTCTGCCAAACGGGTTGAAGCTGGTGATGTTCCCGAAGAAGACCCGCGGCGGCACGGTGGTGGCTGTGCTGAACGTCCGGTTCGGCGACGAGAAGTCGCTGTTCGGCAAATCCACAGCGGCCACTATGGCCGGCGCGCTGCTGATGCGCGGCACCAAGAACAAAAACCGACAGCAGATCCAGGATGAAACCGACCGCCTGAAAGCACAGGTCAGCGTGTTTGGCAGCGGCGACTTCGCTTCGGCGAACATCCGCACGCTGGAGGCGAACCTGGCCGATTGCCTGCGCTTCGCCAGGGAACTGCTGCGCGAGCCCTCATTCCCCGAGGCCGAATTCGAACAGATACGCCAGCAACACATCGCCGGCGCGGAAAGCGCCAAGACCGAACCGAACAGCCTGGCCCCGCTGGAGATGAGCCGGCACTTCAACGCCCGCTACCCTCGCGGCGACGTGCGGTACGTCTCGACCATCGATGAACAGATCGAGGATCTGAAGAAGGTGACGCTGGACGAAGTGCGCCAGTTTTACGCGCAGTTTTACGGCGTGGGCGAGGGAGAGATCGTCATCGGCGGCCAGTTTGATCCAGTACAGGTGCAAAAGCTCGTCGGCGAGCTGTTCGGCGATTGGAAGAGCGCCAGTCACTACGAGCTCATCAGCAACCCCTACGACAAAGTGGAACCGATCAACCACAAGATCGAAACGCCCGACAAGCAGAACTCGATTCTCCTGGTGGGGATGCCCATGAAAATGACCGACGAGGATCCCGACTACGCGGCCCTCACCATCGCCGGCATGGTCCTCGGCGGTTCCCCCAACTCCCGCCTGTTCCAACGCATCCGCGTCAAGGACGGCTTGAGCTACGGCGCTTCAGCGGGGTTCTACATGCCCACCAAGGAAGACGGGGGCAGGCTCTTCGGTTCGGCTATCGCTGCGCCGCAGAATATGCCCAAAGTGGAGGCTGACTTCAACCAGGAAATGGCGCGCGCACTGAAAGAAGGCTTTACCGCCGACGAGGTGGAGAAGGCCAAGAAAACGTGGCTGGACGAACGCTCTGTGGCGCGTGCCGAAGAGTCTTCCATCGCCGGTCTGCTGATCAGCCGCGAGCGCTGGGGCCGCACCCTGCAATGGGACGCCAAGCTGGAGGCCGCTGTGGCCGCGCTGACGCCGCAGCAAGTGAACGAGGCGTTCCAGCGCCACGTCGATCCGGCCGCCATCTCCATCGTCAAAGGCGGCGACTTCAAGAAAGTGGGTGCGTACGAGTAGCCCTCTGGCGGGGTAGTACACTTGGCGATAAATCCTTAGCACCAGGGATCGGGATAGATCCGCCCTGACGTCGCAGCGTTGTCCGTAAAGTCGGCGCGTGGAGCTGCCCCGTGCGCAGGCCTCGGTCGAGAGCTTCCCTGCCGTAGAACAGTGGCCGATAACACCGGACATCTCTTGCGTGAAATCCTGAAACAAGGGCACGCCGCTCTACACTACGGCGTAAAGGGATCTATCCCGCTGTGCCCAAGCAAATGTCAGCAACGCGCGTTTTCCGGCCAGTTGACGTGAGCCGGACAATCGCAGCGCTCGCGTTTCGGCGCTACGTGCCGGCGGCGCCGGACGCAACACCGGCTTGTCGCACGTGGTCGCTCGCGCGAGGCGCGCCGCTGGTTCGCCTGACCGGGCCGCCGGCGGCACCACAGCGCGGGGCGTGTGTGCTCTGCGCAGTTCGTGCGCCCAGAATCCATCCGCATGCCGTTGCCGCGGTCTGCCGCACGTGCCCGGCGGCTCGCAGTGTTGGCGCACAGGGCGCCGCTGGCGCAACCGAGAAGTCCCTCGGCATTGGGAAGCAGCTAAAGCGTTCATCTCGTGATACCCAGTCTTCGAGGCCCTGGCCTGCTTGATAGAACAGGTCCCGCCTAGGAGGAAAAAGGAGAGATTTGCGGGGGGGACTGAGATAAACTGAAGGGGAAAAACCTCAGAGGAGCGATCATGAAACGAATTGTCAGTATCAAAGGTGGCGGTATTCGGGGCATTATTCCATGCTGTCACTTGGTCGAATTAGAGCGGCAAACTGGCGCGCTGACGCGCGATGTGATCGACTTTGTCGGCGGCACATCGACGGGCGCTTTACTCACAGCCAGCATAATTGCCGGCGTACCGGCTTCCGCGGCTCTTGCAGTCTACACGGAGAAGGGGCCCGAGATATTTAGCCCTACGAACACGCTGGAACGTGATGCGAGGCTGGTGGCCACCGGTCACCAATTCGACAATAAAGTGCTCTACCGGGTCGCGTCGGACGCGCTCGGTGGTACGACCATGACGATGAATGATTCGCCAATCGGCGTCATGGTCACCGCCGGCGACCAGATGGGCGTGCCTTGGTACTTCGTTAAAGATGCGCCTACAAACGCACAGACGACCGGGAAGGCGCCGTTACTAGACGCGGCAGTTGCCTCGGCGTGTGCCACGACATACCACGCCCCCTGGTTGATTCCGGGGTTCGGCTACTTCGCAGACGGGGGCACGGTATCCCTGGCAGATCCGGTCTATGAAACCATGGCGGAAGCCCTCAACGGCCCAAACAAATGCTATGGCTCTATTGACCCAGGGGATGCGCTGGTCGTCTCGTTAGGAACCGGCTACTACCAACCTGCCGCGATGCCTCCGCCCCCCGCTGGACTGCTTTCTGAGATTTCCTGGGTCACCAGCTCGTTGGTTTCCTCTAGCGAGACGATTGCATTGCAGGCAGCGAATCGCCAGTGGCCACGGCTGGTCGCAGCGTTCGACAGCGCTCTGTGGGCAGACATCGACGAGGCTGACGTCACGGCGATTCCTCGGCTGCTCGCTCTGGGGCAGGCTGACGCCGCTAAGGTAGATTGGAAGAAAGCTCTCAAGCTCCCTTAGAGAAAGCGACCAAGAGGGAACTTCAGGGAAGCTTCGGCGGCGGGCGAGTTCACTCCCGTGACATCCATGATAGGGCTTGTCAAGCGAAAACAGAACTTCCCCTGCACTTGGAAGAGTTTCCTGAAGCGCCGCGGTAGGTCCGACGAGTTGCTGAACAATTTGCCTTTTTCGATCTGTTGCGGATTGGGCCAACGCATCAGCGCGACCAGACATCCATTTGCGGAAACAGCAAAGCGCCGTCCATGAAGATTGACTTTGAGTAAACCGGCCGGCCTCGAAACACGCCGCAGGTTGCATGGGGAAATAAACCTCCCTGGCGCAGTCACGGGAAAGGCGAGGAACGGCCGGTGGATCGCTGGCAAATCGTAGTTGTGCCGCACACGGCAGGCTGTGGTTGTTTTCCCGCCAGAGCCGCCCGTCGCATTGATTCTCCCGGCGGAACGGCCCGCAGCGGTCAAGAGCGCCTGGTTTTGGCGCGGCGTAGCGAACCCTTGACCGTGGACCGTTCTGGCATTGGAGATTTCCCGACGGCGGCTTGGGCGGGAAAACGACCTTTCCCGCTGGTGAGCTTGGGGCTTCCTGTTACGCCACTGCCTGAACCTCCGTTTCGGCCGCCGGCGCACTGCGCACCGCGAACGGCTGGCCGGATTTGTCGACCGCCAACAAATACGCCACCAGCTTGCGCGCTACCGCCAGAGTCGCCCGGTTGCGATTTCCGCGCGCCAGTTCCCGCTCATGTAGCGCCGCCAATTGCGGGTTCCACCGTGGCAGCCCGACCATGGCGCGGCCTAAGAGAAGGCCGGAAATCGAGCTGAGCAGCAACGCGCCACCGAGGACGGCTCCCGGAAGAAAGAATGCAACTTGCGGGATCAAAGGACGGCGGTTCGGTTTATACTGAATGGGACCGGAAAGTCCTAAATCGAAATTCCACCAAGTTAAGGAGGAACCAAGATGGCCCGTTCGGCGGCCAGGTCAGCATGGAGCTGCTGCCGACCTCATACAGCTTCGCCATGACTTACTCTGGCGGACGCACGCAGCAAAGCCAGAATCTCTCCGCGGCGCCGGCGGTCACATTCCAAACCGGCGCGGTGCAATCGGCCACCTGCGTGAGCTACTACGCCGGGTCGTGGCTGCCGTTCACCAACATGATGCAGCTGCTCCCCGGATCGTACACTTTCCGCTTCGGCGACGGCTTCCCCAACACGGCCTACACCATAGTGGCGGGCACGGTGAACCAGATTCACTAAACAGAGCGTCCTAAGTAATTGCGCATAAGCGAAGCAGCGTCTCATTGCCATGGCGCCGCCGGCACGTAGCCGAAGCGCGAGTACTGCAATTGTCCGGCTCACGTCAACTGGCCGAAAAACACGCTAACCGCGGATGTGGCCGAGCTCCGGACTCGGCCGAGCCGTCGGCCTCCGCTGCACGCCTGCGCATCGCTGGTGTTTCGTTACCAGAAAACAGTGTCCGATAATAGCGAAACTGGGTATGCACTTGACTCAGGTAGCCACCATAGGTTGCGGTTGCGATCGCCGACCGGCCCCTCCGAAATTGTGCGCAGCAGCGCGCATCGGTCCATCGGGCGCCGCCCCGACGGCTTGGCGCCCGGAAGACCGTCACCGTCGGCCTAATCGGCCGCCGAACGCCTCCCACACACACGGCCGGCGCGGTCCCTGGACACTGTCGCGAGCCTCGGTCCGCCGGCAACCACCAGATCTTGGGGCTACCTGAGTCAAGTGCATACCCGGTATAGCGAATATCGCTCGCGTGAACCGCGTTCATCAAGGCGCCGCTTCAGGGTCAACCACGGTGATTTTCAGGGGCGACTACGGAAATCCCGGAGCTGAGAATCTGACTCAGGCGCACGGAATCGGAACGGTCGGCAACCCGGACGCGCAAAGCGGCACCGCGTCCTCCGGCTTCAACCACGATTGCCACACCCGGCCTCAAACCGAGGCGTGTCATTTCGCGCAAAGCCGCGGGGTCGCGGTCGGACACGCTGCTAATCACGGCAGGGACGCCACGAGCCCATTTCGACAACGGCACCTCCGAACGAACCGGAACTGCGCCATTTCGCTCGGGAATCGGGTGGCCGTGCGGATCGGTTTGTGGATCTCCCAATTTCGCGGCGATCCGATCTTCAAACCGCTCCGAAATGAAGTGCTCCAGCCGTTCTGCCTCATCGTGAACCTCATCCCACGAATAGTCGAGGAAATCACGGAGGAAACGCTCCAGCAAACGGTGACGGCGAAGAACCTCCAGAGCGCGCACTTCCCCCGGTGCAGTCAGACGCGCGCCGTGGTGCTTCTCGTATTTCACAAACGGTGGCTTCTGTGCCGCGAGCTTTTGGAGCATTCCGGTTACGGAAGCGGCACGGACACCAAGACGCTGAGCAAGGGCGTTGCTGGTCACCCGTTCCTGTTGGGGGCCGCCCAGTTCCAGTATCGCTTTCAGATAATCGTCCACCGATTCCGTGGTGCGCGGTCCGTGAACTCTAGGTGGCACTAAATCTTAGATTACTCTCGTCACTGCGCATATGCAATCGGTCCGGATCGATGGCTCCGGCCATGAGCGCTTGACCGTAGGACAAGCGAAGCGTTATTATTTAGTCATGACTAAATCCTGGATGCGCAATTCGATCCGCCTGGGGCCGCCCCTGGCGTTCCTGATCTCCGCTCTGGGAATGCAGGTTCCGGCGCTGGCACAGGGGGAGACGACGAGCGCGATCGTCGGGTCGGTCACCGATCAGTCCGGTGCGGCGATCGCCGGCGCCACCGTCACCGTCACGAGCGCGGAAAACGGCCTCAAACGATCCGTGAAAACGGACCAATCCGGACGGTTTAGCTTTCCGCAGCTTAAGCCTGGTACATACTCAGTGAAAGCGCAAGCGGACGGCTTTGAGATACGGCAGAACAGCTCGGTCGCCGCCGGGCTTGGACAGAAGCAAACGGTCGATTTCAAGCTCGGCATCGCATCCTCAAGAGAAACGATTCTCGTCACGGAGCGAGCGCCGCTAGTCAACCCGGAGAACCCGAATACCTCGACGACTCTGACTGCCCGATCCATCGAGGATCTTCCGAACCCCGGCGGCGATATGACGTATCCGCTGCAGTTCGCCGCTGGCGCTCTGATCAATACCGCGGGCAGCGGCAACGATTTCGTCGGCGGTACGAACGGTTATGGAAACGTGGAGTTCAATGGCCTGCCGTCTCTGTCAAACGGCTATATCGTTGATGGCCTGGAGATGAACGACCCGTTGACGAACCTGAACAGCGGCCTTTCGACCAACCTGGTGCTGGGCTTGAATTCGATCGCGGAGGTGACCGTGAACACGGTCTCCTATGCGGTGGACCAAGGGCGCTATGGAGCTTCGCAAGTCAATTACGTCACCAAGTCCGGAACGAATCAGATGCACGGAAATCTGTACGAACTCTGGGACGGCTCGCGGTTCAGCGCGGCTGACTTCTTTACGAACTCGACGCCGGACAACCACAAACCGCGCTCCACGGTGAACCACTTCGGAGGCAGTCTCGGAGGCCCGATCCGGCGCGACAAGCTGTTCTTCTTCTTCGATTCCGAATGGGTGCGGATTGCGCTCCCGATCGTTACTGCCACTACCGTGCCAACGCCGGCGTTTCAGGACTATGTCCTGCAGCAATTGCCGCGCGGCGGTGTGGACTCCGTAACCGGATCGGCTTATCAGCCGGCGCCGCAACTGGCGCCATTCTATCAGAGGCTTTTTCCCCTGTACGGCAATACGGCGGGGACACCGCTCGCGGTTCTCGGCTGTCCGTTCAACAGCGATGGCAGCGCCGCGGGTGGCAATCCGCCCAACGGAAACGGTTGCGCGAACCGCCAGAGCGTTTCCCATTCCAGCGACGATCACGAGCAGGTGCAAACGGCCCGCATCGATTACAACGTCGATCCGCAGAACATCGCCTGGGTGCGGTTGCAATCCGACACCGGACTTCAGGCCGCTTACACCGATCCCATCAATTCACTGTTCGACGCCATCTCTCCGCAGCCCCTTTACTCATTCGCAGCGGGCTACACGCATGTGTTCTCCGGGCGTCTGGCGAACTACTTCAATCCGGCGTTCTCGTGGTACGAAAGCCTGTTCGGACCCGCCGACTTCGAGAAGACGCTGGCGGGGTTTCCAATCGTCCTCCAGGGTAACGGCGCGAATGCACCGTTCACCACGCTGGGAGGGCTCGACAATACCTGGGTGCAGGGGCGCCGCGCCAGTCGCTTCTTCATCAATGACAACCTGGCCTGGACGATGGGCGCGCACGAATTCCGGTTCGGAACCAACATCCGGATCCTCCACCTGAACGATTACGATTTCGGTGAAGGTTCGGTGCCGCTCGTCACTTACACGACCCTGCCGCAATTCATATATGGCGTGGCGTCGACGGCCGTGGAAACCTTCCCGTTGGCCGATTCGCAGCCGTACAACTTCTTCAATGCGGACTTCTATGCGCAGGACACCTGGAAGGTCACGCGAAAGTTGACCTGGACTTTCGGCGTACGCGATACGTACAATTCAAATCCGCTGAATCCACATGACGCCGTGGCGCGCCTCGCCGGATCGTTCGACTCCATTTCCCACGATGTGAATCAGCCACTGAACCAGGTCATTCAGACGCGGCAGGGGACGATTTTCGCCGCCACACCCGCCGCGATCCTCCAGCCCAGAACTGCTATAGCGTGGCAGATTGAGCCGAAGACGGTGATGCGCACCGGGTTCGGTCTGTTCAGCGACATCTTACCGGGCAGCGTCGTCGACACCGTGGGAACGAATCCTCCATACTCGAAGACATTCCAGGGCGGACTGCTGGGCACGGTGGGTGGAGCGGCCATTGCGCCGGGCGTACCGAACAGCGCTATCGATGCGACTTCGGCGGCGAATCAGCAATTCAACTCCGGCTTCGCTCAGGGCGAGCTTTCCTGCGCCTCGGCTCTGGCGAATCCGAGTTCCTGCGTTCCTCCGGTTTCCATCACCGCGGTTCCGGACGGCAAGCTCCACGCTCCTTACTTCATGCAGTGGAGTTTTGCCCTGGAGCACCAGGTCGGCAACGAACTCAACCTGCGGGCTCAGTACGTGGGTACGCGCGCGGTGAACCAGCCGTACGAAACGCAGGTGAATGGGTATCAGACCGTCTGCGAGGGCTGTTTCGCGCCGTTTCCTTACGACAAGCCCACCGATCCCCGCTTCGGGCCCGTGACGCAACTGAGCACAGGCGCAAACAGCCATTACGATGGTCTCCAGCTAACGGCCGACAAGCGGCTGGCGCACGGCATTCAGATCCAGGCCAACTACACATGGAGCCGTTGCATGGACACGGACTCGAACGGGGGATTCCTTCCATTTGCCGCCGGAGCCATTCTCTCACCTCTGCCGGGTGAACTGGGCCGGCAATACGGCCCCTGCGATTACGACGTCCGCCAGAACCTCACGGTGCAATACGTTTATCAGTTGCCGATGAAGTTCCGGAATCACGTACTGGGCCGAGCGCTAAACGGATGGCAGGTCTCGGGAACCGCGTTTTGGCATAGTGGCTTGCCCTTCTCGGTATTGAGCGCGGCCTATTCCGCCAGCGGCAACGGCATTGTGCAGGGCAGCGGCCCGCAGTATGCCAGCGTGGTTCCCGGCGTACCTCTGTATGAACACAACCCGATTCCCGACGTCACTCAGCCCGGTACGATTCAGTGGCTGAATCCGGATGCCTTCATTTCGACCGTCGATCCGAGCACCGGCGCCTGTGCAGGTGGGAGCAGCCCGGCGAACTGCCAATTCGGCAATCTCGGCCGGAACGCGTTGCGCGGACCCGATTTCATCTGGAGCGACCTGTACCTGACGAAGTGGTTCCAGTTGAGCGAGCGGCTGAAACTGCGCATCGATGGCCAATTCTTCAACCTCTTCAACCACCCGAATTTCGGCCTGCCGGTCTTGGGATATGCGGGTATTCCGGGCAAGCCGTCGACTCAGACTGGATTCGGAGCGCTCAGCTACCCAACCGCGCCGCCGACCGGGCTATTGGGCGTCGGGTTGGGCGGGGACAGTTCGCCTCGGATGATCGCGTTTCAGGCTCGACTGGAGTTCTGAAGTCCAGCATCCCTCTCCGGCAGGGTATCGCCTTAAACGCGATGCTGGTGTTGTGTTGAAACATCAGTCCGGTGGAGCCCGCTCACGTCAAACTGGACCCATTGCTTTGCCTGAGTTGGCGGTGGGCTAAGGGGTGCCAGGTGGCAACCTTCCCGAAGGCCGAATGCCTGCCGATAACACCGGTTAGCGCTCGCGTGGAACCCTTGCTGCGGACGAGGTAGGAGACTCTCTTCGCGCCGTCGAACCCGGCGCGCGTCGCGCCGGCGTGGCTCGGAATGGGAAAGAAGATACAGAGGACCTTAGAGCTGGTGAGGACAATCACTATGACCGCTTCCGATGGCGCGGCGGGGGACTACTTCGGCGGCTGCATATCGGTGAGTGGCGATACGGCGGTGATCGGGGCTCCCGGCAAGAATGGCTTCCAGGGCGCCGCGTACGTGTTTGTCCAGAGCGGCGGAGTATGGAGCCTACAGCAGGAGTTGACCGCTTCCGATGGCGCGCCTAACGACCAGTTCGGCGCCATCCCGTCCGTGAGCGGGGACACCGCTCTGATCGCGGCTATGGGCAAGAACGGCGGCCAGGGCGCCGTGTATGTGTTTGGGCGCAGCGGCGGGGTGTGGAAGCAGCAGCAGGAGTTGACCGCTTCCGACGGCGCGCCGGGCGACAATCTCGGCTACTTCGTTTCGGTCAGCGGGAGCACGGCGGTGATCGCGGCTCCGGGCAAGAATGCCTTCCAGGGGGCGGCGTACGTGTTCGCGCAAAGCGGCGGAACATGGAGCCAACAGCAGAAGTTGACTGCTGCCGATGGCGCGGCGAACGACCAGTTCGGCGTTTCCGTCTCGGTGAGTGGGAACACTTTGCTGATCGGGGCTCCCTTCAAAACCGTCGCTTCGAATCCTAATGTCTATCTCCAGGGGGCCGCGTACGT
>Ga0208820_1000701_pt1 | contig 21757 bp, 16 predicted proteins | sample June2015DPH_16_5_FD_184713 | JGI IMG/M metagenome (GOLD analysis project Ga0208820, IMG submission 184713) | Peatland microbial communities from SPRUCE experiment site at the Marcell Experimental Forest, Minnesota, USA - June2015DPH_16_40... | ecosystem: Environmental > Terrestrial > Soil >...
TGATCCGCGTGCAAGGCGAAACGCTCGACAACCTCGCCGAAGGCGTCGCCGTGTTTGCCAGCGACGGCCGCATCCGGCTGTACAATTCCGCCTTCGCCCGCATGTGGCGGCTTTCGCCGCAAGCTCTCGAAGCGCGGCCGCATATCGAAACCCTCACGGCGCTATGCCGGCCGTTGCATGGCGACGACGCCATCTGGCAGGCGCTGCGTCAGGTCGTCACGGCGATCGACAGCCGCGAGGCGATAGCGGGACGGCTGGAACGGCGCGACGGCAGCGTGGTCGATTGCCGGACCGTGCCGCTGCCGGACGGCGCCACACTGGTGACGTTCCACGATGTCACCGACTCGGTCAACGTCGAGCGCGCGCTGCGCGAGCGCAACGAGGCGCTCGAGGACGCCGACAAGATCAAGATCGATTTCGTTCACCACGTGTCCTACGAGTTGCGCTCTCCGCTCACCAACATCATCGGCTTCGTCCATCTGCTCGGCGACCCGGGTACCGGGCCGCTGGCGCCGAAGCAGCGCGAATATCTCGACTACATCACGGTCTCCACCAATACGCTGCTGGCGCTGATCAACAACATCCTCGATCTGGCGACCATCGACGCCGGCCGCATGCAGCTCAATCTCGGACCGGTCGACATCCGCGCCACCACGGCGGCGGCCGCCGAAGGGGTTCAGGACCGGCTGGTCAGCGCCGGTCTCGTGCTCGACATCCGCGCCGCAAACGATATCGGCAGCTTCATCGCCGACGAGCGTCGCGTGCGCCAGATCCTTTTCAATCTGCTGGCCAACGCCGTGAGCTTCTCGCCCGCCGGGGGCACCATCACGTTGTCGGCGGAGCGGCGCGACGATGCCTTGGTGTTCGCCGTCACCGACCACGGGCCGGGCATTCCGCCTGAGGTCCTGGAAAAGGTATTCGATTGGTTCGAGACCCATTCGCTCGGCTCGCACCATCGCGGCACCGGAATCGGCCTCTCGCTGGTGCGCTCGTTCGTCGAGCTGCACGGCGGCACGGTCAACATCGCCTCGGTGGTCGGAGAAGGCACCACGGTGACGTGCACGTTCCCGCTCCGGGCGGCTGTCAAGCTGAGCGCATGATCCCGAAAAGTGGGAGCCGGTTTTCGGAAAAGATCATGCGCCACCAAAAAATCTATTAAAGAATAACGCCATGTTTCCGACTTCCCCCGGCGGCGCCAGCTTCACCGTCACCTTAGCCAACGAAGAGGCGACGGAACGTTTTGCAGCCGACATCGCCGCGGCGCTTGAGCCCGGCGATCTGGTGACGCTGTCGGGCGACCTCGGCGCCGGCAAGACGACGTTCGCGCGCGCGCTCATCCGCCAACTCGCCGGCGACGCCACGATCGAAGTGCCGAGCCCGACCTTCACGCTGCTGCAAAGCTACGAACTGCCGCGCTTTGCGCTGGTCCACGCCGATTTTTACCGGCTCTCGGGCGCGGCCGAGCTGGCGGAGCTTGGATTCGAAGACCTGCCCGAAGGCGCCGTGGTGCTGGTGGAATGGCCGGATCGCGCCGCCGGTTTGCTGCCGCCCGACCGCCTCGACATCACGTTCACGCTGGCGCCGCAACTCGGCGCCGAAGTCCGCGACGCGCGCGTCGTCGGTTATGGCGCGTTCGCGGCGCGCGCGGAGCGCATTCCGCAGCTGCGCGCCTTCGTCGACGAATCCGGTTTCGGCGAGGCGCGGCGCCAGCGCATGGTTGGCGATGCCTCCACCCGCATCTTCGAGCGCCTCAAGCTGGACGATCGGACGACGGTGCTGATGAACGCGCCGCGGCGGCCCGACGGGCCGCCGGTGCGCGACGGCAAGCCTTACAGCGCGATCGCCCACCTCGCCGAGGACGTTGTTCCCTACGTCGCCATCGCGGCGGGGCTACGCGCGCGCAACCTCTCGGCGCCGACGATCCTGCACGCCGATCTCGACCGCGGGCTTCTCATCATGGAGGATCTCGGCGATGAGCGCATCGTCGGCGGCGATCCGCCGGCGCCGATCGAGGCGCGCTACGAAGCCGCCATCGATCTCCTGGTGTCACTGCATCGGCGAAAATTGCCGGAAACTTTGCCGGTGCCGTCGCATCCGGACTATCGCCTGCCGCGCTACGACATGGAGGCGTTTCTGATCGAGGCCGAGCTGTTGCTCGACTGGTATCTGGTCAGTGCCGGTGCCGCGGCGGCGGAGCCCGTGCACAAAGAGTTCGTCGCGTTGTGGCGGCAGGCGCTCGCGTCGGCGATCGTAGCGCCCCCCACCTGGGTGCTGCGCGATTATCATTCGCCCAACCTGCTGTGGCTGCCGCAGCGCGAAGACGTCGCCCGGATCGGGCTCCTTGATTTTCAGGACGCCTTGCTCGGTCCGGCCGCCTATGACGTGGCCTCGCTGTTGCAGGACGCGCGCGTCGACGTCCCCGAATCGCTGGAAGTGGCTTTGCTCAGCCGTTATGTCCGCGCGCGCCGCGAGGATCAGCGCTTCGACGCCTCCTCCTTCACCAAGCTGTACGCAACGCTCGCGGCGCAACGGACGACCAAGATTCTCGGTATCTTTGCCCGGCTCGACCGGCGCGATGGCAAGCCGCAATATTTGCGTCATATGCCCCGCCTGTTGACCTATTTGTGGCGGTCGCTGGCGCATCCGGCGCTGGCCCCGCTCAAGGCCTGGTATGCCGCCAACCTGCCGCCAAGAGGTGCATCGAGAGATGGGTTATGATGGCGCGAATCGGAGATGATCTGGCGTGGCCGGTAAAACCATGAAGCCGAACCGTGCGATCGTGTTGGCGGCCGGCCTCGGCACGCGCATGCGGCCGCACAACGGCCACGTCCCGAAGCCGCTGGTGCAGATCGGCGGCAAGTCGCTGATCGATTACTCGCTCGATCGTCTGGCCGATGCCGGCATCGAGCGCGTCGTGGTGAACGTGCATCATCTCGCCGACGCGGTGGAACGCCATCTGGCGTCGCGGAAGCGCCCGCACATCGTCATCTCCGATGAGCGCGCGGAATTGCTCGGCACCGGCGGCGGTATCGCCAAGGCGCTGCCGCAGCTGGGCGACGCGCCGTTCTTTCTGGTTAATTCCGACACGGTCTGGCTCGACGGCGTCAAGCCCAACTTCGTGCGGCTGGCCGATGCTTTTGATCCCGCAACGATGGATGCCTTGTTGTTGCTGGCGCCGACGACCGAGAGCATCGGCTACACCGGCCGCGGCGACTTTGCCATGTTGCCGGATGGCCGCTTACGGCGCCGCGCCGAAAGCGAGGTGGTGCCGTTCGTCTATGCCGGCGCCGCCATCCTCAGCCCGGCGCTGTTTGCCGCCGCGCCCGCGGGCGCGTTTCCGCTGACGCCGCTGTTCGACCGCGCCGGCGCCATGGACCGGCTGTTCGGCTTGCGCCTCGAGGGCCTTTGGATGCATGTGGGCACGCCGGAAGCGGTCGCGGCCGCGGAGGCGGCGCTCGCCGCCGCGCATTAGAATCTGCTATTCAGTGCCACCTCGTCGTTGTCCCCGCGGACGCGGGGACCCATAATCACAGGTCGAGCAAAATCTCGCTTTGATAGTGGTTATGGATTCCCGCTTTCGCGGGAATGACGGCTGATTGCGAATCGATCATCGATATGTCCGCTCGCGTCTTCACCATTCCGCCATCGGCGCCGTTTCTGCCGACGCTGATCGGCGCCTTAACCGGCGGCGGGCTCGGCTTTCGCGTCGCCGATGATCCGCTCGCGCTGGCCGCCGTCACGCTTTACCTGCCGACGCGGCGCGCCTGCCGGCTGGCGCGCGATGCCTTTCTCGACGTGTTGAAAAGCGATGCGGCGATCCTGCCGCGCATCGTCGCGCTCGGCGATATCGACGAGGACGAGATCGCGTTTGCCGAAGCGGCAACGGGCGACATCGCGGCGGACGCGCTGGCGCTGCCGCCGACGCTCGGCGGCCTGGAACGGCGCCTGATGCTTGCGGGGCTGATCAGCAAATGGGCGAACTCTCCCGAATTGCACGGTGCGAGCGGCACGCCGCTGGTCGCACAGACGCCGGCGGCGGCCTGCGCGCTCGCCGACGATCTGGCCCGGCTCATCGACGACATGACGACGCGCGGCGTGGCTTGGGACAAGCTCGATGGCCTGGTTCCCGATTTTCTCGATCCTTACTGGCAGCTCACGTTGCGGTTCCTGGAGATCGCGCGCGACAGCTGGCCGCAGATTCTGCGCGAGCGCGGATTGATGGAGCCGGCGAAGCGCCGCGATGCGCTGATCAAAGCCGAAGCCGCGCGGCTTGCACGTCGCACCGAAGCGCCGGTGATCGCGGCGGGTTCGACCGGCTCGATCCCGGCGACCGCCGAACTGATCGCGACCATCGCCCGCTTGCCGCACGGCGCCGTGGTGCTGCCCGGCCTCGATACCGATCTCGACGAGGCGTCCTGGCGGCTGATCGCGGGCGATGCGTCAAAGGACATCGCGCCAGCGCCGGGACATCCGCAGTTCGCCTTGCAGGCGCTGCTTGCCCGCATCGGCGTCGCGCGCGACGCCGTGCAAAACCTGGCGGAGCCGAGCGGCCGCGAGCGGCTGACTTCGGAAGTGCTGCGCCCGGCGTCCACGGCGGACCTGTGGTCGAAGCTGCCCACCGACGGACAATTCGGCGCACAAGTCGACGCAGTCCTGCGAAGCATCAGTGTGATCGAGGCGGCCGATGCCGAGGAGGAATCGCTCGCCGTCGCGGTCGCGCTACGCGAAGCCGTGAACGAGGGCAAGACGGCGGCGCTGGTCACGCCTGACCGCGCGCTTGGGCGCCGCGTGCTGGCGGCACTCCGCCGCTGGAACATCGAGGCGGAAGATTCGGGCGGAGAAGCGCTCGCCGACACGCCGGCCGGGATTTTCGCACGCCTTGCGGCCCAGACCGCGCTCGGCCGGCTTGCCCCGGTCCCCTTGCTGGCCTTGCTCAAGCATCCGCTGCTGCGTATGGACGCTAACGGGCGTGCCGCCGCCGCACTTGAGCGCGCCGTCCTGCGCGGGCCGCGCCCACGTCCCGGCAGCGACGGTCTCGCGCACGCGCTCCAAACCTTCCGCGCCGAACTGGAAAAATTCCGGCGCAAGGAATCCTCAGATCTGCATCCGTCCGATCCGCGCATCACGCTCGGTGAAAGCGAGCTGGCGGGCGCCGCCGATCTCGTCGTCAAGCTCGGCACCGCCCTTTTGCCGCTTGAGGGCGGCGCCAACCAATCGCATCGGCTCAGCGAGATCGTCGCGCGCCACCGCGACGTGGTGGCCGCCTTGTCGCGGCAGGGAGGCCACGAGGCCGCCTTTGCCGGCGCCGACGGCGCCAAGCTCGCCGAAGCGTTCGATGAACTCGCCACCAGCGAAGCTGCCGCCAATCTCGTGGTCGATGCGTCCGACTATGCCGAGCTTTTCGCCGCGGTGCTCGCTGGCCTCCAGGTAAGGCCGCCGCCGCAGTCCGACGCGCGCGTGCGCATCCTCGGCACCGTGGAGGCGCGTCTAACCGACATCGACCGCGTCGTGCTTGGTGGCCTGGTCGAAGGAACCTGGCCGCCGGAAAGCCGCTCCGACGCGTGGCTCAGTCGGCCGATGCGACAGCAACTCGGCCTCGATCAACCGGAGCGGCGTGTCGGCCTGAGCGCCCACGACTTCGCACAAATGCTCGGCGCGCGCGAAGTGATCCTGAGCCTCTCGGCCAAGGTCGCTGGCACGCCCACCGTGCCGTCGCGTTTCGTCCAGCGGCTCGCGGCTATCGCCGGTGCGCGTTGGCAGACGGCGGTCGATCGCGGTGGCGCGTATCTCGCCTGGGCGCGCGAACTCGACCGGCCCCAGAAGGTTGTGCCCGCACCGCAGCCGGCGCCGAAACCGCCGCGCGCAGCGCGGCCGAAGCGGCTTTCGGTGACGGCAATCGAGGATTGGCTGCGCGATCCCTACACGATCTACGCCAAATACATCTTGCGGCTAGCGCCGCTCGATCCGGTCGATATGTCGCCGGGCGCCGCCGAGCGCGGCACCATCATTCACAACGCGGTCGGCGATTTCACGCAGCGTTACGCCAGTGCCCTACCGGACAACCCCGCGGCGGTTCTCATCGAGCTCGGCAAGCCACACTTCGCGCCGCTCGAGGATTTCCCGGAAACCAGCGCCTTCTGGTGGCCGCGGTTCGTGCGCATTGCTCATTGGTTTGTCGCCTGGGAGGGGCTGCGGCGTCCCGGCATCAAGGCAATCGCCGCCGAGATTTCCGGCCAGATCGACATTCCGCTGAAGGACGGCGTGTTTAAGCTTACCGGGCGCGCCGATCGCATCGAGCGGCACGCTGATCGCCGCTACATCATTCTCGATTACAAAACCGGCTCGGCGCGCACTGAAAGGCAGGTGCGCACGGGGCTTGCGCCGCAGCTCACGCTCGAAGCCGCGATCCTGCGCAAGGGAGGATTCAAGAACATCGCCGGCGGCAGCTCGGTGGCGCAGGTCGGCTATGTGCTGCTCAAGGGTGGTGCGCTACCCGGCGAGCCGAAGCTGATCGAATTCGAGAAAGGGACAACCGACAGCCAAGCCGATCACGCGCTCCAAAAGCTCGCCGCGCTGGCCCAGCGCTTCGACGATGATAATGAGCCCTATCGCTCGCTGGTCAATCCGATGTGGGCCACCCGTTACGGCGACTACGACCATCTGGCGCGGGTAAAGGAATGGTCGGCGAGCGGCGGCGAGCTCGACGACATCTGGGGCGGCGAATGATAACGTCCGACACAATTCCGGAGGAGGTGAAGCGCAAGCAGAGCGAGGCCTCCGATCCGGGTATCTCGGCATGGGTCGCCGCCAATGCCGGCTCCGGCAAGACCTTTGTGCTGGTGTGCCGCGTGATCAATCTGCTGCTCAACGGCGTCGCGCCGGAGAAAATCCTCTGCATCACCTTCACCAAGGCTGCCGCGGCCAATATGGCGAAGCGCGTCTTCGACACGCTCGCCGAATGGACGACTTATGACGACGGCAAGCTCGATAAGGCCATCCACGATAGCGCTGGCTTTTCGCCCGACGCCCAGCGCCGCGCGCTGGCGCGGAGGCTGTTCGCGAACGCGCTGGAAACGCCGGGTGGGCTCAAGGTGCAGACCATCCATGCCTTCTGCACCCAGCTCCTGCACCAGTTTCCGTTCGAGGCGGACGTCGCCGCGCGATTTTCCGTGCTCGACGAGGCCGAGCAGTCGGAACTTTTGGAGCGGCTGACGCTCAATGTGCTGCTCGACGGCGCGCGCAGCCCCGGCAGCAAACTTGCCCGCGCTCTCGATACCGCCATGACCGCGGCGGCCGACCAGACCTTCCGTGACGTGGTGCGCGAAGCGATCGGGAGGCGTGACGCAGTGATGCGCTGGGTGAACGGTGCGGGCAGCATCGAGGCGGCCACTGCAAATTTGTCGAAACTGCTCGGCGTCGATCGGTCGGACAGCATCGAGGCGATCGAAGCCGCCTACTTTTCGGGTGAAATCATCGCGCCGTCGGAATGGCCGGCGATCGCCAAAGCTCTTGCGTCCGGACGCAAGACCGATCGCGAGCAGTCGGAGCGCTTCCGGCGTCTAGCGTCATTGTCCGGGTCAGAGCGCATCGAGACCTACCTCGATATTTTCTGCACCAGCGTGAGCAGTGGACGCACGCCCCGCGCATCCGTCGTCACCAGCGCTATCGACGACGCCGCGCTGATCGAGCGCCTTGCAGCTGAACGGCAGCGCGTCTACCTGCTGCTCCAGCGCCGCCGCGCCGTTTTCAGCCGCGACCGCAGCGCCGCGCTCGCCACGGTCGCGCATGAGGTGTTGAGCCGGTATCACGTCGAGAAGGAGCGGCGCGGCCTGCTCGATTACGACGATTTGATCGACAAGGCGCTGGCGCTTCTGTCCGACTTCAGCGCAGCTTGGGTCCATTACAAGCTCGATCTCGGCATCGATCACGTGCTGGTCGACGAGGCGCAGGACACGAGCCACAAGCAGTGGGACATCGTCCGCCGCCTCACCGCGGAATTCACCGCCGGCGCTGGCGCGCGTAGCGTCACGCGCACCATGTTTGCGGTCGGCGACGAAAAGCAATCGATCTATTCTTTCCAGCAAGCCGCACCCAAGGAATTCGACAATATGCGGCGCCATTTCAAAAGCGCGCACGACAAGAGCGGCCTGAAATTCGTCGAGAGCAGGTTCGAGTATTCATTCCGCTCCGGCGAAGCCATCCTCGAAGCGGTAGATCAAGTGTTCGCGCCCGCGGGCATGGCCGCCAGCGTCTCTGCCTCTGATAACGGTGGCTTCCCGCCGCATAACGCGCTGCCGGGCGCTGCGCCAAGCGTGGTCGAGCTTTGGGAACTGGAACAGCCCGATCAGCGCGACAACAGCAAGGAAGGCTGGGACGCGCCCTTCGACACCGTGAGCGAGACGAGCTCGCGCGTGAAACTTGCTCGCCGGATTGCGCGCAATGTCCGGCGCATGGTCGATGAGAGGAAGGCGTCCTATGGAGACGTACTCATCCTCGTGCGCCAGCGCGGCGAATTGTTCGGGGCAATCATCCGCGCGCTGAAGAATCAGGGCGTCGAAGTCGCCGGCGCCGACCGCCTCATGCTCACCGAGCACATCGCGGTCATGGATCTCGTGGCACTTGCCGACGCGCTCTTGTTGGGCGAGGACGATCTGGCGCTGGCCACCGTGCTGCGCAGTCCGCTGTTTGGCTTCTCTGACGACGATTTATTTGCGGTCGCCTGGGACCGCGGCCGCGCCTCGCTGCGTGCGGCGCTCGCGCGCAAGGCGGGAGACAACCCGATCTTTGCCAAAGCCGCCGCGCAGCTAAATGCACTGGAACAGGCGGCGCGGCGCGAGCCGCCGTTCTCATTCTACGCGCGCCTGCTCGGCCAGGGCGGTGCGCGGCGACGTTTCCTGGCACGGCTTGGCCTCGAAGCCAACGACGCCATCGACGAATTCCTCAATGTCGCGCTCGAATACGAGCGGCGGGAGACGCCCTCGCTGCAAGGCTTCCTCACCTGGCTGCGGGACGCGCGCGCCGAGGTCAAGCGCGACATGGAGATTGCGCGCGACGAAGTGCGCGTCATGACCGTTCACGGCGCCAAGGGCCTGGAAGCGCCGATTGTCATCCTGGCCGATACCATCACGCCGCCGGTGATCAAGCCGCCGCGATTGTTGCAGTTGGCCGACGGTGCGATCATCTGGGCCGGCCGCAAGGCCGATGACGTTGATCAGGTGGCCACTGCGCGCCTGCGCGCGAATTCCGAAACCGAGGACGAATACCGGCGGCTTCTTTACGTCGCCATGACCCGGGCCGCTGAGCGGCTGATTATTTGCGGCGCCGAAGGTCTCAACCGTCCGCCGCGAAACTGCTGGTACAATCTTGTCTATGAGCCGTTGCAGCCGTTCCTGGTCGCGGAAGATGAATGCGGAGAAAAGGTCTTGCGCTACCGCAAGCCGATGCCCGGCCAAATCACCGAGGCCGAGCCGCCGCCGGCCGAAGCGGCGAACGCCGACCGACACGACATACCGCCATGGCTCTTTCAGCCGGCTGCCGTCGAAGCGCCGCGTCTGGTATCACTGTCGCCCTCCTCGGTGTTCGCGGAGGACATCGGCCGCGTTGCTGTGCCCGCGACCGCCTCCGCCGCCGAACGCCGTAACGCGCTGGCGCGGGGCCGCATCGTTCATCGGCTGCTGCAATCGCTGCCCGACATCCCGCCGGCCGGCCGCCAAGATGCCATCGAACGGTATCTCAAGGGCGCTGCGGCCGATTTCCTGCCCGCCGAGCAGGCCGAGATCGCGCGGCAAGTCCTGACCATCCTCAACGATTTGGTCTTTGCCGACGTGTTCGCGCCGGGCAGCCGGGCCGAAGTGCCGATCGTCGGCCGGATCGCGCGCCCCGACGGCGTCGTGGTCGCCGTTTCCGGACAGGTGGACCGGTTGGCGGTGACAGGCGAGACGGTCCTGATCGCCGACTACAAGACCGATCGGATCGCGCCGCGCCGGCTTGCCGAGGTGCCGGACGCCTACGTCGCCCAGCTCGCGCTCTACCGCGCCGTGCTGGCGCGCATTTACCCGGAAAAAACGATTCGCGCCGCATTGATCTTCACCGAGGGGCCGAACGTCATGGAGGTTCCCGGCGCGGCGATGGAGGCGGCGCTCGCCGCAATCATGAGCCAAGCCGTGTGAGCCAGTCTTGTGAGCTAAGCGTTGGGAGCAGGTCACGCCCCAGTGAAGCTGTCTTGACGCCCTCCGGGGCCATTCATAGGTTCAATGCCCACGGGCTGCCGATTCTTCGAAAAAGCGAGGTTTCCATGGTCGACAAGGTGACGGACGCGACGTTCGAGCAGGACGTGCTCAAGGCGACCGAGCCGGTCGTGGTGGATTTCTGGGCGGAGTGGTGCGGCCCGTGCCGGATGATCGCTCCCGCGCTCGAAGAGATTTCCAAGTCGCTCAACGGCAAGGTCAAGATCGTCAAGCTCAATGTCGATGAGAACCCCGGCATCGCAGCGAAGTTCGGCATCATGTCGATCCCGACGCTGATGCTGTTCAAGGGCGGCCAGCTTGCTTCGCGTCAGGTCGGCGCTGCACCCAAGCAGAAGCTTGAACAGTGGATCACCGGCGCGGTGTGATCGCGCTCCGGCGGCTATTTCTCAACCTCGTCATGGCCGGGCGCGTCCCGGCTAATGCCTAAGTCGCCGCGTGCCGGTAAGCCCACCGGCCGCCGCATCCCCGGTTTGAGGCCGCGCTCGAGGTTGCTACAATTCAAATCTGTTCGAGGATCGTTTCGCCGGGATCCTCGCTTGGGTGGGAACGCTCGCATGCGCATTGCCGTTTTGGGCGGCGGCCCTGCCGGCCTTTACTTTTCCTACCTTTGGAAGAAGCGCCACCCGCAATCGCACATCCAGCTGTACGAACAGAACCCTGCCGACGCGACCTGGGGTTTCGGAGTGGTATTTTCCGAGCGGGCGCTCGAATTTCTGCGCGCCGACGATCCAGAAACGGCTGACTTCATTGCCCCCCACATGGAGACCTGGCGGAATATGACGCTGGATCTTAAGGGCGAGCAGGTTGTGCTCGATGGTGTCGGTTTCTCGGCGATCGGCCGGCTGAAACTTCTGCACCTGCTGCAGCAAGGCGCCCGCTCGGTCGGCGTCGAGCTCACGTTCGGCAAGCTCGTCGAATCCCTCGCCGAGGTCGGCGATGCTGACCTCGTCGTCGGCGCCGATGGCCTGAACTCCGTCGTGCGCCGCGCCTGCGAAGGCGATTTCAAGACCTCGCTGAGCTACGCCGACAACAAGTTTGCCTGGTACGGCACGACCAAGGCTTTCGACACATTGAGCCAGACATTCGTCGAGACCGATCTGGGCACGTTCAACGCCCACCATTATCGCTATGCGCCCGATGCGAGCACGTTTTTGGTCGAATGCGATCGGAAAACCTGGGACCGCTACGGCTTTGCCGAAAAGACCGTCGAGGAGTCGAAGGCAATCTGCGAAAAAGTGTTCGCCCGCACGCTCGACGGTCACCCGCTCATTTCCAACAAATCGGTCTGGCGCAACTTCCCGTGGCTGTGGAACGAGCGTTGGCACTTCCGCAACCTGGTGCTGATCGGCGATGCGCTGCATACCGCGCATTTCTCCATCGGCTCGGGCACGCGGCTCGCCATGGAAGACGTCATTTCGCTGGTCAAGGCGTTGGAGGCGGAAGGCGACATTGAACGCGGTCTTGCCCGTTACGAGGCCGAGCGGCGGCCCATCGTCGCTACGCTGGTGGAAGCCGCAAAGACCAGCGCCCAGTGGTACGAGCATTTTCCCGCGCACATGTCGCTAGCGCCGCTTGATTTCGCCTTCAGCTATATTACGCGCTCCGGCCGCATCGACCCCGCGCGGCTGCGGGCGATGTCGCCCGGTTTCATGGCGCACTATGACGCCGCACATCCATCCCCCTTCGTGTTTCGACTGTCAGAGATCGGGCGATGACCGAGCCGACCGCCACGCGTCCGATCGCCGATGCGGTGCCGCCTGACGGGGCGGCGGCGCGGGAAATCAATTTCAAGATAGCCGAGCGCTACAATGCGAGCGATATTCTGTTTCACAATCTCGCAGCCGGCCGCGGCGATCGTCTCGCCGTGACCGGGCCGGCGGATTGGCGAACCTTCGCCGAACTATGCGCTGACGCCGCGCGGTGGGGCAACGCTTTTAAGTCACTTGGCCTCGTGCGCGGAGATCGGGTGCTGCTGTTTCTCGATGACACGCCGGTCTATCCGGCGGCATTCTTCGGCGCGGTCCGCGCCGGGCTCGTGCCGCTTCTGATCAATCTGCTGACGCCGCCTGACCTGCTGCAGTTCTATCTCGGCGACTCCGGCGCCAGGGTCGCCGTCGCCGAAGCGGCTTTCTGCGATCGATTTAACGCGACGGCTTGCGCCAATACGCTGCTGGAGACGCTGATCGTGGTCAACGGCGAAGCCGGCGGCGCCGGCCCGGTCGGAACGATCACTGCGAGCTCCTGGCTTGCGGCGTTCTCCGACAGGCTGGAAGCGGCGGACACCCATCGCAACGAAATGGCGTTCTGGATGTACTCCTCCGGCTCGACCGGCCGGCCGAAGGGGATCGTGCATCTGCAGCACGACATGCCGTACACGGACCTCTCTTATGCCCGTAGCGTGCTGAAGCTCAAACCGGACGATATTTGCTTTTCCGTGCCGAAGATCTTCTTCGCTTACGGCTTCGGCAACTCGATCACGTTTCCGTATTGCGCGGGCGCCGCATCGCTGCTGATGCCGGGACAGCCGAAGCCCGCAAACATCTTCGAAGCAATCGCGCGCTATCGCCCCACCGTGTTCTTCGGACTGCCGACGCTCTATACCGCCCTGACCAAAGCGCCGGAAGCCGGCGCAGCGGACTTCTCATCGATTCGGCTGGCGATCTCCGCGGCGGAAATTCTTTCCGCCGAGGTGTTCAATGCGTGGAAGACATTGACGCGGCTTGAGATCGTCGAGGGCCTCGGTTCAACCGAAGTGCTGCACGTTTATCTCTCCAATACGGTCGAGAAGAAAAAGCCTGGCGCAGCGGGTGTACGCGTTCCAGGCTACGAGCTCGCGCTGAAGGACCAGGACGGCAAGGACGTTGCCGACGGCGGCGAGGGTATTTTGTGGGTGCGTGGCGATTCCAATACCCCGCTCTATTGGAACCGGCCCGACAAGACCGCAGAGGGCATACGCGACGGCGGCTGGATCTATACCGGCGATCGTTTTGCGCGCGACGCCGACGGCTTCTATTTCTTCCGCGGCCGCGCCGACGAACTGGTCAAGATTTCCGGCCAATGGGTCTACCCGACGGAGGTCGAACTCTGTCTTGCCGACCATCCGGCCGTCAGGGAATGCGCCGTTCTTGCGATCGAACTGCCTGACCGGCGCATGACGCTGAAGGCTTTCGTGGTGTTGAACGACACGGCTCGCGACGCCGAGGTGGCGACGAGGACGTTGCAGGATTACGTGAAACAAACATTGCTGCCTTATAAATATCCGCGGATCGTCCAGTTCATGGACGACCTTCCCAAGACCGGCACTGGAAAGATCGACCGCCAAGCCCTGTTGAAGACGGCAGGGGCTTGAGTCCTAGTGCCGGAAATGCCGCGTGCCGGTGAACACCATGGCGATACCATGCTCGTCGGCGGCTTTGATCACTTCGTCGTCGCGCACGGAGCCGCCGGGCTGGATCACCGCGGTGGCGCCGGCTTCGATGGCGACGAGCAGGCCGTCGGCGAACGGAAAGAACGCGTCAGAGGCGACCACCGATCCTTTGGTGGCGGGCTCGGAGAGGCCGGCCGCCTTGGCGGCGTCTTCGGCCTTGCGCGCGGCGATGCGCGCGGAATCGACGCGGCTCATTTGCCCGGCGCCGATGCCCACGGTCGCCGAATCCTTGGCATAGACGATGGTATTCGACTTGACGTGCTTGGCGACGCGGAAGGCAAAGCGCAGGTCGCGCAATTCGGCATTGCTCGGCCCGCGCTTGGTCACCGGCTTCAGCTGCATGCCGTCGACGACGGCGTTGTCGCGCGACTGCACGAGGAGGCCGCCGGCAACGGTCCTGGCCGTCAGTCCCTTGGCGCGCGGATCGGGCAGGCCGCCGGCGAGAAGGAGCCGCAGATTCTTCTTGGCGCCGACGATGGCGACGGCTTCGGCGGTCGCGTTCGGCGCGATGATCACCTCGGTAAAGATTTCAGTGATGGCGCGGGCCGCGTCCGCATCGAGCGTGCGGTTGAGCGCGACAATACCGCCGTACGCCGAGACCGGGTCGCAAGCGAGCGCCTTGCGGTAGGCGTCGAGCAGATCATCGCCCTCGGCGACGCCGCACGGATTGGCGTGCTTGATGATAGCGCAACCGGCGGTGCGGGCCGCATCGAACTCGGCAACGCATTCATAAGCCGCGTCGGTGTCGTTGATGTTGTTGTAGGACAATTGCTTGCCCTGCGCCTGCCGCGCGGTCGCAACGCCAAAGCGCAGCTCCGGCGTGCGATAGAACGCCGCCGTTTGGTGCGGGTTCTCGCCATAGCGCAATGACTCGATCAGCCGGCCGCCGAAGGTGCGGTAGCCGGGGGCGACCTCGCCAAGCTCGTTGGCGAACCAATTGGCGATCGCCGCATCGTAGGCGGCGGTACGCGCGTAGGCCTTGGCGGCGAGCCGGCGGCGTAGCGCCAGCGTCGTCATCCCGCCGTAGCGAGCGAGTTCCTCCAGCACCGCGGCGTAATCGCCGGCATCGACCAAGACCGCGACATCGTCATGGTTCTTGGCCGCGGCGCGGATCATCGCCGGGCCGCCGATGTCGATATTCTCCACGCAGGTCGCGAAATCGGCGCGGCGCGCCACGGTTTCTTCGAACGGGTAGAGATTGACGACCAGAATATCGATCGGGCGGATGTGGTGCGCGGTCATCGCTTCGGCATGCGCGGGATTGTTGCGGATGGCGAGCAGGCCGCCATGCACCGCCGGGTGCAGGGTCTTGACGCGACCGTCCATCATCTCAGGAAACCCGGTCAGGTCGGAGACGTCGAGGACGGCGAGGCCGGCATCGCTCAATGCCTTGCGCGTGCCGCCGGTCGAAACGAGCTCGATGCCGTAGCCGGCGAGCGTACGGGCGAATTCGACAATCCCGGACTTGTCGGACACGGAAATGAGGGCGCGCATTGCGCGGCGCAGATGCTCGGTCATGGTGCCGTCTTTACACCAGCGATTTCATTGCGTCATTCCGGCCGAGCCGCGATCAGGCAGTTAGTAACACCTCTCTCCACCGAAGTCGGATGTTGCCGGCTTCGGTCACTATAGAATTGCTGCACTCGGCTACGCCCGAGATCAGCGGGGAGAGGTGAAAGCGGCAGTCTTTCGGCATCACAACGGCAGCCTCGGTTCGTCGTCGCGGGCGCGGCGCGCGGCGCCGGCGCTTGCCATAGCGCCGGCATTGGCCTGCTGGAAGCTCCAGGTCACGCGCGGCGCCGACCGCGCGTGGCCGCTGATGACCATTTGCGCGGCGCGGCGCGGGCGATCATTGCCGGCAAGATACACGCTGTCTTCGAGATCTACGCGATCCTCGCCAGCGCTGAAACGCCAGACCTCGCGGTTCGGCATCATAAGCAGCACGCCGTGGCTGTCCGTGAGCCGCGTCGCCTTGATCGAAGGGTGCAGATGGAAGCGCACCGTGAATCGGTCCTGGCTGGTGCGCAGCTGCGAGGCACCGTCGGCTGCGAGGAACAAATCCTCACCTTGCAGCCGCGTGCCATCGGCCGCCAGCATCAGCGTGCGCTCATGCACGACGCCGAAACGGGCGGCGTAGCCGTCGTGGGCCGCGCGCAACACGATCGCATCGGGCCGCTCCTCGCGCGACACGGTGACATGGCTCGGTCCGCCGAGCATCGGCGAGCCGCCCAGCACCCGCCGGAACGCCGGCGTGTCGACGAATTCGGCGGACGAAGCGTCGTTGAACGTGACCGTCGAATGCGCCGCGGTCGCCCGTGCCAGCGGCCGCCACTCCTCGCGCGCGGTCGCCGGCATGCCGCAATTGACGACGATGAGATTCTGCCGCGGCGAAGAGAATTCGAACGACAGGCAGCCGGCATGCGCCGCCAGACTCATTTCGAGCGGCGGCGCGCGGCCGCTATCCATGATCACGACGCCGCCGCCGGCTTCGAGGCGTTGGTAGCCGCAATAGGGCGCGTTCGACAGCGGCGCGCCACGGGTCTCGTCATAGGCCAATAGCGTCAGCAACAGCTCGGCCGGCGTCGCTCCCATGCCGTTGAAATGCGCAAACGTTCCCTCGGAATGGCGGAAGAAGCGCAGCATCGGCATCATGCGATCGATGGCGTTGAGCAACGCCGGCGGCGGCGCGATGTTGCGCGATGCGTAGACTTGGCGCAGCGGCAACAGCTCGAGCAGCACCTCGATGATCGCTCCGGGATCGCGGCTGACATGGCCGCCGTCGGGAAGGATCTCCGCCTCGAGTTCGCGCTTGAGCCGCTCGGTCGCGGATTTGATGTGGCGCGCCTGGCCGGCAATGCAGAGCGCCGCATAGGCGAGCGCGATGGCAGCCTGCAGGCGGGCCACGCCGCGGCGGGCATCGCCGGCGGTAAGGCGGAGACAGCGCACCTGGCGGACCAGGCTGCGCAGGAAGCGCCGATAGAAGCGGACGTCGGCGTCTTGCAAGACGAGCGCCGCCTGGCTGAGCCAGGAAATGACGCGGCGCGATAGCACGTCCGCGCGCCAGGCGAGCGGATGCCATGAGCCCTGCAACGTGATCCATTCGTCGATCAAGGCGCGGGCATTGGCGCGGGTGATGCCGGATTCGGCGGCGCGCAAGTGGCGCAACCAGCCGAAGCCCAACAGCGCCGTCGCCCATTCCTCCGACGGCGGCGCCATCTCGAAAACCGAGCGGTCGTCACAGACCACGACCTTGCCGGCGAAGGCAAAGCGGGCGGAATAGATTTCGGCCGCCAGCGTGGCGTCGGCGGTGCGCAAATCCTGTGGCGCGATCAAGAGCCGATCGGCCTTGAGAGCGGGCAGCGGCCAGCGCAGCAGCGGATGGCCGTTGAGCCGCCCGGTGAGCTGGTGCAACCGGCCGCGCAGCAGCAGCCATGACAGTTTCGCATGGTTCGCGATTGAAACGCGCGCCATTCCCGCGCTCGCCCCTCCGGGCGGAAGCGACAGCCTCCCGCCGATTCTCACCATAACGGAATGGTGGAGCAGCGGCCAACGGGCGGTTTTTTTGTCGTAAACCCTATCGTTTTTCGAGTCGCGCGGCGTAGAAACCGTCGACGCCCGCCAGCCGCGATTCGGCATCGGGAAAATGGCAGGGCAGGGTACGCAAGTCGCCGTCTTTGGTGATGAACTCGCCACAGCCGAATACCTCGGCCGCGGCGATCGGGGCGTGCCGCAGGCTCGGTTCGTGCGCCAACAGGTCGGCGACGATGTGCTCGCCTTCCTCGGGCTCGAGCGAGCAGGTGCAATAGACCAGCGTACCGCCCGGCTTGGTCAGCGCCGCCGCACGTTCGATCAATCGGCGCTGCAAGGCGGCGAGCTTGGCAATGTCCGCAGGGGTTTTGAGCCACGGTACGTCGGGATGGCGGCGGATGGTGCCGGTCGAGGAGCAGGGCGCGTCAAGGAGCACCGCATCGAACGGTTCGGCGGTCCATTCCGCCACGTCGGCGATGACGAGATCGGCTGCAAGCGACAAGCGGGTCAGGTTCTCGCGCACCCGGTCAAGCCGCGCCGGCGCGCGATCGACGGCGGTGACGCGGGCGCCGGCGGCCGCGAGCTGCGCGGTTTTGCCGCCCGGCGCCGCACAGAGGTCGGCGACGCGAAGCCCGCTCACGTTCCCGAACAGCCGCACCGGCAGCGCCGCCGCGGCGTCCTGCACCCACCATGCCCCCTCGGCGAAGCCCGGCAGCGCGGTGATGGCGCCATGTGCGATCGTACGCACCGTGCCGGTCGGCAGCACGCGGCCGCCGAGCCGCGCCGCCCACAGTTCGGGATCGCTCTTGACCGTCAGATCGAGCGCCGGCTCCCGGCTGTTGGCGGCGGCGATGGCGTGCGCCGTCGCCTCGCCGTAAGTCGCGATCCAGCGCGCCATCAGCCATTCCGGCGTGTCGAGCACGGCGGCGTCGAGCCCGGCCAGCCGCTCGGCGCCCTCGCGCGCGATCCGCCGCAGCACGGCGTTGACCAGACCGGCATAGCGGGCGGCGTGGCGGTCCGCCTGAGTGAGCCGGACCGCGAGATCGACGGCGGCGTGGTCGGGCACGTCGAGCAACAGGATCTGCGCCGCGCCGAGAAGGAGCGCGGTCTCGACCCGCGGCGCCTCCTTCGGCGGACCGCGATCGAGGAAAAGACCGAGGAGATGGCGCAGCGAGCCGAGCCGGCGCAACACGGCCGCGACCAGCGCCCGCGTCAGCGCGCGGTCGCGCTCTGGAAGGCCGTTCAGCGCGGCGCGCGTGGCGGCGGCCTCGAGCTCATCGTCGAGCGGGCGGCGGCGGCGCAGCACGGCGTCAAGAATGTCGGCGGCGAGGCGCCGGGCGGCGAGGCCAGGCACGGCGTCGGTGTGGCTGCTCGGAGGAGCGGATGAGTTTGGCGCGGCGTCCATCGAGGCCGTCTTGGCACGGATTGCCTGCCACGGGCGAGGGCCGCCTTGCAGTCGAGCGCTGGTTGCGCCAAGTGAAGGTCATGTCGCCGCCTGATCCGAAACCGCCAAAATCGTCCGCCAGCGATGGCGCGGGGAAGCCCGAGACCAAGCAACGAACGCTCAGCCCGGCAGCCGAACGCGCGCTCGCCGAGGCGGCGGCGCGCCGCGCCGCAGGTGACCGCGGGCCATCCGATCGCCCGAAGGAAATCCGCGGCCGCGACGGTCCCGAACCGACCCGCTACGGCGACTGGGAGATCAAGGGTCTGACGTCGGATTTTTAGGGCCTGAGCGGCGTCGGTCGCCTACGCGATCTTGACTTTATTCCCCATTTAGTGAATATAATCCCACGCTTCTTGAGGCGATTATATCTCTTGCAAACCACGCCGAGATATAGTAGGCTGATTTCATTGGAGATCAGCCATGCCTACCCTCTCAAAACTCTCGAAAACGGCCTTCCACAGCGAACCGACGGCCTTTGAGTACCTCGAAGCGACCCTGTGGCCGGATGGTCCGGTTTGCCCGCATTGCGGTACGGTCGGCAACGCGACCAAGCTCCAAAGCCATGAGCCGATTAAGGGCAAGCGATCAGCCCGGATCGGGCTATGGAAGTGCAAGGAGAAGGAGTGCCGTAAGCAATTCACGGTCAAGGTTGGGACAGTTTTCGAGCATGGCCGCATCCCGCTCAATAAGATGCTCCAGGCGGTCTACCTGCTGTGCTGCTCGAAAAAGGGCTGTTCCTCGCACCAGCTCCACCGCATCCTGGGGATCACCTACAAGGCGGCTTGGTTTCTCTCGCACCGCATCCGTGAGGCCATGCGGGATGGTTCGCTAACGCCTATCGGAGGGGGCGGCAAAATCGTGGAGGCGGACGAAACCTTTTTCGTGAATAAAAAGGGCTTCCCCGTTCAACCGGGTATCGGGCACAAGATGGCTATCGTTAGCCTTGTAGAGCGCGGCGGCCCGATCCGTTCAACCGTTATTGATGCGGTGAGCCGTCCTGACGTTGAACGCATCATCCGTCAGAACGTCCACCGCGAAAGCCGCCTCATGACGGATACGGCTGGCTACTATCGGCGCGGCCAACTTGGCCCGGATCAGCACGAAATGGTGGACCACTCAATCGGCGAGTATGTGCGCGGCGACGCGCACACAAACACGCTGGAGGGCTACTATTCGATCTTCAAACGCGGAATGCGCGGCGTGTATCAGCATTGCGGCGAGAAGCACCTGCATCGCTACGTTGCCGAGTTCGATTTTCGCTATTCAAATCGCGTGGGGCTTGGGGTGGATGACGTGGCGCGGGCGACCACGGCGTTGCAGGGCATCAGTGGCAAGCGGCTAACCTATCGAGCGTAAATCTCCGAGCGCCATCGCCGCTGGCGGCAGCTCACACTTCCCGGCTTCCCGTGGCGTCGTCGGAGCGGCCGACGCTAGGAGCCTGTCGTCGGCACGCGGCGGCTGAAATAGTCAGACTTTTTCAGCTTATCGATCTCGCGAGTGACAATGTGGGCAGCGATGATCGATTCTGACGGCCCGATGATCCCATTGACGGCCATGTATTGAAGATAAGCATACGTCTCCTTTGAAACGGAGATCGTAAGTTGTTCTGGCTCCGACCTATTTTGCTTTCGACCGGCCTTGGCCATACGCCCTACGCCACTGCAAATTATCCAATAACAATGGCATTGTTATTGTTGCCAGGCGAGTCCCTTCATGCGAGATTCGACTCAGCCGATTCGATTGCGATACGCTGAAAAGCGGAAGGCCCCCTCGGGCAAACGAAGGAGCCTTCCTGTAGGGGCGGTGGGATTCGAACCCACAAGGCCTGTGCAGCCCGGCGGATTTAAAGTCCGCTGTGTATACCAGTTCCACCACGCCCCCCATAAGAGGCGCGCTCCACCCACATTCGGGTGGAGCGTCCCACCTATTTGATTCATGAGATTCGAACAAGGGATAGTAGGACTAAGCTTCCACAGCACAAGCAGATCAGGGGATAACGTGGACAAGTCGCGCACGCCGAAGGCGACGCCGAACGACCAAGTCAAAGCCTTCCGCAAGGCCGCGCACGCACTCGGCTGCGATGACAACGAGGAACGTTTTAAAGAGACGCTACGGACGGTCGCTAAGGCGAAGCCGCATCCACAAGAGTCCAAAAAAGCCACCAAATAAGGCTCACAGAGTGCTTGCTGGCGGCCTTAGTGAAGCTCGCCGTAGAACTGACCCACGACTTTCCAAAAGGCGTCGTAGGCCATGAATAGAAACACGTAGACGATGTATACGGTTGGCATTTTGTTAAAGACGGCCCTCATTAGCCCTTCTGAGCCAAGGATATAGGACGAGCAAATGACGGCGCACACGAGAATTACCACGGTGCGGCTGAACACGAGGAAGAAATCGGATCGATGTGCGCCGGCAAATTCAGCAAATGGCAATACTGGATTAACCCGCCGTTTGTGAACAAACAACCAGATGATCGCCACCAGCAACGCAATGACAACAATGACGCCTGAGTTGGATGCTACAGACCAAAAGCCTGTTAGCTGTACGACTTGACCAGCGACCATGCCGCACCCGCCGCCGTGGCAATTAGCGGGGACGAGTGCACTAGAGAAGCGACAATACCATTCCCCAGTGCAAATTCACGTAAGCCAACAAGGCCAGCAACTAGCAGCCCAGCGCCTATGGCGTAATAGCCCGCATCCCGCAAGGCGGCGATACCGGCCCGCGAAACTAGGAACTCACCGAAAGCTTTGGCTTTAGCTGTCATGTTAGCCTCCCGTCAGAGGCTTCTCCCCATTGGGAAGAGTGGGATTCCCTATCCTGCGCGTCAAGGGAGGGAGCATCTTTTATTGTGTAGTCCTTGCCGTCTTCTTACCGAGTCTCAGGGTTGTCCGATGCGTGCAGCATCGCATGGCCTCCTCAAACGCGAAGGACCACAACCTACAACCCCTAGGCGTTGGTTTGCAAGAGATATAATCGCCCTTCTTGATTGCTTTCCGATGCGATGCACTCATTGCGAGTGAAGCATGCCGCATCCGTCCTTTGCAGCTTTCGCCCGCCAGCGACATGGCGGTGCGCTAGTCACAGCCGCAGTCATTTTTGCGCTTGGCG
>Ga0208820_1000709_pt1 | contig 21638 bp, 18 predicted proteins | sample June2015DPH_16_5_FD_184713 | JGI IMG/M metagenome (GOLD analysis project Ga0208820, IMG submission 184713) | Peatland microbial communities from SPRUCE experiment site at the Marcell Experimental Forest, Minnesota, USA - June2015DPH_16_40... | ecosystem: Environmental > Terrestrial > Soil >...
GCGATCCGAGGTGGCGGCGCTGACGATGGAGCACATTCAGCAGCGGGATGGCCGTTGGTGCATCGTGGACCTCATTGCGGTGACCTCGCGCATACACCGTCTGGCCGGAGCAGAATTCCCGCTGCGCCTGAAGGCGGCCGGCGAATACCACGGTCGGCATCCAACCCGAGAGACAGCGACCCAGGGTCACCGGGAAACGCGTATCCCGGTAACAGTCCTGCCTCCGCCAGAACGGAAGGCAGGTAGGCGTGTTTGTGGTCCTCGCGCAGCTTCTGGGCCAGGCGCCGATAGGATGATTCCGTGAACTCTTCGGCCCGATTCAAGCCGACCTGATGCCCCAAGTCGCTCATGCGACGCACCGCGTCCGCAATCAGCTCTCCACGCTGTAACAGGGCATCTCGCACCTTGCGGGGAAACGCTGCCGTCACACTCTGAAGCCACGCACCGGTGACTCCGGCGACACTGCCGAAAATGCTCTCCGCGCGTGCCGCCGCGCCTGCCGCAGCCTGTTCCAGACGCCGCACAAGATCGCTGACATTGGATTCGATCAGCTCACCCCGGTCCGTCAGCATCGGCTCCAGATTGTTCGAATACTCCAGTGCCGCTTCTTCCAACACGAGACTGTCGACGTGCCTCTCCATGGCGGCGAGGTTGTCCAAGTTGAAGCGAGGCGGCGGAATGGCGCCACTGATTACTTCGTCGGGGTGATCAAAGAAGTAGCCATCGTGCGGTGTACCGCGAGCAAATCCGGCGATGATTCCGGTCCGGGTTTCACGACCGGTACGGCCGGCGCGCTGTGCATAATTGGCGGGGCTCGGCGGGACGTTGCGCATCGCGACGCCCTCCAGATCGCCGATGTTCACGCCGAGTTCGAGTGTCGGAGTGCAGACCAGCACGTTCGGGCGCGGCGGGTTCTGCTTGAAGCCCTCTTCTGCTTTGAGCCGCTCTTCTTCCGTAACCGCAGCCGAATGCTCTCCCGCCAGCAGCATAGGGGCAAACGATTCGGCGATCAGCCTGGCGTTCAGGTTGCCTTCGGCAACGGGACCCGCATACGGCAACATCGTGCCGGAACATCGCGGCCTGGCGCAGCCGGAGTTTGGTCTGCCGTTAGCTTCTATGCGTCCGCAGACGCCGCACCGGGTGAAACTGCTAGCGACGGATGCCTCCAGGGCATCGTGGCGCAGCAGGATTCCCTCCGCTTCCTGCGCGTTGCGCCCGATCCTGCCGCGGACCAGAAACCGGCCGCCGTCCAGCATCCACTGCACCGCTGCATCAATCGATTGCTCGGTCGCTTGGTTGTCGAGCGTTTGCCGCCAGATGCTCTGCGGCCCCGCCGGCATGCCAGTCCGGTTCCAGCAACTGAACAGTTTGTAGGTCTGCTTGAGGTCGGATGACTGCCCCTCTTCCCGATAGGCCACGGGGATGCCAACTTCCCGCCCGGGCGTGATGTTATACTCCCGCGCCATCTGGTCATTGCCGCGCAGATAGCGCTGCATCGCCTCGTGCGCGATGGCGCGCCGGGTCCGAAATAGATCCAGCAGCCGCTTCACCCCGAGGCAAGCCTGGTCGAAATCCAGTTTTTGATCGCGCACGATCCGCGCGAAATCGTCGCCGTGCAGTTCTTCGTCGAGTTGGGAGTAACCAATCTCCACCAGCCCCAACCGTTCGAGACTCTGGCGAACGTTCGGAGCAATTACGAACTCGTGCAGCAGGTCGCCATCCAGCGTGTGCCGGCGCCTTTCCCGCTCATCCCGAGAGCAGCGTGCCGTGAAATCGCCCGCCTCGACGTATTTCTGGTAGACCCGCTCCTCCAACCACCGCAGATCGTGAGGCGCCGGCGAGGCCTCCAGGGCGGAGTGAATGAAGCGCCGCAGACGGAGCAACCGTTCCGCTCCCTGAATGAAGCGCGCCTGGTGAGCGGCATCCTGCCGGCTATCGGTGAAGATCAGCAGCTTGCGCCGTTCGGGAGGCAGTTCGCGCAGCAGCGTGCGGGCGACGTGAGTCAGAGCAGAGGAATTGCCCAGGCTAACCGGCGTGATGACGTCGAAGCGACCATACCGGCTGCGACAGACCGGGCAATTGGTTCCGCGGCCCTGGAGCAGCCGAACGGGACGCAGCGGCGGTTCACATCCGCAAGCCCGGTCGTTGGGATCCGAAGTCAACACTAGGCACTGCGGGCAAAGCCAGTGCGTGGCATCCGGAGTTGTCGGAACCGCTTCGCCATCCGGCTCCGCCGCCTCACCCTCGTCGCCTTCCTCGGGCGAGTCTTCCGGGTCGACTTCCACGGTACCCGCCGGATCGTAAACGAAAGTCGTACCCTTGGTCGAGCGGCGGCCGAGCCAAGGCGCCACTGCGGTCGCTGCTCCGGCATAATCCTCTTCGCGCCCGACAAAGAAGTCCCATCCACAAGTGCGGCAAAGTGCCAGCGGCAGCGACTGGCAGCCGCAGGCGTCGCACGTTCCAACTCCCATATCGACAAGCTTTCCGCATGATGGATTGGTGCAACGCCAGAAACGCGCCAGTCCTCTCAAGAAGCGGTGGACACGCGGGCGCAGGCGCAATGGGTGGTTGAGATCCAGGCAAGGCCCGACCAGCAGCGCCGCTTGTGCCTCCCGAGCCAGGGCCTCGGACGCCACGCCGGCGCGCTCAGGACGCTCTGCCAGCATCTCCACCACCCCGGAAATCGGTTGCGGGTCCTTCAGCCAGTCCAACAGCAGATAAGGCAGCGCCGTCGATGCCCAGCAAGCTTCCAAACTGGCGGCATTGGAACTGGTCAGCTTGCGCGCCAGGGCCAGCACGCTCTCGGGTTCACCAGGCAAGAAGACGTCCAGATCTTCCTGTGAAACATCGGGCGGCGGGGCCAGCGTCAGGCCTGCGGGAAGCGCCGGGGCGGCGGTCCGCTCTCGAATGACGGACTCCGGCGGCGTTGGCTGTCCCGTCAGCCGCGCAAAAAACTCCGCTACACCCGTGCGCGGATCGCCGTCCCCCGATTGCAGCGTGGCCGACGTGCCGATGAAAAGCGGACTGGCTTCGCCCAAGGCCGCTCGCAACCGCCGCACCAAGCAGGCAACGTCCGTGCCCAGCGCCCCCTTGTAAGTGTGAACCTCGTCGAGCACAATGAACCGCACAACGTGATTGTGAAATAGCGCGCGCCCGTCTCCCCGCAGCAGCAGGTACTCGAGCATCCGGTAGTTGGTCAACAGGATATCCGGCGGATGCGCGCGGAACTCGGATCGCATGAGCCGCTCATTCTCAGGAATGCCCTCCGGGCGCTGGCCCCACTGCCGCGTCTCGCCCGTGTATACCCCAAAGCTGACGGTGGTCCCGGCAAGCAGCTTGCGGATACGGTCGCGCTGATCGTTCGCCAGTGCGTTCATCGGGTAGACCAGAATTGCCTTCAACGTGTCGGCCGCCGCTACACGCAGGCAGTGATCGATGATCGGCATCAGGAAGGCTTCCGTCTTGCCTGATCCCGTACCAGTGGCAACCACCGTTGGCAACCCGGCCAGGATGCGCCGGACCGCTTCACCTTGGTGCGCGTACGGAGTTTCCGCGATGGCGCCGAATCGCTCTCGCGTCTCCGGCAGCAGCCCGGTAAGAGCAAGGGCCTCTTCGTAAGGCAGCGCCAGGGAGACGAACGGTTCCCTGGTGAGGAATCCTTCGCGCTCGACGGCGGCGCGGAAGTCCCGCTTCAGCCGTTCCTGCCGCGGAGCGAAGGTGGTCGTCAGAAGTTGCAGGTAATCGGTGCGGAGTTGTTCGGCGATGCGCAGCGGATTCATATGTCCTGGCCAGCCGGTCGCGCGGCGTTCTGGTGGTGGCGGAGATCGCGCTGGCGGTGATGCTGGCCCTCGCGGCGGGTCTGGTCATCAAGAGCTCCGGCCGCCTGACCAGGGTCGATCCCGGCTTCGCTGCGGATCGTGTATTGACCTTGAACGCCGAGATCGGCGGCCCGGCCTACGCGAAAGGCCCCGCCCAGATCGAGTTCTGGCGGCGCCTTCTCGACGAGGCGTCGGCTAAGGGGTCCGTCGCCAGTATCGGCATGGCCAGTTTCCTCCCGATGACCGATAACGACACCGAGAACGGTTATGCGGTGGAGGGCCGTCCCCAGCCCAGAAACAGCGGTGAACGCCCGTACGCGGACCTTTTTGTGATTGGCGGCGACTATTTCGGGACCATGGGCATCCAGCTTCTTCGCGGCCGCGCTTTCGCTCCAACGGATAACGGCACGGCTCCCCCGGTGGCAATTATCGACGAGGAATTTGCTCGCAAGAACTTCCCCCATGACGACCCGCTCCGGTACCGGATCAACTACAACGACAGGCTCTGCCAGATTGTCGGCGAGGTGCGCCACGTGAGAGATTTCGGCCTCAACGGAACGTCGCGCGAACAGTTCTATTTTCCGTTGGAGCAAACCCCTTGGACGTTCATGACGATCACGGTGAGGCCCGCGGCAGACACCGCCAGCGCAATCGCAGCGGTTCGCGACACGGTCCGCGGCATCGATGCCGGCGTTCCGGTATTCGAGGTCCGCCCGATGTCGAGTTGGGTCAGCGACTCCACTTGGCGCCAGCGCCTGGGCATGGTTTTGTTGGCTGTCTTCTCGGGCGTAGCTCTGGTGCTGGCCAGCATCGGGGTCTATGGCGTCATGGCATATTCGGTGGCGCAGCAGACGCAGGAAATCGGCATCCGTCTGGCCCTCGGCGCCACCCGCGCGCTGGTAGTGCGCATGGTGTTGCGGCGGGCGTTGCTTTTGACCGTCACCGGCGTGACAATCGGCGTCGCCGCCGCGCTTCCACTCGCCGGGCTGCTCGGCTCACTGCTGTTCGAGGTGCCACCCTCCGATCCCGCCGTATTCAGCACGGTCGCATCATTATTGATTTTCGTCGGCGTCCTCGCCGGCGTGGTCCCCGCCCTGCGCGCGGCGAACACGGACCCTCTGCAGGCGATTCGCAGCCAGTAGATCCGATTCATGACCTCGACGCCCCGGATCAGCACACGCCCGACAACGCGCCGCGACACTCGGAGCCCACGCTTCGAGCCTGCTTCAGCGCGCGGGAATCAGTTTGGTGTGCCGCCCGCGAAAAGCGGAACTTGCCTACCGATATCACCACATATCCGGGGCGTAGAACGCCTAGCCTTAGTGCTTCACAACCTGCCCGTCCTTCATGACGAAGGCGACCCGCTCTAGGACGGTGACGTCCGCCAGCGGGTCGCCGTCTACCGCGATCAAGTCGGCGAACTTGCCCACTTCCAACGTGCCCACCCGATCCGTCCAGCCCAGTAAGTCCGCGGCATTAATGGTGGCCGCTTGAATGGCCTGGAGCGGCGTCAGCCCGAGCCGCGTCATGGCCGCGAACTCGTGCGCGTTCAAGCCGTGCGGATACACGGCTGCGTCTGTGCCGAACGCCACCTTGACTCCAGATCGCATTGCCGAGCCGACGTTCTTGCCCGCCAGCCCCATCACTACCCGTGCCTTTTCCAGCACGCCTGGCGTCATGCCGAGCTGGCTGGCGTGTTCCGGAAACCACTCCAGCAAGTACAGCGTGGGAACCAGGTAGGTGCCGCGCTCCTTCATCAGGCGAATGCACTCCTCGTCGATATAGGTGCCGTGCTCGATGGAATCCACTCCCGCCAGCACGGCGTTGCGAATCCCCAAGGCGCCGTGTGCATGGGCCGCGACCTTCCGTCCCAGGCCATGCGCCGTCTCCACGATGGCGCGCATCTCCTCGGGGGAATACTGCTCCAGTCTCGGATCGTCGCCTTCGGACAACACACCACCGGTGGCCATGAACTTAATCACGTCAGCGCCGAATTTGATGTTTTCCCGAACCTTCGCCGTCACGCCGGCAACGCCATCGGCTACGCCGTCGCTGGCCGCGTGAAACTGTGGCGCCAGGAAATTCTGGTCGAAATGCCCGCCGGTGATGCTCAGCGCCGGCCCGGAAGGCACAACGCGCGGCCCGGGCACGTCCCCGGCGTTGATGGCGTCGCGCAGGGCGATGTCCGAGTAGCCGTGGGCTGCAAGATTGCGCACCGTGGTGAAGCCCGCCTCCAGAGTCACGCGCGCATTGCGAGCCCCGAGCAGCGCTTCGCGCGGCACGGACATGTGCAGCCCCGCTGGCCCGATCAGGTTGGGGGAAAACGTCAGGTGCGTGTGGCAGTCGATCAAACCCGGCAGCACTGTCTGGTTGCCCAGGTCGATGACGTGTGCTCCGCCGGGCAACTTCGCCTCCAGTTCCTGTGTGCCGCCCACCGCGAGAATGCGCCCGCCTTCAACCAGAATCGTCTGCCGGGTCAGGTATTGGCCAGTGTGGACGTCGAGAATCCGGCCGGCCTTGATCGCCAGCGTCGGCGTCTGTGCCTGGGCAAGTAGACAGCCCAGGATCTGGTAGCAGACGACAGACCAGACCCGGGAGCGGCGTCCGGGCATTTTGGCCACCGCTGAGTGCATCTGATCTGCCGGGACAGCCCGCGCTACAGGCGCGGCCTTGCTGTAGCCATCCCCCGGCTCTAAGCGCAACCAGGAACTGCAGGGACCTAAGCTGGTCAGCATTTTGGATTTCTCCTCTTCTCCAGGGCCCACGCTGAAGCCGCAGCCTCGCGGCCTAATCACGGGATTTCGGTTGTTGCTTCAGATTGTCAATGAGTATATCCGAAGTGGCTCAGGTCGATACTGGCCCAGCTAAATCTGGCCTTGCTAAATCGGCGCTCACAATCGTCCGAGTCACGAGGCTGACGCCCTGCGCCAGTTTGGCTTGATGCCCCCGGCCACTCCGAGGATGTAGCCGTAGTTCATTGCGAAACCACCACCGGCATTCTTAACCCGATCGATGCGATCGGCGCAGTGGTGGAACGCGCGGGCGCGGCCTACATGGTCGATGCCATGAGCAGCTTCGGCGCAATCCCGCTGGATCTCGCCGCGGCCCGCATCGATTTCCTGATTTCGTCGGCGAACAAGTGCATCGAAGGCGTTCCCGGTTTCGGATTCGTGCTGGCGCGGCGCCTCATAGTGCTCTCCTTCCAACGAGTGTATCAACGCTGCGCTGGTTTGCGTACTCAGCGCGAATCCCTGCCAGCCGCCGGGTCGCGATGCTCGGGGGCGTAGCCGGTCCAAATGTACAGCGGGTCGATGCCCAGCCGCTCTGACAGGGTATAGGCTGCGAACGCCGTACCGCGCGGGTTCGACCCGACCAGCCACACGGCACCTCCGGCTGTGACGATGCGGTAGCTCTCCCATTGACCCTCAATGGCGGCGGCATCGATAACGGCCGGCGTCTCCCCGTGACCCAGTGTCACGAGCCGAATGCCGACGCGATCCGGGCTGGGCGACTTCACTACCGGAGGTTTATAACCGCTGATCCTTTCGATGTCGCACGCCAGGAACTCGGCGGCGTGGTGCACGGCGGAGTTCTCGTCGTCGCTCACGACGATTTCGCCGGCATGATTCTCGCCAGCGAGGATCACGTCGCCTTGGGCAGGTGGCCCCGTCTGAACCCACGACCCGCGAAGGGTGGTGGTCCAGGGAGCGGTCTGAGCACACGCCAAGCTGGTGGCGCACAGAGCCAGGAGGAAACAGGGGATGGTGCGAACTCGTCGTAGAGTCATGGAAGCTTCCGCAGGCTCTCGACATCTGCAGTTCAGTTCGAGAAGCGAGCTAAAACAACCTTATACCGATGCTTCACCCGTGCCAGTGGGCAGCCTTCAGAGTCTGCGCAGGACAAAGTAAGGCTGGTTCGCCAGACTCGCTGTGAATCCAGGGTACAACCACGCCTTATCCGGCTCCTCCCTGAACTCGAAATAGTATTGCAGCGGATAGGGCGAATCGGTATAGCCGTCAGGAATGCTCGCCCGGCATACGCCGTCCGCAATTTCCATGGCGGCGCTCTCATAGCACTCCATCTGATTCACGTGACGGTAATACAATAGCGCCGACTCGATCCTGCGCCCGCTCTCCACGACGACCTCAATGGCTGCCGGCTCCTTCGGCCGGAAGCCCGCGGGCGGTTGGTGTTTACATGCGGCCGGCTCGCGCCGCGGCCGCCCCAGCACTTCCGCGATGGCCGCGGCTACCCGAGTTTCACCGGCTGTCTTGGCGGATGAGAGCAATGAAAGCCGCTGCTCTATCCTAGCGATATCCTCGTCAATCGCCGGAAGCCGCTCCAGCCATTGGCCCCGCTCCGAAGCTCTGTCGCTCGACGACAGATCGGCCGCATAGACTCCCTTAGCCTGATCGGCGACCTGCGCCCACATGGTTCGTGCCGTGCGATAGGCCTTCAGCGCTTCTTCGAGCGCCCGGCGGTCACCGGTGCGTTCGTGAATCGCGTACAGCACGCCGCTGCGAAACTTGGCGGCGAAGAAACGGCCCAGTCCCGCCTGCATTTGCACGTCGATCGCCAGCCGCCGCAAGTCCACCGGCTGGGGTTTGCCGGCACGCAGCAAGTCGTTCACCGCGCCGTCGGCGAAGTCCTCCAACCACCATGCCACTTCGACCGGCGAATACTTGGCGCTCCGTTCTCCCTTGAGCAGCTCCTCCGCGAAATCGCCGATGCGGGAAAAAAGTCGCGGGTCCAGCGGGCTCACGTTCTGAAACGTTTTGGGCGAGGGCGTATCGCCGTAAGGATTGTATTGCGGTTCGCCAGCCATGGCCTGGTTCCAGTAGATCTCCGGCCAGTATGCATCGCACGCCGCCGAGGGCATATGCGCGGTAGTCACGATGGGCAGGATGCGGCTGGCGCGTGCCAGTGCGGATGCCCAGGGTCTGGCCGCGGAGCCGCCGCCGAACTCGCGAAGCCAGACTTCGGCATCGGTTTCGGGGTTGTACATCAGGCGTCCCCAGACCCGGTACCAATATGTGTACTTATCCCAATCCCATCGCGGCTCCAGGCGAGGATCGGTATACCCGACGCGGCTGCCGCGCACGCCGGTCCCACGGCGGCCACGGCAGGTGAGCGGCTCCATCAGGTCCGCGCCCGTCGAGCCGCAGAATTGAAACATCCGCGAGTAGGCCGCTGCCGCGCCGGGGTCGCCCCACAGCAGGAGCCGCTGGGTTCCCGAGAACACGCGGTGCCGAATCGTGTACTGACGATCATCGCGCAGCAGGTCGGCATATCCATAACGCGTGGCGATGCGCGCGCCCTCGCTGAGAGTCATCAGGCCGGCCCCCGAGCGCCCCGCCACGGGCATCTCCAACTCGCGAATGGCCGCCTGGTGATACGGCATGCCGAGGTGTTCCGCCCAGTATTTCGGAGACACGTTGACCGGCATCCCGGTGGCCAGTGCGGCATCGATCATGGTGGTGTCGATGCCCTTGGCGTGCAGATCGATTTCGACTCTGCGCCCGCAGCGTTTGACGCCATCGAAGACGGTTTTCCAGAAGTCGTAACTTCCCTCGGCGATGCCGCTCTCGCCGTGAATTCGCAGCGCCACCGCGGAGATGGCTGGACAGGCTTGCAACACCGCCGTCAGGGCGTCGCGGCAGTAGGGGCCGTGCGTTTCGGCTGTGAGTCCTTCAATCGTGTTTTGCGCGCGCGGGCTGCCGGGCCAGCGGTATCCATGCATCCAGATCCCCAACTGAAACGCCAGCCCGCGCGCGACGGTCTGTTCGCCGATGAACCGCAGCGTCTCCAGGTTGCGGTCGCGCTCGGCGTCGGATAGATTCGTCGCGCGCACGCCGTAACCCGGCACGGACAGCAGAAACGGATAGAGGAACAGGAAATAAGAGTCCGCGATGTTCTTCAGGCTGTCGTAGCCGAGCCCAAAGGCCAGGTGAAACCGGTTGAAGCGCTGTGTCGCCAGCATGGTCAGGTAGCGCGGCCACATTTCGCGATCGTAGAACCAGGGCTTGTCGAGCGTTTCGCTGGTGAACTGCCGCATCACGCTGCGCACCGTGTTAGCGGGGCGTTCCAGAATCGGCGTGTCGATCTTGACCGCCGTGTGCGGCGCCGGCCCCAAACGCACGCGGTCGGCCAATTCGAGAAGTGCGTAGACCAACCCTCGGGCATCCGCGCCACACGCCAGAAGGGCCGGGACTCCCGCAATCGTCGTGCTCAGCAAAGCCAGGCTCTCCGGCGTGTTCGGCGTGGAAATGCCCGCGCCCTTCAGCGCCGCCGCGGCCAACGGCGCGGCGCTGCCCGAGGCGACGATCGAGATCTCACCGCCGCGCGCTTGCTGAGGTCGCTCGCAACGGCGGGCCGTCACGCCGGCACCGGCGAGGGCTTGTTGCAACTCCCCGGCCGCCCATTGAACCGGCGCGGCCGAGGCAACCGCGTCCGCGGGATCGAGCGCCAGCCAAATGGTGCCCTGAGGGAACTGCGCGGAAACCAGCGGCCCGCAGGCAAGGGCGCCACCGGCGAGACCCGCCCGGCGGAGGAAGTTCCGCCTGTCTATGGAAACTCGATCGTTCATGTTAGCCCGACTGTCCTTGGGTCGGCGAGATTCTCGCTCCCGATATTCGAAGTAGTCGACTCGACCTCCACCCACAGATGCACGCGGAATCGAAACAGATCAATGCCGACTGAAATGGTATCATGGGCCTTCTCGCGGGACGAAAAACATGATACCGGGTAGAAGATCATTACTGTCGGCGTGCACACTTGGCTTCACGATGTCGATCGCGGCTGGCCTTGGCCTGGCGCAGACGCGCGACCTTGGCCTCTTCACCGATGAGGGAAGCGTCGGACAGACACCGCCCGGATGTAAGGCGAGTTACGACGCGGGGAAGGGCGAATACCGGATTACCGGCGGCGGCGCCAATATGTGGAATGCCGTCGATGCCTTCTACTTCGTCTGGAAGAAGGTGTCAGGCGATGTGACTCTCTCGGCCGACGTGCAATGGGTCGGCACCAGCGCCGTGGGACACCGGAAGGCAGCGCTCATGGTCCGGCAGTCTCTCGATCCTGGTTCGGCCTATGCGGATGCGGTATCCCATGGCGATGGACTTACCTCGCTGCAATTTCGCGGCGCGCCAAATGAACAGACGTATCAGGTCATCACACATGTCGACGGACCGGCGCGCTTGCGCATCGTGAGGGCGGGGAGCCGGTACACCATGTACGCCGGAAAACCAAACGAGGAGCTGAAGATGGTGGGTCCCGTTGAGTATGTAAGCCTTCCCGACTCCGTCTATGTTGGTTTGGCGGTCTGTTCGCACGTAGCCACTACAGTGGAAACGGCGATATTCTCAAACGTGAAGCTGGAACCAGGGGCAGTGGCGAAATAGATGTGCTTCGTTTAAAGGAGAGGTCATCCATGTGGCTTAGAGCATCTTGCTGGTTGGCGGTTGCAGTGACGTTTTCCGCTCAGGCGGCGCAGCGGCCGCGAATAGTCGGCATCGCCAACATCGCCGTTAAGGTGGACAATCTCGACGAAGCTCGAAAGTTCTATTCGGGCGTTGTCGGCATGGCGGAGGCTTTCAAGACCAGCTATACCACAGTTACCGGTGATCTCGCCTGCTTCAAAGTCAACGATCGCCAGTATGTGGAAGTCTCCCCGACTCTCAAGAGTGAGACGGAAGACCGACTCATCCGGATCGGCTTCGAAACCGACGATGCCCGCGGGCTGCGCGATTATCTGGCAAGCAAGGGCGTCCAGGTGCCGGTCACTGTGGGCAAAGATGCGAACGGCAACCGGAGCTTCGAGGTGACGGACCCGGACGGCCACTCGGTGCAATTCGTCGAGTACCTGCCAGGCTCCATCCACAGCCGCAATTTCGGCAAGTATCTATCCGACAAGCGCCTTTCAGACCACATACTACACGTGGGCGTTCGCGTGGTCGACCCGGCAAAGGCCGACGGCCTCTACAAAGACATCCTTGGATTCCGTCTGCAGTGGAAAGGTGGACGGAGGGGAGATCGCCCCGAGTGGATTTCGATGATGGTCCCCGACGGATACGATTGGGTGGAGTATATGGTGGCCGAAACCACGCCTTCTCCGCGGGAGCTTGGCGTGCTGAATCACTATGCGCTGGATACGCTGGATGTGCAGAAGGTGTACAGGACGGTGGTCGAACGCGGCTACAAACCGCCGAGCGAGCCGGCGATCGCCGTTGACGGGCGCTGGCTCTTGCAACTATACGATGCTAACTACACGCGCACGGAGATCATGATCCGCAAGCCGGTTCGGACTCCGTGCTGTTCGCCGAATCTGGACGATTTCAAGCAGTGAGAACCGCGGCGCGGGGAAGGATGGGGTGACAGGCCCACGTAGCCTGGCAAATGCGCACCTGCCTCGGCAGTTCGCATATCCTTCTTGGAAGAGCAGCCAGAGGCAGTGCACCAGGCTAGCGTGCAGAGGATAGAACTATGAGTGAGGCACAGAAGAGCGACGGAACGGAGATGGACCCGCTATGTTGTCAATGCAGCCGATCGGGTATGTAATAAGCCCTTACAGGGATACTCAGGATGTTCCGAAGGGGTTAGGCGCGAAGCACGAGGCGGAAGGGGCTCTTGAGATACGGGCAGAATTTGAGCCTGGCCTCAAGGATATCGAAGGCTTTTCTCACTTGTTCGTCATCTGGGCATTCCATCGCTCCGAAGGATGCGATCTCGTGGGAACGCCGCCGAACGACAATCGGGCGCACGGTGTGTTCGCGACTCGCTCACCGCGACGCCCGAATCCGATCGGGTTAACTGTGGTCGAACTTTTGTGCCGGGAGGGTCCGGTCCTCCGCGTCCGTGGTATCGACATGCTCGATGGAACGCCGATTCTCGACATCAAGCCCTTTCTCTCAAACGTTCCCCAGGAACGGCTGCGGCGCGGGTGGCTCGCGGAGGCCGAAGCGCGTGCCGCAGAGAGGTGAATCAATGACAGACTATAGGGGCGTCTGGAGAGTGGCGCCCTTATGTCCAGGACCTCGCACGGAAGGATGCTCTATCGGAGCCGATAGGGCTCATTTGGCGCCGGTATCGGGTCGGGAACCTCGGGACCTTCGATGGTGGCGGCGCCCTCGAGTCCCTTGCCGGTTACACTGTGGATGCTGAGGAGCGGCCCAGCCAAGCCTGTAATATTGATGTTGCGGATCTCCGCCTTCTGAACGTTGGCGAGAGAGATCCCTTTAGCACAGGTACCAGTCACGTTGATGAGCGAGAAGCCATCCAGCGGTTTGTTCGGGTGGATGCCGACGCCGTCGGCCAAAACCGCACAATCCGTGACGCGAATGTTGGAGAATCGGAAGTTTCTGAGGGTAGGGATGCCCTCATCGCCGGGTACGGGATCCGGGTCCTGAATGCCGCTGGAGAGCAGGTTGAGGCGGAGAAACCCGCCGCCGGCGCCCGACACGTCCAGGTCATTGGCGGTGATGTCCTCGATGAAAGCGCCGCGGCCGGCGCGGCTCTTGATATACAAAGCGAAAGTTCGGGCCTGTGTGAACTTGCAGTGTTCGATGCGCACGTTGCGAATGCCCCCGGAGGTTTCGCTGCCGATGCCGATGCAGGCGAAGATGGAATCCGCGAAGGTACAGTTGGCGATTTCGATGTCTTCGGAGGTTTTGAGAAGCGTGTAGGCCTCGCTGCCGCGCCCGCTCTTGACGGAGATACAATCGTCACCCGTGGCGATGTCGCAGGCGTCGATTCGCACATGCTTGGAAGAATCGATATCGATACCGTCGCCGTTGCCTCCGCTGCTGCGGATGGTGAGGTTCCGGATCAAAATGTTCTCGCAATAGGTAGTGTGGATAGACCACATCGAGCGGTATTCGGTGGAGAAATCTTTCAGTCGGATGTCGTTGCAGGCGATGAGCTCGATTAAGGAGGGACGCCGCAGCGGGTTCCGGGCATTGGGCCGGCCGGCAAGAGCGGCGTTGCCGGCGATCTTGCCGGGCCCGATGATGCCGATGTGGCTGGCATCAATCGCATAAATCAAACCGGCGTGCCCTTGGATCCATTTGCCTTCCCAGCGAACCTGGGTGACGGGATAGTCGGCAAAGTCGGGGCTCCCGAGGATGTTGGCATCCTCTTCGAAACGCACAATGGTGTTGGATCTGAGGGCGAGGGCACCAGTGAAATAGTTGCCGGCGGGCACGAGCACTTCGCCCCCACCCAACACGGAGCAACGATCGATGGCCTGTTGGATGGCAGCGGTATCTTTGGTAGCCCCGTCCCCGGTTGCGCCGAAGTCGCGAATGTTCAGGATGAGCGCGGGCTTGCGCGGTGCGGGCTCGACGGCCGTCCCCGGTTTTTTCGCCGAATCCGAGTGAACGCGTTCCTGAGCCATGCCCGAGGCGAGTACCGAGGCGGCTGGAAAAGCGGCCAGACCTAGCCCGGCCTTTCTTAAGAAACTTCGGCGCGCGAGATTCTTGTACAACATTCCGGATGCCTTTCAAGACCTTATTGTACAGGTCGTCAGCAGTACCCTCGGTTGAGTCCGGCGGTTGGTGCGGAATAGGGATAACATGACAAACAACACCTTTTTCGAAGAGAGAAACGTCGTGAAACATGGATCAGTCGGGGTCGTGGCCCTTGCCGCCATGGCGGGCGTTCTGTGTGCGCAGGCACCGGCGCCGTCCGCCAGCTCGCGGCCCGACCCGAAGGAAATTCCCGTCCCTGCGATTCGGACCTCGATGCCGCCCATGGCTGGCGCGGATCGGCTTCCCAGCCGCCCTGCGATGCCCGACGTACTGACGATGAACAGCGGCCGGAAGGTCAAAACCGCCGCGCAGTGGAGACAACGGCGCGAGGAGATGAAACGCATCCTGGAATATTATGCCGTCGGGCAGGCCCCTCCCGCGCCGGGAAATGTGAAAGGGCGCGAGGTCATCTCTCAACTCCTGATGAACGGCCAGGTGAAATACCGTCTAGTACATCTGACGTTCGGACCCAAGGAGAGCCTCAGCCTGGGCGGCGCCCCAGGATCTGGACGCGGGGCCTTTGGCGGTCCGCGCACGGCAGAATCCATCGCCCAAAATAATCCGGCGCTGGCCCACGGCTTCGCGTTCGTGACGTTCAACAACAACGATTGCGGTGAAGATACGACGCTCCGCAATCCCGACGGCAGTTGGGCATTCCGAACCACGCGATTCTACCCCGCATATCCGAACTACGATTGGGGACTCTTGCAGGGCTGGGCATGGGGCGTGTCGCGCATCGTGGATTATCTCGAAACCGACTCTTCCATCGACAACACCAAGCTGATCGTCACCGGAGTGTCGCGAACCGGCAAGTCGGCGTTGTTCGCCGGCGCCTTCGACGAGCGTCTGGCCATGGTCGCTCCGGTTGCCAGTTCGGGCGGGGGCACTCCCGCGTACCGGTTCAGCGGCGCGGAGCGTGGCGGCAAAGAAGGCTTGACCGAGATGATGCGAAAGTATCCAAATTGGTTTTCGCCCCACCTGCACGAGTTCTGGGGGCAGCCGGACAAGCTGCCGTTCGACGAGCACTGGTTGATCGCGCTGGTGGCGCCGCGTCCCTTCCTCGCGCTCGAAGGAACCGACGACCAGAACGTGAACGCCAACGGAGTGCGCCAATCCTGGGTCGGTGCTCAGCCGGCCTACGCTTTGTTCCACGTGGCCGACCGGCTCGGCGTGAGCTGGGCGGATCGTCCGCACGGAATAGTGCAGGGAGATTGGGATGCCTTATTGGCGTTTGCGGACAAATACCTCCTGGGAAAAGCCCTCACGCGACGATTCGATGCATTCCCGGCCGAGTTGTTCCAGGGTCCGTAGGACCTGGTGCTCGCGGGAGTCCTCGAACACCCCTGGCACCTCGCTATCGGAATTCCTGACGGCATCGCTTGGATTCATATTCCGCGCCGCGGCTACCGCCGAAGGAGACGCGTGGTTTGTCCGCGGCGAATCATCTCCACGATTTCGATTTTGTCATTCTCGTCCGGGCCGGAGGGAATGCGCGCACGCCGGAGGAGCACGGGCGTCTCCCGGTCGCCTGCATCGGCCTGTCGGGTAAATGCGACTTGCCTATCGGCGTCTATGACCAGATCCAGAATAGCTCCGACAAGCGACGGCGAATGAGCGCTTCGTCGCGCACCAGCACCGGCCAGAGTTTAGCGTGCGGTCGTGCGCCACGGCGCCACTCTTAGTGGCGGAAATGCCGCACGCCGGTGAAGACCATCGCGGCACCCAGGCGATCCGCGGCGGCGATCACTTCCTGATCGCGCACGCTCCCGCCGGGCTGAATGAAAGCCGTCGCGCCGTTCTTCGCGGCCTCTTCCACGCCATCGGCAAACGGAAAGAACGCGTCGGAGGCGACCACCGTTCCCGCCAGCGGCAGCACCGCTTTCATGGCGCCGATTTTGACCGAATCCACGCGGCTCATCTGCCCCGCCCCCACTCCCGCGGTTTGCCCGGCGCGCGCATAGACAATCGCGTTCGACTTCACGTGCTTGGCCACCACCCAGCCGAACTCCAGCGCGCGCCATTCTTCTTCGGTCGGCGCACGCTTGGTCTTCACCACCGCCGCCGCGCGGTCCATCGTGACGCGGTCCGCCCGCTGCACCAGAAAACCGCCGGTGATCGATTTCACCACGAACCGATCGAGTCCCGGCGCCACTTTCATCAGCCGCAGGTTCTTCCTGGCCGCCAGCACCGCCAGCGCTTCCGGCTCGTAATCCGGCGCGGCCACGGCCTCCACGAACAGCTTCGCCATCTCGCGCGCGGTCTCCACATCCACTATCCGGTTGATGCCCACCACGCTGCCATACGCCGATACCGGATCGCATTCGAGCGCCTTGCGCCACGCCTCCGCCAGCGTCGCCTGCTCGGCGCACCCGCACGGATTGGTGTGTTTGATGATGGCCACGGCAGGCTCCGCGAATTCGAGCGCCAACTGCCATGCCGCGTCCAGATCCACCAGGTTGTTGTACGAGAGCTCCTTGCCCTGCAACTGCGCCGCGCCGGCAATTCCCTGCCCCGCTCTCCCGTAGAGCGCCGCCGGCTGGTGCGGGTTCTCGCCGTAGCGCAGGTCCATCACCTTCGGCGCACGCAGCGCCAGGTCTTCCGGCAGCTCGCCCGCCGCGTCTTCCTGTTCCAGGCGCGCGCTGATGGCGGCATCGTAGTCGGCCGTGGTGCGAAACGCCTTCTTGGCGAGGCGCCAATGCGTGGCCGGCGCCAACTCGCCGCCGCTCGCGCGCAGCTCGGCCGCAATCGCTTCGTAATCTTCGGCCGAAACCACTACGGCCACATCGTGATAATTCTTCGCCGCCGCGCGGATCATGCTGGGACCGCCGATATCGATGTTCTCGATCAGCTCCGCGCGCTCCACCCCAGCCTTCCGTGCCGCGTCTTCGAACCGGTACAGATTCACCACCACCATATCGATCGGCAGGATGCCGTGTTCGGCGATCGCGCGCATGTGCGCCGGGTTGCCGCGGATGGCCAGGATGCCGCCCGCCACATGCGGGTCGAGCGTCTTCACACGCCCGTCGAGCATCTCGGGAAACCCGGTCACTTCCGCGACGTCCTTCACCGGCACGCCGCCCTCGCGAATCAACCGGGCCGTTCCCCCGGTGGAGATGATCTCCGCTCCAATGGCATGGAGCGCCGCGGCGAACTCTAGAACGCCGGTTTTATCGGTCACGCTCATCAAAACGCGCTGAATTCTAGCCATCCCTGCCACGATAACAGACTTGCGCGGTGAGATAATTGAACCATGCTCACTTCGTATCTCCGGGCAGCCATGCGCCGCGCCCGCTACGAGATTGTTGAGGATGACGGTTCGTTCTACGGCGAGATTCCCGCCATCCCAGGCGTCTGGGCGAATGCCAAGACTCTGGAGGCTTGCCGGGAAGAGTTGGAGAGCGTGCTGGAGGGATGGGTATTGGTCAGTGTTGCCGATCACTCCGCGATACCGGATATCGATGGCATCCACCTCGAAGTCCGCGCAGTCGCCTGAATGCCAGCCATTGGTCCGATCCAGCGGAGAGATTTGATCGCTTGCCTCCGTGCGCTAGGCTTCGAGCCGCCCGTGTCCGGAGGCGACCATCAATACATGAAGGGGCGCGGAATAAAGCTGCGTATCCCGAATCCTCACACGCAGGACATCAGTCGTGGCCTGCTGGTGCGCATCCTTCGGCAGGCCCGCATCGAGCGGGAGGAATGGGAAGCTCTTTGATCGGGCTCCCCAACGAAACGCCAGCCCACGGCCCGGCTCAAACGACTCGCTCAGTTCAGGCTGACTCCGTTTTCCGACCCCGCTTTCCTCTGATTTTCGTGTCTCACCGGAGGGGCGCGGTGCATAGCCTGTCCCGTCCCCGAATGTCCGAATATCCGAACCCGGTTATCGTTTCGGGGTGAGTTGCCCAGGGGCGGGCGAGGCATTATTCGACAGCGCACTCGCTCTCCTTTCGATTCCGGATAGGAGTTGGGACAGCGTGACGCCGAGAGCAGTTGCTATTCTCACGAGATTGTGGAAGCTTAGATTCGACTCGCCCCGCTCGATGGTGCCGATGAAGGTGCGGTGAACGCCAATGGAATCTGCAAACGACTCCTGCGAGTAACCCTGCTTCGCCCGGAGGTCGCGGATTCGTTGCCCCAACGCCGTCAACAGAAAGTCTTGCACTTCCAAGAGTTTCCAGGTATGCTGTGAGGGCGTCTACAGTGTTTACGTAGACCGCTTTTCCATAGAGTTGCCGTTGGTCAACTCAGACCCTGTTCCGAGCTTGGCGACGCCGAGCTGGAACGGAAGACAAGAAAGGAACGGTTTATGAATAGGCTTATCGCACCGTTTTCTATAATGCAAAAAGACTGTGGGGCATGGCGAGGGACTTTCTCCAAGCCCTGGGCAGTCATAACCGCCGCCCTGGCCTTGATGGGCGTAGCATTGCCGGGCGCAACTGCTTCAACGATTGTTTCGATAGCTGATACAAATAGCGGCACGGGCTACCAACTGCAACTTCCTGCTTCCAGTCCGAGCATGTTCGGCCAAGTGTTGGCCGTTTCTTGGTCAACGACAAACGCTTACACAGGCGTCACCATCCAAGCAGATGTATATGGGTCGCAGAGCGGCACGGCCTATTTGATGAGCCAAATCGGCACGGGGACGACTGCAGCGGAGCAAATAGCGAGCGCTGGCTATACCGCGGCAGCGATGGCCGGCAGTCTGACAACGCTGCTTTCGGGGTTGAGCTTGCCCCCAGGAACATATTTTCTTGTGCTTACCGGACCGACCACGCCGAGTCAGAATGATTGGGAAATCCCCCCATCGCCCGTGATAACCACCGATGCCGCAACAACCCTCGGTAGCTTCTTCGGTGCGGCAAATAATCCACCAAACCAGACCACCGTCAATTTGGCCTATCCGCCGGGGTCGAACTTCAGCACGCTCGGCGGCGATCCTGTCTTTCAGGTGACTGGCACCCCTGCCTCGGCCGCTCCGGAACCGACCACCTACGGCTTCGTCGGAACTGCTCTGATGGGTCTATTTATCGCCGCCCGCCGCAAACGCCGTTCCTCTATCGGGGCGCGCTAGGCCAGCGCTGTCCGAAAAGCGAGAAAAACGGGGACCGAACGGGATCTTAGCGGGCTACCCGTTCGTGATGTTATATTTAAATATAACTAACAAGGCGCGTAATGCACTCTACCAATCTGCGCAAGGTCGGCGGCTCGGTCATGCTGGCGGTGCCGCCGGCGCTGCTCGATATCCTGAACTTGCAAGCGGGTGCCACGGTCGGCATCGCGGTTGAACGCGGCCGTATTGTCGTCGAGCCGCAGCGGCGGCGCCGCTATGCTTTGAACGAACTGCTCGCCCAATGCGATCCCAGGGCGCGGCGCGGCAAGGCAGAGCGGGAATGGCTCGATAGCAAGCCCGTAGGCGGCGAGCTCGTCTGATGAAGCGCGGCGAAATCTGGCTCGTCAGTCTCGATCCTACCTCGGGACACGAGCAAAAAGGCCGCCGTCCGGTGCTGATCGTGTCGCCGGAGGCTTTCAACCGGATCACGAAAGTTCCCGTAGTTCTCCCGATCACGAGCGGCGGTAATTTTGCGCGGACGGCGGGTTTCGCCGTACCGTTGACGGACGCGGGAACCAAGACGACGGGAGTTGTCCGCTGCGACCAGCCGCGCGCTCTCGATCTCGCCGCGCGCCGCGGCAGGAAGCTCGAAAGCATCCCGGACGCGGTCATGGACGAAGTGCTGGCGAGAGTGTCGCCGATATTCGAGTGAAGGGGTGGGCAGGAAGAGTGGCAAGCGCCGTAAGAAAACAAGAAAAGCCGAGACGACTCTCGGCTCGGCAGCCTTGACAGGCCGCGCCACGGGCGCACACGCAAAAAAGCCGCGGGCGGCTCCGGAATCACCGGCGCGGCCCGCGGCTTCTAATTCAAAACGGGCGACGGCTATTCCTTCTCGTCCTTCTTGCCTTCTTCCGAATCCAAGCCCTGCTGGCGCGCTTTTAAGCGCTCTTCCTTGCGCTTGGCGCGGTCGGCGGCGCGCTTGACCAGCTCGGAACCTACCAGCTCGATCATCGCCACCTCGGCGCCATCGCCCTTGCGCGGGCCCAGGCGCGTGATGCGGGTGTAGCCGCCGCTGCGCTGGCCGAAGCGCGTGCCCAGCGTATCGAACAGCTTCTTCACCGATTTCGGCGTGCGCAGCGTCATCGCGGCCTGGCGGCGGGAAGCCAGCGTGTCCTTCTTGGCGAGCGTGATCATCTTCTCGACCAGCGGCCTGACCGCCTTGGCCTTGGTCACGGTGGTGACCATGCGCTCGCTTTCGATCACGCTGGTGCAGAGATTGCGCAACAGCGAATTGCGGCTATCCACCGGCCGCTTGAGTTTGAATCCGCCAACCCTGTGTCTCATGTGCTACTCCCCAACCTGGTCCTGGAAATCTTCCTCTGGGCCGTAATCGGCCACCGGCGGGGTCGCCGATTGCGGCGGCGTCACCAGCCGGCCGTGCGCGTCGATCCGCATGCCGAGCGACAGCCCCATATTCGCCAGGATTTCCTTGATCTCGTTCAACGACTTGCGGCCGAAGTTCTTGGTCCGCAGCATTTCCGCTTCGGTCTTCTGCACCAGTTCGCCGATGGTCTGAATGTTGGCGTTCTTGAGACAGTTGTAAGAGCGCACGCTCAGCTCCAGTTCCTCCACCGAACGGTTGAGCACTTCGCCCATCTTGTCGAGACCGCGCTCGGCGATCTCCTCGGCCTGCTCCGGCGTCTCCTCGAAGTTGATGAAGATCGTCATGTGGTCCTTGAGCAGCTTGGCGGCGTAGCCGACCGAATCCTGCGGCGAAACGGCGCCGTTGGTCCACACTTCCAGAGTCAGCTTGTCGTAATCGGTCATCTGGCCGAGCCGCGCGGCCTCCACCTGGAAGGTCACTTTGCGCACGGGGGAATGCACCGAATCGATGGGGATGTATCCCAGCGCCAGGTCTTCGTCGAAGTTCTTATCCGCGCTGACGTAGCCGCGCCCGGTCTTGAGGCGCATTTCGATTTGCAGCTTGCCGCCCTCGCTCACGGTGGCGATGTGGACGTCGCGGTCGAGCACTTCCACGTCGGCGTCGGTTTCGATCTGGCCGCTGCGCACGGGGCCCGGTGTTTCCACGTTCAGGCGCACGGTCTTGACGCTGTCCCCGCTGAGCTTGAACGGGATCTGCTTGAGGTTGAGGATGATGTCGGTGGCGTCTTCGACGACGCCCGGTATCGGGCTGAATTCATGCTCGACGCCTTCGATGCGCACGGCGGTGATGGCCGCGCCTTCAATGGA
>Ga0208820_1000710_pt1 | contig 21626 bp, 20 predicted proteins | sample June2015DPH_16_5_FD_184713 | JGI IMG/M metagenome (GOLD analysis project Ga0208820, IMG submission 184713) | Peatland microbial communities from SPRUCE experiment site at the Marcell Experimental Forest, Minnesota, USA - June2015DPH_16_40... | ecosystem: Environmental > Terrestrial > Soil >...
GCCGTGGCGATGGTGATGCCCCGCTCCCGCTCTTCCGGCGCGTTGTCGATGGAGTCGAACGAGCGGAACACAATCTTCGGATTGTGCTTCTGCAACACCTTGGTGATGGCCGCCGTCAGCGTCGTCTTGCCGTGATCGATGTGCCCGATCGTTCCCACGTTCACATGCGGCTTGCTGCGATCAAACTTTTCCTTCGCCATAAAAGTCCCTGCATCCCTTTCGTAGCTCGTACTGCTCGTTTCAACTCGGGGCGCCGGCTATCCGGCTCCAGCCCCAAAACCTTGTCTTTCTACTTCTCCTGCTTCTCCTGCCCAGCTTGCACGTCCGTCAATTCGTCCGGCTTCTCGTGGACCCACTTAAGCGGTACAGATCTAGTAACCAGCTTGTCAGGGTCGTTGGTACAAATACTCCAACCGTTTGTTACCACTCCAGGAAAAGCTGTTGACCCTCCGGCAAAAACTTCATGCACTTTGTCACAGTAAGTGCATTTCCAGTAGCCAATCAGGGTTCCCATCGGAGTCATCGCGTTTTCTCCTCGTTCGCGTTATTCCTCGGCATCTCAAACCCCCGAAAGACAAACCCTACTTGCCCTGCGCCCTGCCGATAATCTCATCGGCAATCATGCGCGGAGCCTCTTCATAGCGCGCAAACTGCATCGAGTACGACGCGCGGCCCTGCGTGGACGAGCGAATGTCGTTCACATAGCCGAACATCTCTTTGAGCGGAACCATGGCCTTGATCAACTGCGAGCCGCCCACATGCTCCATCCCCTCGATGCGCCCGCGGCGCGCGTTGATGTCGCCGATAATCACGCCCATATGCTCCTCGGGAACGGTGACCTCTACCGCCATCACCGGCTCCAACAGCACCGGCGAGGCCTTGCGCGCGGCTTCCTTGAACGCGAGGGAGCCGGCAATCTTGAAGGCCATTTCGTTGGAGTCCACCTCATGGTAGCTGCCGTCAAACAGGGTCACCTTCACGTCCACCATGGGGTAGCCGGCCAGGATGCCCAGCTCGATGGCGCCCTGCACGCCCTGGTCGATGGGCTTGATGAACTCCCTGGGCACCGCGCCGCTCTTGATTTCGCTGATGAACTCGTAGCCCTTGCCCGGCGCGTTGGGCTCGATGCGCAGCTTGCAATGGCCGTAGTTGCCCGCGCCGCCGGTCTGGCGGATGTACTTGCCCTCGGCCTCGGCCTTTTTGCGGATGGTCTCGCGGAAGGCTACCTTGGGCTCGCCCACATTGGCCTCCACCTTGTGCTCGCGCTTCATGCGGTCCACCAGAATCTCCAGGTGCAATTCGCCCATGCCGCTGATAATGGTCTGCCCCGACTCCTCGTCGGTGCGCACCTTGAAGGTGGGGTCCTCATCGGCCAGGCGCGCCAGGGCCACGGCCATCTTCTCCTGGTCGGCCTTGGTCTTGGGCTCGATGGCCACCGAGATCACCGTCTCCGGGAATACGATAGCGCCCAGAGCGATGGGATGATGCGGAGCGCATAATGTATCGCCGGTCTTCAGGTCCTTCAGCCCCACGCAGGCGCAGATGTCGCCAGAGAGAATCTCGCTGACGTCCTCGCGCTTGTCGGCGTGCATCTTGACCAGCCGGCCAATGCGCTCCGTCTTGCCGGTGCGGGGATTGAGCACCGTGTCGCCGGTCTTGAGTGAGCCGGAATAGACGCGGACGAAGCCCAGCTTGCCAAATGGATCGTTGATGATCTTGAAGGCCAGGGCCGCCAGCGGCTCGCTGTCCTCCGGCTTGCGGATCTCAATCCTGGACAGGCGCGAGGGGTTGATGCCCTCCACCGGAGGCTTATCCAGCGGGCTGGGCAGATAATCCACCACCGCATCCAGCAGCGTCTGGACTCCTTTGTTTTTAAAAGCGCTTCCGCAGATCACGGGAAAGACCTTCAGGTCGATGGTGGCCTGGCGAATGCCGGCCTTTAACTCTTCGATGGTGGGCGTCTCGCCCTCCAGAAACTTCTCCAGCAGCACATCGTCGGTCTCGGCAATAATCTCAATCAACTGCAGGCGGAAGGCCTCGGCCTTCTTTTTGAGCGCGGGGGGAACCGGCTCGATCTCGTAGGTCGAGCCCATGGCCTCGTCATTCCACACGATGGCCTTCATCTCCACCAGGTCGACGACGCCCTTGAAGCCGGCCTCGGCGCCGATGGGAATCTGCAGCGCCACGGGCCGGGCGCCCAGCCGCTTGCGAATGGATTCCAGAACGTGCTCGAAGTCCGCGCCGTTCTTGTCCATCTTGTTCACGAAGCAGATGCGCGGCACCTTGTACTTGTCGCCCTGCCGCCACACCGTCTCGGTCTGCGGCTGCACGCCGCTGACGGAGTCGAACAGGGCAACAGCGCTGTCCAGCACGCGCAGGCTCCGCTCCACCTCGGCGGTAAAGTCCACGTGGCCGGGAGTATCAATGATATTGATGAGGTAATCGCGCCAGGTGCAGGTGGTGGCGGCCGAGGTGATGGTAATGCCGCGCTCCTGCTCCTGCTCCATGTAGTCCATGGTCGCCGTGCCCTCATGCACCTCGCCTATGCGGTGCGTAATGCCCGTATAGAAAAGGATGCGCTCTGTCGCAGTCGTCTTCCCGGCGTCGATGTGCGCCATGATTCCGATGTTCCGGCAACGATTCAGAGGTATGGTGCGAGCCACGGTTATTTTTCCTTGCGAGCATTCCGCCCGCGGTTAACTTTCTTTGTCCAATCAGGTTCCTAGTCCCTTAGTCCCTTAGTCCCTTAGTCCCTGCGCACTACCACCGGTAGTGGGCAAAGGCCTTGTTGGCCTCGGCCATGCGGTGCACGTCTTCCTTCTTCTTCATCGCCGCGCCGCGCCCGTTGGCCGCATCCAGCAGCTCGTTGCCCAGCTTCTCGGTCATGCCCTTCTCGCCGCGGCTGCGCCCGTAGGTAATCAGCCAGCGGATGGCCAGCGAGGTGCGCCGGTCGGGATTCACCTCGATCGGCACCTGGTAGTTCGCTCCGCCCACCCGGCGCGTCTTCACCTCGAGCAGCGGCTTGCAGTTCTCCACCGCCTTCTTGAAGAGCTTCAAGGCATCGTCGCCGCCGCCCTTTTCCTCGAGGGTCTTCATCGCCTCATAGAAGATGCCCTGCGCCGTCGACTTCTTGCCGCCCCACATCATCGAGTTCACAAACTTTGTCACCAGCGTCGACCCATAAACCGGGTCCGGCGCCACTTCCCGCTTCGCAATGTGCCCTTTTCTCGGCATAATTCCTCAAAATCAGGTGGTGTATTAACAACACCCGAACACTCAAATTTCTGGTACAAATGCTGCGCCGTGGCGCGCAAATGAGTCTTTTCCCCTACTTCTTCGCCGCGCCGCCCTTGGCGCGCTTGGCTCCATACTTTGACCGGCTCTGCTTGCGCTCGTTCACGCCCACCGAATCCAGCGTGCCGCGCACCACGTGATAGCGAACGCCGGGCAGATCCTTCACGCGGCCGCCGCGAATCAGCACGATCGAGTGCTCCTGCAGGTTGTGGCCGATGCCCGGAATATAGGTGGTGACCTCGATCCCGTTGGTCAACCGCACGCGGGCAACCTTGCGCAGGGCCGAGTTCGGCTTCTTGGGCGTTTGTGTATACACGCGGGTGCACACTCCGCGCCGCTGCGGCGAGGCCTGCAGGGCCGGCGACGCCGTCTTGTACCGCGGGGCCGTCCGCCCCTTGCGTACCAACTGATTGAATGTAGGCAAACTGAAACTCCTTACCGCAAAAAACCGTGACCCTTCAATTTCTTCAGCCGCGCGCAGTCCCTTCGGGCCGTTCCGGCTTTGCACGGCACTTCAGCCGTACAAACGCACAGAAGCCCTATCGTTCTGCTTCGCGTCTGTCTTCGTTCCCACTTCAGACGAGAACCGGGACGGTGGCCGGGCGCTCGCCGCGGCGAGGCCGACTCCGTTTCGCGGTTCCGGCCCGCATAGCCCTCCAAGGTGGAGAACGCGCGGGCGCCGTAGCGATTTGCCCCTGCCCTTCGCAAGAAGAGAGCGATTCCGGGGACCTGTCTGGCCGGTTGACTGCACCTGGCCTGGGGCTTATCCCGCGCCAATTGCCGCCTGGCCGGGCCGCCCATTCGCCCTGGCCCGTTCAGACACACGGACAGATGCGTTCTTGCGGAACCTATTAACCATACCAAGAAATAGGGTTGGGGGTCAACGAAATCCCCCATCCGCGAGGATTTTTCCGCTCTATTTCAATGATTTCAGGCTCAGCGCGCCTGCTCAGCGACCCGCATCCGCCGTAATCCTGCCTACCAGCACCTCCAGAAAGCCCTTTTCGTCCGATTTGAGGCACACCTGGGCGTTGGGCGCCCCCTCAACCGGCCGCGTAAACCCTTTGTCGTCAACCTCCAGCCGCATCGGCGTCATCGGGCAAAGCTCAGGCCGAACGGCAAAGGCTACGGCCACCGGGTCAAAGAGTGTGGGCGCCACCGGATGATCCGGATTGCCGCCCAGCCACTGGTGATAGAGAAGGGTCAACTGGTCAGTGAGCGGCGATCCATGGGAAAAAATCGCCTCCCGCTCCGGCGTCTCCAGGTGGATCTGGGTCGAATCGAGCGGCATCATGAAAACCGGCACTCCCACGGCCAGCAACGCTCTCAAGCCTGCCGGATCGCAGCGAACGTTCCACTCGGCGTCCGGCGGCTTCTGCTCTCCGTTCCGCCCGTCGTATCCCCGGTAGATGCTGCCGCCCATCAGCACCACCCGCTTGAGCTTGCGGAATGTTGCCGGGTCGCGCTCGATGGCCGCCTGGATATTGAAGAGCGGACCGATGGCAATGAGCGTAATCTGGCCGGGATGGTCGCGAATCTGGTCCAGCAGGAATCCGGCTGCGTCATGTGCCGCTCGCTGCTGCACCAGGTGGGCTACACCCGCCATCATTTGGGCTTGGTTTGCCTTCCATTTTGCGGCCTCCTGCTTGCGCTGCTTCTTGAGGCGGGCCTCATCGGCCTTGCTCGAGGTATGAAAACTGACTATCCCGCAACTCTGGTTCGCAAATCCATGCGCGTACGCGGACTGGGTAAAGACGTTCTCGTGCGGCGTGGGAACGCCTGGAATCACGTTTACATCGAAGCGGCAAAGTGAACCCAGAAACCGGCCCACCAGCTTCGCCCGCAGATCCGTATCGCCAAAGGTCGTAGTGATGCCCAGCAGCTTCAACTCCGGGCTGCGCAGGGCCAGCGCCAGCGCAAAGGCGTCGTCGATATCGTCGCCGATATCGGTGTCGAGAATCGCCAGTTGTGGCTCCGCCGCAGGCTGCTGGGCTGCAGGCGCCGTTTGCCCGCCAGTGACGGCAGCCATCATGCCCAGCGCCGCAAACGCAATCGTGTATCGCAAGGTCTTCATGCACAACCTTCTAGCCGAAGCGGTCTTCCGCGTCAGGTTTACTCCACACTAACCCGGTCTTCCAGCCTGCGGTCGCGCGACGACCCACCCACCCAGATCGTCCGCGTCCCCGCCGGCGTCACCCATTTTTTCTCGGCCGTCGACCAGTACTGAAATTGCCGCAGCGGCACATGAATCACAACCTCTTTCGTCTCACCCGGCCCCAGCGGAACGCGCTCAAATCCCGCCAGAATGTCGTCGGCAAACTGCACCCCCGCCGGAGGGTGCTCCGGCTTCTCCACGTAAACCTGCGCCACTTCATCCCCTGCGACAGAGCCCGTGTTCTCGATCTGCACGGCCACGTCCACTCCGCCATCCGCCGCGGGGCTGCTCTTGATCCCCGAGTAAGCGAAGCTGGTATACGACAACCCGAATCCAAACGGAAACAGCGGCTCAATCTTCTTCCGGTCAAACCACCGGTAGCCCACCAGAACCCCTTCGCTGAAGGTGGTCTTTCCATTCACGCCCTTGAAGGAGCGCTCCGGAAATGCCGGATCGTTGGCCGCCGTATCTTCCACCCGCCTGGGCCACGTGAAGGGCAGCCGCCCGCCGGCGTTGGCCTGGCCCAGCAGCACCTTGGCCGTAGCCCAGCCGCCCAGGTCGCCCGTCCAGCCCATATCCAGCACGGCCTTCACCTGCCCCAGCCAGGAGATGCGAACCGCCTGGCTCACGTTGAGCACCACAATGGTGTTGGGGTTCACCAGGGCAACCTCGCGAATCAGCTTCTCCTGATCGCCCGGCAACTCGAAGACCGGCCACGTCCTGCTCCAGGCAAAGACGATCGCGGTCCTGGCCTGCCTGGCCGCCTCGATGGCCGCGCGGTAGTTCTCCGCCTGCTGCCGCGGAGTCACCCAGCTCACCCTCACCTGCACCGGGTTACTCGAGCTGTCGGGATTTACTTCGACATAAATTTTGTGCGCCCCCGCGCTCAGATCCATCGAAGCGCGAAGATTGTCCAGCCCGTCCGTAGTGGGGAAGATATTATCCTGCCCCGCCTGCACCAGCTCCCCGTGAATGAAGTTGAACCAGACCTTGTCCACCACCTGGTCGTCGATCTTCAGCTTTCCATGGCAGCCAAGCAGTTGCAGATGAATCCGGTACTTGCCGCTCTCGGGCGCCGTCAGCGTCCCCGTCCACACAATGCTTTGGTTGGCGGGCAGCGCGGTGCCGGCGGCGAGCGTAAAGTTGATGGCCGGATCGATCGACACAAAATCCTCGTTCCACAGCCGCCGCTCCAGCCCCGGCGAGCCAAAGTGCGAAAGGTACTCAGCCGGAATCGCCGTTCCGTCCATATCGTCGGCCACGGCATAGGTCACATGCGCATTCTCTCCCGCCAGCTTCTTCAAGGCCTCCAGCGGTCCCACCTCCAGCGCTGGCAGCCCGACCGATTTCTCTCCCGTCAACCCCACGGCAACAATCTGTCCCGCGCCCGGCCCGATCATCGCCAGGCTCTTCAGATCGGCAGCCTTCAGCGGCAAAGCGCCGCCCTCGTTCTTCAAGAGCACCGCCGCATCGATCGCCGTCTTCTCGACGATCTTCGCGTCCTCGGTATTCTCCGACGGTGTTACTTCCAGCTTTTCCTTCCCGTCCAGATAGCCAAACTTCTCCATCTGCAGCAGCACTCTTCCCGCTGCCCGGGTAATCGTATCCTCTTTCACCACGCCCGCGGCAACCAGCTTCTTCAGGTCGGTCGCTGGCCAGGGCTCTACAAAAGGTGAATCATCCCCATGCCTTTTTCTGGTCACCTCTTCCGGCAATCCGTCCGCGTTCAGCGCCCTTCCCTCTCGCTTTCCGCAATTACAATCCCGCTCCTCCCGCTTCGGCCCATTCACGAAATAGGAGACTCCGGCAAAGCTCACCGGCAGCGGTCCCGACATCTCCATATCCAGCCCCGCGTTGATGAAGTCCGCCGCGTGCGTCGCGCCCCAATCGGAGGTCACAAACCCCTCGAACCCCACCTCGCCCTTCAATATTCTCTTCAGCGTATCGGCATTGCCGCAGGAGTAAGGTCCGTTGACCTTGTTATACGAACACATGATCGACGAAACGCCCACCTTGCTGGCCGCCGCAAAGGGAGCCACATAGACCTCGTGCAACGTCTGGTCGTCCACAAACACATTCGTCGCATCCGTATCGTAAGCAACGTAGTGCTTGGCTTGCGACATTACGCCCTGCCCCTGAATCCCCTTGATCTCCGCCGCCCCCATCTCGCCGGTCAGATACGGGTCCTCGCCGAAGGTGTTATACCCGCGCCCATAATTCAAATCCCGGTCAATATTGATAAACGGCTGCAGCGCCACGCTCACCCCATGCGATCGGGCTTCGCGGCCAATCACCGATCCATTCAGCCGCGCATCCTCCCGGCTGAAGGTGCCCGCTACTCCCATCGTCGAGGTGGGCGCAATCGACGGAACCCGGGTCAGCACTCCCGGCGGCCCATCGGCAAAACGCATGGGCGGAATCCCCAGCCGCTTGATCCCCGGCAAATACCCGGCCTGTCCCTGATAAGTGGAAGCATCCTCGCCCGTCCCGTGAATCATGGCGATCTTTTCATCCAGCGTCATCTGCCCCAGCAGGTGATCGACGCGCGCATTGCCCGTCACTCTGGCATCCTGAGCGCCCGCCAGCGGCAGTTGCATCGCCAAGCAACAAAAAATGATCGTAAAAATGCAAAGAAAACTTTTTCCGCGCATAGCTCCCCACCCTCGTGAATTTTTCTGGCCGTCCAACCCGGCCGTTTCTCATGCAAAACAATTTTACGCTCGATATTTACAGGGTCCTCCGGCTCATTTCTGAGCCTCATCCGGGGCCAGCCGCATAGAAGCTCAACGCCGCGTCACCCTGTTCCAGAAGGCGCGTGCGACCCAGTGCGCCGTATCGTTCCCCAAGCCGCTCTTTGCGGCGATGCTCGGCAATGACCAGCGCGCCCGGCGCAAGCAACTCTGCCGAGCCGCCGCCCAGCAACCCCAGCGTAGCCGCATACTCCTCAACCGCCTCATACGGCGGATCGAGAAAGACCAGGTCGAAGACCGGCAACAATCCCGGCTTGTGGCCCGAATTTGAGCCCCTTGCAACCCTGCGCAGCCAGGCTCCCACGCCGCTGCTGTGTACGCGGAACCCCTCCGTAATCCTGAGTTTGGCCAGGTTGGCGCGCAGCACTGCCAGCGCCGCCGGGGCGCGCTCCACAAAATCCACGCTTTTGGCTCCACGGCTCAGCGCCTCGATCCCCACAGCCCCCGAGCCGGCATACAAATCCAGAAAAACCGCCCCCTCCATGCGCGGCGCCAGCACGTTGAAAAGGGTCTCCCGCAGCCGGTCGCTGGTGGGCCGCGTAGCCAGGCCTGCCGGAGCCTCCAGCCTGCGGGAACGGTACTTGCCGGCGATGATGCGCATCGCACTTCAGCATACCCGACCGCGACCCACTACAATTTAGTTATGCGAGGCTGGTCAATCCCGCTGGGCCGCTGGATGGGCGTGGAGATGCGCGTTCACGCCTTCTTCCCTTTGCTGGCCGTCGTTTGCCTGGCGCTCAGCATCCCAGACGGCGTGGCGCGTGGCCTGGGCCTTTTCCTGGTGCTGACGGCCGCGGTGGTGGTGCGCGAGACCGCGCGCATCCTGGTGGCCGCCTGGCTCGGCCTGCGCCTGCGCGCCATTCTCCTGCTGCCCATCGGAGGACTTTTCGCCTACGCCAATCCCGAGAGCCAGGAGAGCGCCAACAGCGGCGGCGGGCAGTTTGCCATGGCGCTGGCCGGGCCGCTGGCCAACGGGGCCACGGCGCTGGTCCTGGCCGCAACGTTTCTGGGCGCGAGCGGCGATTTCCGGCTGCTCGCCCAGCCCTACATCTCCTCCGCTTATCTGCTGCGCAGCATGGTATGGATGCAGGCCGGACTCGGCCTCCTGCACCTGTTGCCCGCGTATCCGCTGGACTGCGGACGCCTGATCCGGGGCAGTTTTGCCCGCCGGCACGGCTTCGCTCTCGCCGGACGCGCCGCCGCCGGCCTCGGCCAGGTGCTGGCTCTGGCTGCCATGGTGGGCGGCATGTTGCTCCACAATTACTGGCTCATCATCGCCGGCTTCTTCATCATGATCGGCGCGCAAATTGAGGACCAGGGCGTCTTTTTCCAGTCCGTTGTCGACACCGTGCGCATGCGCGAGGTCATGCTCACCGATTTCGCCACCCTCTCGCCCTCTGACACCCTGGCCGACGCTCTCGTCCGCTGCGTCCACTCCCTGCAGGAGGACTTCCCCGTAGTCCGCGGCCCGCAGCTGGTAGGCATCGTCAGCCGCCAGCGCATCGTGGACGCCCTGCGCAACGACGGCAACGGCTACGTGCAGGCGGTCATGTCGCGCGCCTTCCAGGTGGCGCGCCCTGAAGACACGCTGGGCACCACCATCCGCCGCCTCACCGTCGGCCACGGCCTGGCTCTGATTCCGATCACCGAAAGCGGACGCGTGGTGGGCATCGTCAGCGTCCAGAACCTGATGAGCTCCATGGCCCTGCTGGCCGAGCAGCGCCGCATCGAGCGCCAGGAATCCGGAGAATAACGCCACCCATGAAAGCCGGGTGCCCCAGAGCCACTACTGAGCGGGTGCCCCAGGTCTCGTCCGCCGCGGCGGATGAGACCTGGGAATCCACACCACCCAAACTCGATTGTTTCTATGGAATCGCATGACGCATCTCTAGCCCCCGGCCTCTACCTGGTAGCCACTCCCATCGGCAATCTGGGCGACATTACCCTGCGCGCCCTCGACGTGCTCAGGCGCGTTGACCGCATCGCCTGCGAAGACACGCGCCAGACGCAAAAGCTCCTCAACCACTTCCAGATCGCAACCCCCACCGTAAGCTGCCACCAGCACAACGAGCGCCACCGCGCCCAGGAACTGCTTGAAGCGCTCCAGGCGGGCGCCCGCATCGCCCTGGTCTCCGACGCCGGAATGCCCGGCATCAGCGACCCCGGCGCCTGGCTGGCCGCCGAAGCCATCGCCGCCGGCGTGCCGGTCATTCCCATTCCCGGCGCCAATGCCGCCCTCAGCGCGCTGGTGGCCTCGGGGCTGCCCACCGGCGAGTTCCTTTTTCTGGGTTTTCTGCCGGAAAAAGCCGGAGCGCGCCGCACCCGCCTGGAAGCTCTCGCCGCCGAAGCCAACAGGTTTGCAACCCCGCGCACCCTCATCTTTTACGAGGCCCCGCATCGCATTCTTGACACGCTGGCCGATTTGGAGACCGTTTGGGGGCCGGATCTTCCCCTGGTCGTAGCCCGCGAGCTGACCAAAATTCACGAGGAGTTTTTACGTGGTACGGTGGCCGACGCCCGCCGCGAACTCGCCGCCCGCGAGCGCATGCGCGGCGAAATCACCCTGCTCGTCCAGCCGCTGCCACAATCCGGCCAAGCGCCCGCAAGCGCCGCTCCCATGAAGATTGCAGATCGGATTGCGCGTATCCAGGCCGAGAGCGGCCCCGATGCACAGATAGATGAGAAGGAAGCCCTCAAGCGACTGGCGCGCGAGCTGGGCCAGTCGAAGAGCGAACTTTATCGCGAGTTGCAGCGTGAGCGGTCGCGGATCGTGGCCGGATCCCGGGGAACACGCAAGGCCCTGTGAAACACCAGCATGACCAGTGCTATTTGCACCATGGTCATTGTGTCCTTGCCTCCAAATTGCGGGATGACACCAGCATCTCTTTCAGCAGAGGCATCGCGCTTCCAAAACGCGGAAACAGCTCGGCTGCCTGCGGCGAAAGCCGCCGCTGCCGGTGTGTTATCGCCATCGGCACGGTTTCCTCCATCACCGCCAAAACCGCGTCCTGCTGAATCCGGTACGGATACACGCTTACCCTGGCCAGAAAGAACCAGGGATATTGGGTTAACTCGATGTGCTCCACTTCCACGGCGTTGAAGTGCGTGCTGACGTGGCGAAGCGCCAGCTTGAGCCCGCTGGCAATGGCTTCCTGCGATGTATCTCCCACGCCGCTCCGGAGCGATTCATCGGCAATCCGGATGAAATTCCAGCCCCGCGTCTGAATCTTCTCTTTCAGCCGCTGCGCATCTCCCGTCCGCATAAAGTTCCAGCCCTCGTGAAACTCATCGGTCGCCAGTTTAAGTCCGGCGGGCAGTTCAATCCGCTCGCGTAACAGCACGTTCAGTTCAGCGATGGTGCGCATCCTTGCAACTCTTTCTTTTCTTCTCAGTAGTTAAGCTGTGCCACTCTGCCGGGCTGTTGTTTCCCTTCGGCCCGGTTCCCGCGGCCCCATTTGAACGCCTGCCCATCCGCCAGCCCGGCCGGCTCGACGATCGCATAGTGAATCGAGCTCCGGCAAAAAATGCATGCCGTCTCCCGTATTTGGCCGTGAGAGTTGCCCAGAGGATGGGGAAAGGTCCGCAGGCACTCCGGGCACGCAATCGTTACATACCCCACTCCGGCGGGATCGTGCCCGTTGGGATGAATCCAGATCGGCTCCGCTGCTTTTGGATGGGTGGGCCGCATCAGCTCCGGCCGCGGCAACGCTTCCAGAATCCTCAGCAGCGACCCCATGCTGCTGCCCTTCTGATAGAAGGCGCCGGCGGCTACCCCGGAGGGCACTTCGTCGCCGCTGAACAACCCGCTCATGGCCACTGTCCAGATCACCGGAAAACGGCGCCGCACCACCGACAGCAACTCGAACCCGGTCATGCCCGGCATATTCAGATCGGAGAGAAGAATGTCGGGGATTTCCTTGCGCAACTCCCCTAATGCCGAGAACCCGTCTTCGGCACTGCGCACGCCATACCCAATCTCGGCCAGCACGTGCGACATCGAGGTTCGAATGGAAGGCTCATCGTCAACAATGAGAAGTCTTGCTACTGTTTCGGGCATCTCTCACCCCCAAAATCATCCTCAAGGGAGTTGGAGCGAGTATCCCATGCAACAAATCGCATTGCTGTTCAATTTGGAACAGTTGTGGCGGGAGGGGCAGTGGCCGGCTACGGAGTGATTCCCTGGGATGCCTAACTAACCGGCTCTTCGGCTTCGTCCGGCACGTGATCGTGCAGAATCACGTTCAGCAGCGACTTGTGAACCCGGATTTTGCCGTTGTATTCGATAAAGCCGAGCTTGCGGAAGCGGTTCATGAAAAAGCTCACCCGCGACCGGGTCGTCCCGATCATCTCCGCCAGCGTCTCCTGCGAGATCTTGGGAATGTACTGTTCCGGGTCGCCCGGCTTGCCAAACTCGGCCATCAGCAGCAGAACCCGCGCCAGCCGCTTTTCACTGGAGTTGAAGAGCTGATCCACAAGGTCGGCCTGGATGCGCATACTGCGCTCCAGCAGAAACTTCAAAAACAGGTCGGAGAAACTATGCTCCTCGTGCATCACGCGGATCATCTCTTCCCGCCTGATCTTGAGCGCGGTGCAGGCGGTGATGGCCGCGGCCGAGGAAAAACGCAGCCCAGGCACGGCCGCCAGCGCCCCCTCGCCCACAAAGTCGCCGTCGCTGAGAAGCATGATGGTGGCTTCCTTGCCGGTTTGCGAAACGACAGTGATTTTTGCGCGGCCGTTCTGAAGATAGAAAACCGAGTCTGCCGGTTCGCCCTGCGTAAAGATGGCCTGCTTGGGCGCAAATTGGACAATTCTTCGCCCCAGCCCGGCGCTGGCCAAAAAGGCTGCGGCATCGAATAGCGGCTTTTCAAGTTCAACCATCGAAAATTCTCCCTCCGGATGCGGTCCCCCACGGAACAGTGCAGGTGGGAGCAACCGCATTGCCGTCTGGTTAGAGCATTTTCATGGTTAGTGTAAGGTCTGGGTGCCCCACCCTCGCCGCGTATTTGTTTTTGCGGCTAGGGTGGGATAGCACGAGGCCCGCATTACAGGAACAGTGAAAATGCTCAAAACGTGAAGTTTCGCCGATGAACAAGCATTCATCGACAATGATCGGAGCCCTGGGCGCCGGAAATCGTTCATTCAACTGAACATCTGCACAACTCGGCGGTACACTAACCGCCGTATTATGCCACAGCATCGCACCGGTGGAGAGGGGCGATCTGTTCAATATTGCTCACTTTTCCATAAAATTTCAAGCCCTTTGTCTCGCGCCGGGTACACAAAAGTTTGCCGCTATGAAACGGCATGGCTTAACAGGCGGCAGAAAACCACCGGTTCTGTATCAGCGCACGACTTCACAGGCGGCAGAAAAACTCGATCCGGAGGGAGGCGGGGGTTTCAACCCCCGCATTAACCGGAGGGAGGCGGGGGTTTCAATCCCCGCATTAACCGGAGGGAGGCGGGGGTTTCAACCCCCGCATTAACCGGAGGGAGGCGGGGGTTTCAACCCCCGCAGAAAGCCAACAGAAGAAATGTGGGCTTTAGCCCCGGAGGGAGGCGCTTTCCATTCATCGCTACGATTCGTCAGTCACTGCCTCAGTCCCAAAGGAACGCTCCCACTTGCCAATGCCTCTGCCGGTGTTCCTTTGAGCGGTATTGCTCAGACTTAGCCCGGCGACAGCCCTAACGTGAAAAGTACCTTGTGCGCCTCAGTGCGCGTAATGCAACTGACACTGCGCATAGGTAGAAGAAGGTGAGATGCATGAAGAAACTTATGACTTTTGCTGCCATTCTCGGTATGACGAGCATCGCCTGGGCGGGCACGACTCTCGAAAACGTGCAGGACCGCTTGGACAATGCGGGCCGGACCCTCCACGAGATCATGGCCGCGCCGGACAAGGGTATTCCGGAAGAAGTACTGGAGCACGCAAAGTGCATAGCCGTTGTGCCCCACATGCTCAAGGCCGGCTTTGTCTTTGGCGCGGAGAACGGCAAGGGCGTTGCCACCTGCCGCACCGCAGCCGGTTGGAGCGCGCCGGCGTTCTTTGACATCACCGGCGGAAGCTGGGGATTGCAGATCGGCGTCGAAGGCGTGGATCTGGTCCTGATCATCCAGGACCATGGAATGAACCGTTTGCTCTCCAGCAAGTTCGAAATTGGAGCCGACGCCTCCGCGGCAGCCGGGCCGGTTGGACGCCATGCCACCGCCGATACCGATTGGAAGCTGGATACCGAGATCCTGACTTACTCGCGCGCCAAGGGCCTGTTTGCCGGAATCTCTCTGGCCGGGTCCGCGATTCGCCACGACTCCGACGCCACCGAGGCGATCTACGGCTCCAACGTCTCGACCCATGCCCTTCTCCACGGCGAGATTCCGGCGCCGGTCTCAACACGCGCGTTCCTCGACGCGGTTCGCGACGCCAAGGCGCAATCGATCGCTCCCAGATAGTGCGGTTGGCCAATTTATTTTCTCTTGCCAACACAGCGCTGGGTGGCTTTAACTTGAGGAGCAAGCCACCCGGCGTAAGCGGTTTCGCTCGACAGCAACTGGAAAGCCGTTAGTCGTTAATTCTGAATGCCCGTAGGCGCCCGTAAGCAACTTGAATTCCGGGAGCCCACAGAGCAGCGAAGGAGAAGTCTATGCTTTGGACAATCATTGTGGTTCTGCTGGTTCTGTGGCTCCTCGGTTTCACCCTCCATATCGGCGGCGGCCTCATCCACATCCTGATCGTGATCGCGGTCATCGTCCTGATCTATAACCTGATCGCCGGCCGGCGCTGATCGTAGACTAGGGCCGGCGCGATCTCGGGCCCTGGCCTGCACGGGCTCCCTGGCCGGGCTCTCCTGGCTTTGCGGGTGCCTTCCTCGCGCGCATCTCCTCAATCTCTTCGATCAACTGTTCCACCTGCGCCCGCTTGCGAGCGCTCACGTCCAGGAAGCGGATGCCTACGCTGTGCCGGTCCCGGTCATGGACGGCCTGGATCACGCCGCCCAGCCGGAAGGGCTGCCCTTCAAGACGAAACTCCGTCTCCACCTGCGTGTAGATGCCCACCGGAAATTTTTCCTCGGTGCGTATGCGGCAGCCGCTCAGGCTCAGGTCGACGATGCGCCCCTGCAGCCGGGACCCCACGTTGATGAGAAGGAGCACGGCCGAGGTATCCACCTCGTGCCGGGACTGCTGGCGGCGCTCACGCCTGCCCGTCCAGGCGGCCTCTGCGGCCGGCGGGACGGCCGGCTCCAATGCCGCCTGCTGAGGCTCAGGCCCGTTCTGCTCCGCCACAGCATGGATCTCGTTCACCTGCCTGGGCTTTTCGACCGCCTTCAGCTCGGCCTGCCATACGGGCTGTTCCCGAGCTGACCTCTCCGCGGCCCGTTCTTCCGCGGCCCTTACTTCCGCAGCCCATTCTTCCGCAGCCCATTCTTCCGCAACCCGGTCTTCCTCTCCCCGTTCTTCAGCGCCCCGTTCTTCCGCGCCCCGTTCTTCCGCGGCAAGTTTCTCCCGCTTGACGGCATTTTCCGCCTCCACCTCGCAGAGCACCTCGGCCAGCGCATCCCTGCGCCGCGCGGGCATATCCACAAACCGGATTCCGACCTGATTCCCGCCATCGGTCCATTCGGTCACGCCGATGAACCGGAAAGAAACTCCGCGAACCTTGAAGGCCGCCTCCACGCGGTGCTCGCTGCCAACCGAGAGCCGTTCCCTGGCGCTCATCCGGCAGCCGGTCACGCTCAGTTCCACAATCCGGCACTGCACCCAGCCGCCATGACCCACCAGCAGCAGCACGGCTTCCTCGTCAACAACGCACCGCGGCATATCCCGGCGTTCCACATCCAGCCCCGTCAGGCCTTCCGCCGTCTCTTCCACTTCCATGGCCCGCTCCGCCGGATTCCAAGTGCAATCAGCGGCCCGAAGTCGGCTTCCAGGGGCGCGCTGCCGTTGCTTCCACAGCCTCTCGGCCCTTCAATCGATCGTATTCATATACGTCGCTGGTGGTTCCCAGCGACTCGTTGTACAGGCTGATGCCGCCGGTCAGTTGCTTCAGCTCCTCGCCGAATAAATGAACCCCCTGCAATTGGCTGGCCGATGCAGGAAGCTCAAATTTGGAAGTCTTAATAAACTTCTGGTACCCCCGGTCCAAAAGCCGCGCCACTTCCCCATCCATCAGCACTCCCGGACCCTCCGCAAGCGCAGCCGGCACGGCCTTGTCTTCGGCCGCAACCAGCACCGCTCCGGCTCCATGTTTGCTCACCAGCACCCCGCCTGCGACCCCGGTGAACGGTCGAACTTCAAACGAATGAGCGCGCAGGATCTCCAGCATCTGATCGAAGTTTGGAGTGTGGGATTTTCGGGCCATCATCGCTTTCCAGTCTGCGAGGATATGGAAAGAGGAACCGGCACACGCGTGCCCGGTTCCAACCCCGCATCCCCAATCTCGCATACCCGGAGCGCCCTCTGCAATTTCCCCTCCGCCCATCTTCCCCTCGCCTGCCGGGCTATAGAGGACTGCATATGGAATGTCCGCACAAACGCGCCATAAATGTGAGCTTTATTGAGGACCGCAAACGCGCCGGAGGCGGTCGCCGCGGCGACTTGGTTAGCCCCGCGCTTCAGCGTGGGGAAAAGGGATTCCACAAGTTCGTTACGGAGTCCCGTAGGGACGGCGCAAGGACATTATTGATGCAGGAACCAATAACTCCTTTCCGTCTGCAAGGAAAAATGAAAAAAGTCAAACAAATTATTTTTTCATTCCATCAGAATTTTCTTTACTTCCATGCCGTTCGTGCCTGCATAATGATTTTGGCTTGGACGCCCCCCATTCCCCAGGTTCCCCCTTTACCTTCGGGAGCGATCTCCGAGCTAATCCAGGAGGAAAGTCCACATGAAGAAAATCAGCCCCATTCTGTTGGGATTGTCTCTTGCGGTCACATGCAGTGCGATGGCCGCGGCACAACCAGATGCACCAAAACACGCGGTCTTGCAAATCACGCGCGAATACATCAAGCCCTACAAAGGCGGGATGGCGCATGACAAGACTGAAAGCGCATTCATCGCGGCGGAAACCCGCGCCAAGCTACCCGTGCACTACGTCGCCCTGAACTCTCTTTCAGGCAAGTCGCGCGCCTTGTTTCTCACCGCCTATGGCTCCTTCGATGAGTGGGAAAAGGACAACACTCTCATTGACAAGAACAAGGAACTCGCGGAGGCGTTTGAGCGCGCGGGGCTGGCCGACGGCGAGTTGCTGGAAGATGTGGACTCTTTGGTCTACGCCTACAGCGACGAGTTGAGCTACCATCCGCGGCCTGACCTTTCGCACGCGCATTACGTTGAGATCACCGTCTTCAACGTTCGCCTGGGCCACGATGCGGATTGGCATAAATTGTCCAAGATGTACAGGGACGCGCTGGACAAGGCCGGATCAAGCGCCCACTGGGCCATGTTCCAGGGTGCCTATGGCGTCAACGACGGCGCCTACATCGCGCTCACCGGCGACAAGGCCATGGCGGATATCGATTCCGCCATGATCGAAGGCAAGAAGTTAATGCAATCCATGGGCGAAGAGGACTGGAAGAAGATCGATAAGCTCTACGGGGAGTGTGTGGAATCCGCGCACTCGGAGTTGTTCTCCATCAATCCGCGCCAGAGCTACCCTCCCGAAGAGTGGGTCGCGGCCGATCCGGAGTTCTGGAAGCCCAAACCCGCAGCCAAGCCCGCCATGGCGCCCGCCGCCAAGCCCGCCAAGGAAGAAAAGAAAACCAAGCCATAGCTCTCATACCCACTCAACCCCGGGAAGAGCTCAACCCCGCGCATAGCTCAATCTGGATAGATCTCAACCCTGAAAACGGACGAACGGCCCCGGCATCATCGAGGCCGTTCGCTGTCTCCGCCCTGCGTCCCCCACCCCGTCGCATTCGTCTCACGGAGAAAGAAGGGGGTTTCAACCCCCGCATTAAGCCGCGAGAATCAATATGGGCTTTATTGAGGACTGCATAAGTAATGTCCGCACAAACGCGCCATAAACGTGGGCTTTATTGAGGACTGCAAACGCGCCGGAGGCGGTCGCCGCGGCGACTTGGTTAGCGCCGCGCTTCAGCGTGGGGAAAAGGGATTCCACAAGTTCGTTACGGAGTCCCGTAGGGACGGCGCAAGGACATTATTTATGCAGGAACCAATAGCCCCGGAAGGCATCGCCCCGGTTCCCCAAAGGAGAAAACATTGAAGAACGGAATCCCCCAGCTCACCGTAAAGGAGCTCAAGCAACGCATCGACGCCGGCCAGGACGTGCAACTGATCGACGTCCGCGAACCCTGGGAGTACCAGATCGCCCAGATCGGCGGAAAGCTGATCCCGCAGAACGAAGTCCCCAACCGCCTGGCCGAGATCGACCGCGACCGCGAAATCGTCGTCCATTGCCACTCAGGCGTCCGCTCGCAGCGCATCGCCGAGTTCCTCCAGCAAGCCGGTTACCCCCGCGTCGCCAACCTCGCCGGCGGCATCCACGCCTGGAGCGAAGAGATCGACCCCAAAGTGCAGAAGTACTGAGCAGCTTCTCCTGCCTTTCTTTGGGGAGAATTTCTGCGCAATAACAGCAATTTATCGGTATAATAACGGCATGATAACGGCACGTTATCGGCAGCCAAGCCGCCGTGCCCAAAGGCGCCCATGACCGGCAAACCCCAGGACGGCTTCGCTCCGATTTTCACCGTCACGCCAGCCATTGCCCGCGCGCTCATGCGCATCGAGGCCGCGCGGCAGGCGGTCCTCACGCTCCCGGTCACGCCCCGCGTTCTGGCCCGCCTGCGGGAGACCGCTCGCCTGTTTTCCACTCACTATTCGACCATGATCGAAGGCAACCGCCTGACTCAGGAGCAGGTTGCGCAGGTCATCGGCGCTGCACATCACTTCCCCGGGCGGGAACGCGATCAGGATGAAGTGAAGGGCTATTATGCCGCGCTGGATGAAGTGGAGCGTCTGGCGGCGCGCGGCGAGCGGGTGACCGAAGCGGCGGTGCGCAGGCTCCATGCTCTGGTCATGGGCGGCGGCCGGAGGCGCGTCAAGTCGATACCGTATCGCAACGGGCAAAACGTCATTCGCGACAGCCGTTCAAACGCCATCGTCTACCTGCCGCCGGAAGCCCAGGACGTCCCGCGGCTGATGGCGCAATTCATCGCCTGGCTGAATGCGGAAGTCAGTCTCGATGAAGAGTTGCCTGTGCCGATCAAGGCGGCCATCGCGCATTATCAGTACGCTACGATTCACCCGTATTACGACGGAAACGGGCGCACCGCGCGGCTGCTGACCACGCTGGTTCTCCACCTGAGCGGCTACGGCCTGAAGGGCTTGTACGCGCTGGAGGAATACTATGCCCGCAACCTCGCCGATTACTACGAGGCGCTGACCATCGGGTCGTCTCACAACTACTATCTGGGGCGGCCCGAGGCCGACATCACCCGGTGGATTGCTTACTTCATCGCGGGAATGGCGGATTCCTTCGAGAAAGTGCGGGAGAAGACCAGCCGCGAGGCCAAAACCGGAACTGCGGATCTCTCCGCATTGCTGCGCAATCTGGATGCCCGCCAGCGCAAAGTGCTTGCACTGTTTGAAGGTTCCCGGGAGCTGACGGCCAGGGAGATCGGCGGTCTATTCGGTTATCAACCACGCACCGTGTCGGAACTTTGCCGCCGTTGGGTCGAGCAAGGCTTTCTGGAGGTTGCCAACTCCGCAAAAAAATCGCGCCGCTACCGGCTCGCCGAGTTCTACGAGGCAATGGTAGCTATGCGATAAGCAAACGGGTACTGGGTACCACCGCCGGGCGCCCCAGAACCGGGGTCCCCATGGACAGGTCTTCGTCCATGGGGTGGAGAGCCGGGGTCCCCATGGACAGGTCTTCGTCCATGGGGTGGAGAGCCGGGGTCCCCATGGACAGGTCTTCGTCCATGGGGTGGAGATCCTGCCCTGAGCGAAGCCGGAGGGTCTCGTCCGCCGCGGCGGAAGACCTGGGAAAAAGAACCCTATTGCGCAATCTCCACCGGCCCCGGCCGCGACCCCTCCCCGCTCCTGCCGTTCTCATCCATCTTGCCGAAGATCATCTTGCCGCTGGCGGTTTGCAGCACGCTGGTCACGGAGACGTCGACCGGCTTGCCGATCAGCCGCCGCGCATTATCCACCACCACCATGGTGCCGTCGTCCAGGTATCCCACCCCCTGGTTGAACTCCTTGCCTTCCCTGAGGATGAACACGGTCATCTTTTCGCCCGGCAGCACCACCGGCTTCAGCGCGTTGGCCAGGTCGTTGATGTTCAGCACCTCCACGTGGTGCAGATGGGCCACCTTGTTCAGGTTGAAGTCGTTGGTCACCACCTTGGCCTCCCACTTCTTGGCCAGCTCCAGCAGCTTCAGGTCCACCTCGCGGATGGAGGGGAAATCGTCAGGAACGATCTGCACCTGGATGTTGTCGTTGGACTGCATGCGCTGCAGCATATCCAGCCCGCGCCGTCCCCTTTGCCGCTTTGACCCGTCGGTCGAGTCGGCCACCACCTGCAACTCCTTCAGCACGAACTCAGGCACCACCATCGTGCCGTCGATGAAGCCGGCCTCGGCGATATCGGCGATCCGCCCGTCGATGATCACGCTGGTGTCCAGCACCTTGGCGTTGCGCCGCGTGGGCCGGTCGGTGGCAAACACAGTGCCCAGCGCCGCCGGGTTCAGCAGGTCGCCCTTGCTTGCCCCCACCAGCAGGCCCACATAGGTCATCAGCAGCAGCACAAAGATCTGCAACACCGCCGAGGTCGCCCCGGCAAGCGGCGCCGAGCGCAGCACCAGGCAGAACAGCGCCGCGCCAAAGATGCCCAGCACGCTGCCGGTCACGGCCCCGATCAGCCGCCGCAGGCTGAGCGCCCGCACCCGCAACTCAAAGACAATCACCGCGCAGGCCGCCGCACCGCCCGCGCCCGCACTCACCCATCCTGTCAGGCCGAAGGGATGAAGGTAATAACAGACCCCGCCGAGAAGGGCCACAAAAAGAAGACGAAGCAGAATCAGATCCATAAGAAGCCAACTCCCGCTGGCACAGGAAAAAACCTCCAGCATGGGCACAATTGGCGAGTATGCCCCTGTCGCGCGTCGATCGTCAAGGGGAGAGATCAGAGATCAGGGACTAGGGACTAAGGGACTAGGGACTAGGGACTAGGGACTAGGGATTAGGGATTAGGGATTAGGGATTAGGGATTAGGGATTAGGGATTAGGGACTAGGGACTAGGGACTAGGGATTAGGGACTAGGGACTAGGGACTAGGGACTAAGGGACTAGGGCGTATCGACATATACACTTTGCCGCTTAGCGTTTGGCTGTTGAAGTGGAATTATGGCCAGTCGATACGAGTTGAGCGAGGCGCAATGGGAGCGGATTAGGGATTTTCTACCGGGGCGCA
>Ga0208820_1000716_pt1 | contig 21570 bp, 22 predicted proteins | sample June2015DPH_16_5_FD_184713 | JGI IMG/M metagenome (GOLD analysis project Ga0208820, IMG submission 184713) | Peatland microbial communities from SPRUCE experiment site at the Marcell Experimental Forest, Minnesota, USA - June2015DPH_16_40... | ecosystem: Environmental > Terrestrial > Soil >...
CTCACTCCGGAGCAGATTGCTAAACTTGATAGAATACTTCACCGACATCATGCCAAGGGGTGGGCACACCATCGTCACCACGACAGCCAATGCCCAGCAAAGGAATGAAACCAAGGTTTAGTGGGTTTCGAAACAAACTGTGATTTGACAAACTGTGATTTGACTGCTAACAATAAAAACATCAATCGGGCAGAAGCATATTTTTTCAGATATGCTCATAACGATTGCAAGAAATACTGAAGGGCTATTTCTCAATGTTCTTTAATCGCCAGTCATTTTTCCATCTCCGTCACAAAAACACGCTAAGTTTTCTTGATATAACCAAGTATGGCCATGAACAATATCAAGATATCATCATCAATAATGTTGTGGTTAAAAAAGCAAGCGGTAATCATGAAACAGAGACACGTTATAAGATCATCCAAGAGGTTTTGAATAAGTACCGCCGACCATTCGACATACTAGATATCGGTGCAAGCCAAGGATACTTCTCTTTTAGAGCGGCATATGACTATGACTGTGTTTGTGTGATGATCGAAGGCAATAATCAGGCATACCCCAAAGTGGGTTCTCAATTACTCGATCTTTGCAATGCGAATGATACCCTTGAGAACATAATCCTCCTTAATAAAGAAGTAACTCTGAAGGATCTCCTGAAGTTGGGCGAATGTGAAAGTTTCAGCGTTGTTTTGGCCATGAATATCATTCACTGGTTTGGACCTCAATGGAGGGAGATCACGGATGCGATCTTAAAGTTAGGGGACAACATTATTATAGAGACGCCTCCGGAGGAGGACTGTGCAAGTCAGGAGCAGAATATCTTAAGGAAATCGATTGAAGAATATTTGCTTTTCAGAAAAGCAAATATTTTAGGAAAAGTTCCTCGGCATACCTCTGATAATGTAATGGCGAATATTTACCTGCTGGAATCAGAAAAAAAACGGCTGACAAGAAAGCATTGGCTTGTTCCCCAAACCAGCGATCATTACACAATTACGAGTAACTACGAAGCGAAGACCATTACGAAATGGCCGCCACACGCTCACACAGCGAAGGTCAATGATTGGAAATCAGGGATTAATTTGATCACCTTCTTAATGTACAATGGCGCTTACCCATCGCGAGAAAAGATCGAAGCCGCGGTCAAGGGTATCCAAGACCCTTCTCATAACGATTGGACTGTCAATAACATGATCTTGCAAGGAGACCGACTGAGTCTCATTGATTGGGACGATCCGGTGCATGGATTAAGCGGCGGGAGGAGAAGTACTCCTAAAGTATTAAAGACACATTTACGCCTCGTTGGTTTAAGACACCCAGCTAAAGTTGAGAATTACTTCTGGGATCGTCTTGTCAGAAGCTGAACCTATTAGCATTAATAAGGATCCTTTGAAGGAGGAAAAAATGGTGGCACTGTCTGTAGGCAAAAAACGAGAACTTGGGGTCTTGTCGAGCATGTTGGCCAAGACCATAGGGGCTGTTGGCTTGATGGCCATTCTGGTGTCCTGCGGTAGCTCACCCGGATACAACTACACGGTCGGCGGCACGGTCAGCGGCCTGGCCGACAACGGGCTGGTGTTGCATAACAATACCGGAGAGGATCGGAGCATCTCTGCCGACGGCGCTTTCTCCTTTGCCACGCCGGTGTCCGCCGGGGCTGCCTACGCCGTCACTGTCAAGACGCAGCCCCCGGTCTTATCCCAAATCTGCACCGTCAGCAACGGCAGTGGCACAATCACCAACGCGCCTGTGTACAATGTATATGTGAGCTGTGTGACACCGCCGCCTCACTCCGTCACAGTTGACCCGGCAGGGAGATTTGCCTATGTGGCAAATACGCGTGACAACACTATCTCGGTCTATACCATCGATCAGACCACCGGGGCATTGATCACAGGAACGGCAGTGGCTGCTGGAACGACCCCTTACTCCGTCACGGTTGACCCGTTAGGTAGATTTGCCTATGCGGCAAATTTGGCTTCCAACACTATCTCAGTCTATACCATCAATCAGACCACCGGGGCATTGACCGCAGGAACGGCAGTGGCTACCGGGACGGCTCCTTCCCCCGTCACGGTTGACCCGTCAGGGCAATTTGCCTATGCGGCAAATAGGGGTGACAACACTATCTCGGTCTATACCATCGATCAAACCACCGGGGCATTGACCGCAGGAACGGCAGTGACTGCCGGGACGAGTCCTAGCTCTGTCACCATCACGGTTATCCCGTCAGTAGGGGAATTTGCCTATGCGGTAAATAATAATTCCAACACTATCTCGGTCTATAGCATCGATCCGACCACCGGGGCATTGACCGAAGGAGCGGCAGTGTATACCAGGACGAATCCTTACTCCGTCACGGTTGACCCGTACGGGAGATTTGCCTATGCGGCAAATTTGGTTTCCAACGTTATCACGGTCTATACCATCGATCAGACCACCGGGGCATTGACCCAAGGAACGTCAGTGGCTGCCGGGACAAGTCCTTGGTCCGTCACGGTTGACCCGTCAGGGAAATTTGCCTATGCGGCAAATTTGGCTTCCAACAATATCTCAGTCTATACCATCAATCAGACCACCGGGGCATTGACCGCAGGAACGGCAGTGGCTGCCGGGACGAATCCTTACTTCGTCACGGTCGACCCGTCAGGGCAATTTGCCTATGCGGCAAATACAGGTTCCAACAATATCTCGGTCTATACCATCGATCAGACCACCGGGGCATTGATCAACCCAACGACAGTGGATGCCGGGACAAGTCCCAGCTCCGTCACCGTCACGGTTATCCCGTCAGGGAAATTTGCCTATGCGGCAAATACAGGTTCCAACAATATCTCGGTCTATACCATCGATCAGACCACCGGGGCATTAACCGCAGGAACGGCAGTGGCTACCGGGACGAATCCTTACTAATCCTTACTCCGTCACGACAACCGGAACTATTCAGCAATCATCGGGGACAGCGGCTTATTATGAAGCCGCAGAAAGCTTTTTAAATAGCCGCTATCCTTGATACATAGTTTACCCTTCCTTCCTCCGTTTTGCAAGACAGCCAAAGCCTTCACTGCCCTGGGGTGGATGACCGCCGTGTGTTATCATATACTGGACAGGGGGAGAGCAAATGGTGCAACATTACTTATTTTGCAACACAATCAGAGAATACAGTTCAACTGGTAATCCATACTTCAATTCCAAACTGAAACCTGTGTACTTGTAGGTGTAACAAATGCATCAGCCCGCAGCTATATCACCTTTTGAAATCAGAAAGTACGTAAGAGCCGGATGAACCAGAAAAAAGATCAACATATTCTTGGAACCAATTCTCCTGTAGGCAAATCAACAATTCTTTCCCCGCCGATGGAAGTTTTGAGCACAACACGCCCTTGGCCGCATGGGGTAACATTGCCGATAATTGCGGCATTGATGCCTAGTTCATGCTTTTTCATGGTATCCAGGACTTTCTTGGCTTCGTCCGCCGGACAGAATAAAACCATTTTCCCTTCATTAGCCAGGTAAAGTGGATCGAGTCCCAATATTTCGCAAATCCCCCGGACGTTATCCTGAACAGGAATAAATTGTTCTGAAATATTGATTTGGATATTGGCACTCTTGGCAATTTCAGCCAGAATTGCACCCAGTCCTCCCCTCGTCGCGTCACGCATGCAGTGGATGTTCGGACTGGCCTTTAAGATTTCCGCAATGAGTCCGTTAAGAGGCGCAGAATCGGAAATAACTTCCGCTTCCAATCCCAGATTATCTCTGGCTTTAATTATAGCGGCACCATGGTCGCCGATTGATCCGTTAAGGATAATAGCATCCCCGAGCTTAATGCTTTTTACAGACAAAGTTCCTTCATATTCGACGATGCCGATACCGGATGTATTAATAAAAATGCCATCAGCAGCACCACGGGGAACAACCTTCGTATCGCCGGTGACTATCTTTACACCGGCCATTCGTGCTGCCTCAGCCATGGACTGAATAATTTTTTCGAGAAAGGCAAAAGGGAAACCTTCTTCCAAAATAAAGCCGGTGCTCATGAACAGCGGATTACCACCACACACAGCAAGATCATTGATGGTTCCATGTACGGCCAGTGAGCCGATATTTCCCCCGGGGAAAAAGACCGGGCTAACGACATAGGAGTCAGTGGTAAAGCAGAGTTTCTGCTTACCGATAGTGAGTACAGCGCTGTCTTCGAGGCGCTCAAGGTAGGGATTATTAAAATGCGGCAGGAAACTTCCAACAATCAACTCATTGCTTAAAAGCCCGCCGCTGCCGTGTTCCAGCAGGATCTTGTCGTATTTCCCGATGACTGTCATGAAAAAATCCCCTTTCTATCCCCATTTAGAAAAAAGGGTAAACTATACCATCACCTATTTCTTGGCGATCGCTCCGGCGATAACTGCCTGTCCTAGAGCAATACCCCCGTCATTGGTTGGTACTTGTTTATGGTGATAAACTACAAAGTCTACATTTTCCAATTGACTAATGCTGTCTTCTAATAGAATTTTGTTTTGAAAGCAACCACCACTTAAAGAGACTCTATTTACGTCGATTTTCTCGCGTATCCGTTCGCACATAGCGGCAAATGCTACTGCCAGTGTCCGATGAAAAGAAGAAGAAATTTCTTTCTTGCTTTTTCCTGCTAAAAGATTATTTACAATAGCACGGATTGTGGATGAAATATCAAGAATAAAACAGTTTTCCTGATCAACAGAAATTTCAAAGGGGAAGGGCTCACCGGCTTTCTGATTAGATAGTCCTTCCAGTTCCATTGCTGCCTGCCCTTCAAAACTCACCGTTTTACGCAAACCGATAATTGCCGCAACCCCGTCAAATAATCTTCCCAAGCCGGATGTCAATGGACTATTGATTTTATTCTTAATAATTTTGTCGAGTACTTTGCTGTTAAATCCAGGAGGCAAAATGCCAAGTTGAGCGGCAATATCAGGCCAAGATTGACCATAGGCCAGGGCAAGCAGGCTTGCTACTATTCGCCAAGGCTCGTGAATTGCCTTCTCACCGCCGGGTAGAACAAAATACTGAAGATGCCCCAAACGCTTAAATTCTGTTTCGTTCGCGACAAGGAATTCCCCACCCCAGGCATTGCCATCAAGACCATAGCCGGTACCATCCATGGCCAGACCGATCACATCTCCGGAAATTTTATTTTCCGCCATGCAACTGACGATATGAGCGTGATGATGCTGAACGCGGATTACTCTAACGCCGGTAAGTTCTTCGGCGACCTTTGTCGAATAGTAGGCCGGATGATAATCGCAGGCAATCACTTCGGGGTTGGATTCAGTAATCTTTTTCATCAGAGTCAGACTTTCCTGAAAAAAATCCCTGGCCTGCGGTGTTTCCATATCGCCAATGTGGGGGCTCAAAAATGCAAAGTTGCCTTTCACGATACATTGTGTTGCTTTTAACTGTGGGCCTAAGGCTAGTACATCAAGAAAAGAATCTTTTAGGACAATAGGCTTGGGAACAAAACCGCGCGCTCGCCTCAATAGCTGCTGTTTTCCTCCCGCGAACATAACAATGGAGTCATCACAACGAACTAAAATGTCACGATTATGGATGAGGAAATAATCGGCAATTTCTTTTAATCGAGTCACCGCTTCCCGATTGCTGATGCAAATCGGTTCATCAATTTGATTGGCGCTGGTCATCACCAGCGCATCAAAATCTTTTTCCAGAAGCAAGTAATGCAGCGGCGTATAAGGAAGCATAACGCCGAGGTTAGGAACACCGGAAGCCACCTGCTCAGAAATTGTGCTGCTGTTTTTCTTTTTCAGCAAAACAATTGGCCGCTGCGGCGAGCTAAGCAGCTTCTCTTCCTCTTCATTAACGTTGGCAAAACGTTTCACATTTTCTAAATTCTTGACCATGATGGCCATAGGCTTTTCTTCCCTAAACTTGCGTGAACGAAGTCTCCTTACTGCCTCGTCATTTCCGGCATCGACACTCAGATGAAATCCTCCCAAACCCTTGATGGCTAAAATTTTGCCCTCTTTAAGCAATCCAATAGCAGTCTTTATTGGTTCATCCGTGTTGACCTTATTGCCCGTCTCATTCAGGAGTTGAATTTTGGGTCCACACAAAGGGCAGGCATTAGGTTCGGCGTGAAAGCGCCTATCTGCAGGATTTTCATATTCAGCATGGCATTGTGGACATAGAGGGAAGCAAGCCATGGAAGTATTGATGCGGTCATAAGGAATTGATTTGATGATTGTCAGCCGTGGGCCGCAATTAGTACAATTGATAAAAGGGAATCGGTAACGGCGGTCAAGGGGATCAAAAAGTTCTTTCAGGCAATCCTTACAAATGGCTATGTCCGGTGAGATGTGGACATCACCATCACCGCGCCTTTCACTTTCGATAATCCGAAAATTATCATCCGGCTGTATGGCAATATCCTTGGATGAAATATTCGTAACGTCTGCCAGCGGTGGCAGTTCCTGCCGAACCCCAGCTAGAAAAGAATCGATTGCCGCTACAGAACCTTGGACTTCTATCAGTACTCCGTCCGGGCGATTTTGAACAAAACCGCGCAAAGAGTTTTTGACAGCCAGGCGATAAATAAAGGGCCGGAAACCAACGCCCTGAACCACGCCGGAAAACAGATAACGAACTCTTTTCATCACTTTTTTATTGTGAAACTCCAATTCTGAAAGTGGAATCCGGCGAATAACCTAAAGGTCACACGTGCCGGACGTAACGTAGCGGAATTGGTAAGTTGAACAATCCCGCAACGTGGAGGGTATGACAAACAGCAGCGAGCTCGAGAAATGTTTCCGAAGCTTGCTTTGGGGTTCATACCCGTGATTTTTGGAAAGCATCTATGCGATCCGCAAGCCACTTAATCCAGCCGTCAAGGCCGACACCGGTCTTACAGGATACTTCAAATATTTGAAGTTTTTTGTTAATCGAAAGCGCATCGCGTTTTGCCTTTTGCAGATCAAAATCCACATAGGGAAGCAGGTCAACCTTGTTAATGAGCATGACCGCTGATTCCTGAAACATCAACGGATATTTTGCCGGTTTATCAGCGCCTTCCGGAGTACTCAAAATCATGATCTTGGCATTTTCACCAATTTTGAATTCAGCCGGGCAAACCAGATTACCGACATTTTCGCAGATGAGCAGATCAATTTTGGCGAGATCAAAAGTCGGCAAAGCTTCTCTGATCATATTGCCGTCGATATGGCAGGCGCCGCCGGTATTAATCTGCACTACAGGAATGCCAAGCTTGGCAACGCGATCGGCATCATATGTATCCTGGATATCCCCTTCAATCACGCCAATCCGGTATTTATCTTTCAGTGCCAATATTGTTCTTTCCACCAGCGTCGTTTTTCCCGCGCCGGGCGAACTCATGAGGTTAATGACATACACCTTATTCTTATCAAATAATGCCCTGTTTTCCGCGGCAATTCGGTCATTGGCATCAAGGACATTTTTCACAACTGCTACTTTCAATTTTATTACCTCCGTTAGTAATATTTGTAATGGGTGGAGCAAGTACCTTCCGCAGAGACCATGCAGGGCCCGATCGGGTTTGTCGGGGTACATAGTTTTTTAAATAAGGGGCAATCCTGTGGAGTCTTTATGCCTCGTAAAATATCGCCGCAGCCACAGCCTTTGATTTCTGCCGAATGAATTTCCGGTATCTTAAATTTATTCAAGGCATCGAAGGCAGCATAGGCATCATTGAAAATCAGACCGCTCGCTGGTATCGGCCCCAGGCCCCGCCATTCCATAGTTGCCGTATTAAACATGGATTGCAAAAAATTCATAGCGCGGATATTTCCCTCAGGTCTAACACCCCTGTTGTATTGAATAGCTACTTCTTTCTTGCCGCTTTCTATCTGCGACAGCATCATCCATATACCTTCCATAATGTCCACCGGTTCAAATCCGGTAATTACGGCAGCCCGATTGGCTTCGGTGATCATTTTGTAAGCATTGGAGCCAATCATGGTGCTGACATGGCCGGGGCAAAGGAAGCCATCGATATTCAGCAGGGGGTCGGCAAGTAAAGCTATGAGCGCCGGAGGCACAATCTTATGCACGGAAAAGACAGAAAAGTTTTTAATGCCTTTTTTCCGACAGCTCTCGACGGTGGCGGCAATGGTTGGCGCAGTTGTCTCAAAGCCAATGCCCATCATAATGACCTCTTTTTGTGGATTAGATTGGGTAAGCTCAATACACTCATCGGCAGATGAGACTACACGGACGTCTGCGCCTGCTGCTCTTTTCTTCTGGAGGCTGTCGCCATTCGTGCCCGGGACTCTGAGCATATCGCCGAAAGTAGCAAATATCGTATTGGCTTGCCCGGCTAGATAAAGAGCTATATCTACATCACGTGATGATGTTACACAAACCGGACAGCCCGGCCCGGAAATTAAATTGATGCTTGCCGGCAGAAGTTTGCGAATGCCAAAGCGACCGATGGCGTACGTGTGACTGCCGCAAATTTCCATGATTGTTACCGGATGGGCAATGGCATCGGAAACTTTCCTGATTTTTTTTAAGAGTCCTGCCACCAGTGCAGGATCACGATACTCATCAATATATTTCATTATCGATAAGCTCTTGCAGCGCTGCCAGTTTTTCTTTTGCCGACTCTACATCTATCTTGTGAATGGCATAACCCGCATGGCTAATCACATAATCACCAACGACGACTGGTTCATCCACGATATCCAAGCAAACCTCACGTCTCGTTCCACTGATATCGATGATTGCATAATTATCTTCGTCAATCGAAATGATTATTCCGGGAAATCCAATACACATAATTAATTCCTAATCTACGTCCATTTCTAAAATTCGCAATTCTTCCGTACCGCCAGTTAAAATAACTTCTTCTCCACCACATTTTGGGCAGATGGCCGAATATGTTTCCACTTCTAAATCTTTTGCGCAGGAAAAGCAATGGATAACGGCGGACTGAATATTAAAGCCCAGAGAGGCATTCTCAGCAAGTGTATTTTTTGCCTGCACTTCAAAAGCAAATTGTAGAGATCTCGACTCGATACAGGATAGGCGGCCAAAGGAAAGTAAGATTGAATTCACTTTGCTGAAATGTTGCTTTGCTGCATATTCCTGAACGATATTTAAAATGGACTGAGCTAAATACAGTTCATGCATTTTCTATTCTTTCCAAAGTCACATCCAATTTGGATAATTCTGCCAGAAGTAATTTCTCCATAACCGGAAACTTCTCCTGCATCATAGCAGTCATTTCCAGATTCATTTCACCATAATTCTGAGGAACAATGCACAGGAATAATGTTTCGGGTAATTCGTCCAGAAGCTCCACTTTAAATAAGACATCAAAAAACGTGACTTCATGAGCCGTTGTGGGAGGCGGCATGTGCGCTTGCATTTCCTGAGTATTAAAGCGATAAATAGATCCGGGTGTATCCTTTGCCTTTAAAACATCGATCACAATCAAATTGTCGCAACTGCAAATGATGTCGATGAGAGCATAACCAAGCGTGCCACCATCAACAATCTTTATACTATCAGTCGCAAGGTAACGTTCAGAAAACCAGCGGACAAAATGAACGCCGAAGCCCTCGTCCCTGAGCAGGATATTCCCTACGCCCAGGATCGTGACCTTTTCCTTCTTTTCAGTCATAATGTGTAATCTCAATATATGACTGTTTATCAACAGCCCATTAAAAAATAAGAGGGGAGAATAGTTATATCTCTCCCCTCTCGAAAAAAACAATAGTTCTTCCGATTACTCCTTTATCTGTTTGAACTTTGTTCCTCCGATCATGGAGGAAACCGTACCCTGCTTCAGAACGGCGTCATACCAGAAAGCCATGTAGATATGGACCACGATGAACAGGATGAATAACCAGGTGAAAATGTGGTGGATGTAACGGACCACGGCCAGGCCGCCCAGCAGATTCTCTACCGGTTTCAGCACGAAGTATGCCACCGATGTCAGACCGGCATGGTATCCGGCCCCCATCAGGATCACCCCCGTGATGAGAGTGACGACGACCATACCCCAGCAACCGGAATAGACCAGAGCCTGCACGGGCCCGTACAGGTACTTCTGTTCCGGATGTCCCTTGATCAGCAGATAGAATTTAATCTGCTGGACCAAGCCTTTTAAATCCGTCCAAGCCAGGAAATCCTTCCAGTCCGCATGAAAACGGGAGAAGACAGCCAAATAAAGCCGCCAGATGGAAAGGAAGATGAGAAACACGCCGAACAGGATATGGACAAAACGCACATTGCCCATGAAAAATTTGTCTACAGTTTCTCCTTTGTATATCGTAAATGGATCGGCGATATAGAAACCGGTCGCGATCAATATGAATATTGAGATCGCCACGGCCCAGTGGTTGATCCGCAGGGTAGCAGACCACTCTTTGATACCTAAATATTTTTGCATGATCGCCCCCTTAAGCCACTTTAAATTTTTTGATCTCATTCGTTTTTGGATCGATAATATGCACTGCGCAAGCCATGCACGGATCAAACGAATGGATCGTCCGGATAATTTCCAGCGGCTGGTCAACTTTAGCCAGTTTCGTTCCGATCAAGGATTCTTCATAGGGACCGCGTAAACCCGCTTTATCACGAGGTGAGCAGTTCCAGGTTGAAGGGACAACCGCCTGATAGTTGGAAATAACTTCGTTTTCGATTTTGATCCAATGACCAAGTGCGCCGCGCGGCGGTTCCGTCATGCCGCGCCCTTGTGCCGGTTTCTTGGGAACATCGCAGCGTGTCCAGGTGCGGGTGTCACCCTTTTTGATGTTTGCGATCAACTCATTCACCCATCCTTCGGTATTGTCCGCGACCAGCTTTGTTTCCAAGGCACGTGCTGCCGTCCTGCCTAATGTGGAGAACAGAACTGAAGCGGGCAGTCCGGTTGTTTTCAAGGTGGAATCGATAAGCGGTTTAATTGCTTTATCACCCTGGGCATAGCCGACAACCATACGAGCCAATGGACCTACTTCATAAGGCTTATTGTCGTAACGGGGTGCTTTACACCAGGTATATTTTTCATTACCTTTTACATTACCGTTGCTGTCATATCCTGTGTATTCGGGATCGGTTGTTCCGTTGAAAGGATGTTGCGGTTCTTTACCTTTATACCAGGAATGAGTTGCTTCTTCGGTGATTTTTGTTTCATCGAGTTTCATTGGTTTAGCCAGGTTTCTGTCTTTGACAATTCCGCGCGGGAAGAGCAATTTATTCCAATCGTCATCCAGCGGGAATCCGCCGTAAGACAGATAATTCTTCACACCGCCGCCAACACCTTTCAAGCCTTCATCTTTATAGTAAGTGGCTGCCAAAAGGACATCCGGCAGGTAAGCTGTTTCGACAAAGTTTTTCATTTCTTTGAAACGGAACAGATACTGTCCCAAACGTTCGGCATCAAATAAATCCATGCCCGAGGTAATACCGCCGACAACCAGTGACTGCGGATGAGGATTCTTTCCGCCAAGTATAGCCATCATCTGGGCGCCGACTTTGGAAATTGCCAGGGCATCAAGATAATGGGAAAGAATGATTAAATTTGCTTCCGGCGGCAGTTTGTAAGATGGGTTTCCCCAGTAGGCGTTCGCAAACGGTCCGAGGCGGCCGGATTTGACGAATTTCGTGAGACGCTCCTGAACGGCTTTGTAATGTGTCTCCGAACAATTGTAAGGATTTTTGCTATATCCTTTAGCCATCTCCACTGTTTTTTTGGGGCTGGCCGAAAGCGCGCTGACGACATCCACCCAATCGAGGCCATGCAGATGATAAAAATGCATGACATGGTCAGTCAGGTAAAGAGAGGCGCTGATTAAATTACGGGCGATTCTGGCATTGGGCGGCGGTTTGATGCCAAAAGCATCTTCACAGGCCAGAATGCTGGCTTCATAGTGTACATAAGTACAAACACCGCAGAAACGCTGGACGATCAAACCGGCATCACGCGGGTCGCGTCCCTTTAAAATGGTCTCAATACCACGCCAGAGTGTTATGCTGCTCCAGGCATCTTTGATGACGTTATTATCATCAACTTCCACTTCAATCCTTAAATGTCCTTCAATCCTGGTGATCGGATCGACAATAATTCTCTTGGTCATATGTTATTCCTCCGTCCGGTCGTCTTTATGAGATGTGGGGGCCGTTTTAAAAAAATCGCTCTGGTGGTGCCTGACTGCACTTGCTACAGCATGAACTGCAACTCCGGCTACGGCTGCACCTGTTAAAACGGCGCCGATAGTATCGACTGTTTTTTCACCGCCACCGTAAGTTTTTTCATCAAGCGGTTTTTCCAGCGGGGCCATGGTATCCCAGAATGCCGGTTCGGTACAACCAATGCAACCATGCCCTGCCATAATCGGCCAGGATACACCGTCATTGAAGCGAACTTTACTACAGTTGCCATAGGTATAAGGACCTTTGCAACCCATTTTATATAAGCACCAGCCTTTGAGTGCGCTTTTATCGCCCCATTCTTCGACGAATTCCGAGGCGTCATAATGCGACCTTCTTTCACAATAGTCGTGAATGCGTTTTCCGTATGACCATACGGGTCTGCCCAACGAATCCAATGGGGGGAGAGTTCCAAACATGATGTAGTGGAGTAATGTTCCGGTGAAGTTTACGGCATTGGGCGGACAACCGGCGATATTGACGGTAGAAATTCCCAACGCCCGGCCGACGCCCGTCGCATCGGTAGGATTCGGTTTGGCGGCCTGGATATTACCGTTAACTGCGCAGGCGCCGATGCAAACAACGGCTGCGGCTTTGGAGGCGACTTCTTTGCCTACTTCAATACCGGTCTTACCTTTGGGACCGAGAGTTAAATATTTGCCGTTCAAACCGCGAGGCAGACCGCCCTCGATGACACAAATGAACTTGCCGGCAAAGTCATGAATGGCCTTCTGCAGATTTTGTTCGGCCTGGTAACCAGAAGCCGCCATTAGTGTTTCATGGTATTCTAGCGAGATAGTTTCCAAAAGAATAGTGTCCACATTGGGATAAGAAGAACGTAAAAATGCTTCGCTGCAACCTGTGCATTCGGCAAAATGCAGCCACACCACAGGAATGCGGCCGAAATTTTCTGCGGCTTTGGCTACCAATGGACGGAAAATAGGCGGAAGCATCAACGCTGCAGTCATTGCCGATGTCCATTTAATGAAATCTCTTCTACTGAAACCCCGGTCTTTTAAAATTTCATGCAAGTCTTCTCTTGGTTCGGGTAAATCTTTTTCGATTTGTTCCATGTGAAGCTCACAATGCTTCATCAAGTCTTTGTACTGCTGGTCAATCATTTTCTTGTATTCGGAATTATTCCCTTTTGCCATACTTCCCCCTTTCATCTGATCTTTAAGCATATCACTTTTATTGAGACATGCCGGTTTTGTTATTCTTTGTTTTCTTTTTGCTCGGGTACCTTTGCTGGTTCATCCATGGACTTTTTAAAATTTCGGATGGCTTTGCCGATTGCCCCGCCGATTTCCGGGATCTTACCGGGCCCGAAAATAATCAAGGCGATAACCATTATAATTATTAATTCTTACAATCCTACCCTAGGCATAAATAATCTCTTTTTCTTTTATATCGCCAATATTCAATTTTTTATTTTTCAAAGTTTCTTTCTCAACAAATTATTTTTTTAAGCCTTTGATAAAAATGTTTAAACTATCCTTTACCATTGAGTGAATCCTATCCGCGCGTTTCGCCGGATTGCCCATGAAGAGATAAAGGGAAATAATGCCATTGAACAGACCCCATATCGCATTTTGTGCCTGCCGGATATCGATTATCGGCGTGAATTCACCGGAATCAATGCCCTTTTGAATTATTGTAGAAATGACCTTAATATTGTCATTTGTCGTCCGGATGAGCTCGGTGTTTTGTTCTTGCGTCAGATTCATCTGCTCCGTTTGCAGCATGAAAGTCATAAGTATTCTGAATAACTCGTTATGATCTAAAAAATAATTAATGTAAATCTGCGAAAATTCCAGCAAAAGTTCCGCAGCCGACGCTTCCCTTGTGGAAAATATTTTAATGTTTTTATTAAGTTCGATATTATCGGTAATCAAAACTTGGGCGTATATCTCTTCTTTGGAGTCAAAATAAAGATAAATCGAACCTTTACTGACTCCAGCCTTGGCCGCGATACTATCCACGGTTACGGATTTGAAACCTCGATCAAAGAAAAGTTTTCTTGCCGCTCTTAAGATTGTGTTTTTCTTATTTTCTTTTTCCTTTTTCCTTTTTTCCGGCGAGCCCAAAATAGGTACTCCTCCTCAAGTTAAAGTGATGGTTATTTGTTTTTTGGTATTTCTCTCTGACCCCTGGTCACAAATCCGTATATTAATATCGGGGCTATGTCAAGAAAAAATTCCCGATTAGTATGGACTGAATTTGTCTTATGAAAATTGCTTACTTAAGCTTTTCCAGTTGCCGGACGGGGTCTTTCAGAGGCGGACGCCTGTTGATGTTATGGACATCCTGGCAATACTGACAGCATATCCTGTAGATTTCTATTATAACCGCTTTTGCTTTTATCTGGTTGACCTTTTCTTAAAAGTTAATTGCGGGACATTAAGTGGCGGACTGCTTTTTCCAATCCGTCGAGCGTTAGTTCAAACATGGGGAATATCTTTTCGATGCTTTTTATCGTCCATGTATAAGGCCAATCGACTTGCGCTACAGGATTCAACCAGACAGCATGGCGGAAAGTTTTGGCCAAAACTTTTAAATAATCAACGCTGGGCTGCAAGTAGTTCTGGTTGATATAAATTGCTCCGTTGCGGTCGACAAGCTCATAGGGCGCCATAGAGGCATCGCCGACAATGATTAACCGCGTCTCCGGATCGCTGCGTACGAAATCTTCAACCGCCACCGGCTTTTTGTGGCGTTCGGGATCCTGCCAGACGTTTTTGTAAATGGTGTTGTGGAAATAATAAATTCCCAGCTCCTTAAATTGAAACTGCGCGTAATGGAAAAGAACCTGAACGATTTCGACATAAGGATCCATGGACCAGCCGCCGTTATCGATAAAAAGTTTTACTTTCAAACGATCGGTGAGCCGCCGGTCAAAAACAATTTCAATTTCTCCGGCATTGCGCATCGTTTGATAAATGGTTTTATCCACATTGACAATGTCCTGCGGGCCGGAGGGTGCAAGATGCTTGAGTCTTTTCAGCGCTTCACCGATTTGCGAAGCGGTAATCGGCCCTTCCTGCGAGTAATCGCGGTAACGCCGCTCCATCGCCACTTTAATCGCCGATTTGTTTTGAGAGGCGCCGCCCACGCGCATACCGCCCGGGTGCTCGCCCGAATGCCCAATAGGCGAGGTGCCGCTCGTGCCGATCCAGTAATTGCCTCCGTGGTGCGCTTCCGTCTGCTCTTTCAGGCGATCTAAAAAATATTGCAATAATTCTTCCGGGGTCATTTCTTTGAGTTCTTCTTCCGGCAAGCCCAGAGCTTCGGCCAGCGCTCCCGGATTTTTGAGCCACTCGGAAAGCAGTGCTTGAGCTAATTCGGTAAGCTCGGCTTCAGTCGGATCGACTTGGGTTACTCCGCGAAAAGCTACCGCAAATGTCTGATCGTAAACGTCGAAATAGCGTTCGCTTTTTACCAGAAGAGAGCGGGCCGCGATGTAGAAATCCTCTAAAGAACGGACAAGACCCATGCCCAGAGCTTTTTGCAGACGCAAAAAAGACGTGGGAGAAACGGGAATCCCTTTATCGCGCAGCATATAGAAAAAATTAACAAACATAATTTTTATATTTTGCTTTATATTAACTTATTGGTTGGCGGCCAGATTCAAATCAGAGCTCTTTTTGAATAATACACCCAGATAAGGCACAGCGCCTTCTTTTAAGCTCTTCAACTGAAAATCAGGATCGGCCTGCAGCGCGCGTATCCAGTTAATCAGTTCGCGCGTTGCCGGCTTTTTCTCCACTCCGCGGATTTCCCGCAACCGATAAAAAGTTTCCAGACATGCCGTCACCAGCTCATTTTTTACAGCGGGGAAATGCACGTCGATTATCCTGCGCATCATATCGTGATCGGGGAAAGCGATATGGTGAAAGTTACAGCGTCCCAGAAAAGGATCGGATAAATCCTTTTTCGCGTTGGATGTGATTACAATAACCGGCCGGTTTTTGGCGGAAATTGTTCGGTCAATTTCGATAATATCAAATTGCATTTGATCGAGAATATCCAGCATATCGTCCTGAAAATCGGTATCCGCTTTGTCAATTTCATCGATCAAAAGAACCACCTTTTTTTCAGCCGCGAAAGCCTGGCCGATTTTTCCCATCTTGATGTATTCTTCGATGTTGCTGACATTACGGCATGAATCGCCGAACCGGCTGTCGTTGAGACGGGTTAAGGTGTCGTATTGGTAAAGAGCGTCAATCAATTTCATGCTGGATTTGACATTGAGGACGATCAAGGGCATACGCAAGCTTTCCGCGATCGCGTGCGCCAGCATGGTCTTGCCTGTGCCCGGTTCGCCTTTGAGCAAAAGGGGCATTTCCAGAGCAATGGAGATGTTCACAATTTTAGCCAATTCTTCATCAAGAACGTACCGCGATGCCCCGCGAAATTTGGCGGGGCGTTTGTCTGGTGTCATAATAAATTAACTCCTTTTCCAAGTTGTCTTCATACGGATACCTTTGTTGTCATCGTCGTCGGCTTCCTCGACGTATTGTAAAATACGCCTGTGGAGCCTCCTCCTTGCCGCCTTGGTATCCTGATGAAGGCAACTCGTAATATATTTTTATGCCTTATCTGGCAAATAAAATTTCCAGCTGCAAAACCACTGTGCCGGATGCTGATCCGGCGGGCAGCCGATGCACTCAGTCTTAATGCGGCCGTCGATTGTTTCGGCAAATGTCCGGTATTCGACAAGTCCTGCCGATTTGCAGGGATAATCTGTAAGTCCTTTGCGCTTTCTGGCCGATTGTACGCGACAGTCATTCATCTGAAAAATGATGCTTTGTTCCGTATCGTCAATGATGGTTTGCGTGTTGATGCAGGCATAAAGGCGAAAGCGCAGCGCTTTTTTCAATCCTTCCAATCCCGCTGACTCCGGAAGTTGAAGAAACTTCTTAATGGACGAAGCCTCAAAGGGAGAAAACCGCGCCCAGCAAGAATCATTGCAACGTTTTGCTTCCCACAAATCATAATGCGACTCGACACTTTGAAACCAGATACCATCGCCGGCCAGCCAATTCTTGCCCAGCTCCTTCATGATCTTCAACAATTCCGCTTTATCTTTGGAAAGAAGCACTTCGGGAATTGTTTCTTTTATTTTAAAGCCGAATATTTCGGAGAGCCTTTTGATTTGAAGGGGATAGCTTTTCTGCCAGGCTTCATTCATAATTTCCAGAGCCTTGGGCATACCCAGCTGATGCTCCACTTCACCAAACCAAAGCGTGTGGTGGACGATCGTGCGATGAAGTAAGTCCATTATCAGCATCGCCATTTCATTCTGGTTCAATTCTTCAGGTTTTTCGGCACTTACAGTCATATGGTCTTCTGCTCTGTTCCTGGTTTTATCATGTTTTAAATAAAATTATAAGTGTTATAGTTCGAGACATAATCAATTAGTTCACAACTTCCAATGAAATGGTTCACAACAAAAGTTATTGCCAGAAGGACACAGAGTGCAGGAGAAGAAGTCCCTTTGTTTTTAGCAAAGAGAGGCAGCTTCAGCCAAGAAATCAGGACAAAGGCCACCTGAAACGATTTTTCCCTCTTCCATTAAAACTACGCGAGAACAAGTTTGACTAATTAAATCCAAATCGTGAGTTGCAATAATTTTAGTCATCTCCAGCATATTCAACAGTTTGATCAAAGCGCGCCGGTGTTTGGGGTCCAGGTTGCTGCTTGGTTCATCAAGAACGAGAATTTGCGGATTCATAGATAAAACCGTAGCAATGGCAATTCGTTTTTTTTCTCCGACGCTTAAATGATGCGATGATCTTTTAATAGATACCAGCATATCCACTTCTTTCAGTGCTTTTTTAACGGATTTCTCCACGTCCTGTCTGGGCATTCCCATGTTTATCGGCCCGAAGCTAACATCGTCAAACACTGTGGGCATAAAAAGCTGGCTGTCAGCGTCTTGGAAAACTAATCCGACCATACTTCGAATTAAGGGAAGATTTTTATCGGTTAAATTATTACCCAAAACACTAATCTCTCCGCGTCCCCGCAATATACCGTTGAAATGAAGAAGGAGAGTGGATTTACCCGCGCCATTGGAGCCGATTATTCCCAGTGATTCGCCGCGCTGAATTTCCAAATTTATATCACAGAGAGCTTTTGTGCCGTCCGGATAAGAATAATGCAGATTTTTGATGCCGATGATTTTATTTTCCAAGGAAATTATCCAGAAGTTTAATGCTGACTAAAGCCAAAAATATATTAAAAAGAAAAGCCAGATCATATCTTCTTAATTCAAAATTATGTGATTGCTTGAAAGTTCCGTTAAACCCACGGGAACGCATTGCCAGATAAACTGTTTCGCCCCGCTCATATGACCTGATAAAAAGTGTGCCGAGCATGTTGGCTATTGCTTTTAAATGAAGCCAGCGGGAACCGCCGGCACGGCGCGACTTCATCGCTTGCCACATTTTCATGGCTTCATCTTCTATTAAAAAAATATAACGGTACATAAAAGATAAAATCATGATAATTAATTGGGGAAATTTCAAATCTTCCAGCGCCGCCAGCAGCTGCGGAAAAGGCGTGCTGGCCGTAAGTAATGTGAGGCAGGCAACAGAAAAAATGCCTTTGATCAAAACACTTTGGAACATTATCCATCCGGCAGCGGAGACATTTGCCTGAAAAGTACCGATTTGGAACAGCGGTATGGTTTCTCCCTGCTGCCAGAAAGGCAAAAAAAACGCTGTCATCAAAATAAAGGGGACAATCACTAGGCATCGTTTAAAGATATAACTTATCGGTATTTTAGAGAATGCAATGAGTGTGAGCAGTAATAAGCCATCCAGCGCAAAACTTAAAATGGAGCCGGGCGCGGTAAAGACGATGAAAAAAATGAAAGCAAAGAAGCTGATTATTTTAATTCTGGCATCAAGACGGCTTAAAGCGCTGTCGATATGGCTGTGTTCATCGATAAATGAATGATTCATCTGCTAATCCTTGTTCTTTTTAAGCAGGCTCGCCAACCCATAGCCAATTCCAAAGATAACCAATGTTCCGAGGAGGCCTGATATGGCAGTTGCCATTTTTTCGTTTTTTAGTCCCGGAAATATATAATCAGGGATAGGCGATTTGAAAACGGAGCCCTGCTCGCCTTTGACCATAAATCCATGATCACGCGCCACTTTTTCTAAGCCATCAGGCCAGGAAGAGGCCAGCGGCGACAGGAAAAACGCTACAATTACGGCGATGATAAGTCCCATAACAATATCTTTTCTATTCATGCTTTATTACTTTCTCCCGCAAATCCGTAAATTAAATCCGGCCTTACTTTCTGAATAAAGCTGAGAACTGCCACAGTAATTGTTGCTTCCCCAATACCAATCAAAGCGTGAATCCCGGCCATAGCCGGAAGAACGATACCCAGCGGTGAAGTTCCGGAAAATGCCAATTCCAGTGCGCAAAATGATGCAGCTATAACTACGGAAAACCAGGCGGCAACGGCTGCGCCGATTTGCAGTCCTTTTTTATTGCCAAATATTTTATGGAGAACATTAAAAATAACGTAGCCGCCGATAGTTCCGATAATAGCCATATTCAAAATATTGGCGCCCAGAGCCAATAATCCGCCGTCTTGAAAAACAAGGCATTGGAAAATCAACACACAGGTAAGAACCACCGCTCCGGCATAAGGCCCAAGCAATACAGCTGCTAATACTCCACCTAACAAGTGGCCGGAAGTGCCGCCGATAACGGGGAAGTTAATCATCTGCGCAGCGAAGATAAATGCCGACATAATGCCCATCAAAGGCACCATTCTGTCTTTGAGCAGGCCGGCCGTTTTTTTCAAACAATAGCCAATCGTACCGGTCGAAATCACCCATGCCGTTGCCCAGGTGTTTGCTGCTAAAAAGCCATCAGGTATATGCATTAGTTTGTTTACCGCCCTTGTGTGATTAGGCTAAATCCTTCCCTTTTGTAGCCATCATAAAGCCGGCATGTTTTACGCTTTTGACCGATTTTAACTTCATATAGAGCTTTTCGATTTCCATCGATTTGCCTTTGGTGACAATAATTTCAAAGCAATTGTGATGATCAAGATGAATGTGCTGTGTGGAGAGAATGCAATCGTGATGATCATGCTGGATATCCAGAACTTTGTTGACCAACTCTCGCGTATGATGGTCATAAACCAGCGTAATCGCGCCGGTTACTTCTTTGTTCTCCGTCCATTCTTTCTTGACCAGTTCTTCCCGGATTAAATCGCGGACGGCTTCGGAACGGTTTGTATATTTATGTTGTTTAATATGCCGATCAAACTTATTTAAAAGGTCATCTTCCAGCGATACACCGAAACGAACCAGATTAGGCATAAATTTCCTCCCGCTGATTTAGTGTGGCACGAATATATAAATAGTAATACGCAAAAGTCAAGAAATTTTTGCCGCTCGTTGGGGCCGTGTGCCAAATCCTTACCAGTGCCGGCAGCGCCTCAACAAGATGAGGAATTACAGGTGGCAACAGCAACCTGTCTTCCTGAATTCAGTATCAACTCTTGCATTTGCCAAGCCTTGAAGCAAAATTTCCACTGGATAAGCGGAGTCTTTTCATTTATATGTCAGAACATCAAAACAAATTCACGTGGGGAAAAACTACCATAAACAAATCAGACCTTATCGCAACTCTGGCCGCTAAAGAAAATCTGACTGAGAAACAAGCAATAGAAATCATCAATCTGCCCTTCGATGGATTTATAAATACTCTGAGAAAGGGTTATTAGGTATTCAACAAAACGATTATTTATTATACGGAGCAAGCCATGATAGAAGAACTACTTCCTCATACACATCATGCAGAAGAAACACTGCGCAGGTCTATTGTAAAAACCGTTAGTTACAGACTAGCTATTTTAATTCTCGATTTTGCCGCAATTTATCTATTTACTGGACAAATAAAGGTAGCATTAGGTTTTATGATTGTGAGCAATATCTATACTACACTTGGTTATTTTTTTCACGAGAGAATTTGGGATAAAATAAAGTGGGGCAAAATAATTTATAAAAAAGTTGCTTAATAATAACCTTACACAATTTCAAGAAGTTTTCCGCACCACCTCTTACCAAAAATCATTGAGATTTATTACAACCAGCACATTTAAATTTTTCTTTGATCACTCCTGCGCATTACCATTGGATAGGTGCTCCACTATTGCACGAGTTGCAAATGGTGACTTCAATAAAATAATGGGATTAATATTTTCTTAAAAATACACTTACGTGTTTCACCTTGTGTTCTTATAATTTATCGTATGGTATAAAATACTTTGGGACACCGGGGTAAAAGGGAAGAGTGAATCTGTGTTTCACCTGATGCCTGAGAGCATGGTTTGTAGATTAGATCCTCTTC
>Ga0208820_1000721_pt1 | contig 21465 bp, 25 predicted proteins | sample June2015DPH_16_5_FD_184713 | JGI IMG/M metagenome (GOLD analysis project Ga0208820, IMG submission 184713) | Peatland microbial communities from SPRUCE experiment site at the Marcell Experimental Forest, Minnesota, USA - June2015DPH_16_40... | ecosystem: Environmental > Terrestrial > Soil >...
CCGGGGATAATGAGCAGGCTGTCGTGTTGGCGGATCGAGCCATTGATCTTGATCCCAATTCGGCGGAAGTCCTGATCATGTCAGCGTGGGTGCATTGCTTCAATTGCGTCGATCCGGACAAATCGATCGAGCAATTCACGCGCGCCATGCGGCTTAGTCCCCGCGATCCCGATACGGGAAGGGCATGCGCCGGGCTCGCATTCGCAAATTTGATCGCCGCTCGCGATGAAGAAGGGTTACGATGGTCTCAGAGGGCACTCAAGGAGCTGCCACATTTGACGGTCGCGCATCGCGCCCAAATCTTGGCACTGGTGCGAATGAAGCGGATCGACGAAGCGCGTGATACGGCGCGACGTATGATTGAAATCGATCCTGACTTTACCATAACGACCCGCATGCCGCCCTACCGTGATCCAATATTTCGGAAGGAATTGCACGCCGCATTACAGGAACTTGGGCTGCCCGAGTGATGACGGCCCCCACGGGAAGCGGCCACACGATCAGCTCCGTCGGATGTCTGAAATTGGCCCGTTTCTACCGTTCGCCGCACTGCATCAATTCGACCGGTGTTGGAGGCGAAGCGGACATGCCGCTAACACCGCGAATGTGTAGTCTTTGACCCCAAGGCGGACATCGTCGAAAGCTAAAAGAAACGCCGCAACGCCGGCAACGCCTGTTCGACGCAGTATCGCCCTTCGGCCATCGCCTCCTTGGCCCGATTGAATTCCAACAAACCGATGTCGCGCAGTCGTGGGACTAGTGTCACATGCGGCGGCTCGCCTGCGAGGCGGGCACGCGTGATGTAGTCCTGCATGATGTTGATGGAGTTGGCCAGCACCTCGAAATACCCGGGGTTGGACGGGCCGTGCGGCAGGAGCCGTGGAGCGATCTGAGCAACTTGCTCGCGGAGCGGGGGTGGCAACTGGACTAATAGACGATTGAGGAATTCGTTCGGGACACCGGCAGGCTGAGTGATTCCTGCATCGTGGTCGGTCGTAAAGCGTCGACCCAATAGATCACCATTGAGATTAACTGCGATGATCACTTCGGCCCCGAGGGCTCTGCAGACCGACACCGGCACCGGATTGGCAAGGCCGCCATCAACAAGCCATTTGCCGTCCGCCCAGGCCGGACCGAAGATTCCTGGCAGTGCGATCGAGGCACGCACAGCCTCGTGGATGGGTCCGGACTGCAGCCAAACCTCGCGGCCGGTAGCCAGATCGGTTGCAACTGCTGCATACCGCTTGCTGTAACTCTCAATTGGCTTTTCGACGCCAAGCCCTCGCAGAAATGCGACCACCTGTTTGCCATTGATCAACCCGCCGCCGGAAAGTCCAATGTCCATAAGTCCGACAATCTCGCGCCAGGTGAGGGCCTCCGCCCATTGGTGCAGCTCCTGGAGACGTCCAGCTACGTACGCCGCGCCAACGAATGCTCCAATCGAAGTCCCACAAACGATATCAGCCTCGATGCCGACTTCGGCCAAGGCCTCGATAACCCCTATATGCGACCATCCACGGGCCGAGCCGCTACCCAACGCAAGTCCGAGGCGGGTGGGTGCCACGAGGCCTAGGTTCCTAGTGCTGAGACTGCATAGCAGAACGCTCCGCCGACGCTAGTCGCGCGCGAGTTTGGCAAGGCGAGCTGCCTTCATGACATTCACTATGGTAGCGGACCGCTCATCGCGCCGACAAGCCAAAGCGATGGCGGAGCGCGGTACATCGCCCTCAAAATCGATGTAATTGACACCAGCAAAACGAAACTGGCTAAAGGATCGCGGTATGATCGATACACCGAAGCCCGCGGCCACCATCGGGATGACAGCCAAGGCCTGCGGTACCTGGCGACCGAGCTTGGGTCGAAAGCCTGCACGTGAGCAGGCGGTGAGTATTGAATCAAACATGGCAGGACTAAAGTCCCGACCACAGAGGATAAACGTCTCTTTGGCAAGGCGCACTAGCGGCACCGTCGCGGAATTGGCCAATGCATGTGCCTGCGGCAACACGATCACGCAATCTTCGTCGACCAAAGGTTCAAGTGCGAGACCTGCGCTGTCATCGAGAGGGAGTGGACAAAGACACACATCAATCCGTCCAGTACGTAGCCAAGCGATCAGTAGGGGAATGTTGGTTACCTCCAGTTCGTGAGCAATTGCGAGCTGCGGATAAAGCGTGTGGCACTTGCGAAGGACTTTCAGGATAATCGGATGGCAATAATAACCGCTGGTAGCGACAATGACCCGCCCTGTTTCGCCGCGAGCGCGACGGCGGACTCCAACGGCGGCGTCCTCGACCTGTTTGAGGATAATGCGGGCTTGTTCAAGTAAGAGCTTTCCTGCGTCCGTGAGCTCGACTCCTCGGGCAAGCCGACGAAACAGCGGCGTTGCCAGCTCTTTTTCCAACTGTTTAATCTGCAAACTCAACGGGGGTTGGTTGATACCAAGCCTTTTGGCTGCGCGAGTGAAATTCAGCTCCTCGGCGACCGCAACAAAGTAGCGGAGGTGGCGCAGTTCCATCGGCCGTCTCCCTTAGGGAGGAAGTCAGAAGTCGCCCAATATCGCCCAAAATTGCAATTTGGCACGGCCTAACTTCGGCGTGCGCAACCATATCGGAAATATATGGAAAGCGCCACATGGAAGTATTGGACAATCACTGCTTCGTTCTCCATCTCCGCTGCCAGAGGCTCGGGATGTTGAAACAAGACAACCATGAACGAACCCACAATAAAGAAATTGCAGGCAGAAAATCGGCACCTTCGGTGCCTAGTGACCTCATTGAGTATTACCTTGTTGCGAAACGTTGCCGTTGAATCAAGGAAAGACCGAGCCGCCAATACTGCCGATGCCGAGCGTTTGGTAATTGAAGCAGAGGAATGCTTTCGCTGCGCAAGAATCCCGGGTTTGAAGAGCGAGATTGCGGAAGGCTTGGAAGTGGCAGGCCGTGAACTTATGGCCAAGGCTGTTGAAATCGAGACAGCACTTCAGCGCGCGAAAAGGCAACAATAGGTCGGTAATGCAAGCGTACAACGAATCCCTCGAAAGGCATGCAGCGGCGCTTCTTCGCCTGTCACATGCTTGTGTGGAGCAGGACATAGCGGAGGAAATCAGAACGATTGCATACGCGCTCATGCGGCTTGCTGAGGGAAAGGCGCCGGAGGACGATCAACACAACTAGAATAAAAAAGCGGACTACAGAGTTGCACGGGGAAGCTGGCGGGCAGACCGTGTCAACGATGCGGGGACATGATCTAAACCTTCGACGACGTTGTCGAATGCAAGATAGCTTCCTTATCGCGCTCTAGTTCAACGAAGCGATGAAATTGGCGCGCAGCTGACGAAACATTGGGAGTACCTCATGAAACGTGTTGTGATTGTCGGAGGTGGCTATGCCGGCACCTTGCTCGCGCGGGCGTTGGACCCCATTGCTGAGGTCGTGCTTATCGAGCCGAAAGCCGCATTCGTGCACAACGTGGCCGCTGTTCGCGCCGTCGTCGATCCCGCCTGGTTGGACAAGTTGATCCTACCTTATGACCATCTGCTGAAGCGCGGGCGCGTCTTGCGCGATCGTGTGATTGCAATCGAGGGCGATGGCGTTCGCCTTGCCGCCAACGGCTCGCTTGAAGGCGATTTCCTTATCGTCGCGACCGGATCTAGATATGCGCAGCCGTTCAAAGCGTCCGGCGATAGCATCTCGGATTTCCGCTCCGCTCTATTAGACGCACATGAACAGCTGAAAGCGGCGCGCAGCGTCGCGATCGTTGGCGCGGGCGCCGTGGGAGTCGAGCTTGCGGGCGAAATTGCGACGGGAATGTCCGGCAAACAGATAGATCTTGTTTCCGCCACGGCGATGCTTTTTCCCGATTTTACGCCTGCGCTGGGTCGGCGGCTTGGGGCGGAGCTCGCGGCGATGGACGTTTCCGTTCATCTCGGCGCGACCGCCGAAGGGCTTCGAGAGATCATGCGTCCGACGTCGGGGCCACTCGCGATCGCTGGTCAATCTTCTTTTGCGGCCGATCTTATTTTTCCGGTCATGGGCGCCAAACCGGATAACGCCTTGCTGAAAGCCCTACCAGGCGCCGCTTTCGATCCTCTGGGGCGGGTCGCCGTCGATAAGTGGTTGCGTCCCGGGGGCGCGCGAAATGTCTTCGCGCTGGGCGACGTCGCTGCGACCGGAGACCCGATGACCATCGTCGCTATTTCTCGCCAGGCGCCGTGGCTGGCAAAGGCAATCAAGGCGGTCATCGCGGGAAGAGCGTTAGAAAAGCTGCCTCACTATTCGCCTTGGATCGCGCCACCGATTCTTGTCCCGCTCGGGCCCAAGCGCGGCGCCAGCGTGCTTCCGCTCACTAAATCCGGCTTCGCCGTCGGTGGCTTTCCCACGTCGCTGATCAAGGGCAAATCCCTCTTCATCCCGCGCTATCGCAAGGAATTCGGCGTCATTGATCGCTCGGATAAAAAGGCATCGGCATGGAACCGTCGGCGCGACGAATCGACGTCCACCATCACTTGATATCACCCGCCTTCTCGCCGCGAGGCGGTCTTCCTTTTGCAGTGATAATGTTGCGATGCATGAGTCCGGTGATGGCCCGAAGCTGCCGCGCCGTTCCCCGCGTCGGACTGTCCGCTTTCAGGGGTAAAGCTGCCGTGACGCGGACATCACGCGATGTCGCAGTTTGACCCATGTCGTCACTTTGCAGCGCAACTTCCGCCAGTCCGACGCCACCGGTTGTGCGCGCGTGGCGAGCCGCATCGCGGGTCCCGGGCAGACCTTTGCCGCCTCCTGGCGAGGGATGCCGACGGTGACACGATCACCGAGATCGCGTTGTGGGACACCGGAACAGGGGGCGGGCACTTCGTGGTCGACGGGGTAGCGCAGGCGCCGAATGTCGAGATCGACGTAACGGCGGCGGCGCAGCTAGCATGCCGATAGGGTCGCTAATGACGGGCATCTCGTACGGGCGGAGAAAATGCCGATGCCGAGATGGTTGATCACAATCCCAAATAGACCCGCCGTATATCGTCGTCTGCTGCAATTTCCTGAGTGCTGCCCTCACGCACAAAACGGCCATGCTCGAGGACGTAAATGCGTTTGGCGACCGCCATCGTTGTGCGGGCGTCCTGCTCGACCAGGAGAACCGCCGTACCTGCCTCCTGGATCGCACGGATCGCCTGGAAGATCTCGACCTTGAGGCGATGAGCGATACCCACTGATGGTTCGTCGAGCAGGAGTAGCGCGGGACCGCCCATCAGCGCGCGCGCAATCGCCAGCATTTGCTGCTGACCGCCCGAGAGCGTACTGGCCTGTTGCCTGCTCCGCTCCTTGAGGATTGGAAACAACGCGTAAATCTTATCGAGATCGCGCGTGACCTGCACCTTGTCGTTGCGCAGGTAGGCACCGAGCATCAGGTTCTTAAGCACGCTGAGTTCGGGGAAGAGGCGCCGGCCTTCTGGGCAATGACAGATGCCGCAGCCCACAACCTTGTGCGCGGGCAGGCCGTCGAGCGAACGGCCGTCAAAAACGACATGCCCGGCAGAAGGTGCCACGGAGCGAGAAATGGCCTTCAACAGTGTCGTCTTGCCGGCGCCGTTCGGGCCCAGCACGCCGACGAGTTGACCCCGCTCGACGGAAAGCGAGACCCGTTCCAAGGCCAATGCCTTGCCGTAGTGAACGACCAGATCCGTGACCTCAAGCAGTGCCAACGTCATCCCCCGTGGTTGCGAGGCCCGGCGCGTCGAACTCTACCTTTCCGATATAGGCCTCAACCACACGCGGATTGCGCACGATTACAGCCGGAGTGCCGATTGCCACGACTTCACCGAAGTCCATGGCAATTACCTCCTGCACCAGCTGCATGAATTCGCGCAGCTTGTGCTCGATGATGAGAATCGTCAGCCCTTCGCTGCGGTGAAGCGCCCTAATCAAATCAGCGAGTGGCTGGATCTCCCCGGCGCCGAGGCCGGCAAAAGGTTCGTCGAGGAGCAGGAGCTTGGGGCGGGTCGCAAGAGCGCGGGCGATTTCGAGCCGGCGCAGATCGCCGTACGAAAGGACATCGACGAAGTGACGCGACTTTTCGCCAAGGCCAACCTGATCGAGGAGAGCTTGGGCCCGCATGCCCGCTTTTCCCTCACCCCGGACACGCGGTGCGAGGCAGGCAACCTCCACGTTCTCCAGGACGGTCATCCCGACGAAGGGGCGGGCGAGCTGGAACGTGCGTGCAAGGCCACGGTTGACGATTTTATGTGGAGGGAGCCTGGCGAGTGACTGGCCGTCGAAATTGACCGTGCCGGTATCGAATGGGACGAAACCTGTCAGCAGGTTGAACATCGTCGTCTTGCCGGCGCCATTCGGGCCCAACACGCCGGTGATCGAACCGGTCTGCAGCGTGAAAGATACGTCCTTGACAGCGTGCAGGCCACGGAAGCGTTTGTTAAGCCCGTAGACTTCGAGGAGCGCCATCATGCGACATAGCTCCGGATGCGCCGCCATAATGGTGCGATCAGGCCTTGTGGCATAAAGAACAGGATGAAGATCAGAACGAGCGTGTATACCCAGAGACGATACTCGCTGAAGGCGCGCAGGCTCTCGGTCAGGAGGCTCAGCAATATAGCGCCGCCAACTGGTCCATAGATCGAGCCGAGGCCGCCGACATAGACCATGATGATGATGTTGATCGACAGAACAACCGCGAAGAGATCTGGCCCAACCTGCAGCTGGTAATGGGCGTACAGCGCGCCGCCGAGTCCTGCGAAGGCCGCGCTGATCATCAGCGAGGCAATCTTGTAGAAGTTCACGTTGATGCCGGAAGCTTGGCAGCTAGCTTCGTCGCCGCGGATGGCACGCAATAACGTTCCCCACATCGAGTTCGCAATGACCTTTAGTATGATTGTCGTGGCAACCAAGAAAATCAGCACGAGATAGTAATAGGCGAGGGGGGAATCGAGAATCGGATCGATGCCGTTCAAGCCATCCTGGCCGCCAGTATAGCTCGAGAAGATTATGGTGAGATTCTGCATCACGGCCGCGCCCGACAGCATAGCGAGCGCAAAGTACGGCCCTTTCAGGCGCAGCGTCGGAAGGCCGAGGACGAGGCTGAACAGGACTGCGCAGACGGGTGCCGCCGGTAGGCTCCACCACGGAGAAAGGCCGAACTCCACGTTGAGGAAGCCGGCGGTGTAGGCGCCGGCACCGATGAAGAGCGAATGGCCGAAGTTCTCCCGGCCGGTGAGCCCCGACATGAAATCCCAGCTCGCCGCCCACATTCCGAAGCATAGCGCCACGGTCAGGACGCCGATGGTGTAGGTGCTGCCGAACAGCAAGGGTGCCGTCGCCAGGGCCGCCGAAGCGAGCAAGACTGCGAGCCGGTCGACCTTGTGAATTCCCATCGGCGGCTCAAAAGGCGGCGCGTTTGCCGAAGAGTCCCGCGGGCCGCAGGATAAGGGTGATTAGCACGGCGGCAACCGAGACGATCTGTGACCACTCGATCGATATCTTGAAGGCGATAATCGTCTCCGTGTAACCGAGCAGGAGAGCGCCCACGATGCTGCCGGGGATTGATCCGAGACCACCTACGACCACGATGGCGAAGGCCTTGAACAGCGGCAGCAACCCCATGCCGGGGATCACCGTCTGAAACGGAGCCACTAAAACCCCCGCCGCCGCCGCCATTCCGGCCGATAGCCCCATCACGATGGAATAGATGCGGTCGGATGGGATGCCCATATACTGGGCCGCCTCGGCATCCTGCGAAATGGCGAGAATCGCAGAGCCGAGCCGTGTATGCTGCATGAACAGCCATAGGCTGGTCAGGATAAGTATCGCGCCTATCAGCGCGAGCAGACGCTGGGAGCTGATATCGACCCCGGCGAAATGGTAGGTCGCGTTGACCATGGACGGAACATTGCGGGCTTCCGAGCCGAACACCAACAGCAGCATCTGCTCGACCATAAGAGCGACCGCGAGGGTGATCAGCAACACTGCCAGCGAGGAGCGTCGGAGCGGGCGCACGAGCACCCGTTCCATCACCATGCCGAAAGCAGCCACGAACAGAACCGCCAGCACGGACGCGAGCCACAACGGCAGATGGACAACCGCTGTAAAGGTGTACACCGCGTAAGCGCCGAGCGCGTAGAAGGAACCGTGAGCTAGGTTGAGAATCCGCGCCACGCCGAAGATGAGGGTGAACCCCACCGCCAGCATGGCATAGATCGCGCTGATCACGGCTCCATAGACGAGGATCTGGACCAAGGCCAATTGGCCGTCAGTTCTGCGCCAGCCAGGGCGGATTGATCATTTTGCCGTTCGCCACTTCCTTCGGCCAGATAACCACTCGCTCGCCGTTGTTCTGCCACTGCACGAACAGCACGTTGACGAAGCCCGGGCCGTCCTTAACCTCGTGCAGCTCATCGAACTGGACGCGACCGCGCGGGCCTATGTAGTCCGTCTTCTCGAGCTCCTTGATCACCGCGTCGGTATCGGTGGTGCCAGCGCGCTTGACGGCCTCGGCATAAATGTGGACCGCCTCATAGGCGCCGGACGCCGTGTAGACCGGAGCACGCTTATAGAGACTGACGAATTTGTCCCACCACGGTACGGTCTTTGGCGTGAGGGGTGCGCGCAGCAGGAAATTCACCGAAACTTCGGCGATCGACTTGCCGCCGATACGGTCGAAGAAATTGGCATCCATGCTCTTGACGTCGATGCCGCCGATCGGCACGGGCACCTTGGCGTCGTACCATTGCTTTACGAACACGTCGGAGGCGGCGTGAGAAAGGATGACGATCAGGTATTGCGATCCGCTGTCCTTCACCTTCGAGAAGATCGGCGAGAAGTCGGTCGTCTGCACGTCGAAGAACTCCGCGACCGGAACCTCGAGGCCAGCGGCTTCCGCGCCCTTCTTGATCGCCGGCACCATGTCTTGCACCCACTTGGCGTTCTCGCCCAGGATGGAAATCTTCTTGTATCCGAGCTCGCCCTTGAGTTTGCCGCTGATAAAGCCGAGCAGCGCGTTCGAGTTCTTGGCCGAATTGATCGGATTCACACGGAATATGTACTTGTACTGCTGGTAATCGTCCTTGACCTTCTGCTGGATGGCGGGCGCGGCCGAACCGATGCCGAGGAAGATCGTCTTGGCGCGGGCAATGTGTGGCAGCTCGCCCAGCGTCACGCCGCTGTCGTAGCCGCCAATCAGCACGTCGACGTGGTCATCGCTGGTGAGCTTGTTGACGGCGGCAATTCCGACCTTGGGGCCCTCGTTCGCCGCCTCGCCCTCATCGGCTACGGTCATTTCGAACTTTCGCCCGAGCACCCCGCCCTGCTCATTGAGCTCGTCTGTCGCCATCTTGACGCCGTCCATGCTGTCGCGTCCGACCTGGAGTTGGATCGCCGTGTTGACGCCGATGCGGATCGGCTTGGCCTGTTGTGCCATTGCGTCTTCGGCTGTGCCGACGGCGAGCGTCAGCACAAAAGCCATCATGGAGGAGACCAGTAAGTTCTTCCTCATCGTTATCTCCCTCGTGAATTTGTATTGCGCCCCGGGGTGCGACCATGGCCGGTCCCGCGTCCGCTTGTAGTCATTTTTTCAACAATCGGAGCTCGACAGCACACAGCCTTGCGTCGACAGAACTGTCATCAGTGATAGCGGCGTAGTGCTTATGCTGGCCCACCATTCGCGTCGCGCATCAGTGTGCCTGCCTGCGACAGCGCAAATGACTCCATTTCTCCGTTCCACTGCAGCAATCATAATCTAGGATCAATGGACCGGTCTTGGAAAAAATTCTAGTGCACTTTTTGACGCGCCACCATACCCTTGTCGCTTCATGGCCTGCGGACGACAATTGCTCCGATTGCTGCGGCGACCGGGAAAGAGGCTTATTCTCCCTGGGATTAATGACCGCTTTTGTGCAAGGCTTTCGGACGCCGGAATGCCGAGACTATCCACGCGCTCGAGCGGCCGGCGTCCGAAAAGCGCCAAGGCACGAAATCGCGGTCGGTCGTGCAGCGCTAGAGCGAAAAGGCTCGTTGTTTTTTCGCAGTGCGAAATTTCGCCCGCAGTCACAATTGTGGATAAACAGTTCTGCGGGCAAGCCGTAATCAAAAGCCATGGCCTTCCCCTTGCACGCGCGCAGCAGGCAAGGCGCCGCTGCCGGCACCACGATCCGGCCAAGCCGCACAAGGGAATCAACGGTGCAGATCCCTTTGTGATTGCGATGGCAAAGGACGGCGGGGCGCAGTGGAAGGTTGTAGCGGACGAACATCCGGGCAGCTAGGAGAACCGCAAGATTCCCTTCGTGTGTAACCAAGAAAGTGTGTCGTGCATGACCTTTCAGGAAATGATACTCGCGGAGGGTTGGAAGTTTTAAACCGGTTAATCATTTGCTGGATTTTGGTTTTTCCGGCTACGCGCCGAATAATTTCCAACTCCCCGCCGAATAGGAATCTCCCCCAAATCGGCCGTATCCGCTGTGCGAAATGACGTATATCCTCGTCTACGAAGCCGCTTAAAAATTTTGCTGTTTTTCTGCGGTGCAAAGTGAAGCGATTGGCCCCTTTCGACGTTCGCCGTGACGCAGCAATTCGTCTGCAATTGGGGGCAAACCGGACTCGTCATCGACCGCCCCAATCGGGCGCCAATGACCCCACTGAGACATCAGTTTGCGAACCTAAAGTCGCGGCTCGCCGATGCCCTCTTCCGAGATTATCTTCCGAGACTATCAGTCGGCGCTTGGTGCCTGTATGGTGACAGGTCGGCCGTAGCCGGCCCGAAAAACGTATGACGAGGAGAAATAAATTTATGGTGTCGCGTTCACCTCACCCGGCGCTATCGTGCGTCGACGACTTCGCCACCAGTTCGACCGACGCGCTGCTGCTCGTCGGGCGGATCCTGATGAGCTATCTGTTCCTATCCGCCGGCTGGGGCAAACTCACTAACGTCGTCGGCGCGGCTGCCTATTTTACCGCGTTAGGCGTGCCTAGCCCGAGTGTTATGTCATACGTCGTCGGCGCGCTCGAAGTAGCCGTTGGCGTCGCGTTGATCCTCGGGCTTGCCACGCGCTACGTTGCGATTGTGATATTTATTTTCGTGCTTGTCGCCACAGTGTTCGCGCATCGATACTGGATCTATCCAGCGGAAGCGCAAAGGGCACAATTTATCCAGTTCACCAAAAATCTCGCGATCATGAGCGGATCGCTGTTCCTGCTTGTCGTTGGCGCTGGACGCTTCTCAATCGACGCCATGCTCGCGAAGAAGCAATGAGAGCGGCTGCTTGCGGGGGATCCTACCCGGAGGCTTACAACGTTTACGTTGAATTTTGAAAGCTTTAAAAGCAATTCTCTTCCTATTCAGAGAAGGGAGGACTTCGGCATGTTGTTTGGTAGGTGCAATTGTAATCCCGGCGCCTCATCGATATCGAGACGCGGGTTGCTTTACGCAGGTGGTGCAGGCTTTGTATCCGCGCTCGTTGCCACGCTGGTCGGAACTTCGCAAACCGCGCAGGCCCAGGCGCTCGGCTCTCAGGTTCCAGAGGTCGATCGGCTTGCCGTTCGCATGGTCACGGATAACCAAGTCATCCAATTCGTTCCGTCTGAAAAACGTGAGGACCTCGCTATTGAGCGAAGAACGGGCAGCAACACGACCCCTGATGCGCCGCCACGCACCGCTTTGAATGGCGAATGGGGGCTCTCTATGTACGCGGAGTCTCGGCGTAGCAACGAGATGCGCACCATCTTGATCGATTTTGGCTACACGCCGGAAACGCTCCTCAACAACATGTCCATTCTCAAGATCGACCCATCGACCTTCGATGCGCTCGTCCTGAGCCACGGTCATTACGATCATTTCGGCGGGCTGGTCGGTTTTCTCGCGGCGAACAAAGGCAAGCTCAAGAAAAATTTGCCGTTCTTCGTCGGCGGCGAAGATTGCTTTTGCACGCGGACAACCGGAAACGACGCACAATACGGCGCGCTCGACCGCAAGGCAATCATCGACGCGAACCTTTCGCTGATGATGGCCGAAGGGCCCGCCATCGTCGCCGATCATGCCTTCACCACCGGAAAAATTGTGCAAGTCAGCTCGGAAAAACCGTTACAGCCGACCAAGGAGAAGGTCGGCATCGGCAACGGCTTTGGATGCTTCCCTGACAAGATGTCACCGGCAAAGAACACCGGCGCCTTCATTCCGGACGATTTTGAGCACGAAATCGGTACCAACTTTGTCGTCAAGGGTAAGGGTCTGGTAGTTCTCACCTCCTGCAGCCATCGCGGCGTCATCAACACGATCAGGCAAGCCCAAGCCGTGTCTGGCGTCCGGAAGGTCCATGCCGTGATTGGCGGCTTCCATATCGTTCCGCCGCTCGATGACACCTACATCCGACAGATCGTCGCGACTTTGAAAGAGATCAATCCGGAATACTTGATCCCCGGCCATTGTTCCGGAGATCGGTTCTACGACCTCGCCCATAATGAGTTAGGCGATAAAGTCATCCATTCTGCCGTCGGAACCCGGTTCGTCTTCGAAGCGTAAGGGTCAAACGAAGGCAACGGGAGTCCGCTTGTGGCCCTTACGGGAGTCCGCTTGTGGCCCTTAGCGCCGGATCACGTTTTGATGGCTGACGGTTGCTATCGGGGTTGAAGCGGACATGGACGAGCCTGGGCCTTGACCATCTCAGTCGCGAATGACCCTAAGCGGTCATTCTGGAGTTGCGCCCTGCATACGCTGTTTCATCGGGAGGATCGTGGTTCGGAGCAGCTTGGGACGCGACCATGAATGTCGAGGATTGGCTGAGAAGCTTTGGGCTTAGCCAGTGGTTCTTTCGCCTGGAAAATGACTGCGTGCCGCGGTTGGAAACGCGTGCGTGTTCCCGAGGCTCCACAGGAGAGCTACAATGAGGCGGCGGGTGTTCATCAAATCCGTCAACCCCACACTTGGGGTGTCAATGTCGGCACCGTCCCGGCGAAGCTGCTGATGACCGTCGTCGGCATCAAGGGCAAACCTTTCACCGCGCCGGCGCCGAAGCAGGAGTGAGCATGGCTGAGAATTTTCACGACAACGAGGCGCGCCATCGCTTCGAACTCGATGTCGAGGGCAAGACCGCCTTCGTCACTTATCGCAAATCGCCCGGCGCAATCACTCTTGTCCATACTGAGGTGCCGCCGGATCTGGGCGGACGAGGAATTGCTTCGAAGCTCGCGCGCGCGGTCCTCGATGCCGTGCGGGCGCAAGGGCAGAAGCTCACCGTCAAATGCGATTTCATTCAATCCTTCATGACAAAGCATCATGAATATAATGATCTGTTGGAACGAGGGCAGGAAGAGAGAAAAATTACTGCCACCTATAAGGGTAGCTGTTTTTGCGGTGCCGTCGAATTCGAGGTCACGGGCAAACCCGCCTTCGCGGGGTATTGTCATTGCCGCGACTGCCAAGCTTGGTCCGCCGCGCCGATCAACGCCTTCAGCCTTTGGGGGTCGACCAGCGTGCGTATCATCAAGGGCGAAGCCAATATTGGCACATTCCACAAGACTGAAAATTCCTACCGCAAGTATTGCAAGGTCTGCGGCGGACATCTCATGAATGAACACCCACGCATGCGACTCATCGACGTCTATGCGAACCTGCTGCAGGGCTTCGCCCATGAGCCGACGCTGCACGTGAATTACGGAAGCAAGATGGTTTCCGTGAGGGACGGGCTGCCAAAGTTCAAGGATCTCCCCAGCGAGCTCGGCGGCTCGGGAGAACGTCTGGCCGATTAGTCAGTCCGGATTTCTCAGGCTCGGCTACCGCTCATTTCCAACCTACAGCGCGCCAGTTTATATCGAGCGGCGATCCATCGACAGACCATATCATAAGGCCGCGACTTCTCCTTTTGGCCCATAGCGACGCGCCGCCCCAGCATGGCTGAGCGTCGCTTTCGGCGCAAAGCGGAAATGGCGCTATCATCACTCCCATGCGCCGCTTCGCGCCGCCCTGGACGAGCGAGGAGAACAACAACGCCTGCTTCATCGTCCGCGACAACGCCGGGCAGGCCATCGGTGTATGCCTGCCGAGCGAGGTCAATGACCTGACATGGCCGCGTTTACCTGGCGCTGCACTTGATCCGTAAAATTTCGCCCTAGATAACCGGCCTGCTGCCAGGCGGAGCCTGGCATCTGCCAAATGGCCTGCCAAGCGGCTTGGCTATTACGGCCGTCGCACTTGTACACGTCAAATGCCCAGAGACCGCCAAAAATGACAACGGTGAGAATGACGTAATGACGGCGCATATAACCAAGCTATCTCTTCCCTCCTTAATAACGAACTAATAATCGAGGTCGCCTTCCCCTGTTGCGCGCTCAGCCTAGCGCAAGGGACGAGGCCCGCCGCGTGGCGGCGAACTTCGCCAAGCTGCCGGAGCCATCGGCTTGGACACGCCGCGTGTTTTGGAGCGCCGCACGGTTGAGCAAAACACTTAGCAGCCGCGGCAAATACCTTCGATCATCCGCTTCAGCTGTTGCTCATTGTGCTCATTTTCAGCCTGTTCCTGTTTCCATTCAGGTGAACCGACATTCGGCGTGGTCGGGTATAGAGACCCTATCTCCAAGGTTGTGGATTTATCGTAGCGGTGAGACTCGGCGTCGGGAATTTCACTGGTGAGCACCACCCTGGTGTTACTTATGCCCTCCTGCTGGACTAGGCTGAAAAGCGTGGCGGCATGGGGGTGCGACAGCCGCACGCAGCCATGCGAGGCGGGGCGGCCAAGGTGCTTAACGTCATAGCTGCCGTGGATGGCGTGACCTTCCTGGGTGAAGAAGATCGAATAGGGCATCGGCGCGTCGTCCCATTCACGCGAGAAGTGATCGCGCTCCATACGGAACGGCTTGAACTCGCCCGTCGGCGTGTCGTAGTCGGCCATCCCCGTCGACACTGGCCAAGTGTAGAGCACGGTGCCGTCGTCCGCGACGGTCATCTGCTGGGCGGATTTATCAACTGTGATGACCAAGTCGGCACGTGCAGGGGATGCGAGCACCAACGCCGCGGCGAATGACGCGAAACCAAGGTGGCTGAAACGCAAACGAACCCTCCGCCCCCAATTTCGCACAGCATAACACGCCGGTTGGACGATTAAACTGACGCAATATCGTATCATAATGAAATAGACTCGACGATGAACCGCAGCGCCGCTCGGCGACTAACCGGCTAACCCGAGACGAGGCCCGCCGCATGGCGGTGAACTTCGCCAAGGTGCCAGAGCTGTTGCGGCGGAACGGCTAACGCTACAGGCGGCCACAGATGGTGCGTTGTCGCTGGTCGCGAGCTATATTGGCATTATGACCAAGACTCCGCCCACCAAACCACCGCTGCCGCCGTTGCGCGAGCGCTTGAAGCTGTCGGACCGCTTCGTCGACGTTACTGACCAGCATGTCGGCGAGGTCTTTGTGCTCACCGGCTACGGCACCCACGACCGCTCGGCTCGCGGCGCGTGGATCAAGAAGGATGAACTCCGTGGAGTTCTCCCTCCAGCGTTTTTTCTACCCAAGAAGCCCGACCCAGCGAAGAGCGGCTGATCGCGGCCGGCTGTCATCAGCTCGCCATCCGCGCCACGAGGCTCGCCCACTGGGCAGCATGGCGAGTGGAATAACAACCAAGTCATCACAGAAAGGTCCGCCGATCGCCTTGAAAAGAGCCATTTCAGCGGACTGAAATCCGTACCTCGGGGGCGGGCACCCATCCCAAAGGGTCTCATTAGGATTGGTCTCGCTGGATTCAGGGACGGGGGTCAGCGATGGCGTGCGCGCGGTCGGGAGCACAATCCGGCCTTCGATATGGGCTATTCGGGCTGGTCGCCGTCGTAGCGGGCGCGACCGTCAGCATTGATCCAGCCGACGCTCGACATCATTGGAGCGGTTACAAACATGCTGCTCACCATCGGAACGGTCACAAACACGTCGCTCACCGTCAGAACGGTTACCGGCACGTCGCTCACCGCATCGCTCGCGCCGGACGTTCCGCCCATGTCGAAAGCTATTCGCCGTCATCGGCTTCAATCGTAATAGACGCCAATACCGGTTCGGTGCTCCAGGCATTGAATCCGGATGCATTGCGCCACCCGGCCTCGCTGACAAAGATCATGACGCTCTACCTGCTGTTTGAGCAGATCGAGGCGGGCAAAGTCCGGCTTGACACTCCGCTGAGCGTATCTGTGCACGCATCCGAGCAGGCACCGACTAAGCTCGGCCTCAAGCCCGGCGGCACGATCATGGTCGAGGACGCTATCAAGGCGATGATAACCCGGTCAGCGAACGACGTCGCGGTCGCGGTCGCCGAAAACCTTGGTGGCGACGAGGGCCAGTTCGCTAGGCTTATGACCCAGAAGGCACGCAGCCTGGGCATGACCCGCACAACTTACGTGAATGCCTCCGGACTGCCCGATGACAAGCAGGTCACGACCGCGCGAGACCAAGCCGTGCTCGGGGGCGTGATCCAGGAGCACTTCCCCCGCTACTACAAATACTTTTCGACCGCGGTGTTCGTCTATCACGGCCAGGCAATCCGAAATCACAACCATCTGCTTGGCAGCGTAGAGGGCGTGGATGGCATCAAGACGGGATTCACGCGGGCCTCCGGCTTCAACCTAGTGACGTCGGTTCGCCGCGGCGGCCGTCATCTTGTCGCCGTCGTGCTGGGTGGACGTACGTCGGCTCAGCGTGACGCCCACATGCGCGAGCTGATCAGCAGCAACGTCAAGCTGGCCTCGCTTGGGCAGGTCGGTCCTGTCGCCGTCGAAAAGGCTGCGGTGAAGGCTGCTCGCCCACCTCAGGTCGCGTTCCCGGAGGGTGACGCAGCGCTGCGGCCTGGTTCGACGGAACCCATTCGCCCACTGCTGGTGAAGACCATAACCTACCACACGGCGACGCTGCAGTAGCGACGAGGAGGGTCGGGCAAGTTCATGACTCCTACGCGGTCGATCACGGAGCTGCTGAAGTGCTCTACGCTTTTTTTGCTTCTTTCGCGCTGACGGTTGGAGCGCCACCCGCATTCGCTGACGTTTTGATTTTGGTTGATAAGACTACGCAGCAGATGTCCGTGTCGGTCGATGGGGTGCCACGCTATCTGTTCGCGGTGTCGACTGGCCGTGCGGGCTATGGGACGCCGAACGGTACCTACCATCCGTAGCATTTGGAAACGACGTGGTTTTCGAAGTTGTATTACAATTCACCAATGCCTCACTCGATCTTTTTCCATGGCGGTTATGCAATCCACGGCAGCTATGAGATCAATCGGCTTGGTGGACCCGCCTCACACGGCTGCATCCGCCTGCACCCTGCAAATGCTGCAACTCTTTTCGCATTGGTAAAAACCGAAGGCATGGCGGCAACGACTATAGTCGTTGCCGGGAGCAATTCTGCCGTCGCGCCAAATCCTTCGCCGTCTGCGCAGCCCTATGGCGGCTGGACTAGGCCCGGTTATGACAGCCGCTACACACCCGATTACAGGCCGCCCGGCTATCAGTGGCTTCAAGAGCCGGGTACTTTCCGGTACTTCAATCCGTACTGACGCGCATGTCGCCCTTCAGCCGGTCGCTGCATTTGGACGGGAAAAGATGGCACCTATTCGGCTCCGGTCCTGGCCGCCCCAAGGGCCGAGTCTGGGCCTTGCCACAAAAAAGAAACCCCAAGCAGTGTACCCGCTTGGGGCCTCGCGAGGTGTTACCTCAATTTAGGCTTACCGGGCGGCAGGGGTGTCGGGGGATGGGGGCGCCGCCATCGGCCTAATGCGGAGAAAATAAGAGCACAAAAATCATTGCGCTAGTGAACCTAGGTCATCGCAACCAATACGAAGGTTTAGAGCGGTCGTTTGCCTTTAAGTGTTCAATTACTCCCCGGCATTTATAGTGGGACTGCCACGGACCCGCCCGCTTCACGGGCCTGCCGTGCTATCATCGCTTCATGCCCTCCTCACGCCGCTTCCCGCCGCCTTGGACAATCGAGGAGCACGGGGAGAGCTTCATCGTAAAGGACGCGACCGGGCAGGCGTTGGGGTATTTCTATTTCGAGGAGGAGTTCGGTCGCGCTCAGCGGATGTTTGCTTTAAGGCAACTGCGGTCATAGGGTGCGTTTCGAGGGAGACGGCTCGGTCGCGAATGACCTAGGCTGTGTAAAAACGCAGAAAATTGAAAAGCGACGAGAATGATTTTTCTCAAGTGTATTGAAATCAGACTCCCGTCCGAATGTTTACGCACCTAAGGGCGGTTTTCCCGAACATTTGTTCTCTCGCGCCTGCGCGTCGCCGCGTTTTCACACAGCCAAGACCCAAAGCGGCGGTTCGCCACCGTCAAATGACGCATTGCGAAAGGCTTATTCAATCACCTCGTCGGCTCGCGCGAGCAGCGACGGCGGCACGGTGAGACCAAGCGCCTTCGCGGTCTTGAGATTGATCACCAATTCATACTTGGTCGGTGCCTGCACCGGCAGGTCGGCCGCCTTCTCGCCTTTGAGGATGCGGTCGACGTAGCTTGCCGCGCGGCGGTATGGGTCGATCGCATCGTGCCCGTAGGAGATCAGGCCGCCTTCAGTAACGAAGAAGCGCTGTCCATAGACCGCGGGCAAGCGATACCGCGCTGCCAGCTCGATGATCTGCCTGCGATGAACGATCGATGGCCCGCTCAGCGTCACGATTAGGCCGCCATTCGAGTCGCGTGCGAAAGTCGCGAGCCCGCGCTCGATCTCGGCAGAGTCGGACAGGCCGAGGGGGCGCAATTCCACCCCGAATGACGGCACCATCGCTTGGATCGCGGCCCATTGGCCTATCCCGCCGGTCGTGGCGGTATCCCGAAGGACTGCCACTCGCTTCACGTTGGGCGCAATCTCCTTGAGCAGCTCCAGCCATTTCCCGCTGGTACCAGGATCGCTAGTTGTAAAGCCGGTTGCGTTGCCACCCGGTCGTGCGAGGCTCTCGATAACTCCGGCACCGACGGGATCGATGGCCTGCACGAATACGATCGGCATGGTGCGCGTCACCTGCAGCAACGGTTCCAACGTCGGGGTGCCAGTGGCGAGAATGACGTCCGGAGCAAGCGCGACCAATTCGGCAGCATTTCTGCGATTGAGACCGGCATCGCCGGTGCCCCACCGATAGTCGATCTGAAGGTTGCGGCCGACGGTCCAGCCCAACTCCTGCAACGCCTGCCTGAACGCCGCGAGACGGACCTGCCCCTCCGGATCGTCCGAAGACATGTGCATGGCAACCCCAACACGCCGCACCTGGTCCGACTGCTGCGCGCGCGCGGCGAGCGGCCACGCCAATGCAGTGCCACCCAAAGCAGCTATGAATTTCCGTCTTGCGATATTGATCGCCATCGGACCCTCCAGCCGGGGTCACGCGCACTGGATCATTGCGAACGATAGCATGCCCCGATTGGCAGGTCTGTGTCCGCCTTCACGGGGGCCGATGGCGAATAGCTCGCTGTGTTTCTGCGGTGCAAAGTGTCGTTATTGGCCCTTAGCGACGCGCCGCCTCGGGATGGCTGAGCGTCGCTTTCGGCGCAAAGCGGAAATGGCGCTATCATCACTCCCATGCGCCGCTTCCCGCCGCCTTGGACGCTCGATGAGCACAACAACGCGTGCTTCATCGTGAGGGACGCCACCGGGCAGGCGCTTGGCTATTTCTATTTCGAGGACGAGCCGGGCCGACGCTCGGCGGCCAAGCTGCTCACCGGGGACGAGACGCGAAACGTGAGGAGGCAACGCGAGTAACGCGATGGCCTCCGCGATTGCTTCAGCGGCGCAGGCGCTGTAGTTACGTCAACGCCCTGGTGCCCGATACTCGACGGCCTTCTTGCCTGCCTTGTCCATGTCCTCAGGTGTGAGCAGCACAACTGTCTTCACGGTCGCACCGCCGCCCTGGGTGACGGCGAGCGCGGCGGCGGCGGCGGTTACGTTGTCGGGCACTTCGGCAATGGCGTATACGTCGACATCGCCGAATGCGTAGTAGAACTGCTCCAGCTTCCCGCCCAGGCTCTCTGTCACTTTCGCGATAGCCGCGCGACGGGCGGAGCCGCCTTCGTGGGCGGTGCCCTTGGCACCCTCGGCAGTTAAACGTGATTGAAAGAGATACTTGGCCATGTTGTCCTCCCTTCAAGTGTGTGCGTGTGTCGCCATTACCTCTCCGCCGATGGTGGGGCGCATTGATCTCGAGCAATCAGTCAGTGGTGCTGCCCCAACGCAAATAGATGCCACGCTCGTTGAAGCACAACCGCTTTACCGTGCTATCATCACTCCATGCCATCCCCGCGCCGCTTCCCGCCGCCTTGGATGGTCGAGGAGCACAACAATGCGTGCTTCATCGTGAAGGACGCCATAGGGCAGGCGCTCGGTTATTTCTATTTTCGAGGACGAGCCCGGTCGGCGCTCGGCGACCAAGCTGCTGACTAGGGGCGAGGCCCGCCGCATGGCGGTGAACTTCGCCAAGCTGCCGGAGCTGGTGCGGCGGAACGGCTGACGCTACAGGCGACCACAGATGGTGCGTCCTCGCGGGTCGCGGTCTATACTGGCCTAATGACCAGGACCCCGCCCACCAAGTCGCTGCTGCCGCCGCTGCGTGAGCGCTTGAAGTTGTCCGACCGCTTCGTCGACGTCACCGACCAGCACGTCGGCGAGCGGCTGGTGATCTCTGCTACCGCTACAGCGCAGTGTGATGAAGGTGAGGATGATCCGCTGCTGGAGTGGATGAGATCGGCTAGCGTTCCGATAACGCGACTTCTATATTGTAATGAACTGGGGCGCTGACATCCCGGACCCATGGACGCCAGAGCACGAGGCCGAGTTGCCGGAGTTCTTGCGCGAGGTCGACAAGCAGACGGTGTGAGTAAATGGCATTCTGGGGTTCCAAACAATACAGCGACGAGAAACTTGAGAAGTTGCGGGATGACATGATCAGGCGCATCGATGAATTACGAGTGGCGCTGCGGGTCTCGTTGGAACGACAAATCGATGGTCTGGAGGAAATAAAAACGTTGCAAGCGCAGATCGTGGATATGGCGGCGCAATTGCAGAAGCTGAACGACGCTATAATTACGAAGAAGTAAGGATTAGTCCCATGACATTCTACATGCTCAGGATCAAAGTGGGGAGAAATCACATTGACTTGTATCAATTAGGTTTCCCGACCAAGCGGCCAAGCTGCTCACCCGCGACGAGGCAGGCCGCATGGCGGCGAACTTCGCCAAGCTGCCGGAGCTGCTGCGTCGAGCAGCACGGCAAAGGTCGTGGTCAATAGTGTGCCTTTTGAGGCGACTGAGGCGCCGCCAGGTGGTGGAAGGGATTAAAGGAGGCCCTGAAACCGATGGCAGTGCGAGGCGAAGCACCAAAGCCACTGCAACTGCAATGATGGCCATGTGCTGAAATGTCAATGATGCGCGTCCTGCTGCCCCTCCGGGATAGCCCTTAGGGGCATTATCTGAATTTTTCGCCTCCGGCCCGAGGGTTACCAACACCTCCC
>Ga0208820_1000722_pt1 | contig 21362 bp, 17 predicted proteins | sample June2015DPH_16_5_FD_184713 | JGI IMG/M metagenome (GOLD analysis project Ga0208820, IMG submission 184713) | Peatland microbial communities from SPRUCE experiment site at the Marcell Experimental Forest, Minnesota, USA - June2015DPH_16_40... | ecosystem: Environmental > Terrestrial > Soil >...
GGCCGCGCCAAAGTCCTCCGGCTCGGATCGCAGGAATTGTTCCATAATCTGCGCCGCCCCGCTCCAGTCCTGCTTGTCGACCGCGGCATTATGCAGCGGCTTCCAATAGTAATTCAAGGGGGCCCAGTAATAAGAGCTTGGGATCAGCGTCCGTGACGGCGGCAACGGGAGCGAGGTCCATAGGAATGCCACCAGCAGCGCGGATGCAAGCATGAGCGCCTTTCCGAATTGGCGCGCAGAAATCCACTCCAACGCCCGCACCACAACGGCGGCGCCCAACGGGATGAGCACGGCAAAATAAGGCGCGCGGTAGCGGCCGGTCGGGAAGGTGACCAGCATGACGAGAATGCCGTTCGCGGCCAGCAGGTACAAGGGCGCCAGGCGCTTCCACTGTTTGATGAAAAGCGCCAAGCCTACCAGGAGCAGCGGCGAGACGAGTGTATTGGTGACCGGCGCATAACGAAGCACCGAGGAGTAGAAACGCGAGAAATAGAAGCTGACGTTATCCCCCTCTTCGTACCAGTTCCAGGTTTTTTGGAATTTCAGCAGGACCAGCCGCGCCAGGCTGACCGGTGTATGCTCGCGCAGTGTAGCGAGCAACGCTGGAATCGCCTTCGCGTCGCTAGCGCCCAAGACGCGAAGATGGTCCGGGTTTGTTGGCAGCACCAGTCCCATCCGCGGATCCTCGGAGGGTGTGTTGAAACGGACGAACGTCCAGACGCCGGCGCCGTTCCAGCCGAATGGCGGAGCGCCAACGGCTACGTTGCGGGCGACGATCGGAGAAAGCGCCAGCGCGGCGCCGCAGACTATCGCTGCCGCCGGGCGGAGCACGGCGCGCGGGGATGCGCGAAATCTCAACCAGAGAAGACCCAGGCAGCCGGCCAGGAAAACGCTGAACGTGCTCTGGCAGGCCATCGCGATGCCGACCGCGGCGCCGGTGATCCACCAGCGGCGCCACGAATCGCCGGCCAGCGCCCACTCGAGGGCCGCTACCGCTGCCGCGGCCAGGAACGCCGTCAGAGTGGTTCGCAAAAGCGTGAGCTCGTAGATGAAGAGCGGCGAGTAAAACAGGATCAGCATGCCGGAGAGGGCCGCCGCCAGTTCGCCGAAATACCGCCGGGCAAGCAGGTAAACCAGCAGGTTGGTCGCGACTCCCAGCACCATCTGCCACGCGAAGACCGCGCCAACCGAGGCGCCGGCCAGCCAGTACGTAAACGCAATCAGATAAACGTAGAGCGGCTCCTGGTAGTATTCTCTGCCGTGAGTCCAGCGGTCCCATAGCGCGCGATCAAGCGCGTCCGTATCGCCATGCGGCACGCCGGCAGCTTCGTATTGCGCAATCTGTTCGGGATGCGCGCGGAAATGCGCCGCGGCCGGCGCAGCCTGCCAGGAGAAGAACGGATGTAACGGCTGCCTGCCCAGCGGATCGTGATGGACAATCACTTTGGCCCAGTGGTCGAAAAACCCCATATCGCCTTCAGACCACAGGTGTCCGTAAAGAAGAGGGCCGTCTCTGGCTTCTGAATAGTAACCGGCGCGGATCAGGACCGACAGCGCCAGTAGCAGAATGATCACCAGTTTCTGATGGGCTGCCAGCCACTGCGCGATCTCTTCGAGCCACGGACGGGCAACCGCGATCGGCCGAGGCGCTTCGGCGTCGCGCCTGCGGGCTCTTCTGCGAGGTCGCATAGCGGGGAATTCACTCGATCATAGCAGTTGGCGGAGAATTCTTGGCTTGTTCGATATGTCCTGCCTGTAATCGACCTATACTATGTGGACGTGAGAGCCACTGTGTGCATCCTTCTCCTAGCCGGCCTTCCCGCCATGGCCGCGGCCATTCACCCGCGGCAATTGCGCCTGGAGTATCGCGAGAATCCGTTGGGCATCGACGTTGCCGCACCGCGCTTCAGTTGGCTCGTCACTTCCCATGACGCAGAAGCGCGCGGTCTGCGCCAGACCGCCTACCGCATCCTGGTGGCATCGAGCGAGAGCGCGCTGCGCGCCGGCTCGGGCGACCTGTGGGACTCGGGCAAGGTGGTCTCCAGCGACTCGGCGCAGATCGTCTATGCGGGCAAGCCGCTCGTTTCCCGCGCCGTGGCTTTCTGGAAGGTGCAAGTGTGGGACCAGCGCGGGAAGGCCAGCGAATGGAGCGCGCCGGCCGAGTGGAGTATGGGGCTCTTCGAACCCGATGACTGGCAGGCGAAATGGATCGGCCGCGATGAGCTCGAAGGCTCCGAGGCTCCCGACCGCCGGCTGCCGGCACGCTATCTGCGCACCGAGTTTGCGGTTGGCAAGAGCGTCCGCCGCGCCATGGTCTACTATTCCGGCCTGGGCGTTTCCGAGCTTTATCTGAACGGCGCCAAGGTGGGCGACCACGTGCTTTCGCCCGGCCTCACCGATTACGATAAGCGCGCTCTCTACGTCACCTTCGACGTAACGCGCCAACTCGCCGCCGGCAAGAACGCCATCGGGTTGATCCTCGGCAACGGCCGTTTCTACAGGCCGCGCACCGAACGCACGCGCAACTTCGGTTTTCCCAAGGCGATTCTGCGGCTCGATATCGAATACCAGGATGGCTCCAGCGCCGCCGTCGTCACCGGCCCGGAGTGGAAGCTTTCTACCCACGGCCCGATTCTCGCCAACAACGAATACGATGGCGAGGAGTACGATGCCCGCCTCGAACTCGCCGGTTGGGACCGCCCCGGCTTCGACGATTCCGCCTGGGAAGCCGCGCAGGTTGTCACCGCGCCCGCCGGAGCGCTGGCCGCGCAGATGGCCAATCCGCTGCGTGTGGTGGAACGGCTCAATCCCGTCAGCACGAAGCTGGTGCGGCCCGGCGTCTGGATTTACGATATGGGCCAGAATATGGTCGGCTGGTGCCACTTGCTCGTCACCGGTCCCAAAGGCACCGAGATTCAATTGCGTCATGCCGAAACTTTGGCGCCCGATGGCTCGCTTTACGTGGCCAATCTACGCACCGCGCGCGCCACCGATATCTACACGCTCAAAGGGGAAGGCGTCGAGGAATACGAGCCGCGCTTCACCTATCACGGCTTTCGTTACGTGGAACTGACCGAATCGCCCGCGCCAGCCGGCGCCGCAGCCATCGCGCTCCAAGGCCGCGTAGTGCACGACGACATGCAGGCCATCGCCGATTTCTCCAGCTCCAGCGACATGCTGAATCAAATTCACCACAACGTGTTTTGGGGCATCCGCGGCAACTATCGCAGCATCCCCACCGATTGCCCGCAGCGCGACGAGCGCCAGGGCTGGCTCGGCGACCGCTCGCAGGTGAGCCGCAGTGAGTCCTATATGTTCGATATCGCCGCGTTCTATTCCAAGTGGGAGCAGGACCTGGCCGACTCGCAGCGCGGCAATGGCAGCATTCCCGACGTGGCGCCCAACTTTTGGCCGGTTTATAACGACGACATCACCTGGCCCAGCACCTTCCTCTTCGTGCCCGGCATGTTGTACGACCAGTATGGCGACCGGCGCGTGCTGGAGCGCTCCTATCCTGCCATCAAGAAATGGATCGACCACGAGAGCGCCTACCTGAACGACGGCCTCATGTCCAAGGACATGTACGCTGATTGGTGCGTGCCGCCGGAAGATCCCAAGCTGATCCATTCCAAGGATCCCGCCCGCGTCACCAATCGCACGCTGATCGCGACGGCGTATTACTACCACCTGCTGCGCCTGGCCGCCCGCTATGCCCGCATGCTCGGCGAACCCGCCGACGCAGTTCGGTATGAAGCGCTCTCGGAACAGGTGAACGCGGCGTTCCAGACGCGCTTCCTGAAGCCCGCCACCGGCGTCTATGACAACGCTACGCAGACTTCCAGCGTCCTGCCGCTGTTTTTCAATCTGGCGCCGGCCGAGAACCGCGCCGCCTTGCTGGCCAGCCTGGTCGACAATATCGAGCGCGTGACCAACGGCCACGTCGGCACCGGCCTGGTGGGCGCACAGTTCCTCATGCGCACGCTCACCGATAACGGACGCGCCGATCTGGCCTATGAAATCGCCACCCAGCCCACTTATCCCGGCTGGGGCTACATGGTTTCGAAGGGCGCCACCACGGTCTGGGAATTGTGGAACGGCGATACCGCCGACCCGGCCATGAACTCCGGCAACCACGTGATGCAGATCGGCGACCTGGCCGTGTGGATGTACGAGTACCTGGCCGGCATCCGCCCCGATCCGGCCAATCCCGGCTTCCGCCACACTCTCATCCATCCCTATCCCGCCGGCGATCTGACCTTCGTCAAAGCTTCGCACCAATCGCTCTACGGCAAGATCACGAGCTCCTGGAAGCGGGATGGCGGCGCCTTCACCCTGGCGGTTTCGATCCCGCCCAACACCAGCGCGACGGTATGGGTGCCGTTACGCGATCATCACGCGGTGAATATTTCGCACGCGCCCATGGGCGAGGCCACGCTCAATCTGCACGGCGCGGATGCAGTCACCGAATCCGGCCGCGCCATCGCCCGCGCCCACGGCGTGAAGTTCCTGCGCACCGAGGGCGATTCCGCGCTGTTCGAAATCGAATCGGGCGACTACGTGTTCCGGACGAAGTAGCACCGTGGCGCGCGCACTCATGCGTGCCGCGTCGGCACTCGTGCCGACGCAGGGTCCCGTCGCAGCGCGAAGAAGGTGTCGAGAAAAGTCTCGACGCGGCACGCATGAGCGCGTACGCCGCGCCTGCCAACCTAATCGAACACCACCGTTTTATTCCCGTAGCTCAACACGCGGTGCTCCAGGTGCCAGCGCACGGCGCGGGACAGCACAATTCTCTCCAGGTCGCGGCCTTTCTCGACCAGGTCCGCTACTTCGTCGCGATGCGAAATCCGCACCACGTCCTGCTCGATGATGGGGCCATCGTCCAGAACTTCAGTGACGTAATGGCTGGTGGCGCCGATCAGTTTCACGCCCCGCGCAAACGCCGCGTGGTACGGCTTGGCGCCCATGAAGGCAGGCAGAAACGAATGGTGCACGTTGATGATGCGCTCCGGGTACTCCGCCACGAATTCCGGCGGCAGGATCTGCATGTATCGCGCCAGCACCACCAGGTCGATCTCGGCGTCGCGCAGCAGCCGGAGCTGCTCCGCTTCAGCCGCGGCCTTCTCGCCGGCGTTCACCGGCACGTGACGGAATTGTGCGCCATAGAATTGCGCCAGCGGCGCCGCCGCGGTGTGGTTGCTGACGATCAGCGGAATCACGCAGTTCAGCTCGCCGGTCTGCTGGCGATGCAGCAGGTCCACCAGGCAATGCAGGTACTGGGAGACGAAAATCGCCACCCGGGGCCGCTCCGCCATCAGCTCGAGGCGCCAGCGCAGTTTCAACTCATCAGCGATGCGGCTGAACTCTTCCCGGAACGGATCCAGCGCGAACCCTTCCAGCGCCCATTCCACGCGCATGAAGAACAACCCCGCTTCGTGGTCCTGGTGCTGGTCGGCATGGGTAATATTCGCGCCGTGACGGTAAAGCGCGCTGGCCACGCCCGCCACCAGCCCCTTGCGGTCCGGACAATCGATGAGCAACACCGCCGTATCTCGCATGTCCGACCAGCTTAACGCCAATACGGTGAGGTAGGACAGACGATCGGTTTTTGTCGTCTGTCAAAATGTCGCACGGCACGAAGCACGACAGACCACAAAAAACGATGGTCCGTCCTACCCTACACTTTCTCCGGCACCACAAACGGCTTGCGGTAGTCACGCGTGAATAACCGGTTGGCTTCGGGGTCGCCGGTTACCGAGTAACTCGCGGCGTCGAAGTTCAGTGTGCGGCCCACGCGATAGGAGATGTTGGCCAGGTGCACCAGCGTGGTCGAAATCGCGCCCTCCTCGACTTCCGAGTGCAGCGTTTCCCGCTTGCGCGTGCGCACCGCGTCCAGCCAGTTGGCGTAATGGTCGCCGCCCTCGCGGCGCGCCGGACCCGGTGCCTGCTCGCGTCCCAGCCAGCTTTTGTAAGATACGTAGCTATCAACCGCCAGGTAGCCCTTGGAGCCGTAGAAGAGATTGCCGATCCCGTTGTGTTGGCGGTCTTCGATGCCGGCCTCGCTGTTGGTCATCCAGTGCCGCACTTCGAACTCCATCAACCGTCGCTTGCCGTTCACCTCGAATTCGTAAGCGCAGTTCAGTACGTTGGGCGTCTCCTGGTCGTCGTCGAACATGAATTTGCCGCCCACCGCGCTCACCTTCACCGGATAGCGCACGCCCAAACCCCAGCGCGCCATATCGAGCTCGTGAATGCCCTGGTTGCCCATGTCGCCGTCGCCGGTGTCCCAGAAATAATGCCAGTTGTAGTGGAAGCGGTTGCGGGTGAATTCGCGCTTCGGCGCGGGGCCGGTCCACAGGTCGTAATCCACGCCTTCGGGCACGGGCGACACGGGCGTTCGGCCAATCGTGTCGCGCCATTTGAAGCACAGCCCGCGCGCCAGGTAGACGTCGCCGATCAGCCCGTCGTTCATCTTCTGCACGGCTTCCTGGACCGCCGCCGAAGAGCGGATCTGGCTGCCGTGCTGCACGATGCGGTTGTACCGGCGTGCCGCGGCAACAATCTGCGCGGCCTCGAACATATTGTGCGAGCATGGCTTTTCCACGTACACGTCCTTGCCCGCCTGGCATGCCCACACCGTCATCAGCGTGTGCCAATGGTTCGGGGCCGCGATGGTGATGGCGTCGATGGATTTGTCTTCGAGCAGCTTGCGGACGTCGCGGTAATTCTTAGGCGCCTTCTGATCGGCGGCGGCGATCTGCTTCTGGCCCTTGTCGAGGTGCGAATCGTCGATGTCGCACAGCGCGACGATCTCCACATTCGGCTCCCTGATGAGGCCCGCGATGTGGTCCCTGGCGCGGCCGCCGATGCCGACCACCGCGACTCGCACGATGTCGCTGGCGGCGCCGAATACGCTCGCGCTCGCGCCGAGCGCGGCGGCGGAACCGATGAGAAAGTTTCTTCGATCCATGGATGCTCCTTGGCTCCCGAATTTGGCTGGACGGACAGCGTGCCGTACGCGGCAACTACCGATCAAGCTATCACGTCGCAGCTCTTCCCGGCTGGCGCATTCGCGCGCCGGCCACTCCGGCACATTGCTAAGTGTCGCCGGCCTTGGCGATGGGTGGTTCGCCAATCTCGGCCAAGAAAGCGTTTACTTCCCGTAGGGGCAAGCGAATGCCTCGACGAAACAGCTCAACAAGGCGATCCCGAGTTACCGCTGGAGAGGCGTGTTCCAGTTCCAGCAGTCGTCTGAGCACCCGGAGGGTCCCGTGAAAATCGCGGCCGTGGAGCGCGGCCAGCTCCCGGCCCCAACGGTCGTCGACAATGACCATAGTGCCGATTTCCGCAGCTTGGACCACGGCTTCCACTTCGCCGCGATCTTGATCGCCCAATTTTGCGCGTTCGATCAGAAGGACTTCAACGGTAGCCTTATCGTAGGCGTCGCAGGGTTCGATAAACGCGTAGTCGCGGAGGATCGCCCGAACGCGGTCTTTCATGTTTCGGCGTCTAAACAGCTCCGTTCGAACCGCCTTGGGAAGCAGAACTCGTGAGAAGATCAGGCTGAGTTGGGGCATCAAGCCGAGATGATCGAGGGCGATCATGCTGGAGGTATCGATTGTACAGACCAATTGTTGCATTGCGCGCTGCGTTATTCCTGCGGGGCAAGCGCGGCAACTACCAACAGACCTAGGGCGAGTGTGCCGAAGGCAATGAGCGCGTTCTTTGAGCGCTCGGCCTGGACGTTTCTTAGCTTCTGAACAATCCCCAGCTCTGCCTGCTCGGGATGCGATGGATCGATTTCGACCACATTCCAGCCAAGGTTTTGGAACAGCGCGGCGTGACCCGGATTGGCCATCACGATGGCGGGTTTCCCGGCTGCCTGTGCCGCGTTTAGCTCGTGACGGCAGGCATCCGATAGTCCAAGGCCGACCATGCCCAGGACAATGTCAGACTCCCTGATCTTCTGCTCAGACTCCGAGTCGAGAAGGGGAGATTGCCGGGTGTACGATGGGGGCACATACACGGTGAAGCCATGAGCCGCGGCGAGAGCCTGGAGCCGCAACGCACTCCATTGATCGGCGCTTTGTCCGTAAGAGACGAATACTTTCATGACCCGCTCCCTTCCTCGATTGTAGCGTTGTCAGCAGCCAACCGCTTTAACCCGCTACCGCCGCTTCTTTCGGCAGCGCGGCTTCTTCGGCGGGCAGGGTGAAGAAGAAAGTCGAGCCTTCCTGCACGCGGCTCTCCACGCGCACGGCGCCGTTGTGCGCGCCCACCAAGTGCTTCACAATCGACAGCCCCAGCCCCGTTCCGCCCAGCTCCCGCGAGCGCGCCTTGTCCACGCGGTAAAACCGTTCGAACAGCCGCGGCAGATCCTCGGCCGGAATGCCGGCCCCGCTGTCGCGCACGAAAACCTCCACGAAGCTGCCGGCCGGCCGCGCGCCCGCCACAATCGATCCGCCGGCTGGCGTGTACTTGATGGCGTTGTCGAGCAGGTTGCTGAGGATTTGTGAAACCGCCTCGCCGTCGCACCAGACCTCGCGCGTGGCAGCGTCCAGTTCGGTCGCGAGACGAATCGAGCTCTTGGCGGCGATGGGCCGCACAAGGTCCATCGCCTCCTCGATCAGTCCGCCGATCGAATGCGGTTCGAACTCCAGCTTCTGGCGCTTTTGTTCGACGCGGGAGAGCGTGAGCAGATCTTCGGTGAGTCGCGCCAGCCGCTCGGCATTGTGACGAATGATGGCGAGGAAGCGCATGTTGTATTGCGGATCGCCGAGCGCGCCATCGAGCAGCGTTTCCGTGTAGCCCTGGATCGAAGCCAGCGGCGTGCGCAGCTCATGCGAAACGTTGATGACGAAGTCCTTGCGGATGCGCTCCAGCCGCTCCAGCTCGCTGTGCTCGAGCTGCAACTGCTCCACCGTCCGCTGCAGGTTGGCGGCCGTGTCGTTGAGCGTGCGCGCGAGTTGGCCGAACTCGGCGCCGCCGGCGACGGGCAGGCGCGCGCGGAAGTTGCCGCCCGCCAGCTCGCCGGCGTGCGCCATGATGGTGGCGAAATGGCGCGAGATCCAACGCGCCAGCACCGCCGCCACCAGGATGGCCGGCAAGAATGCCAGCGCGGTGCTGATCAAAATCTTGGCGCGGATCTGCGCCACCTGGTCCTCTACCTGGGAATATGGCACAGCCAGCCGCACGGCACCCCCGCGGCAGGGCGCGGCCACATACAAAAAAGGAATTCCGAGCGTCCCGCTGCGCCGGATGGCCCAGCCCGGCTCGCCCGTTAACGCCTTGCGGATCTCCGGCCGCGTAGCGTGGTTCTCCATTTGGGCGGCGTCGGCCTCGGAATCCACCGTGACGCGGCCATCGCTCCGCACCAGCGTCAAACGCCCGCCGGCGGCTGCGGCCATGGCGCGCGCCGCGGGCTGGCCGACGGCGCCGATGTCATCGAGCAGAAGCGCCAGCGTGCGCGTTTTGTCGGTGGCTTGCCGCACCAGGCTGTCGATGTAGACCTGCTTGGCGACGCGGGTGGTGAAGTAATCCACCGTCAGCAGCGCCAGCAACAGCAGGCCCAGCACGCCGGCAATCAGCTTCAGGAAAATCCGGCCGGTCAAGCGATGTCCTCGAAACGATAGCCGAAGCCGCGCACCGTGGTCAGATAGCGCGGGCTCTCCGGCTGCCCCTCTATCTGCTCGCGCAAGCGCCGCACATGCACGTCCACCGTGCGCGGTGTCACGTAGTGCTGCTCTCCCCAAACGGCGTCCAGCAGTTGATCGCGGCTGTAGGCACGGCCCGGGTGAGTGAGAAAAAACTCCAGCAGGTTGAATTCGGTCGACGTCAGCGTCAGCTCCCGTTCGCCCACGTACACGCGCCGCCCGGTGCGATCCAGCTTGAAAGGACCGATGCCCGTCGCGGCCGGCGAGGCGTCCATCTGTTCGCGGCGCAGATGCGCCTTCACCCGCGCCACCAGCTCGCGCGGGCTGAATGGCTTGGTGATGTAGTCGTCGCCGCCGATTTCCAGGCCCAGCACGCGGTCCACTTCGTCGCCGCGCGCGGTGAGGAATATCACGGGTGTGCGCGCCATCGCCTGCGACTGGCGAATCTCGCGGCAAAGCTGGAATCCGTCGACATCCGGCAGCATCACGTCCAGCACAATCAAGTCCGGCTTGGCGCGCTCCAGCTCCTCCAGCGTTCCCTTATCGCCACGCAGGATTTGGGTCTGGTAGCCGTGCCGGGTCAGGTTGTAATCGATCAGGGAAGCGAGCTCGGCTTCGTCTTCCACGATCGCAATTCGCTTCGGCATCGAAAATGGAGGGTCTTCCCGCCTATTGTAGCTTCGCGCGCGCCGCGGCGCGCCGCCGCTCGGCCAGCCGGAGTAACAGCCCCATCGCCAGCGCCAGTCCCACTGCCACGCCCGTCAGCGTCCACACGTTGTGCTTCAGATAGTCCTGCGCGCCCAGGCCCAGGCGGATGCCCAGGTACGCTTCGCCGAAATAGCGGATCACCCGCGCCACCAGGATCACCGCCGCGAACTGCACCAGCGGCGTGCGCAGCACGCCCGCCGAAATGACGAAGACCTTCAGCGGAAGCGGAATCGGTAACAGCGCCGGAATGAAAACCGTCACCAGTCCGTAACGGTCGAACCAATCGCTAAACCTGCGCGGCTGGCCCGGCACGGGCGCCTTGAGGAAGCGGCGCACGCCATGACGCGCGAGCAGAAACAGCGTGAGATTTCCACCCAGCGAACCCAGCACGGCCATGGCGGCGGTGAAATAGGCGCGGTCGGGAGACTTATAGGCCACGAACATCAGCAGGAAGTCCATCGCCGCGGGCATCGGCACGCCCGATGAATCGAGCACCGCCAGGACGAATACTCCCGCTGGGCCGAACCGGACTAATGCATCGGAAAGAGCGTGCAGCAATGGATAAAATCCCTGTTCGCCCGTTAAGGCCTGTCATTCAACAACCAGCTCAATTGCCGCAACCGCTCCCTGACGGGGTGCCCTCTGGGCCCGGCTCCGATAGGCTCATATGCGTTTCGGAGCCGCGACCGTTAGGGAGCGGTTGGTCGGAAACGCTCGCCGACGCTTCCCACGCGTCTACAGCATGTCGGCGAACGAGCGGCGCAATTTGTAGAAGCACGCGTGGCCCACCACCAACGCTATCAGCGCCACCACCGTCAGCTTCCACAACGGGCCGAATTGCGGCGCGTGGTTCTCCAGAAAGATCGCGCGATAGCCTCGCACCAGAACGTAGAGCGGGTTCTTCGTCAACAATGCCGCCGCGCCCTTGGGCAGAGATCCCTCAGGGTAACAGATCGGCGTCAAGAAAAACCAGATGGTGAGCAGGAAGCCGATGACCTGCCCCAGGTCGCGCACGAACGCGCCCAGCGCCGCCAGAAGCCAGCTCAGGCCGAGCGTGAGCAGGATCTGCGGAACCAGCAGCACGGGCAGCCACAGCACCGTGACGGGCAGACGGTGCTCAATGGCGAGAAGGAACCCGCAGTACAGCAGCACCGCGAAGAATTCGCTGACCAGACCCGCGGCCACCAGGTTGACGGGCAGCGTCTCCACCGCGAAGACCAGCTTCTTGACGAAATTGCGGTGCTCGAGCAGGATCGACGGCGCGCGGCCGGCGGCCTCGCTCAGCGCCAGCCAGGGCAGCATGCCGGCCAGGAAGTAGAGCACGAAGCCGGCGCGGCTCGGGTTGCCGGGGAAGCGCGCCTGGAGCACCACGCCGAACACGAAATAGTAGGTGAGCATCAGCAGCAGCGGGTTGATCACGGTCCAAAAGGACCCGCCGAACGAACCGCGGTAGCGCCCCAGCACGTCCCGCCGCACCATCACCCGAATCAATCCGCGATTGCGCCACAGCGTCAGGAACGGATAGACGAACGCGCGGCCCACCGCGCGCACGGCCTGTCTGCGGCCGAGCGCCGCCCGCGTGGCCACGCCGACGCGGGCCAGGCGCGTTACGCCGTCGCGCACCACGGCCTCCACCAGCAGGAACGGCCAGCCCTTTTCGTAGAACCAGCAGACATGCTCGCGCAGCGGCGAAATCAGCGCCCGGAAGCGGCCGTTTTCCGTGGGCAGGTCGAGCTCGATACCGATCCGCATGCTCTCTCCGGGCGCCAGATCGCGCCCGGGAGCCACCCGCGCGCCATCCACGATCAGCGTTCCGGTATCGGCGTCGAATAGGTGCACGCCCAGGGAAAAACCTTCCGCGGCGCGCCAGGTCTCGCCCGACTGGTTGCGAATGTCGAACTCCGCCCGCAGCTTGCCCGTCGCCGCGTCCAGTTCCACGCGCTGATTCAGGTATGCCGCCGCCTTCATGTGTAGAGCCACCCCGGGTAGCGTTCCCGCACCACGCCGGTCTTGCGGCCCACCGCGTAAATGCCGTCGCCGCGCAGCGCCGCGTCCAGCCGGTAGCGTTCGAGCAGATGCACCACCCAGCGGAACTCCGGATGCGGCAAGTCGCGAAACTCGCCCGTCTCCAGCCGGTCCACTTCGAACCCGGAATTGACCAGTAACAGGTGGATCTCCTTCGGCGTGTATTCACGATTATGCCGCGCATCGCCCTCGCCGGTTTGGTCGGGCCGCAGATAGGCGTGGAAAAAACCGGGATGGTAGCCCTGGAGAATCGCCGCCAGGCCGCGCAGCCCGACGATGTTCGGCGTGGTCAGCACGAAGTGGCCGCCCGGCTTGAGGATGCGGTTCACCTCGCACATCAGGTGCATGGGGTCCGCGAACAGGTGCTCGATCAGCTCGCAGCACAGCACTGTTGCAAAATGCTCGTCCGGGTAAGGGTAGGGGTCTTTCTCGGCATCGAAATGGTCGATCTCGCAGGTGAACGTTTCGCCGGAGGCCGAAGTCACCGAGCGGTGGTCCACCCGGCCCGGTTCGCCATAATAGCAGCCGCGCACCTCGCCGTATCCCAGCTTGTCGCGCAGCGCGGGCGTCATTTGCATGTAGGCGCCCATCTCGAGAATGCGATCTTCCGGCCCGCCCGGCGGAATCAGCCCCAGGGTTTTCTCGAGGCGCGTCTGGTGAACTTCCAGGTAGGTCGCCGATTCCTCGTTCACCGCCCACCCGCGCAGGTAAGGTGTCATCTCTTCGACCGGAATCTGCTCCTGGTGGGGCAGGCCCCCGGCCTGCCTGGTTGCCTCCGCCTGTTCCGCCGCTTGCTCGCTCGAATGCGCCTGCTCTGTGTGGGGCAGTCCCTCGGCCTGCCAATCCGAATCCACTACCTCGGCAGCCGGCGCAGTGGAATCCGGTTGCTCCTGAACCGGCCCGCTGGGGCGAGCGGGCTCCGTCTTCCACTCCCGCCCTTCCGTCACCGCTTCCAGAAACTGCGCGTACTGCTTCGCCACCGCCGGCCAATTGCACTGCCGGGTGACGTAATCCCGCGCGCGCGCGCCCAGCGCCAGCGCCACGTCCGGGCGCGACGTCAGCAGGTTGAGGTATTCGAAAATGGTGTCTTCCTCGCCCGCGCCCACCGGCACTTTGAGGCACACATCGTCGGGGAACTCGGCGAAGCTTCCCACCTCGGAAACCAGCGCCGCCTTGCCCAGCCCCATCGCCCGCAGCAGCGTGCCCGAGCTTTCGCCCACCGTCGGGTAGCGCAGGTTGAGGACAATGTCGCAGGCGGAAAGGTAGCCGGTGAAATCGTCGATCGGCGTAAAGCCCAGCACGCGCACGCTGGCGGAAAGCCCGAGCGAGCGAATCATTCCGTCCAGCGGAAGATCGGGATGCGGCTCGCCCACCAGAATCATCTTCACCTCCGGCGCGAGGCGCAACAGGCGGCGGAAGGCGCGCAGCGATTCGGCAATCCGTTTGTACGGCTTGAGAAAACCGAAGACGCCCACCAGCGGCACGGCTTCGTCGAGGCCCAGCCGCTGGCGAAACCCGTTCCGGTCGCCCGGAGGAATCCACGCGCCGTGCGGAATCACCGCCAGCGGCCCGGCAAACCCGCCGGCGCGGATTGCGGATTCCATGAACCGGCTATGCACGACGACGCCGCGCGCGTTTTCGAGCAGCCGCCGCGTCATGGGCAGGCCGTCGTAATCGGGGCCGATCTCGAGCTTGCGCACCCGTTCGGCGAACTCGCGCGCCGGCGCCCCGCCTGCATATTCGCACTCGCGCACGTACGCGTCCCAATCGCCGCGCCGGATGGTGATCTCCGTCATCAGGTGGTGCAGGTTGGATTCGTGCATGGTGACTACGCCGGGGTGGCGCAGGGCGGCCTCATATACGAAGCCGTGGCAGCAATTGTTGCCCATCTGATACAGCGCGATATCGAAGCGCGCCGCATCGAACGGTTGCGAGGCTTGCGAAAAGACTTCGACCGCGGCCAGATGCCGGAGCGGATCGAGGAGGGCTTCGGAATAATCGGCGATCCCGCTGCGCTCCGGCGGCAGCGGCGAGAAGAACGCCACCCGCATGGTCAGCGTACCAGGTCCAGCGAGAAGACCCCCAGCGGGAGCGGAATGCGGATGCTCAGCGGTGTGCGCGCCGCGTCGCGCGCGAAAAACATGTCGCACTGAAAATCCGCTTTCGGCCCCTTCACCGTTGCGTGCATGCGGTCCGTCACCACGGACTTGCCGCTCGAGGTCACGTTCTCGGCGCCCGCGTAGGAGAGAGTCACCGCATAGGCCGACCCGAAATACACTTGCTGCGGCGCGGGCGGCTTGCCTTGGCCCAGCTCCACGCGCGCGTAATAGGCGAATGCCAGCGCGTCGCGAGCGCAGGTGGCGATGTTGAAATCGGTCTTGCCGCCGCCCGCCGGAAACAACGTCGTGCGCGTCGCAGTGCCGGCTTTCTGATCGAAGCTGGTCTTGTCGTCGGTCCGCTTGCCGCCCTGCGTCAGGTCGCGCTCGAATTCCTGCGAGCACAGCCCCGCGTCCACCGCCGAATGCAGTTGGTCGGCCATTGAAAAGCCGGGCACAGCCGCGTTTAGCGTCGCATCCAGGTTCCAGCCCACCGCGGAGCGGTGAGCGGTCAGTGTGGCCTCGCCCAAGCTGGTGCCAGCCTGCCAGTTCAGGTTGTATCGAAGCGATTCGTCGGTGAAGGGAAAACCGGGTTGGGCGGAGGCCGCCAGGAGCGGGAACAACGCCGCCAATGTGAAGGAAAGGAATCTCATAATCGAATATGCGGTGGCTGGCACTGAACCCAAAAACTCGCCCGCAAGCGGGCGTTGGCAAGCTAAAGCATGCCCCACCAAAACAAGCCGGTTCATCGGTGCGCCAGGCTGCGGGAGGGCGCCAGCGCGGCGGGCTGCCTTTGATGGGCCACCTCGCGAAACACTTCCAAAATGGCGTCGGCCGTTTTCTGCCAACTGAATTGGGCGGCGCGCTGCTGCCCCAAACGCTCCATGCGCGAACGCAATTCCGCGTCCACCAGCAGGTCCTTGAGCGCGCGCACCATCTCGTCGGTGCGATAAGGATCGAAAAGAATCGCCGCGCTGTCCACCACCTCCGGCAGCGCGCTGGCGTTCGAACAGGCTACCGCGCGGCCGCATGCCATGGCTTCCAGCGCCGGCAGTCCGAACCCTTCGTAGAACGAGGGGAACACGAACAGGTCGCAGGCGTTGTAAAGCTGGAGCAGGTCCGCATCCGATACAAAACCCAGCATGCGGATGCGATCGGAGACGCCCGATTCGCGCGCCGCGGCCTGCACCTGATCCGCAAACCAGGTGGGTTTCCCGGCCAGCACCAGGTCGTGGCCAAGCTGCGGGCAGGCGCGGACCAGTTCCGCGAACGCCCGGATCAGGCCGATCTGATTCTTGCGCGGCTGCAAGTCGCCCACCGAAAGAAGGAACGGCCGGTTGAGGGAAAAGCGCTTGCTGACCGCGGCCTGCGCCGACTGGCGCGACACCGGGCGGAATTCCGCGCCGGCGGCATTGGGCGCCACCACCACTTTGTCCTCGTCCAGGTGGCCGTAAACCCGCAGGATGGCCCGCCGCGAAAACTCGCTCACCGTGAGCACTTTCGCGGCGCGGTCCACCGTCCGCCGCACCGTCCAGCGCAACTGCCGCGCCCGGCCCCCGGTGAAATACTCGGGATGCTCCAGAAAGCTGACGTCATGGACGCTCACCACCACCGGCACCGCGCACACCACGGGAGCCGTGTACTGCACGTGGAGCAGATCCGGCCGGTCCCGCCGCAGCTTCATGCTCAACTCGCATCCCAGGCGCAAGAACGGGTTGGTCGAGATGGAACTGGTCCGGATACCGGCGGGCAAGGAACCGCACGCCTCTTCGGAAGACACATAGGCCAGGAACTCGCATTCGCGGTCCTTGGCCGCGGCGAATCCGTTCAAAAGGCTTCGGACGTAGACCTCATTGCCGGTGAGGTGACGGCCGATGGCATGTGCATCAACGGCAATCCGCATGAACCGTACCAGTATAACGGAGCATTATGTCACCCGGCTGTGTCAGAAATCCAAACTTAGCCAAGCTGATACCCAAGTAAAATCCTTTTCCAGCAACAATCTGCCGGAATTCCCAACGCTCACACGGAGATCCTTGCACGTCAACAGCCGTGAAACCGCATCGGCGAACGCCGGGGCGGTGTCGGCCAGCAGCAGGTGCTCGCCGTTCCGCGCCGGCAGGCCTTCGGCGCCAATAGAAGTTGAAACTACAGGCAATGCCGCCGCCCATGCTTCCAGGATCTTGAACCGCGTGCCGCTCGCGGCGAGCAAGGGGACGACAGCGACCTGCGCCCGCGCCAATTCCGCGACGGCATCTTCCACCGGCCCACTCATCTGAATACGTGAGTCGCCCGCCACAAGTTTCTCGACTGATTGCGGCGCTTTGCCCACCAGCCGCCAAACCAGGCACGGCCAGCGGTCCCGCAGCCCCGGCCAGATCTCGCGCGCGAAGAAACGCACGGCGGAGATATTGGGGTGGTACTCCAGGTTGCCGGAAAAAACAATCACCTGTTCTTCCGTTTCTTCTGTTTTGGGCGGCACGGGCGTCCAGGGAATCGCGTTGGGATAGACCCGCACCCGCGCGCCCGGAGCCAGGGCCTCGACGGAGCGGGCATCTTCGCCCGAGGGCGCCAGCACTTCACCGAACCGCGGCAGCCACTCCGCTTCAAAACGTGCCGAGGCCTCTCCGAAGATGCGATGCGCCAGCCCCACTGCGCCGCCCTCCACTTGGGCGCAGCGTGCGTGCAGCACGGATTCCACGTTGTGCAGGTCGAGCACCGTGCGGCGGCAGGCGCCGGCGATCCGCTCCAGGTACGGGGCGCACCAGGAGTGTTCGATGACGCCGATTGCATAGCTCCGCCCCGCCACGGCCCGCTCCACCTGGCTGTCGAAGCCGGCGAACCGGTCCACCAATGGCGGCACGCCGCGGGCCAGCCGCACGGCATTGCGCACGGCGCGCGCCGCCCGGCCGCACCCGGTGGCGGGGAGATCGATCGCCGTCATCCGCTGCACCAGACCGGCGGGCAGCAGCGAGCCGGGTTCGGCCGCTCCGGGCTGCCGGAAAACGATCAGATCGAGCGCATAATGCCGCCCCAGGTACTCGACCAGAGACGCCGTGCGCAGCGAGCCACCGCCCGACAGCGGATAGGGCGCTTCCGGCGCCAACAGCAGGGCCGCGGCTCGATCGTCACTTGTCAAAGCGTCTCCGGGCCTCCTGATAGACTGCGTAAGTTTGCCGTGCAGTCGCTCGCCAGGAGAATTCGGCGGCGCGGGAGCGGGCGCGCGCTCCCCATTCGGCCCGCCAGTCCGGACGTTCCAGCGCCTCGATCATCGCCTGCGCCAGTTCGCGCGCGGTCTCCGCGTAGACCGCCGCGTCGCCGGCCGTCTCGCGCAGCGCCGGGGAGACGATCACGCAGGCCCCGCACTGCATCGCCTCCACCACCGGCAAGCCGAACCCTTCATACAAAGACGGGTAGACGAAAGCGGTCGCGCCGGAGTACAGGCCCGGCAGCCGCTCGTCCGCCACCTCGCCCAACAGGCGCAATCCCGGTTCCTCGGGGATCGCTGGCGCATCCGCGCGCCGGCGGCCCGCGATCACCAGGCCGGCCTCGGGCGCGCGTTGGCGCACGTCGCGCCATGCTTCGAGCAGCAGCGGCAGGTTCTTGCGCGGTTCGATGGTCCCCACGTATAGGAAATAAGGCGATTCCGGCCGCGTCTCGACAGGGGTAAACCACTCGGCGGCGGCTTCCGGCACGGCCACCACGCGATCCGGGCTGAGCTGAAACCGCGCGATCACCTCCTTGCGCACGTTCTCGCCCGGAGTGATCACCATGGTGGCCAGGCCCATCTTCAACAGCAGCGGCGTTCGCCGCATCACCCGGCCGGCGCCATCGTGCCAGGCCGGGTCGAGCCAGGGCGAAAGGTCGTGCAGCGTCATCACGCTGGGCCGGCGCGCCAGGTAGGGAACCGCGAAGTCCGGCCCGTGTACCACGTCGGCGCCGATGCGATTCAATTCGCGCGCCATGCCCCACAGCCACCAGCGCCGCTCGACCGCGTTGCGCGGAGCCGCGCCGCGCTTCAAGTTGGCCGGAGCGCCCGCCGGCATCGAAAAAGGCTGGTCCGAGATCAGGTAAAACTCGTCGCCAGCGTGCCAGCGCGCCAGCGCCAGGCTGAGCTGGCTGGTGTAACGCGCCAGGCCTCCGCTCGAAAGGCTCAAGCTCGCCGCTTCAATGGCTACCCGCATCAGAGTCCAGCCGAGAAAGAACCATCGCCACAGATAAACACAGATGAACACAGATTAGAATCCAAAGTTCTATCCGTGTTCATCTGTGTTTATCTGTGGCTCGAAATGATTATTTCGCCGCCTACACACGGTTCGCGTAGTTGCGCTCGTAATAGGTCCGATACTCTCCGCTGCGCACGCGCGCGACCCATGGGGCGTTGGCCCGATACCACTCGATGGTGCGCGCCAGGCCGGTTTCAAAATCCACCTTCGGCCGCCAGCCGGTTTCGCGCAGGATCTTTTCGCTCGAGAGCGCATAGCGCCGGTCGTGTCCCGGCCGGTCTCTCACGTATTCAATCAGGCTCTCCGGCTTCCCGGCGAGTGCGAGCAGTTTGCGGATCACATCCAGATTGGGCAGCGAGCGGTTGCCGCCGATGTTGTAGACCTCGCCCGCGCGCCCCTTTTCGAGCACCGCCAGAATACCGCGGCAATGATCGTCCACGTACAGCCAGTCGCGAATCTGCATCCCGTCGCCGTACACCGGCAGCGGCCGGTCTTCGAGCGCGTTCGAGATCATCAGCGGAATCAGCTTTTCGGGGAACTGGTAGGGCCCGTAATTGTTGGAGGCGCGCGTCACCACCACCGGCAGCCGGAAGGTGACGAAGTAGGAAAGCGCCAGCATGTCCGAGCCCGCCTTCGACGCCGAATACGGGCTGCTCGGCTGCAGCGGGAATTTCTCGGTGGCTTCCTCCGGCGCCGGCAGGCTGCCGTACACTTCATCCGTAGAGACGTGCACGAAGCGCGGAACTTTCGCCAGGCGCGCCGCTTCGAGCAGGCGGAAAGTGCCCAGCAGGTTGGTTTGAATCACCGGCTCGGGCGAAAGAATGCTGCGGTCGACGTGCGATTCGGCGGCGAAATGCACGATGGCGTCCGGCTTGGCTTCGACGACCAGCGCGCCAACCGCCGCCGCGTCGGCGATATCGCCGTGCACGAACCGGTAGCGGCCGCTCGATTCCACCTCGGCCAGGTTCTCCAGGTTCCCGGCGTAGGTCAGTTTATCCAGATTGACGACATCCCAGCCGGTCTCCGCCACCACCAGGCGCACGAATGCCGAGCCGATGAAACCCGCGCCGCCGGTAACCAGGATCTTCATCGGCCCCTCACTTGTGCTGGGTTTCCCAATCGTAATGGATACCGGGGTCGTCGTAAGCGACGCGGCCTTCGTCGCTCGGATCGTAGAAGCGGTCGGTCATGTAGATCAGCATCGCGCTTTCTTCCCCGATCACTTTGTATCCGTGGCCTACGCCGGGCGGAATGAGGATCTGCCAGGGGCGCAGCGGGCCGACGTACATGGTATTCCGTTTGCCAAAAGTAGGCGAGCCGAGCCGGAAATCGACCAGCGCCACCTGAAACAGCCCTTTCGCCGGCGTCCAGCAATCGGTTTGCTTCAGATGATAATGGAACGCCTTGATGGTGCCCGCGTAGCTGAGCGCCATCGAAACCTGGCTGGTCTCGGGCGGAAAGGCGCGCGCCAGTCCCTGACCGAGGCGCTGCACTTCGAGAAAATAGCCGCGGTCGTCCGGGTAAACCGCCAGGCGCGCAATTTCGACGCCCGCGATGCGTTCCGCCGAATCGATAGCGCCGATCATCGCGCCGATTCCCTTGGGGCACTGTGGGACCGCCAGTTCCAAGCCGCCGAGCGACGCCAGAGGCCTCGGCGCCGGTGTTTCTTGCGCCATCAGGTTCGCACGGCTCCTTCCTCGCGTTCCTCGACTGCGGTCGCGCCCGCGGCCGATTCCTTCACCAGGTTGGCGGCGCGCAGCAGCGACTCGAAGGTGCCGGCATCGGTCCACCAGCCGGAGAGGAACGAAAAGGTGAGCGAGCCTTCGCGCACGTATGCGTTGTTGACGTCGGTGATCTCGAGCTCGCCGCGGCCGGAAGGAACCAGCGTCTTGATCTTGTCGAACACGCTCGAGTCGTACATGTAAATGCCGGTTACCGCGTAATTCGATTTCGGATGCGCGGGCTTCTCTTCGATGCCCACGATGCGATCGCCGGCCACTTCCGCCACGCCGAAGCGCTCGGCATCGACGACCTCTTTGAGCAGGATGTGGGCGCCCCGCGCCTGGCTGCGGAAACGATCGGCCGCGGCGCGAATGTTGCCCTGGATGATGTTGTCGCCCAGGATGACGCAGATCTTGTGCCCGTCGGCGAAGTGCTCGGCCAGCGCCAGCGCATCGGCGATGCCGCCCTCACCTTCCTGGTACGTGTAATGGATGTGCTTCAGCCCGAACTCTTTCCCATTGGCCAGCAGCCGCAAGAAATCCCCCGAATTGCGCCCGCCGGTGACGACCATGATGTCCTCGATCCCGGCATCCACCAAGGTCTGGATGGGGTAGTAAATCATGGGCCGGTTGTAGATCGGCAGCAGGTGCTTGTTGGTGATCTTGGTCAGTGGAAAGAGCCGGCTCCCGGTGCCGCCGGCAAGAACTATGCCTTTCATCAGCATTCATCATAGCAGGGGATGGGAGAGATGCAAGATGGGAGGGGCGGGGAACCGGCGCGGGTTCATCGGCGCGGGCCGGGCATACCCGGCCCCTCGGGCGGGGGGAGGAGTTTGTGGGGTGTGCGACATAGAAGTGGGGTCAAGCGACGCGGCGCGCCTCCCAGTAGTCCTCAAACCGACCGTTGAGATGGCAGCATCTCAGAGCAATGATGGC
>Ga0208820_1000725_pt1 | contig 21339 bp, 19 predicted proteins | sample June2015DPH_16_5_FD_184713 | JGI IMG/M metagenome (GOLD analysis project Ga0208820, IMG submission 184713) | Peatland microbial communities from SPRUCE experiment site at the Marcell Experimental Forest, Minnesota, USA - June2015DPH_16_40... | ecosystem: Environmental > Terrestrial > Soil >...
CTATGGCCGCCTTACGAACGTTGCACGGCGTGACCCGGTTTCAAATTGCCCCCTGCAGGGAGGGACCATGGTTAGGCACCGGACGTCGCCCCGAAACGGCTGCATCTCGGCGAGCGAGCAGCTCTTTTTCGATTTCAGAATAGCGCGCAAGCCGGTGAGAAGCGCCCAGCGCAAAGGCCCAAGCGATTGAAAACGGGCGGCCAACATTTTTGCAAAGGGCGGTGAACCCGTTCTTCCGCCCCGTTCCGGGGCCGTTTGGATTGGCTGTATTCCCAAGGCTCGCGCCTTGGGCTATTCTCTTTCGCCCTAAACGGGCTGAGGAGGCCGGTGAAAAAGTCCGAGGAAAAAACCTGGGGCCGCGGTGCCCCCGCGTCCGGCAGTTCGGTGTCGCGAAGACACTTCTCACTCTTCGCGCAGGGCGGAGACGGGATCGATTTCGGTGGCGCGGCGCGCGGGCAGGTAACAGGCCAGCATGGCCAGGGCGACCAGCACCAGCGGCGCGCCGAAAAGCAAAAGTGGATCGTCGGCGCGCATCGAGAAGCTCCGCGCCAAGACATCGCTGGCGGCAGAGAGGGCGCGCCACAGGGTAAGTCCGCCGCCAAGCCCAAGGATCGAGCCCACGACCACCAGCGCGGTCCCTTCTCGCATCACCAACCCCTGCACCTGGCGGCTGCCGGCGCCGAGCGCCATGCGGATGCCAATCTCTTTGCGCCGCCGGACCACCGCGTAGGCCGTCACTCCGCCCAATCCGATCGAGGCCAGCAGCAGTGCGAACAGGCCGAGAATCACGTAGACTGCGCAGTCCCACTCAACAAACGAGTTCATCCGGTTGAGATCCTCCTGCAAGGTGTGCACGTTGAAAAGCGTGAGATCGGGATGAAGCGAGGCCAGTTGCCGCCGCACGGCCGCCAGCGTATCGCGGCCCGCCGTTCCGCGCACCAGGATGGTGGAGCGTTGCGTGCCCGGCGGCGCGTAAAGAGAGCTCAGGGGCCGCGCCGCGCCGCGCGCCGGAATGGTGGAACGTTGGGCTGGGTTGCCGCGGAACGCCGAGGTAGTTAGAGGCAAAGACACGGTGGCCACGGCCTTGGCCATCAGGAAGCCCGACTGCACATCGCGTGTCAAGCCAACCACCGTGTAGTTCAGCTCGCCCTCGCGAATTCGGCGGCCCATCGGGTCTTCGCCGCCGAACAGCTCGCGCGCGGCGGTTTGATTGAGGATGGCCGGAATCGCCGGAGCGTCTTCGGCGCCTGCCGCCTCATCCGGCTGCCGGTCGCGACGATCGAATTCGCGGCCACGCAAAAGAGGTACGCCGAGTGCCGAGAAGTAACCGGCGCCGATATGTTCCTTGAAGACGGAGTGCAACACCTGGCCGGCTTTCCGATCGCCTGAGGGGGCCGATACGCGGGTATTGGGCTGATCGGCGGCCAGGCTGGCGAACGGCACGCTATCGGTCAGCGCCACCGAACGCACGCCGTCGACACGCGATAGCTCGTCCGGGAGCCCGGTCAGCAGGGCCGCGGTTCGCTCGGCGGAATAACCGTCGCGAACCGGGTCGAGCGAAATGAGGTTGAGATTGGCGGTCTTAAAACCGGGGTCGAGGCGGGCGCTCGACAGGAAACCCAGGACGATGTACCAGGTCATCAGCAGCAGCATCAGCGATGCAGTCATTTGGCCCACGACGAAGAGATTGCGCAGACCGAAGCGGCGATAGCCGCGCAGCGGCGCCTGAGCGCCCTCCTTCAAGGTCAGGCCGATATCGGCGCGGACCAAGGATAGGGCGGGCGCCAGTCCGAAGCCGATGCCGGCGGCGAGCGCAATCGACAGCGTGAGTGCGAGCACATGGAGATCGGGCCGCAGGTCGTATTCAAAGGGTGTTGGCGAGGGCATAGGCATGGACATGATCGCACGTCCGATCGCATAGGCCAGGGCGATGCCGGCGAGGCCGCCGGAGAACGACAGCATCACGCTTTCGGTCAGGAATTGGCGGACCAGGCGCGGCCGGCTGGCGCCCACCGAAAGGCGAATCGCGATTTCGCGCCTTCTTTGGCTGCCGCGAGCCAGCAGCAGACTTGCCAGGTTCGCGCACACCAGTGACAGGACCAATGCCCACAGGACGACATCGAAGGTGTCGACGAAGGCGGTCTGATCCGGCGAGATATACATGAGGGTGCCGGCCGGCATCAGACGCGCCACGCGGCCCTTCGGATCGCGATCGTGCTGGAGCCCGTTTTCCCGGTCGAAATTGCGGGTGACCGTGTCGAGGGCGGCTTCCGCCGCAGGCAACTTCACACCAGCGGCAAGCCGGAACACGACGCGAAAGATTTCGCGGTCCGCGGCGTGGAGCGGGTCGCCGCTCAATTCCGGAGCCAGAGAACCGGCGCACGTCACCGGCACGAACAGGTCCGCCGGGTTCGCCGGCCAGATACCCAAGAAGTCTTTCGGACCGATGCCGACGATGGTGGCTATCGAAGCGTTCAGCCGCAGCGTGCGTCCCACCGCGAGCGGGTCCGCGCCCAGGTGGGTGCGCCACAAGCGATCGCTGATTACCACCACGGGAGGCAGGCCGGGCTTCTCGGTTTCCGGCGCGAAGAACCGGCCGGCGGCCGGCGTCACACCCAGGGCGGTGAAATACTCGGGGGAAACCAGGTGCCCGTAAAACCTTTCCGCGTGCGCGTACCCGTCTCCAGTGAATGCTACGGCAAACGGAACCAATCCCAAGAAGGCCGTCGCGCTTTCAACCACCTGGCGCCGATCGCGATAGCGCTCGAAATACGGGTAGGAAACGGTGTGCCAGCGGAAGGTGGCCAGCGACAAGGGATCGCGCACGCCGGGCGGCGGCCCGGTAAGCGACTGGCATTCGTTGAGAACCACGCTGCACATGCCGATTCCGATGGCGAGCGAAAGCACGGCCACGGCAGTGAACCCGGGCGACTGGGCCAGCTTGCGCGACGCGTAGACAATATCCTGCCGGATCTCCGTGAGATACGTAGCTGGCAACCGGACAGCTATATCGGCGAGGAGCCGCAGCAGGCCGGGCAGACCGTAGCGCCGCGAGACTTCCGGAATGGCATCTTCGCCCAAGCGGTCGAGATCCTCTCCGTACAGCATGCGAAACTCGTGCGGATAGGCGCTGGCCAGGCGCCGATAGAGGGCCAGGCAGACGCTCACGCGCGGGTTCATCAGTATGCCTCCTGCTTGCGTTTCCTTTGCATCATGCGGACCATGGCTTGCAGCCGTTCGCATTCCAGGTCGAGCACGGATCGTCCCAGCCGCGTCAACCGGTAATAGCGGCGGCGCGCGTCATCCATTTCGGCCACCGGCCGCTCATCGGACTCTTCGATCAGCCCGTCGCCGATCAGCCGCTTGAGCGAGCCATAGAGAGTGGCGGGCCAGAGACGGACGGTTCCATTGGTCCGCTCGAGGACTTCCTGCATGATGCCGTAACCGTGCTGATCGGCGCCGACCAGCGAGAGCAGAATGTGGAACCAGTTATTGTGCAGCGGAAGGAAATCCTGCGGGTCTCGGGACATGATAGTATATATATGACTCATTATATAGTTGACGTCAAGCGGATTTTGCGCCGGTGGCAACGGCGCGGAAGAAAATCACGCTGCGCGGCGGAAGAAAAGCCGAGATGACTCTCGGCTCAGCAGGCCAGACGGCCCGCGCCACGGCGCTCGGTCCCGTCCCCTTGAGAGGGCGCAGGCGCATAGTCAACCCCTGACGGCGAGTGGCTCCGATCGGCCCTGACCGCTCCCTTTGGTCGCGGCTCCGACTCGCCCAACAAGGGCGAAACGGCTGGGCGGCTGGAACCGTCTGATAGAACTGAGAATTCCAACGCTACAGATGCGCGTTCGTGTGTTGTTTTTCGGCGTTTTGAAGGACCTGGCGGGTGGTAGCTCGGAGGATGCCGAGTTCGCCGAAGGAGCCGATCTGCGCGCGGTGCTGGACCATTACCTGGCGGAGTTGCCCGGCATGGCGAAGATGGCGGGAAGCATCGTGGTGGCGCGCAACCATGCATTTGCCGCGCCGGCGACGAAGATCGCCGACGGGGATGAAATCGCGCTGCTGCCGCCGGTCAGCGGGGGATCGGAAGACGGCCCCGACGGCATCGAAATCGAAGAGGATGGCAACTATTTCGCCATCACCCACCAGTCGATCGATACGCGCCGGCTGGCCGGCCGGCTGTTGCGGGGCGGGGAAGGCGCGGTGGTGACTTTCGAAGGCACCGTCCGCAACCACACCGGCGGGCGGCGCACGCTCTACCTCGATTACGAAGGCTATGAGCCGATGGCGTTGCGGACCATGGCGGAAATCGGCCGCGAGCTGGCGGCCTCGTTCGCGCTCGAACGCATCGCCATGGTGCACCGGCTGGGCCGTCTGCTGGTGGGCGAAACCAGCGTGGTGGTGGCGGTGACGGCGGCGCACCGGCGGCCGGCGTTCGAGGCTGCGCTGGAGGGGATAGACCGCCTCAAGAAACGCGTTCCCATTTGGAAGAAAGAGCATTTTGCCGATGGCGAGGTCTGGGTGGAAGGAGCGTGGGACCCCGATGTGCCCTTGGCGCGGTAGCGGGCGGGGGGCGGACCCCTGGTCCTGGGGTCCCCTCTGGGGACGACGCCTGCGTCCCGCTGCGCGCTCGAAGAGTGAGGCCGTTGCTTCAACGCGAAAGGCCGGCCAGGGGTCCGGCCGCGGACGGGGGCGTCCGCCCCACTGCCTGCCCCACCTTGGCGCCATGTTCGCCGCGGCGGTAGCGCTGACCTCCGCGCTGGCGGCACAGGATCTGGTGATTCCGGTCAAGGTCAATCTGGTGCACGTGGCGGCCACGGTGAAGAATCGCGCGGGGCAGTTGGTGGGCTCGCTGCACCAGGAGGATTTCGAGATCTTCGACAACGGCGTGCGGCAGGAAGTGGCGGTCTTCGAACGCCAGACCAATCAGCCGCTCTCGGTGGCGCTGCTGGTGGATGTCAGCGGGTCGACCAACCAGGACCTGAAGTTCGAAACCGATTCCGCGGTGCGCTTCGTCCGCACCCTGCTTTCCTTCCGCAATTCGCAGGACCAGGTGGCGCTATATGCCTTCGACGACATGGTGACGCAGGTGCACAATTACACCCGCAACATCGGGTCGCTCGAAGCCATGCTGCGGCAGATGCACGGCTCGGCCGGGACGTCTCTCTATGACGCCATCTGGCTGGCTTCGCGCGACCTGGAGCTGCGGGAGGGCCGCAAGGCGCTGGTGCTGGTGAGCGACGGCGGCGAAACCACCAGCAAGATCGACAGTCACCGCGCGCTCGAAGCGGCGCAACTGGCCGATGCGGTGATTTATCCGGTGATCGTGATGCCGATCACCAACGATGCGGGACGCGATATCGGCGGCGAGCACGCCCTCGAATTCATGGCGGAAGGCACCGGCGGACGCACCTTTCTGCTCTCGGAGGGCCCGCAGCTCGACGGCGCCTTCAGCTCCATCATCACCGAGCTGCGCACCGAATACCTGCTGGGTTACTACCCGCATGACGTGCCGCTCACCAAGGAGCGTTTTCACAAGCTGGAAGTGCGGCTCAAATCTCCCGAATTGCGGGCCTCGGCGCGCAACGGCTATTATGGGGAAGCGGAGGCTAGCGCGGGAACGCCAGCGGAGCAGGTTACGCTGAAGCCCGATAGCCGGAAGAAGCGTTAGGAGAAGCGTACGATACAACAGCCAAAGACAGCGCGCGCGCCGGAGCACACACTGGAAGAGGCCAAATACCTCCGGCAGTTGATCGAGAAGGCGACGCCCGTGCGCGTCAAGCTGGCCGGCGGCGAGGAAGTGACGGGCGTGATCGAATACTACGATCACTCCTTCATCCGGATTACCCGCCAGGGCGAGCCGAACCTGTTCATCTTCAAGCACGACATCAACTACGTGGTGGAGCTGAGTTAGGCCAGCAAGACGGCTTCCCGCACCATGCCCTACCTCGAAACAGCCGTGGAGATCGCCCGCGAGGCCGGCGCCCTGCTGGCCAACTATTTCGAAAGGCGGGTGGCGTTTGAACTCAAGGGCGAGTTCGATCTGGTGACGGAGGCCGACCGCGCGAGCGAAAAGCTGGTGGTGGAGCGGCTGCGCTCGCACTTTCCATCGCACGGAATTGTCGCCGAAGAAGGCGGCGGCCACGACCCGCAGGCGGAATACTGCTGGTACGTGGACCCGCTCGACGGCACCACCAATTTCGCGCACAGTTTTCCGGCGTTCAATGTGACGCTCGGCCTGGCGCGCGCGGGCGAGATGGTGGCCGGCGTGGTATACGATCCGATCCACCAGGAGATGTTCACGGCCGAACGCGGCGCGGGCGCGTACTTAAACAACCGGCGGATTCACGTTTCGCAAATCCAGCGGATGAACGACTGCCTGGGGTCCACCGGATTTCCCAGCCGCAAGCGGGATCACAACGTGAACATTCACTTCTATTACCAGATGGCGATGGCTTCGCACGGCGTGCGCCGCACCGGGTCGGCGGCGCTCGACCTGGCCTTCGTGGCGTGCGGGCGGCTGGACCTGTTCTGGGAATTCGGACTCAAGCCGTGGGACGTGGCGGCGGGTACGCTGCTGGTGACCGAAGCCGGCGGCCGCGTTTCCGACATGCGGGGCGCGCCGCACAGCGTGACCCAATCCGACCACCTGTTGGCCGATAACGGCGCGATACACGGCGAAGTGCTGGAAGCCTTCGGCGAGGTTTTCCAAGGACGGTTGCGCGTGCCGCTGCCGCCGGTGCCGTAGGGTTACCCGGCGCACCTGGCAGTTTACAGCCGGAATGTGTATAATTGATTAGTAGGATACACATCATGCGCACGAATATCGTGATCGACGACAAGCTGATGCGGGACACGCTTCGCGCAACCGGCCTCAAGACCAAGCGCGAGGCCGTGGAACAGGGTCTGCGGATTGTGCTGCGCCTGAGCAGACAGGCGGAGATCCGCCGTCTCCGCGGCAAGCTGCACTGGCAGGGCGATCTCGACGCGATGCGGAGCGATAGTTGATCCTGGTCGATTCCAGCGTGTGGATCGACTATTTCAGCGGTACGATCACAGCGCAGACCGAGAAACTCGATAGCCTGCTGGGTAATGAGCCTTTGGCCATCGGCGACTTGATTCTGACCGAGGTCCTCGAAGGGTTCGCCGACGAGCGGGACTTCAACCATGCCAGGAGAATGCTCACTTCGTTGATTGTCGTCGAGCTGGGCGGGCAGAGAATCGCGATTCAAGCGGCGAAGAATTTTCGGGCGCTGCGCAACCGTGGCATCACGGTGCGCAAAACCATCGATACGGTGATTGCAACCCGCTGCATTGAGGGCGGGTTTACCTTGCTGCACAACGACAGGGATTTCGATCCGTTTGCGAAGCACCTGGGGCTGCGCGTAGTGGTCTGACAACGGGGCGGCCAACAGGAGCAGCGGCGAAACGAAAGCCAGCCGGGCCGGGCGTGCCCGGCCCCTACAGCCGACGTGCGAAACGATGTACTAAGCTGGGGGTTGTCCCGGCATCCCCTCTTCAAACCGTATGTAGCGCTGGCGGCGGTGTGTTTCTTTTGGGGCACCACCTACCTGGGCATACGGATGTCGCTCGAATCCTTTCCGCCGCTGACGCTGGTCGCGGTGCGGTATTTGATTTCGGGGACGTTGACGCTGGGGTTCGCCTGGTACCGCGGCCTGCACATTCCGCGCGGAAAGGAACTGGCCGCGTCATGCGTCGCCGGTCTGGGAACGCTCACCATCGGCAACGGAGCGCTGGTGGTCGCCGAGACGCTCATCCCCAGCGGCATGGCGGGCCTGATCATCGCCATGTCGCCATTCTGGATGGTGGGGGTGGAGGCGCTGCTGCCCGGCGGCGAGAAACTGCACGCGCCGACCATCGGTGCGATGGCGCTGGGTCTGGTGGGCGCGGCGCTGCTGGTGACGCCGGGCGGAGAGCAGGGCGCGGGCCACAGCCTGCTGATCGGCTGCCTGGTCCTGCAGATCGGCATGGCCGGCTGGTCGTTCGGCTCCATCTATCAGCGGCGCAACGCGGGCAAGGCGCACCCGGTGGTCGCCGGCGGTATTCACCAGCTTGCGGCGGCTCTGGCGATGGCGCCGTTTGCCTGGCTGGTTCCCCACCAGCCCATCCACTGGAGCACGCGCGGCGTGGGCGCGATGCTTTACCTGGTGGTCTTCGGTTCGCTAGTGGGCTACAGCGCTTTTGTCTATTGCATGGACCGGCTGCCGGTAGCCGTGGTTTCGATTTACCCGTACGTGAATGCGGTGGTCGCGGTGGCGCTGGGATGGCTGTTCTACCGCGAGCCGTTTGGCCCGCGGGAAGCGGTGGCGATGGGGGTGATCTTCGCGGCCGTGGCGCTGGTCAAGCGTTACTCCCGCCCCGCGGCGGGCTAGGCTGGCCGAGCTTGGCGGCCAGCGCGCCGCCGGCCATGCTGAGGCAGGTGGTGAGGATGAACAACTGGAGCAGCAGCACGGCGATGTCCGACCAGCTTTTCAGCAGGCCCAGCAGCTCTTGAAAACGCGGCTCGGCGCGGAACTGCGGCATCCCCGATGCCGCGCTGATCACATAGAAGACGGCGGCATAAAACACGGCGGCCAGCGGGAAGGTGAACAGCCCGGTGATCCAGCCCAGGCGCACGCCCGCGCCCACGTTGATGGCGCAGCCGGTCCGCCGCCGGTAGAGGAACACCGCGAAATAGCCCGCGGCCAGCCAGTTGACGTACGGCAGGAAGAAGAGTGCGGTCGCGCCCATGGCTACCAGCAAGGCAATCTTCAGCGCCAGCGGATTGCGGAAATCGAGCGGCGGTGGAGTAAGCTGCGGTGCGAAGGGCGGCAACACAACAGCGGGTGCCGGCGCCGGCGCCTCGGCGGCCACTTCGGTCAGCTCTCTCTGCGGCTTGCCGCACTTGTGGCAGAACAATGCATCCGGTGGAAGCTCGGCGCCGCAACTGCAGAAATCAGGCATGACGATCGAAGGGAACCACTTTCAGTGTGGCGCAGCGTGCGGGGCGGAAGCAACTTGCCGTTCGACGGAGGGCGCGGGACACGAAAGTGGAGCATCGCTCATTTGCGAAGAGCGGAGCCAGTTTCTGAGAGCATATCTACTTCAGACCCTCTGAAACGCGCACGCTCAGAATTCGGGCCGACTGGTTGACAGGCGAAAGCGCCTGTCCCACTTTGCCGGGCTAGTGGGGCAGGCGCTTTCGCCTGCCAACCGGCCGCATCAGCGTCAACCGAGGCTGTGCGATACGCTAGGCTCTCTCGAAGGAATTTGAGAGAACCGTGAATACGTTTCCGATTCTGCTAGGCGCGCTTTGCGTTTACGCGCTGGCTTACCGTTACTACTCAGCCTTCATCGCCGCTAAAGCGCTGGCGCTGGACGACCGCCGCGTCACGCCGGCTCGCCGCTTTGCCGATGGCCACAATTACGTCGCATCGCCCAGGTGGGTGCTTTTCGGGCACCATTTCGCCGCCATTGCCGGCGCCGGCCCGCTGGTCGGCCCCACGCTGGCGGCGCAATTCGGATTCCTGCCCGGTTTCCTGTGGCTGCTGATTGGCGCGGTGCTGGCCGGGTGCGTGCAGGATTTCACCGTGCTGGTAGCTTCCATGCGCCACCGCGGGCGCTCGCTGGCATCCATCGCGCGCAGCGAGATCAGCGCATTCGCCGGTCTGGTCACCATGGTCGCGGTGCTGTTCATCCTGCTGGTCACGCTGGCCGGGCTGGGGATAGTGGTGGTGAACGCGCTAGCCAACAGCCCGTGGGGCGTGTTCACCATCGGATCGATCATGCCCATCGCGCTCGTCATGGGCTGGTGGATGTTCAAGAGCCAGGCTGGCAGAATCACCGTGGCGGGTCCGAGCGTGTTCGGCGTGGTGCTGCTGATCGCGGCGGTGATCGGCGGGCACTGGTTCGCCGGCAGCTCGGCGGCGGGCGCGCTCACGTTTTCGCCTCACCAGATCACGCTGTTGATGGCGACTTACGGTTTCATCGCGTCGGTGCTGCCAGTGTGGCTGCTGCTGGAGCCGCGCGACTATCTGGCCACCTACTTGAAGCTGGGGACCATCGCCATCCTGTTGATTGGCGTCTTCATCCTTCACCCGGACATACGCTTTCCCGCGATCACCCAGTTCGTTTCCGGCGGCGGCCCCATCATCAAGGGCAAGCTGTTCCCGTTCCTGTTCGTCACCATCGCCTGCGGCGCCATCTCGGGTTTCCATGCGCTGATCGCATCGGGCACCACGCCCAAAATGATCGATCGGGAAAGCGATGCGCGCTTCATCGGCTACGGCGCGATGGTGTGCGAATCGCTGGTGGGCGTGCTGGCGCTGATCGCGGCCACTTCGATGTACCCGGGCGACTACTTTGCCATCAACAGCGCGCCCGACGTTTTCGCCAAGCTGGGCCTGCACACGGTGAATCTGGATTTGATTTCGCGCGAAGTGGGCGAGAATCTCGCCGGGCGCACCGGCGGCGCGGTTTCGCTCGCCGTCGGCATGGCGCAAATCTTCCGCGGCCTTCCCGGCATGGATCGCCTGATCGGATATTGGTACCACTACGCGATCATGTTCGAGGCGCTCTTCATTCTCACCACGGTCGATGCCGGCACGCGCGTGGCGCGCTACGTCTTGCAGGAACTGCTTGGCAAAGCCAGCCCGCGATTCGGCGACACGGCGTGGCTGCCCGGCAATCTCATCACTACGTTGTTCGTGGTCTGCGGCTGGGGTTATCTGATTTACACGGGCAACATTTCCACCATCTGGCCGTTGTTCGGCACCGGCAACCAGTTGCTGGCCACCATCGCGCTGGCGGTGGTGACGACCTTCCTCATCAACATGGGCAAGGCCCGCTACGCCTGGATTTCCGCCATCCCGATGTGCTTCGTGGGCACGACGACGATCACGGCCGGAGTGCTTTCGATCAAGAACATCTTCTGGCCTCTGACCTGGAAGACAGGCCAGCCGATGATAACCGGCTACCTGGATTCCGGCCTGATGGCCGTCTTCATCGTGGGCGTGGTGCTGGTAGTGTTCGCCGCCGCCCGCCGCTGGGTTGCGGTGCTGCAAGGCGCTCCGGCGCCCGAAGAAGCATTCGGCGAGCCGGTCACCGAGGGCGGCGATGTCAAGATGGGCTGCTGCTGAAGGGGAGGGGGTGTTGGGGGGTGCTGGCCTACGGGTCACGCACACGCTCGGCGGATCAGGCGGGCAGGAACTACCGCTCACGCCGAGAGGCTGCGCATTCTTTTTTCCCTCGGGAAAGTGAAAACCCGTAGCCTGTCACGGTTTATTGTTGAGCGCCCCTGTTTCCCACACCCCGGGTTCCGTCCGTCGGGTGTACGATTGACAGCGGAGGCCCCTGTGCGCTGCTTGATACTCGCGATGGTGATCTCAATGTGCCTGCTCCCTGGTCTAGCGTCGGCGCAAACTGCGAAATCATATTACGAGGCCGGAGAGCGGGCGGCCCAAGAGGGGAGGTGGGTCGACGCGGGTCGGGCGTTTGAACAAGCCGTGAAAATGGCGCCGAACAACAAGCACTATCAAGGTCGGTTCTCAGAGGTTCGCATGGAGGCGTCCCGACGGGCAGTGTCGGCCGCCCGCCTGCTCATTTCTGCGGACAGAAATGGGGAGGCAGAATCCTTTATCGAAGACGCCTTGCGCTTCGATCCGAACAACGCAGGGGCCGCCGAACTGTTGCAGCAACTGAACAGTGAAAAGCAACGGCTCACCGAACTGCTGCATGCGGTTAGGAAAGTGTACGTGGATGAGATCAAGGGCGCAAACGGGGAGAAGGCCCGAGAGCAGATCAAGGCGCTTCTGGTCAACACTGGTCGGTTTCAGGTCCTTGGCGAAGAGGAAGACGCCGATGCCAAGATTGGCGGGCTCGCGGAATTGAAGGAAGTCGCGACCACGACGACAAGCTCCGGGAGGGTCAGAGGCAGTGCAGATGGAAGCATACTTGGCCGCACCCTGGGCACAAGCGCTAATGCGGTCACATCGGTCAGGCCAATCACTTCTGAATCTGTTATTCTTTCGCTCACCAGCAAGTCCGGTGAAGTCATCTGGGGCTGGGACGACACAAAGGCTTGCAACGAGATGGCCAGGGCTAAGTGCGCCATAAATGACTTGGCGAACGCGGCACGAAGGTAACGGGAACCCAAAGGAACGGTGACAGGGAACGGTGACAGGCTACGTGTTTGCGATTTTCGTTTGATGACTGTTCGCGCCAGGAGGGGCGGCGAGGCTAAGGCGGGCTACTCCTGATAGCGGGGCGGGCTGTGGCAGGTCGGGGACCCGCCCCACGGTGTTGGCAAGGCCGGACCTGCCCCACTCCTTACGCGTTCGCCCAGCGGACCAGGCCGGGCAGGAACTGCTGCGGTTCGTCGACGTGGTAGGGGAGCACGCGGACGGTGTAGCCGTGAAGGCCGCTCTCGCGGCAGGCGGCGGAATGGGCGGCGAAGACATACACGCCGTCGGCGGCCTGGCTCACCTTTTCCATCGGCACGGCGGCTGCGTCGCAGATCTCGAAATCGGCGTCGAGCATGCCGAGATAGAGCTCGACAGAAACCTCGTCGCAATCGAGGGCGCCCAGGCGGACGCGGGCGCGCACTTCCACTTGGCCGCCGCTGCGCAGCTCCGTCTCCGGCAGCGCATCCACGCTTTCGATGGCCACCTGCCCCCAGTTGTCGCGGATGCGCTGGTTCCAGGCGGCCAGCGCGCGGGCGGCGGCGGCGTTATCGGCCATCAGGTGCTGGTGCCTTTCATGGCTGCGCAGGTAAAAATCGGTGGCGTACTCGGTCACCATGCGCTGCATGTTGAACTCGGGGCAGAGGGTGGCGATGGAGGACTTCATGCGCGCGATCCAGCGGCGCGGCAGGCCATCGGCGCCGCGCTCGTAGAAGGCCGGGATCACGTCGTGCTCCAGGATCTCGTACAGCGCCAGCGATTCCACCTGGTCCTGATAATCCTGGTTGTCGTACTTTTCGCCGCGGCCGATGGCCCAGCCGACGAAAGGCTGGTCCGCGGTTTCCGGGTGCCAGGCTTCATCCCACCAGCCATCCAGGATGCTGAGGTTCAATCCGCCGTTGGCGAGGGCTTTCATGCCGCTGGTGCCGCTGGCTTCGAGCGGCCGCAGCGGCGTATTCAGCCAGACATCGGAACCCTGCACCAGGTAGCGGGCCACGGCCGGGTCGTAGTTCTCCAGGAAGACAATCCGGCGGCGGAACTCGGGGCGCTGCGCGAGTTTGACGATCTGCTGGATGAAGACCTTGCCGGCGTCGTCGCGCGGGTGGGCCTTGCCGGCGTACACGATTTGCACCGGCCGTTGCGGATCGTTGAGGATGCGCGCCAGCCGTTCGGGGTCGCGCAGCAGCAGAGTGGCCCGTTTGTAAGTAGCAAAACGACGCGCGAAACCGATGGTGAGGGCGTCGGGATTGAGCGTTTCGCCGGCGGCGTCGATTTCCGCCTGCGGGGCGCCGCGGCGTTCCAGTTGCGCGCGCAGACGGCGGCGCGCGAAGCCCACCAGGCGCTCGCGCCGGCGCTCGTGGGTGCGCCACAGCTCCTCGGCGGGGATGGTCTCGGCGCGCTTCCAAAGCTGCTTGTCGGCGCCCTCTTCGCGCCACTTCGGGCTCAGGTAACGATCGTAGAGCTGGTTCATTTCGGCGGAAATCCAGGAGCGGAAATGCACCCCATTGGTGACCGAACCGATGGGAATTTCGTCCTCCGGCACGCCGGGCCACAGCGTCTTCCACATCTTGCGGCTGACCGCGCCGTGCAACTGGCTGACGCCGTTGGAAGAGGCCGCCATGCGCAGCGCCAGCACGGTCATGCAGAACTCCTCGGAATCGTTGGCCGGGTTCTGGCGTCCCAACCCGTAAAACTCCTGGCGGGAGAGACCGAGGCCGCGGGTGTAGTCGCCCAAATAATGATCGAGCAGGCCGGGAGAGAAGTAGTCGTGCCCGGCCGCAACCGGGGTGTGAGTGGTGAACACCAGGCCGGCACATGCCACTTCGCGCGCCTCGGCGAAGCTGAGGCCGCGGCGCGCCATCAGTTGCCGCACGCGCTCCAGCGACAGAAACGCCGAGTGTCCTTCGTTCATGTGGTAGACAGTGGGCTCCAAGCCGAGCGCCTCCAGCGCGCGGTAGCCGCCGATGCCGAGCAGGATTTCCTGTTTGAGGCGCATCTCGGTTCCGCCGCCGTAGAGCTGGTCGGTGATGTCGCGGTCTTCGGGCCGGTTCTCGGCCACATTGGTGTCCAGCAGGTAGAGCGAAACGCGTCCCACCACCGCGCGCCAGATCTGGGCCGTAATCTTGTTGTAAGTCAGTTCCACGGTCAGCGGGCGTCCGTCCGGGCGGCGAACCAGCGCGATCGGCAGGTTCTGAAAGTCGTTATCCTCGTAGGATTCCTGCTGCCAGCCGGCGGCGTTCAGGTATTGGTGAAAGTAGCCCTGCTGGTATAGCAGCCCGACGCCCACCAGCGGCACGCCCAGATCGCTGGCGGCCTTCAGGTGATCGCCGGCCAGCATGCCCAGGCCCCCGGCAAAAATCGTCAGACATTCGCTGATGCCGAATTCGGCCGAAAAGTAAGCCACCAGCAAGCCTTCATTCTGCCCGCAGGAGCGCCGGTACCAGCTCGACTCGCCGGACAGGTACGTTCCCAGCGCGATTTGCGTGTGGTGCAGATAAGCCAGAAAGGCCTCGTCGCGCGCGGCGGCTTCCAGTTGCGCCTGGCCGATCAGCCCCAGCATCCGCACCGGGTTGTGGCCGGTGGACTCCCATAGATCGCTATCCAGCCGCCGGAACAACTCGACGGTGTTGTGATCCCAGCTCCACCGCAAATTGTACGCCAGGGTTCGCAGTCCTTCGAGCGGGGCGGGCAGGGAGGGAACTACCTTAAATACGTGCGCGGGCTTCATGCCATAAGTATAGGCGCGTCAGATCTTCCAAAATCTTGAATTTATTGCCAACGTCGCGTTACAAGCCGTGGGCGGCACAGGGGCGTGGCTTGCGCGCTCGCCGGCGCGGGACCTACAATCTGGTTTCGAGAAGCACGGCTTGGCAGAACCGGGAGGAATCAGATGGACTCGACAACCACGCGCCGCGACTGGATGCGGCTGGCTTCGGCTGGCGCCGCCGGCGCGCTTCAGCTCGGGGCGCAATCCGCTTCGCCTTCGGGCGCTCTGGAAATGCGGGTGACCGCCGGCGACAAGCGCTTCGCCGCCCAGCCGCCGGTTCCCTGGGAAATGCTGCGAGGGGACTTCGCGAATTCGATCCGCATCGATCCCTCCAGCCTGTACCAGGAGATGGTCGGCTTCGGCGCCGCCTTCACCGACGCGGCGTGCTGGACGTTCAGCCAGCTCGCCGAAGACGCGCGGCAGCAATTATTTCACGAACTCTTCCACCCGTCGCAGTTGGGCCTCGGCGCCGGCCGGCTGTGCATCGGCTCGAGCGACTACTCGAGATCCGTGTACAGCTTTGACGACGGCCCGCCGGATCCCGATTTGCAGCGCTTCTCGATCGACCACGACCGCGCCTACATCCTGCCCGTGCTGCGCCTGGCGCGGCAGATGAATCCGGATCTTTATCTGTTCGGCTCGCCGTGGAGCCCGCCCGGCTGGATGAAAGACAACGGCACCATGCTGGGCGGCACCATGCGCAAGCAGTCTTTCCCGGCCTACGCCCGCTATTTCGTCAAGTTTCTGCAAGCGTACCGCGAGGCGGGCGTGCCGGTGAACGCGGTCAGCGTGCAGAACGAAGTGGATGCGGAACAGGAAGGACACATGCCCGCGTGCCTGTGGTCGCAGGAGCAGGAATGGCAGTTCGTGGGAGACCACCTGGGACCCGCTTTCGCCCGCGACAAGATCGACACCAAAATCTGGATCATCGACCACAACTACGACCTGTGGGGCCGCGCGCTGGACATACTGGCCAAGCCCGAAGTCAGCCGGTACATAGACGGCGTGGCGTGGCACGGCTACGTGGGCGATCCCTCGGCCATGACCCGCGTTCACGACGCGTATCCCGCCAAACATGCGTACTGGACCGAAGGTGGTCCCGACTACACAGCACCGGATTACCTGACCGATTGGGCGAAATGGGGCGGCACGTTCGCGGAGATTTTGCGCAACTGGGCGCGGTGCATCATCGGCTGGAATCTCGCGCTCGATGAGAAGGGGAAACCCAACATCGGCCCGTTCCCTTGCGGCGGCGTGGTCGAGATCGATTCCGCGACCAAAGCCATTTCGCGCAGCGGCCAATACTGGGCGCTGGCGCACTATTCGAGCGCCATCCGGCGCGGAGCGCGGCGGATCGGCTCGCAGGGTGAAATCGAAAAAGTGAGCCACGTGGCGTTCGTCAATCCCGATAGCGGCGGGGTGGTGGTGCTGGCGAACCAGGGCGCGGAAAAGGACGTGGTGGTACAGGCGCAAGGCCGGGCTGCCGGCATCCATCTCCCGGCCGATTCGCTGGTGACGGTGACCTGGCGGATGGGGGCGTAGGGGCATAGAGGTGAGAAGCTTGGCCTTTTCTGGCTGACCCACACTGCACCACATTGGTGTACGGCGCGTACAATGGGAATATGCCGACCCGAACGAAGGCGGCTCTTGCTTCCAATGTGCGGACACGAACGAAAGCGTCCTCCGCGCCCAAGGCGAAGACCGTGCGCCAAAGCGTGACGATCCCGGCGCGGCTGGCCGCTGCCGTTCGCCGCGAGGCAAAGCAGCGCCACCTCAGCATGAGCCGCGCGCTGGTCTCGCTGGCCGAACGCGGCGCCCGCGCCGATCTCGATGCCAAGGCGAACCTGAAGGCCGCATACAAGCGGTTCATGGAGGAGCAGGAGCCCACGCGCAAGAACGCGGCCGGCGAAGACCTGATCCGCGCGGTTTTTGGGAAGGACGCGATTGCCGAAGATTCGGTTCTCTAAGCTCCCTCAGGCTCTCTGGCAGCATCTGCTCGAACGGGTTCAGCAGCGCGACATCGCGCTCGAGGATCTGCTGCACCTGCAAGAATGGGTCAAGTCTGAACCGGTCGCGCCCGATGGCGACTGGTACAAGGACTTCGGTTCGTTCAAGCTATGCGGATCTGGCGAGTATCCGAAGACGGTGCTCACGAAGGGCATGGCGGCATTCGGGAAACGAATCGAGTAGGGCGGGCCCGGGGCCACCGGCAGGGCCAAAGTCCGAGATGGCCGAGTGGATTGCCAGTTTCCGCTAACCCGTCTATCGGACTCTCATCGGACGGCGACAGTCAAATTCGCCGTTTCAACCAGGATCTTCTGCTGTTCTTTCTCGGGCAAGCCGGACCCTAGCTTTACTTGGATATGGTACATCACGCCGTTTTGCTCCCACCAGAGATTCGCCGGAGCACAGGACCCGCCACAAGAAACAGGGTTGAAGATCCCGGTACGACCATCCGACAGTGCGACGAGGGCGCTATGGGGCAGATCTCGGGCTTGGAGAACACGCGTGGAGCCACCGAAACCGGCCGCATAGCTAGCAGCGGCATCCGCGGTGTAGAAAAGCGAAATGAAGTAACCGTCCTCTCTTACCTCGCCCCAAGCCAGCTTTATACTGCTCTCGGGAATGGCAGATGGCAATTTCGACGGCAGCAAGATCGGAATGCGTGTTTTGGATTGGATCTGCTCCAGTGCAGGCTTGAAGACACGAGCTGGTCCCTTCGCCTGCACGACTCCTGAGGACACGCCGTCTGGGAAAAGGTACGCTTCCTTGAGGTCGTGCGTGCGCTGATCTGTGATTCGCCACAGGCAGGCGAATTTCGCTGGGCCGCCAGCGGTGCCACCATGATACAGCGCAAACTCGGCTTCACAAACAGCATCGCGGTATGCGATCCATTTTCGCTGAGCGTCTTTGAGATTTGCCAAATCAGTGGAGCCGTATTCGGTCGCAGACTTTATCGCCTTCTGGTATATGGCATTCAGATCAGCGTCCGCCGTCTTATAGTGCTCGACAAGGCACGCGGTTACCTCCGCAGTGTTGCCGTCGCACACACCGTTATCATTTTGGCTCCGTGCCGGGATAGTGAACGGACCAATCACCAACAGCGTGGACGTCAGGACGGATAGACCAGAACTTGGAGGACGCATCACCATTAAATCTACCCCGATGCATTGTGGAGGGAAAGTGGGCTTACCGGAAACCGGCTCTCCAGGAGAATTGACGACCGTCAACCTGGACGTGTCACGCACGAGCCTGGGACCTGACAGGGGTGACTCGCCTCATCCTCATCCACTTCGCTGCGTCTTCGAGCGCCTCTCGCTGGAACCGGGTGGTGAAACGGCCGGAAGGTGAGACACACACCTCGCTCGCTTGCGCCGGCTCTGCGGAAGGTGGCATCATCAGACTCATGCATACCAGACTCGTTGCCCGATTCGCTTGTTTCCTGATTCCGGTCGTTCTCTTGGCCCAGCCGCCGAAGAAGAAGATCACGCGTGCGGCCGACGTCCCGGTGTTCCAATACTCGATCAGCGGGAAGGTCGAGGACCTCGTGCGCTCCGAACAGGCCTTCCGCCCGTTCGCGGCCCAGGTCAGGACCAATGTGGAGTCGGTGCTGCGCGATTACGAGATCGACGACGCCGCCACCAAGCGCGGCCTGCTGGGTACCCTGCTTTCGCTCGATCTCCTGGAAGGCCATGACGACGCGGTCCGCCGGGAACTGGATGAGATGAAAGCCCTCGAAGAAAAGCCCGCGGCGAAGGCCCTGAGCGGCTTGATCACGCGCGCCATTCTCGATGCGCGGCGCGAAACCGCCGACCGCAATTCGCCCGCCTACCGCAAGGCCGTCTACGCCTCGCTCATGCACGCTCTCGACGGCCTGCCCTTCGACGTCGTGCAGAACGACTTGAAGTCCACCAAGGGCCAGGTCGAGATCATCTCGGAAGCGCTCCTGATGGGCCAGCTCCAGGCGAGTTTCGACCCCGTGGTGGCAAAGACCGGCGGGCTCAGTTCCGACCTGGCGCACGCCTTGCCAAGCATTCGCATGTACCTGGTGGAGAGACTCCCGCTGAAGGACACTCTGAACGAGGCGCTGGGCGCCTACCTTACCGCGCACGCCAAGGAGAAGCAAGACATCTGGGCCGCGCGCGAAGTCACATTGGAGCCGGGCAAGAACTACCAACCCGTCAACGTGGCCGTGTGGGATAGCGGCGTCGACCTGGCGATCTTCCGCGACCGCGTGCTGAAGGACGCCGCCAGCCAGCCGGCCGTCCTGGCTTACGACATCGAGAGCCGCAAGACCACCGGCAATCTGTTCCCGCTCAATGCCGCACAGTCGGCGCGCTATCCGGAAGCCAAACAGGAACTGAAAGGGTTTTCCGACCTGCAAGCCAACGTGGATAGCCCCGAATCCACCGAGGTGAAGCAGACCTTGTCCAAGCTCAAGCCGGACCAGGTGAAGCCCTTCATCGAAGAACTCTCGTTATTCAGCATCTACGCGCACGGCACCCATGTGGCGGGCATTCTTACGGCCGGCAATCCCTATGCGCGCCTGGTGGCCGGCCGCATTACTTTCGACTGGAAGATGATTCCCGACCCCTGCCCTTCGCGTGAGCTAGCCGACCGCGGAGCCGACGCCATTCATGACTACGTGGACTTCTTTAAGAGGAACCAGGTAAGAGTCGTGAACATGAGTTGGGGCGCTTCGGTCAAGGAATACGAAGACGACATGGAGAAGTGCGCCATCGGCAAGGACGTTGAGGAGCGGAAAAAGACCGCCCGCGAGTGGTACGAAGTCGAGAAAAACGCACTGGAGAAAGCCATGCTCTCCGCGCCGGGGATTCTCTTCGTGGCCGCCGCCGGCAACGCCAATGCCGATTCGAGCTTTGAGGAAGCGATTCCGGCCGCCCTGAAGGTGCCGAACCTGCTCACGGTGGGAGCGGTCGACAAGGCGGGCGACGAGGCATCGTTCACCAGCTACGGTCCGACCGTGGTGGTGGACGCCAACGGCTACGAAGTGGAGAGCTACATCCCCGGCGGCGACCGCCTCAAGATGTCGGGCACCTCGATGGCCTCTCCCAACGTGGCCAACCTGGCGGCCAAGATTCTGGTGGTGAATCCGAAGCTCACGCCGCCGCAGGTGATCGAGATTATCCGTAAGACCGCCGAGAAAACGGCTGACGGACGCCGCAACCTGATCGACCCGAAGAAAGCCATCGCCGCGGCGCAGAATATGTGATGCCGCGGCGTCAGGCGCGGTGTACTTCGCCTCTACGGTGTTCGCGGCTAGACTGGCGACTAAGCGGCAGGTTTGTCCAGGCGCTCCACTTCGGCCATAATTTCCTGGATCGTGGCGCCTTCCAGCCAGCGGTGCCGATCACGGGTATAGTCGCCAGGGCCGGATCGATACACGCGCAGGAAGCGAGCAAGGCCGTCCAGCCCCAGTTCGCGCTGCAGAACCGCGAGGGCGCGCCGCGTAAAGTCTTCGTCGCTCATCTTTTCGACCGGAGTCATAACGCCACTTCCCGATACCAGGATACAGGGTTCCGGATGCTCACTACCCAGGCCAACCCTTACTCCCTCGCTGCGTCTTCCAGCGCCTCGAGCGTGATCTGAGCGGTGAAGCGCCAGGAGAAATGGGATGCGCGCGCCGGGCCGTCGCTCGCGAGCTTGCGGCGCAGATCTTCGTCCTCGGTGATGCGGAACATGGCTGCCAGCAGAGCTGCCTGGTCGCGCGGGTCGAATCGCAGAGCAGCGTCGCCGGCGATGGAATTGAGCGGCTCGATGGCCGAGCAGGCGGTCGGCACTCCCGCGGCTAGCGCTTCCAGAACCGGCAGCCCGAAGCCCTCGAACAGCGATGGATAGACGAACGCCCAGGCGCGCGCGAACAGGCCGTACAATTCCTCGCGCGGAATCCAGCCGGGAAAATCCACCGCATCGCCGAGACCCAGCGCGTCGCGCAGGTTGTGCAGGTAGCCGGCGGAGAATCCGTGCAGGCCGCTCACCACCAGGCGGACGTCGGGATAGCGCTCGCGAAACACCGCAAAGGCGCGCAGCAGCGCATCCAGGTTCTTGTGCGGGTGCAAGGTGGAGACGGCCAGCAGGAAGCGCTCCGGCCGGCGCCGCGCGGCAATCCCGAAGAAAGCCGAGTCCACGCCATGCTGCGCCACGCGGACCTTGTCTTCCGGCAGCCGGTAGTAGCGTTTCAGGTCGTTCGCGGTGGCTTGCGAAGGAGCCAGCAGCAGGCGCGAAACGTGCGCCGACCAGAATAGGAAGAATCGCCAGACCGGCAGATCGAACCAACGGAAATTCTCGGGATGACGCTTGTGCTGCAAGTCGTGGAACATGGTGACCTGCGGGCAAGGCGCGGCGAGCGGTGCGGTGAATCCCGGG
>Ga0208820_1000728_pt1 | contig 21181 bp, 19 predicted proteins | sample June2015DPH_16_5_FD_184713 | JGI IMG/M metagenome (GOLD analysis project Ga0208820, IMG submission 184713) | Peatland microbial communities from SPRUCE experiment site at the Marcell Experimental Forest, Minnesota, USA - June2015DPH_16_40... | ecosystem: Environmental > Terrestrial > Soil >...
CAAAATGCGGACCTGGTATTGGTGCTGGGTTCACGGCTGAATGTTCGTCAGGTCAGCTACAACTGGCAGTCTTTCGCGCCGCGCGCATTCAAGATTCAGGTCGATATAGATGCATCCGAGCTCCACAAACCATTAGTTCGCCCGGATCTCGCCATTCACTCCGATCTGAAATTCTTCCTCAAAGAACTAGCCGCGGAATGTGACCGCTCCTCCTATGCTCCCCGCCATCAGAAATGGCTGGAGTGGTGCCGCGAGCGCGTGGCGAGCTATCCCGTCATGAAGGATCACCAGCGCAAATCGGTGTCCCCGCTCGATCCCTACCAGTTCATGGAGCAACTCTCCAGTCTGCTGGCAGAAGATGATGTGGTCATCTGCGGAGACGCAACTGCTTGCATCGTTACTTTTCAGGTGATGCCAATTCGCAAGGGCCAGCGCCTTATCTCGAATTCGGGCTCGGCATCCATGGGATACGATCTGCCGGCCGCGGTCGGCGCGGCCGTGGCACGCAACGGTGCCAGGGTCATCTGCATGGCTGGAGACGGCAGCCTCCAGTTAAATATTCAGGAGCTGCAAACCATCAAGCACCACCAGCTTCCAGTCAAACTTTTTGTGCTCAACAACGGCGGCTACCTCTCCATGCGCGCCACCCAATCCAATTTCTTCGGACGCTTCACCGGCGCCGGCCCCTCCAGCGGCGTTTCCTTCCCCGACTTCGTGAAAGTTGGCTGTGCCTACGGAATTCCCAGCATGCGCATAGATCGCGCGGCAGACATGCCCCAAGTGCAGGCCGCCCTCGACCAGCCCGGCCCGGCGCTCATCGAAGTCATGCTAGACCCGAATCAGGAGTTCGAACCTCGCACCAAGTCGAAGCAGATGCCCGACGGAAAGATTGTTACGCCGCCACTCGAGGATATGTACCCCTTCCTCGACCCCGACGAACTGGCATCTAACATCATCAAGGATAACTAGCAAAGGACAGCGAGCAGGGAGAATAAGTCATGACCGGTGCGGATATTTTCGATGAGTTGTTTGTCCTGGAGCTGGCCAACAACCATCTGGGAAACGTAGAGCGCGGCCTAAAGATCATCGCTGCCTACGCGCAAGTGGTTCGCTTCAATAACGTCCGCGCCGCCATCAAGCTGCAATTGCGCGACGTCGACAGCTTCATCCACCAGGACTTCCGCCACCGCGACGATATCCGCTACATCAAGAAGACCATCGACACGCGTCTCCATGCATCGGATTATGCCAAGCTAGTCCAAGCCATCCGCGCCGCCAGCTGCATCCCCATGGCAACTCCGTTCGATGAGACGTCGGTAGAATTCTGCAGCGAGGTCGGCATCCCCATCCTCAAAATCGCCAGTTCGGACTGCAACGACTGGCTTCTTATCGAGAAGATGGCCAAAACCAAAAAGCCGATGATCGTCTCCACCGGCGGCTCTTCTCTCAAGGACATCGACGACCTGGTCACCTTCTTCGACAACCGTCATATCCCCCTCGCCATCAACCACTGTGTCTCGCTCTATCCCACCGAGGATCGCGACCTCGAACTCAATCAGATCGACTTTCTCCGTAATCGCTATCCCAATCACGTCATCGGATTTTCCACGCACGAGTATCACGACTGGACTTCCTCCATGCTCATGGCCTACGCCAAAGGCGCGCGCACCTTCGAGCGCCACGTCGACATCCAGACCGAGGGCATGACCGTTTCTCCCTACTGCTCGCTCCCCGAGCAGATCGACACCTGGTTCAAAGCCTTCCACCGCGCCAAGAGCATGTGCGGAGCCCCCGGCACCCAGAAGCGTCTCCCTCCCCAAGAAGAGATCGCCTATCTCGACGCCCTCGTCCGCGGAGTCTATGCCACCCACGATCTCCCCGTAGGCCACGTTCTCCAGGACGAAGACGTCTATCTCGCCGTTCCCCTCCAGCAGGGCCAGATCTCCTGCCGCGAACTGATGCGCGGCGAAATCATCCTCAAAGCCGTCCCCAAAGATCAGCCCATCACCATCGACGCCATCGACACCCCTTATGCCAGCATCCCCTCCCTCAAGGACGCCATCTACAACCGCGGTCTGCCTGCGCACTCCCCATTGGCTGGCGCCGCCAAAACCGGCAACGCCGGAGACCACTGAGCCAACTGGATTCCCCTTTTCATGAAAACCTCCTCCCAACAACTCGAATCGCTCCTCCGAGAGACGCCGGCAGCGGCCCGCATTCGCCGGCAGAACGCCTTCGACGATGCCGTTGCCGGCCGCCGCCAGATCGTCATTTTCGGAGCGGGCAACCTAGGCCGCTCGGTGCTACGGGGCCTATCTGGCACGGATCTCGAACCCGTTGCCTTCGCGGATAATAACCCTCGCACTTGGGGAACAACGGCCGATGGACTTCCCGTGCTCTCCCCCCAGGACGCCGCCAACAGGCACTCGCAAGACGCTGCCTTCGTCGTTGCCGTCTGGCATCCGAGCCGTGAGCGACTCATGTCAGCGCTGCTTGATCAATTGCGGAATCTGGGTTGCCACGCCGTCTCCTTTCCCTTGCTTTTTTGGCGCCACTCCAGCACTTTCCTTCCTTACTACTTATGGGATCTGCCTGAGAACCTCCTTCGGCAGCGCCATGACATCGCTGCCGCCTTCGAACTACTCTACGACGACTTCTCGCGGCAGTCGTTTGTCGAACAAATCCAACTACGATTACACGCGGATTTTGATTGCATCGGCGCTCCGTTGCCGGGCGACCAATATTTTCCCGGATTGTTCTCCCTGACCGCCGACGAGTGCTTCGTCGATTGTGGCTCCTACACTGGAGACACGATCCAATCGTTTATTTCCCAGTCCAGTATTTCCCAGCCCGGCAGCGGCTTTCGCAAGGTGATCGCGTTCGAGGCCGACCCCGAGAATTTCGACCGTCTCACGAAGTGGGTCGGGACCCTCGAAGCGCCCGCCGCCTCCAGGATTAGCACGCTGAACGCAGCCGCAAGCGCCAAGCGCGGCAAACTGCGCTTTCGGGCGAACGGAGACGGCGGCGCCCGCCTAGCAGCCGATGGCAATGTAGTGGTGGAGTGCATTCCGATTGATGACCTACTATTTGAAGCCGCGCCAACCTTCATCAAGATGGATATCGAAGGGGCAGAACTCGACGCGCTGGAGGGTGCCCGCCGCTCGATCCGGACACACCGCCCGATTCTTTCCATCTGCGCTTACCACAAGCAAGACGATCTGTGGCGCATACCTCTGTTCATCAACTCACTAGTGGAAGACTACCGTTTGTTCCTGCGCCCGCATTACAGCGACGGATTTGATTTAGTATGCTATGCAGTTCCAGCGAATCGACTACAGCTGAAGATCGCGGCCTAAGCATGCTTATGGTTGTACAGCTTTCTGCGGTACAAGAGTTTTCCTTCCGGACGCCTGCATAATGCGCATACTCATCACCGGCGGGTCGGGGTTCATCGGCCGGCATCTGGCGGAGCAACTTGCCGGCACCTATGAGGTGTCGGCACCCTCCTCTGCTGAACTGGATCTGCTAAACGAGCAGGAGGTGCGCGAATACCTCGACGCGCGCCGTTTCGACGTGATCGTGCATACGGCAACCACGCGGTCGAATCGGCGACTGGCTGCTCCCCCGGACTTGCTCGACCGCAATTGCCGCATGTTTTTCAATCTCATCCGCAACCAGGGACGATTCGGAAAAATGATTCACTTCGGGTCCGGCGCCGAGTACGACAAGACCGGGCTGCCGGCGAGGGTGAAAGAAGACTATTTCGATACCCGGGTGCCTAGGGACGCGCTCGGCTTTTCCAAGTACATTTGCGCCAAGCATATCGAGCGGTCCGACCGAATCGTTAATTTGCGCTTGTTCGGAGTTTTCGGCGCCTACGAGGACTACACGGTGCGCTTCATTTCGAACGCCTGCTGCCGGGCGCTGAGAGGATTGCCGATTGTGCTTCGGCAGGATATCGTGTTTGACTACCTGTACGTCAAAGACCTGGTCAAGCTCACGATGTGGTTCATCGAGAACGACGCCCGCCGCAAGGCGTACAACGCCTGCACCGGACGGCCCGTGGCCATATCCGAATTGGCCCGAGTGATTGCCCGGGTCTCGGCCCAGGTCTCGGGGCGCAATCCCGGTGTGTCCGTCATGACCGAAGGCATTGGACCCGAATACTCGGCGGACAACTCTCGTATGCTGGCGGAAATGGGCGGATATCGGTTTTGGGATGTAGAGGACTCGATCAGAGACCTCTATTCTTGGTATGAGCGGAACGGAGAGATCGACGTCGAATCGCTCAGGTTCGACGAGAAGGCTGCAATCCATGCCTAAGACCCTGACCGTCCTCACACCCTGTTTTAACGAAGAGGCCAATGTGCGCGAGCTGTACCTCCGAGTGCGCGCCGCCGTCGCCACCGCTGGCAACTACCAATACGAACACATCTTTATCGACAACGCGTCAACCGACAACACCCTGAACGAACTGAAGGCGATAGCTGCCAAGGACAGGAACGTAAAGGTAATCCGCAATACGCGCAACTTTGGCCACATACGGTCCCCGATGCACGCGTTTTATCAAGCCTCGGGAGACGCGGTGATTTTCATTGTGGCTGACCTGCAGGACCCGCCGGAGATGATTGTGGACCTGATTCGCAAGTGGCAGGAAGGCTACGCGGTCGTCATTGGAATCAAGGCAGCCAGCGATGAACACTGGCTGATGTTTTGGATCCGCAGGCGGTACTACGAACTGGTGGACCGGCTGTCCGGCATCGAAACGATCCAGAATTTCACAGGCTTCGGCCTGTATGACCGCAAGGTAGTGGAAGCCATAAAGAGCTTCGATGATCCGTATCCGTACTTCCGAGGCATGATTTCGGAAATTGGAATGCCGCACTTCGAGATTCCTTATCACCAGCCGGCACGGAAGCGCGGGATCACGAAGAACAACCTTTATTCCCTGTATGACCTGGCGATGCTTGGAATCACGAACCTCTCCAAGGTTCCTTTGCGGCTGGTGACGTTCGCGGGATTTCTGTGTTCGTTTTTGTGCGTTCTGGTATCGCTGGCTTACCTGGTCTATAAGCTGATTTTCTGGAACCGGTTTTCCGCCGGCATGGCGCCCCTGGTGATCGGCGTCTTCCTCTTCATGTCGCTGCAGATGATTTTCATCGGGATTCTCGGCGAATATATCGGAACCATCCACACGCTGGTGCAAAGGCGGCCTCTCGTCATCGAGCAAGAGCGCGTTAATTTCGAGTATGGCCCCGGCGAGCCGCTGCAGGAGAGTGCATCGAATGCGAGCCCAGTGGGTCGGAGCTAAGATTGCAAGCGCCGAATCGTCGCCTCCGCTGCCTGCCAACGTTCGCCGGCAGAATTCCTCATACTCAATTTGCTCGGGCTGGCGAATTATTGTCTGGACTCACGCGGGCGATGTTAGATTACGTTCTGGAGTCGATCGATAGAATCGCTTTAAGGGGGGTACTTTCCCGATGCCGCACGAAAATAACAACCATTCCTCCGGCCAGCTTCCAGAGGTTGTCCCGGTTCGATTGGGGTCCAAGGCGATCGGACCTGGCAGACCTTGCTACGTGGTCGCTGAAATCGGAATCAACCACAACGGAGATATCGATATCGCTAGACGGCTGATCACGGTGGCTGCGGCCGCAGGATGCAACGCGGTCAAGTTTCAGAAGCGTACTCCGATCCGCTGTGTCCCGCCTCTTCAGCGCGACATTCAGCGGGAGACACCCTGGGGAATTTTGAGCTATCTCGAATATCGCGAAAAGGTGGAGTTCGGAGCTGAGGAGTACGCACGTGTCGATCTTCTCTGCAAGCAGCAGAATCTCGAGTGGTTTGTTTCTTGCTGGGACGAAGAATCGGTCGCGTTCATGGACCCGTTTGATCCGCCTTGTTACAAAATTGCTTCGGCCACGCTGACCGATGACGGCCTGCTTCGTTGTTTGCGTGAGCGGGGCAAGCCCCTGATTCTCTCGACCGGAATGAGCACCGTGGAAGAAATCGACCACGCTGTGGAAGTACTGGGCACGAACGACTTAATTCTTTTGCATGCTGTCAGCACCTACCCGGCCTATTACGACGAACTGAACCTCAGGGTGATTCCCTTCCTGAAAGAGCGATACGGAGTACCAGTCGGCTATTCGGGGCATGAGACGGGACTAGCTTCATCGGTTGCCGCGGTCGCACTTGGCGCATGTATCGTGGAGCGGCACATAACGCTCGACCGCGCGATGTGGGGATCGGATCAGGCAGCTTCGCTGGAACCAGGCGGTCTGACGCGTTTGGTAAGGGACATTCGCCTGGTCGAGGCGGCCATGGGCCGTGGCACTAAGAGCGTGCTCGCCCGGGAACTCCCGATCCGAGACCGCCTGCGAAGGGTCTTATAACAGTGGGATCTCCTGACACTTCCCGAGTTGAGCGAGAAGGCGGGCGCGGCACGCCGACGGTCGCTTTGGTCGATGCGTTTGCGGTCTCCCAGCAGACGCTGGATATGCTCATTACGCGAACATGCGGCGAGTACCTGTTTCTGCAGGTCGTATACGCAGCGGTCTCAGCTGCTTCGATAGGTCGCGTTCTATTGTTTAGCAACCGTGTGGAAATCTGTGAGATTGCGAGAAAACGAGAGATCCAAGACGTTGTCGCGATCCGGGCCGACTACACCGGTAACGGACACGTTGTGGACCGAATGTTCGCGATTTCCCCAGGTAACGAACGTTTGCAGGAACAGACGGTAGTATGCCTCTCCGCGCGCCGGCCACTGGTTACATCGGAGGATATCGACCAGTTTGTCGCAATGACATCTGCAGGTGCGGAGGACGGAGTATTTTCGGCCGCCGAAATCGATCTCTCGTCCATTCGAGAATGCGATGGGCGTACTCTCCCCCCGAGAAAGGGATTTGCGGAAACCGGGGCGCTTTACGCGTTCCGCAGAGCTTCACTTGAGCGGGCAGGAACATTCGCAAAGCTGAGTGTACGGCCGTGCCTGCTTCCTGGTTTACATTCCCTCGCAGTCGAGACTACGGAGGATCTGGAATTTCTGGCGCATCCTCAAAGACGGCAACCGATTGAGCAATCATTGCAGCACCATCCTGTTCGAGCGCTGGTACTCGATTTTGACGGCGTCTTCACGGACAACAAGGTGATTGTCGCGGCCGATGGCGCAGAGTCCGCCGTCTGTGACAGAAGCGACGGCTTTGCCATCCAGGCGCTGCAACGGCGCGGATTTCCGATACTTGTGCTCTCAACCGAAACGGTCCCGATTGTTAGAATGCGTTGCCAGAAGCTGGGACTGGAATGTATCCACTCCACTACCGGTAAACTCGCGGCTCTGCAATCTTGGCTGAGTGAAAGAAATATCGACCCGGAACATGCGATCTACGTAGGCAACGACGTGAACGATGTCGAATGCATGAAATTTGTCGGGCTGCCGTTCGCAGTCGCAGATGCCTTCCCAGAAGTCCGCGCCGTTGCCCGCCACGTTCTATCTTCGCGAGGAGGACACGGCGCAGTGCGCGAAATTGCGCTGGCCGTTACTTCTCTTCTCGATGGTAGGAGGTGGGAGGATACTTCTGGTTCACCGGAATCGACATAAGAAGCGGGGCGTAGTGGTTAGGGTGAAATCCAAATGAAAGTTTCCGACTACGTGGTACGGTTCGTCGCGGCCTTAGGGGTCAAGCATGTCTTCGTCGTTACCGGCGGCGGAGCTATGCACCTGAACGACTCTTTGGCGCGTTGCCGCGAATTGGAGTTTATCTGCAACCACCACGAACAGGCGAGCGCGATCGCCGCGGAAAACTATTCGAAGGCAACCAACAATTTAGGCGTCGCCCTGGTAACGACCGGTCCAGGCGGCACCAATGCGATCACTGGCGTGGTCGGCGCATGGCTTGATTCGACTCCCATGCTCGTCATTTCGGGGCAGGTGAAACGCGCCGATCGCATGTACCGCCCCGATGGCACTCCTCTCGGAGTGCGCCAGCGCGGCAGTCAGGAGGTCGATATTGTCTCCCTGGTCAAGCCGGTTACGAAGTACGCGCTGACCATCGAGGATCCTGAAAGCATCCGCTACCATCTCGAAAAAGCGGCACACCTGGCTCGCACCGGAAGACCCGGTCCGGTTTGGATCGATATTCCCATCGACGTACAAGCTGCGCCGGTTGAGCCGGACTCCATGCGCCGGTTTGATCCTGCCGAGTCGTCGCAGCGCTCTTCAGACGACTTAGTCACGCAGGTACGCGATCTGATGGATCGGCTGAACCGGGCCGAGCGACCATTCATCTTCGCGGGGAATGGTGTTCGAGTTTCCGGTGCCGCTGCGGCGTTCGACAAACTTGTGCGTCTTTTGAATGTCCCCGTCGGCTTGACTTGGATGGCCATGGATTTGTTGGACGACGACGATCCGCTATTCGTCGGCCGGCCCGGCACGATTGCATCTCGTGCCGCAAACTTCGCCCTGCAGAATGCCGATTTCGTTCTCGTGATCGGAACTCGCCTTGACCCGCCCTTGATGGGTTGGGATCCTCATCAGTTCGCGCGCGGAGCCTACAAAACTGTGGTCGATATCGATCCGGCAGAGTTGCGCAAGCTGGAAGGCGCCATCGACAATCCGATCTGCGTCGACGCTAGGACCTTTCTTGACCACATGCTCCAGCAGGGCGCTTCTGCACTTAGCAAAGGCCAAGATCGCAGCCCGTGGATCCAGCGGTGCCAGGACTGGAAGGCCCGTTATCCCCTCGTTTTGCCCGAGCACCGCGCTCCGGGACTCGTCAGTGTCTATCATCTGGCGGAGATCATCGGGCAGGAAGCCGGACCTAACGACCGCGTCGTCTCCGGAAGCTCAGGAAGCGCCATTGAAACGTTCCTGCTGGCCTACCGGGCGCGAAAAGGGCACCGGGTGTTTCACACGGCAGGCCTGGGCGCGATGGGATATGGTATCCCCGCAAGTATCGGCGTGTGTCTCGGTAGCGGCAAAAGGAAGACGATCTGCGTTGACGGCGACGGCGGCCTTCAGCTCAACATCCAGGAGTTGGCCACCATCGCGCACCTCCAACTGCCGATCAAGCTTTTCGTACTCAACAACCAGGGATACGCATCGATTCGGGCAACTCAGAAGAACTACTTCGGGGGAGCCAACATCGGATGCGATTCGAACACTGGGGTGTCGATCCCCGATTATCGTAAGGTCGCTCGTGCCTACGGCTTGAAGACAGCGGTCATTGAAGGTCAATCGGGGGATCAATCGGACTTGCGCGCCGCCGTCCGCCAAGTTCTGCGCAGCCGTGGACCGGTGATTTGCGACGTACACGTAATTCCCGACGAGATCAGGGCTCCGCGCGTAACCTCGATTCAGCGTGCCGATGGATCATTCGTTTCCAAGCCCCTGGAGGATCTGTGGCCCTTCCTGGATCGCGACGAGTTCGCACAGAATATGATCGTGGAGCCGGTGAGCGAATGACAGCGAAAGACGAACACCTGGTCGAACTTGATCGCGTGCTCAGTGAGCCTCTAAGTCTTGTGCGCGATCGTGAGAATTCGGCCTTTGACAAGTTGCTAGCGGGCTGCGGGAACCGTTTAGTGCTTTTCGGGGCGGGGAACCTGGGGCGCACGGTTCTGCAATGCGTTCGTAGCATCGGCGTAGAGCCGCTGGCATTTGCCGACAACAGCCAGTCCAAGTGGCGATCGTACGTTGACGGGGTTCCGGTCCTGTCGCCCAAAGATGCGGCAGCGCAGTATGGAGCGTCGGCTTTGTTCCTGGTCGCCATATGGTCGCTGGGGCACTTTTACCCGGACAGCCGAGCGCAGCTCGAACGTCTAGGATGTACCCACGTCGAATCCACGGCATCATTACGCTGGAAGTTCGCCGACCGCTTGTTACCCGATTACTGCCAGGACCTCCCCCACAAGGTGTACGAACAAGCAGCCGAGGTACGAAAGGCAGCTTCCCTCTGGGCCGATGACTCCTCGCGCCGCGAATATCTGAACCACGTAAGATGGCGTGCGCTCGGCGATCAGAACGCCCTCGGACCGCCGGTTGACGAAAAACAGTATTTCCTTGACAGCCTGTATCGAATCGATGACCACGAAGTCTTTGTGGATTGCGGCGCCTACATTGGAGACACGGCTGAACAGCTAATCCGCAAAAATCCTGCCTTCTCCAGAATTATCGCGATCGAGGCGGACCCGCAGAATTTCGAGCGTCTTACGAAGTGGATCGGCACCCTCGAGGCGCCCGTCGCCTCCAGGATTTGCGCGCTGAACGTCGCCGTGGGCGCCAAACGCGACAAACTGCGCTTTCAGGCGAGCGGCAACGATGGCGCCCGGCTGGCAACCGACGGCAACGTCGTGGTGGAGTGCATTCCGATTGATGAGCTGGCCCCGGCAGCCGGGCCCACTTTCATCAAGATGGATATCGAAGGGGCCGAGCTCGACGCGCTCGAGGGCGCTCGCAGCTCGATCCAGACACACCGCCCGATTCTTTCCATCTGCGTTTACCACAAGCAAGACGATCTGTGGCGCATCCCTCTCTTCATTCGCACAATGGTGGAAGACTACCGGTTTTTCTTGCGCCCGCACGAGGTCGATGGAAAAGAGTTGGTATGCTATGCCGTTCCGGCGAATCGGCTTCGGCTGGGGAGCGCGGCTTAAGCATGCTCGCAATAATTCGTGGGCATTTTGCCCGTGTAAAAATGTAAAGAGATGAGCCTCTCAGATTTTGCCAGCAATTGGAGCACGACACTCACGCGGCACATGCCGCCCGGACAGTTCGGACGATACCTGCTGGTAGGTGCCTGGAATACCTTGGTCGGTTACGGCTCGTTCGCGTTTTTCACCGCAATTCTCAGCCCGATGATTCCGCACAGTTATATCGCCGCGGTGATTTCGAGTCTGCTGAACATCTCGGTCTCATACCTCGGCTACAAATGGTTCGTATTCAAAACCAAGGGCAACTATCTGCTGGAATGGATCCGTTGCGTCGGGATGTACAGCGGCGGCATTCTCTTCGGAGTACTCTTGTTACCTGTGCTGGTCTTGCTCATTCGGCCGAATACGCGCTTTGTCGCCCAAGTGCCCTACAGTGCCGGCGCTCTTCTGACGGTATTTATGGTTGTGTACAGCTTTCCGGGGCACAAGAAGTCTTCCTTCCGGACGCCTGCATAATGCGCATACTCATCACCGGCGGGTCGGGGTTCATTGGACGAAACCTTGCGGAGCAACTTGCTTCCACGTATGAGGTGTTGGCGCCCTCCTCGGCCGAACTGGATCTGCTGAAAGAGCAGGCGGTGCGCGAATACCTCAGCGCGCACAGTTGCGACGTCATCGTGCATGCGGCTACCACGCGGTCCAACCGCGGCTTGGGCGCTCCACCCGACATGCTGGACCGGAATTGCCGCATGTTCCTCAACCTGGCGCGCAATGACGGGCAGTTTGGAAAGATGATTCATTTCGGCTCCGGCGCCGAGTATCACAAGACCGGGCTGCCGGCGAGGGTGAAAGAAGAATATTTCGACACCCGCGTTCCCACCGATCCCTACGGGTTCTCGAAGTACATTTGCGCCAAGTATATAGAGCGCTCCGAGCGGCTGGTGGAGCTGCGGCTGTTTGCCGTTTTCGGCGCCTACGAGGACTACACCGTGCGTTTCATTTCGAACGCGTGTTGCCGGGCGGTCAAAGGATTGCCGATTGCGCTGCGGCAGGATATCGTGTTTGACTACCTGTACATCAAAGACCTGGTCAAGCTGACGATGTGGTTCATCGAGAATAACGCCCGCCACAAGGCGTACAACGTTTGCACCGGGCAGCCCGTGGCGCTGACCGAATTGGCCCGAATCGTCGCCCAGGTCTCGGGGCGCAATACCAATGTGTCGGTGATGACCGAAGGCATGGGGCCCGAGTACTCGGCCGACAACTCGCGTATGCTGACAGAAATGGGGGGATATCAGTTTTGGGATTTAGAGGGCGCGATCAGTGACCTCTATTCATGGTATGGGGCCAATACCAACTTGATCGACCCAGCGGATCTCCAGTTTGACGGGTAGCAAAACGTGAAACGAAGCCCGTGTACCAGCCAGGATGACACCTTACCACTTCAAAAGCATGGCGATGAAAACGATAAAAACCATGGATTGGAAATTTGTGGACTTGTGAGCCGATTAGGCACTGGAGATCGTTTATGAAGGTAGAGTCAACAGAATCTCTGGTAACGGCCAGAATTCGTGAGTGCACTGCGGTGATGTATGGCTTGCTAGAGTATCCCGACTACCTGCGCACAGTCGCCGCGGTCGCTACCGTGATGATGAATTCTCTGCGTTCCGGAAACAAGATTCTGTTCTTCGGAAACGGCGGCAGTGCCGCGGACGCACAGCACTTGGCCGCGGAACTGAGCGGACGGTTCCTGAGGGAACGCGCAAGCCTATCGGGCTGGGCGCTGACCACCAATTCTTCTGTCCTAACCGCCATCGGCAACGATTATTCCTTTGACGACGTGTTCGCGCGTCAAGTCCAAGGGATGGGCAGCCCCGATGACGTCGCCTTTGCCATCAGCACCAGCGGAAACTCCCCCCAACGTGCTGCGAGCCGTAAACGTGGCCCGCGAGAGGAGACTAGTCACGGTGGCTCTGACCGGACAAACCGGCGGGAGGTTGCGTAGCGCGGTTGATCACTGCATCTGCATTCCTAGCAATCAGACACCTCGTATCCAGGAAGCTCACATCTTAACTGGACACATTCTTTGCGAACTGGTCGAGGAAGCACTGTTTGAGCAGAATTGACGATGGATACTAACAGTGAGGGCGGCGAACGATTGGGCGATCTGGCATTAGTCTGCGGGGCCGGTGATTATTACGGCAGGCACATGGTGAAGGGACTCAAGTCTAAGAATTATTGGTTTCGCGGCGTAGACCTGAAAATTCCGCAGTTCAGATCTTCACGGAAAGGGTGCAGTCGTCACGGGACCGGATGGGGGAGCGCATGACACCTCGGCTGACCATCGTGATTCCCACTGTCAACCGTGCGGGACTCCTCGGTCGCGCGATCGAGAGTGCACTTGCTCAGACCTCCCCGGACATTGAGATCATCGTCTCCGATAATGGATCAACGGATGACACCCCGGCTGTCATCGAGCGCTACGCGGGACGGGGACTGCGGACCTTCCGCCATCCATCGACGATGCCTGTAGCAAAACACAGCCAATTCCTGCTCGAACAGATTCATAGTGAGTTCGCTGTACCCTTGTCGGACGATGACTTTCTGGAACCGGAGTTCGCCGCCGAGGTTCTCGCCCTGTTTGATCAGCACCCGGAAATGTCCTTTGTTTACACAGGATGCGCGGTGCATTACGAAGACTGCCAGGTACCGGCGGCCGTCGGCCCTTCTTTGGAAACGGGCGCAGCCTTTCTTGCGGCCCATTACGCCGATGCTCGGGAAGTTTGCTGGTGCGCCTGTGCGATTCGCGTTCGGGACTTGCGGGAGCTCGGGCCGCAACCGGAGGACCGCATCATTGGCGACATGTTCTATTGGACCAAGTTGGCGTTCCGGGGACCTGTCGGCTGCATACCACGCGTGCTGTCGCACTATATTCTTTTTCGCTCTCAGAACGACAACATATCCCACGGCACGCCGCCGGTCGCCTGGGCGCGCGAGTCGCGATTGTTGGTGGACGAGGTGATCGAGGCATCTCGCCGGGCAGGTGCGGATGCCGAGTATCTGTCTCGTTTGCAGAGTGACTGCCGTCGTCACATTGCCCGCTCGACGGCCAATCAGTTCGTCTGGAGCCGCCTCCGGGGGGCGAGTCGGGCACAAGCCTGGGACTGGATTGCCGACTGCCTTCCCTACTTATCTTGGAGCCCTGTTGTTTTGAACCGCCTGATTGCGGCGGTGGTCCTGCCTCGTGCAACCTTGCGGCACCTATTGCTTTCCGGTGCAGCCAGACTTGCCCGGGCACGTGGCACCAAGGAGGTTGAGAACTCCATTTTAACCTAGCCGTTGGTCCGATACTTGAACATTACGCGAGCGGGCAAAGCCCACGACTCGGCCTCCGCACGGCTGCTTTAGACTTTTTGGCGGACGCCACGCAACAAAGGGGAGCTGATGCAGGATTGCAGGAATTGCGGATCACGAAAACTGAAAGAACTGGGATTCATCGGAGAGGTCGCTCCTTTCTTTCTGAAGCGAGTCCTTAATATGGAAGTCAAAACTTCGCTATCTCGACATCCGATACGACTGCTGGCACGCCGATTATGCGCTTTTCCCCAGCGTCTGTTCGCTAGAGTCTATGGCTCCAGTGCTTATATAGAGATGCAGATTTGCCTCGATTGCTCCTTCATCCAGACAAAACACCCATTTTGTGACGACGACCTCGGGCGACTTTATTCTGACTACCGTTCTTCCACCTACAACGAAGAACGCATTAGCTACGAGCCCACATACGCGGCTCTAGCCAAAAATGTCGGCGCGTGCGACCAAGAGGTTCATACTCGCGTAGATGGCCTGACTGCATGGCTCGCGGACAAGATTGACAGTGAGAACGACTTTTCGATGTTGGACTTTGGTGGCTCCGATGGCCGCTTTCTTCCGAGACTCCAGGGGCGAAAATATGTATTTGAGATTTCTGATATTTCTCCAGTGGAAGGCATCGTCAGAATTCCCAATGAAGCTGATCTCGCGACCTATTCCTACGTTCAAATAGCTCACGTTCTTGAACACGTGCCCGAGCCGTTAGCTTTGCTGAAGCGTGTTTCCTCCTTTGTGAAACCGTCTGGATACCTTTATATCGAAGTACCACAGGAGCTCACTGATGCGGAATTTGCAGAATTGAAAAGTGGCACAGCTCCTCGCGGTTTGGCCATTCATGAACACATTAACCTTTTTTGCATCCCCGCAGTCACTTGCCTTGTGAAGGCTGCGCGGCTCAATCTTATCAGCATACAGTCCGCACAAGTTGACCTCGGATGGATTACCGGCACAATCATTCGCGTTCTCTGCCAACCTTCCAAATAGGTGAGGCGGAGCAGGCTGCAGTTTGGTTTGGTTACACGACGCGGGAGTTGACCCCGCGAAGGAAGACCCACGAGTGGTTGAGATGGTATCCCAACGACGTGCGGGAAAGTCTGGCCATCGAAGTGGGACAGAGGTTGCGAGGGGAAGACGTGGTGGGTGCTCTGAATCAGATCCGGCAGAAGAGAGGAACCCCGAAGCTGTTGTTCTGTGACAACGGGTCGGAGTTTGGCAGGTCACGTCCCCAATAAACGCAGTCAGTTCCCGCTGGTGTGCGCGAATCTCATGCCTGCCTCGGCTTGACTTATAAGGGAACCAGTTCTACTCGCACCCTTCTACGTCCTTAGAAACGGAATTCGTCCGAAGGTTTTTCCCCATGCGAGTTTCGCCACTACCAAGCGGGCGCTATCATCCGGCAAGATACGCTCTCGCGCACTACTGTGCAAGAGCCGATCCCTGGCCACGATCAGGCTGTTCATTGAAGAGCGGACCCAACTCCGTTCTTTGAGTTTGTATTCGTTGTCAAATGGTCTTTGACGCTTCAACTCTTGAAGAGAGCTCTTTAGACCTGTGCGGTACTTTTCGTACTCCGAATCCCTGAACGCAGTCGTGTAATCGACTGGCGTAAACCCAGTGAAGTTTTCCAGCAGGTACCACAATCGAGCCGCAAACGCGACAGTTTCATCCGGTATCTTCTTTTCCCCAAAAGGAAAATCCGGACATATCATAACCTTGTCGGGTTTTATGGCGAGCACCGCCATAATGAAGCTCCATAGGTCGTCTTCTGTTCTGTTGATATCGCAGATTATGTACTTCAGCCACAATCCGCTGGTTCCACTGTTTCTGTACCTGATCAGGTTCCCGATGACTTTGGAATAGGCATCGACACCTCGCAACTTCTTGTATGTGGACGCCAAGCCGGTGTCGAGAGATGTTGTCGGAATAACTTTGTTCTTCTTGAGGGCGTCATAGATACTCTGGCTATACTTAGAGGCATTAGAGTACACCACAACTGTTCCCAACTTGTTTTTAAGTAAATAGCTCAGAATCTCATCGAGATTCTTGAGCAGTGCCGGCTCTCCGCCACTGAAATCAATCCAGTTATTGCCTCTTAGTTTTCCTCTTTTTCTAAATTGCTCAAGATAGCCGAGTATGTCGTATTGTGGCTCGATGAACTTGTTTTCGCGTGCATAAGAACAATAGGCGCATCGTTCGTTGCACTTGGTGTAATGTTGTATGCCCATGCCGCCGGGCAGTGGCTCTCCTCCGAGGTATTCAAAGTTCACGTCTTTGAACTTCTTCTCTTTAAGGTGGTCGCAGGATAAGCAGGAACCTGTCGGTCCCTCACTCAAGCCATTGATGGCCGCAAAGAGATCTCGCCTTCTTTGGACCACCAGATCATAGATATCGGTGTTGTTTCTGATTTCATCCGCCGTGATTAGGACTGGAGACGCGATGTAGGCGTGAACACAGCAGCGCACTCCTTCCAGCGCAAAATACGTGCCCTTTTCAATATATTTGCAGGATCTCACCAAATCACTGGAGGTCAGGGCTTTGATGGGTGTGTTTCCTGAAGATTGTCCTGTCATTTCTGGTCTATTATTCCGGTAAGCTTCGGCGGCGGGCTACGAAAATGACACAACCCCACTCTCTTTAGTCATCACAAAACACATGTGACAACCCGCACAGACTTCGAACCGCCCATCGGCGACAATGGGATAGACCTGTATGCCAGGTCCGAAGTATGCCCAAGACGCCCCTCGAAACTGCCCCAGCCCCACTAGTCGGCGCTCTTTGACAACACGAAGTTAAGGCAGGCCAGCTGTCAAGCCCCCCGAAATCCTGCGAGGTGAGCCAAACAACCTCACTCCTTGTTTCGGAATATTTTGCATATAACTCCTTTGAACTCAAATATTTGAAAGGAATTTCCAGCCAGATCTATGATTCTAAAGGACAGGTATATTAAAATTTTTGTGGACGCCGGATAGGCAAGCCGCACCAAACTGGAGAAGTCGAGCTAAGTCCTTATTCCGGAAGGTAATTATCCCTTGACCTCACGTAAGTAATTTGGTATGCTGTCTCTATTATGAACCCCAGACAGACCATCCCGAAGCACTTACGCTATACGATTCAAGACTTTAAGAGCCAGTTTCCCGATGACGAAGCCTGCCTAGAGCACCTAAAAGAACAGCGCTTCGCCGGTGGGGTCACCTATTGCGAAAAGTGCCAACAGGACCGCAAGCACTACAAGATTACGGGGCGTCCCGTCTACTCTTGCGATCACTGCGGAACTCAGATTTCCCCGATGGCCGGGACGATCTTTGAGCACAGCAGCACGTCGCTGGTCCTCTGGTACTACGCCATGTACCTGATGGCTTCGACTCGTTGCGGCATATCGGCAAAGCAGATTCAGCGTGAAACCGGAGTGACCTACAAAACCGCTTGGCGGATGTTCCGCCAAATCCGCTCGTTGCTGTCCGAAACAGACATGCAACTGGAGGGATCGGCGGTGGAGATGGACGAAACGTACTACGGCGGGACGCGCAAGGGACAGCATGGGCGACCGATGCGCGGCGATAAAAAGAAATCTCCGGTGATCGGCATTGTCGAGCGCAGCACCGATAAGCGCGTCGGGAGAGTGAAGGCTCTCGCCACTCCCGACGTGACCGCAGAGCGCGTTCTCGGCATCGTGCATGAGCACATCCTGCCGAAGAGCACCGTGTTTACCGATGAATACAGAATCTATGATCGCCTCGGCGGACGCGTGAAAGAACACAAGCGCATCAATCACACTGCCAAGGTCTACGTGGTTGGCGACGTTCACACGAACACAATTGAAGGCTTTTGGTCGCTGGTGAAGCGTGGAATCGGTGGCGTGTATCATCAGGTCAGCCAGAAATATTTGCAAAGCTACTTGGATGAGTATTCGTTCAGGTACAACCGGAGGGACCAGGGCAACTTAATTTTCACTTCGCTTTTGAAGCGCGTCGCTGAACTGGCTGCGACGCGCGGCGCAGTAGATCGTGGAATGACGCCCGCGATACAGGAGCCATTTTAGCCGCGACCTCTGCGGACGGCTTCAAATCTCGACTCGAAACGGGTCGTTCGCTTCTACCTTGGCCGGATGAGCGTATGCCCGCCATAACTCCATCAGTTTAACACGATGGGGAAATGACGGGAGTGTGTCAGGGCTTGATGAATCCACCAAAAAGATCGACGACTGTTCCGACCTCGTTAAAGAGCTTCGCGAGTCCCGGAATAACAGGCTGGGAATCCCTCTTTCCAAATTGCCGGAACGATACGCTCGGGGTGACTTCGCCTTGATTTTTCAGTGCTCGGCTAGCCTCGATCAACTCGACTCCGTGAAGTTTTCCTTGCTTATACAGTTCAAACTTCTGGATCAGGTCGGGTCTATCGGGGGGCACTGTGACGAAGGCGGTGGAAATGACGATTGCCAGCTCCCGGTGCTTATCGAATCTATCCATGTTGTGGATGATGAGAAGCGGGTCATCGGCGACATCGGCCCCAGCACTGTACGGTTGCAAATCCTTGATAAGTTTTCTCACGTCTGGGCTTGTGATTCCCTTTATCTTTCGGTTGTAGTTTTTGATTTCGTTTTCCTCCAAGGGCTCCGCTTCAAACATAGGGAACTCAAGCCCGTTCGGTTTCTTCCTAGCGTCATCGCTGGAGAAATGCCAAACGATGTGGTCAAGGCTGGAACGCAAATGGTGAACGATTTCCCCGGCGAGAACGCTAAATCGCTTCGGAACGAGCTTGTTTCGATGGTAGTCAACCGCTTTCTGCCACATCTCACTATTTGGATGGGGGATAACTGGATACTCCCCACTACTGATGAAGGCGTCGATTTCGACTTTCAGGTTGACGATATTCTCATCGGCCCGTTTTAGCTTTTCAAAGATGCCATTGAACAGATGATCAGGAGATTCCATGGGGTGAGACATGCCACATGATAGTTTGAATGTACGTGATTTCAAGGGATAATTACCTTCCGGAATACTTTACATATAACTCCTTATTCTTGAATACTTTGCGTGAAAATCTTTTGGGGGGGGGTAGCATTACCCATTGTGGTAATACCTCATGGGTCAACAGAGGCTGGTGTTCCTTTAAAACGCCTTAAGACAAAAGATTGCCCAGAATCTCCTCGGCCCGATTCTCAGCCAGGTCTCCCGCAAGAGGAGTGGGATGCGCAGCCCATCGCAAAATTCGCCAGATGAAGGCTGGGATTCCGATAACCAGGACTGCAGCGCTTGTGCCCCACAGTATTCCTGCAACCCCTAAATACGGAGCCAATGCAAATTTCAACGCAAACGCGACCAATGTGACAACTGAGCAGACAGCAATCTGATAGCGAAGGATGGACAACCCGTTCAGCAGAAGATTCGGAATGCGAACTAGAGCCTGAGCAACCAGCCATGCCGCAATTGCCCATAGCAAACCAATGCCGATACCGAGGTCGGTGTGCAACCACAACCGCAACAGCCGTTCACCGTAGACCAGCAACAGAAATGATCCGACAACGGTAAGGCCAACCAGCAGGGCCGAGCCGCGGACCAGAGCCTTGCGAATCCATTTCCGATCACCTCTCTGAGCAGCCTCCGCGAACGCCGGCCAAAGCGGTTGCGACAAGACTACGAGACCGCCGATTGCCGTGACACAGATCCGCATAGCAATCGTCATCCGAGCCGAAGCCTCAGGACCAAGAAGCGAAAGCGCCAGGACGTTATCCAGCAGGAAGGAAAGACCCCCAGTCAAAGCCAGGATAAAGTACAGCACCCCATGACCAGCCACCTCTCTCATGGCAGCCCAGGAAACCGAAATCCCTTCCGGGCGAAGTTCCGGATGACGCCAGAAAAGATGAACCAGACTCCCGATATTAGCCAACACCAGACCCAAGTAAACGATAGCCACGAACACGCGTACGTCTCTGGTAAACAAGGTCGCTGCAATCAGGCCAGCAGTGGTCAAGAGCGTCTGCACCAGTTCCCAGAACCCCGAGACATAGCCTTTCTGAAGGGCCATCCACACATTGTTACCGGCATTAAGCGGAAGATTTACAGCCAGTCCGATAGCAGCGATAAAGTACGGCCCAGCACTGCCTTGCGCCCTCCCATTGAGCGAGGCCAAGAAGGCTGCCAATAACATCAAAACAGCCAATCCGCTCCCAAAGCTGAGCGCACCCGTTACGTGACGTCGCGCCTGCTCCTCGCTTTCAAGCGCACTTGAGCGCGCCACCAGCGTCACCAAGGCAGTGCCGGTTCCGATATCGACCAATCCACTCAGCCAAGCCAACGAAGCCGCCGCCCCCCAAACTCCGAACTTCGCTGGACCAAGCATCCGCAGCAAAAGAGGCATGAGCACCAATGTGCTGCCAACCTGCACTAGCCGCTGGAATATGCCGACGCCCGCCGAAACGACCACCCTGCGGTTGCGTTTATGATGCAGCGCTGCCTTGACTGCTCGGCCGATTCGAGTGGGAGCCGATATTTGATCGGTTACCTTTGTAGACATTCGAAGACTTCTAATCGAAATCGAAGTACAAAGTTGCAATTCCGTCGGGCTTGCACCTGCTGTTCTCTTACTGCTTCCAAACTACCTGGAAGATTCCGAAGCGCGTGGTATGAGGAAATCTCTTCATCACCTCGGCCTCCACCTCCGACCTCATCACCGCCCCGGGAAATACGGGCGAGTCATTGATGACCACCAGTTCAGATTGTCATACTGTACCACCTTCAGAATTTCCTCCCGTGGCACGTCCCCGCCGTCGTGCTTAACATTGTTTCGCCGCTTTGTGTTTCCCAAACAGCCCACTACCTATACACGTGGTTAGGTGACACGTGTTGCACGACGCGCTAGTATGAAATAGGTTCAATGAAATCGATGGATTCGACCGAGCAGCAGCCCGGCCAGCACTCGGCTGGAGCCTATATTTTTCACGTCCCGAAAAAACGCAGATTGATTCCCTGCCTGCTGCTTGCCCTCGCAACCCTTGCGCTCTACAACCCGGTTACGCGCGCTCCCTTTCTCAATTTCGACGACCAGGTTTACGTTACAGACAATCCCCAGGTTCGCGCCGGACTCACCTGGAACACCGTGGTTTGGACTTTTCGCACCCCTGAAGCTTTGGACTGGCACCCGATGACCTGGCTCTCGTACGCGC
>Ga0208820_1000729_pt1 | contig 21171 bp, 14 predicted proteins | sample June2015DPH_16_5_FD_184713 | JGI IMG/M metagenome (GOLD analysis project Ga0208820, IMG submission 184713) | Peatland microbial communities from SPRUCE experiment site at the Marcell Experimental Forest, Minnesota, USA - June2015DPH_16_40... | ecosystem: Environmental > Terrestrial > Soil >...
CCGAAGTATTGTTCTAGCCTTGGAGCGTTTCGATGTCTTCCGATGTGCCATACTGGCGGCCTCCCACGCCGCGGTCAGTATGGTCGTTCAGTTGGAGACTGACGGTCTCGAAGTGTCGAATCCCGTTGCTGGCCACTCACATGGTCGTACCTCTTTACAAGCCCGGTGGTTCATCCCCCTCGAAATGCGGGTCATATCCGCTAAAAAGGAGGCACTGCAGGCGCTCCGCATCTCGAAGAACGTCGCTTGGGACGCGCTTACGTTCCCCTTCGAGGCAATCGAGAAGTTCATTAACTGCACCCGCGACACTCCTATGAATCAGAGGATCCGACCTTGTCAACTCGGCGTAGCGCTTGGTGACCGCCCAAAAAGCCCGAAACTGTTGCACGGGATATTTCTGCTTGTCTGAGGAAAGGCCTTCCTGGAAATCGGCCCAGCATTGCATCGCCTCAGCAGCTAACCGATCCTTCTCTGGAGACGGCATGTTATCTGTTCTTCTTCCGGAGGCAGCCATTCGAACATCGTATAGTGTATCTTTCGACACCAGTCTGATGGGATGCCCGACCGGAATCTGAGGCCGCGCACTGCCGGTTGTGTTAGCGACCATGAGGAAGCGCGGAACCGCTGCCAAAAGCCGAGAGGGCGAGACCACAATCCCCCGACCAGTCCGGTCGAGCGGTTGAGCCGAAGAATCATCGACTCCAAGCCCGTTTCTAGCTCTCGTAGTTGATTTGTCGGGTCGATGAGTTTCGAAGGTAAAGAAAACCCCAGAGGGCGCCGAGGACTTAGAGGAAATTCAGCGGACCTCGGCGAGCTGGCTGCGCAATTTGTGGTTGGCGCGGAACAAGGTGTTCTTGATTGTGCCCTCAGTCGTATTCAGGAGGTCGGCCACCGTTCGCAGTTTGAGGCCATGGTAGTGCTTCAATTCGAAGACCATGCGCTCGCGGGGCGAGAGTCTTCCCAGCGCACGAAGGATGCATCGGCGCAATTCACGGCCAACCAGGCTGCGCTCGGGGCTGGCGCCTGGGTTGTGGTCAGGCATGCGATTAAGTACTTCTTCTTCGTCGTCGTCCGCAGAAACCATGGTGGTCACATCCCGGCCGCGTGAATTCTTCCTGCGCAGATGATCGAGACAGAGATTAGTTACGATGCGGTAGATCCAGGTATAGAAAGAGCACTCGAAGCGAAAGCGCGGCAAGTTTATGTACGCCCGAAGAAACGCTTCCTGATAAATGTCCTGACCATCCTCCTGCGAACCGGTGAGATGGATGGCGAGGCGCAGCACGGCGCGGTCGTACTGCTGGACCAGTTCTTCGAAGGCGGCGGTATTGCCCTGCTGGGCTTGGCGGATAAGCAAGGTGTCATCCACGGGGACTGGACGAGTCTCGCCAACCTTTGGCCCGGAGCCGACAAATCTAGCAGCATCGACATAAGCTGGTGCGATGCGAGTTTTGCCAGTGTCACACACGATCATCATCTCCGTCCGCACGAACCTTCGATCGTTCAGACTCTTCGATCACTCATCTGCCCGGCGTACCACGATCACAGCCATGTCGTCCTCGCGCGATTGGCTGCCAGCGAAGTCCTCGGCCGCACCCAGCACGGAAAAAAGCGTGCCGCCAGCACTGGAACCATGGGAAACCTGTGCCGCAGCTGCCAGGCGCTCTGTACCGAATTCAGCACCATTTTCGTTTCGGCACTCCGCAATACCGTCGGAATAGCCCAGCAATGTGTCGCCCGGCCGTAATGTGGTCTGCCCGTTGGCGAAACAGGCGCCAACCAGCACTCCCAGTACCGGCCCACCCTCTTGCAGGCTCTCCACATGCCCGTCGCTGCGAAAAACCAACCCAGGCGGGTGTCCCGCGCTGCAGTACGTAACCTCACCAGTCTGTAGGTTGAGCCGGCCTACAAGCACGGTGGTCAGCGGCATTTCCAAATGGGTGAGTAGCAGATTGCGATTGATGGCGGACAAAGCGGCCGCAGGATCGCCCAGCGCCTCCATCTGCAGCCGAACCATGCCGACCACATGAGTGAACCACATCCCGGCGGAGAGGTCCTTACCAGCGATATCGCCGATGGCGAATACCAGATCTGGGCCGAGTTCAAACACGCTAATGAAATCGCCGGACAGATGACGTACCGGGAAAATCTCGCTGGCGATCTCAAAGGGCTGACGGCGAAGAAGGCGCGGCCCGCAGAGTTTTCTTTGTGCCTGAGCGGCTTCGTACATCGTGTGTAGCAGGTCGTCGTGCTCACGACGCAGAGTCGCAAGCTGGTCCTCGAGCACACGGTTGCGGCGCTTAGTCCCCACAGAACCGGAGAGCATTCCTGCATGCCCGGAGGCTTCCGTCCAATGTGCCCAATTCTTGTCCTGGCGCCGGCCCCGAATTTGTAGAGTGTTCTCCAACTTTCATCTCCCGCAGATACCGTGATTCAACCGACGAATTTGTAACCCGTACCGTGTATGGTGAGGATGAAGCGAGGTTCGGCCGGCCTGGGCTCGATCTTCTGCCGCAAGCGAACAATGTGTGCATCCACGGTCCGCGTGGTCGGGAAGCGCCCGTAGCCCCAGACTTCCTCGAGCAGGCGATCGCGGCTCAGGGTCTCCCCAGGATGGCAGAGGAAGTACTTCAGCAGCTCGAACTCCTTCGAGGAGAAATCCATCGCCTTCCCCTGACGCGACACCTGGCAACTGCGCAGATTTACCTCGACATCACCAAACGCGTAGCGGTCCTGCTCTTTAGGATCGGTACGGGCACGGCGGAGGACGGCCTTTACGCGGGCCAGCAGCTCACGAATGGAGAACGGCTTGGTGACGTAATCATCCGCTCCCAACTCGAGCCCGACGACTTTGTCCACTTCCTGGCCACGCGCCGTGAGCATGATGATAGGGACGGAAGGCCGCTTGGACTTGAGCTGTTTGCAAACGTCCAGCCCGCTCATACGAGGCATCATGACATCGAGGATCACGAGGTCGGGCGCTTCGTTGAGCGCGCGTTCCAGGCCAGCAACGCCGTCCGGGGCGCTAATCACCTCGTATCCTTCGTACTCGAAGTTGTCGCGCAAACCGGCAACCATGTTGGGTTCGTCTTCGACAATCAGGATTTTGGCCATCTCATGATCTCCACGGCTTCTTTTCGCTTTGGCCTGTAACTCGATCGCTGAATTAATGGATGCCATTGCCAGTTTCTCCGTCGCCGATCAGGCTGCCAGGTTGCGTCCGTTCTCTCGGCCCGACCGGCAGGGCTATGGTGAACTTGCTGCCCGCGCCGGGGGCGCTGTCCACCAAGACCTCTCCGCCATGGGCCTGCACAATGTGGCGAACCAGGGAAAGGCCCAGTCCGCTTCCCTTGGTGTTGTGAACGAGGGGATCGCCCACACGATAAAACTTCTCGAAGATCTTGTGTTGCTCCTGATAAGGGATGCCGATCCCGTGGTCAATCACTTCCAGTTTTACGGATCCGTTTTCACGATACAGCTTGACTCCGATGTACTTCCGGTCCTGTGAATACTTGAGAGCATTGTTGACGAGGTTCAATAGCGAGCGGGCCACAGCCTCGCGATCCACGCGCAGGGGCGGCACTTCGTCGATCCGTTCTTCATAAGTGAAACCATGTTGCTCGATCTGGTAGCGATAGGAATCGAGCGTGTTGCGCACCAGCTCGCGCAGGTCGGTCTCGCGGAAGTCGTACTCCTTGCGGCCCGCTTCAATCCGGGAGAAATCCAGGATGTTGTTGATGAGCGCGCTAAGGCGCTCACTCTCTTTACGAATGATGCAGTAGTACTCCTGATATTTTTCCTGCGAATTGAGCCGGCCCATTTCCAGAGTTTCGGCGTAAAGCCGGATCAGAGAGAGTGGCGTCCGCAGCTCATGGGAGACGTTCGAAACAAAATCCGATTTCAGCCGGGCCAGCGCCATTTCTTTGCTTACGTTGCGATAAGTCAGCACAATTCCGCCGGCCAGTAACAGAGACAGCCCCCCCAGGGCGAGGAAGTTGGTGCGCGCAAAGTGCCGGCCGATGGCTTCCAGCGTGGTTCCACGCAGCTTGATGGCCAGCGTAAGACCGGGAAACACGGCTTCCATGTTGCGTTCCACCTCCGGCGCGCCGCCATCCCAACCGGCGGACGCTGCTAAGGGGTCCGGTTCACCCTTGGGGTGCACCATGATCGCGCATTGGTTCTTGTCACCCTGCCCCTCATTGAGGTTGCGGCTCATCACGGTTTCCAGCATCTCGGGAAAGAAATGGTCGTGCACATATTCGGCATCGAATGCGATTCCCCCGATAACCTTTTTCCCAGTGGCCTCGTCCGTCATGGCAAACATGGCGACGGGCTGATATAGGTGTTTCTCGCCTCGCGGCACCCAATTGGAGAAGACGTAGTACGGCGTTCCTTTCTTCTCCATCTTGATCATCTTCTCGGCGAGTTCCTTGAATTCCAAGCTGAACCAACCTTGGTCCATTTTGGAGAGATCATCGGCCTCCGTGTGGAAGGCCTGGTCATTCTTCAGGCGATAGGGCTGGGAACGAAACACCAAGCCCTGATCGGGGTCATAGGAGAACAGATGGGCGACATAGGGATGCGCGGCAAGAAGTCTGTCGAGCGTTTCCGGGCACATACTCCCCGGGGCTGGGAACCCGCTTCGAACATCGTCCAACTGTTCATATGCCTTCCGGTTGAATTCCTTTTCGGAAATGGCCAGCATCTGGCTGAAGTCGCGCTGTATGGCGGCCTCCACCGCCCGATCACGCTGGATGTGCATCAGGTGCCAGGCACTCAGGATCACGAGGGCGGCGGCGGGCAGGACTACGGCGAGTTCGAGGGTTAGTATCAGTCGGGTTCGCTCGTTCCAGCGCCGTTTCGGTTTCATGATGAACTCCTGATCCGGGCCGCTACCTGGATCAGCCCAGCAGGAAACATACTTGAACGGAACAGGACATGTGTCAATTGGGAGTAAAAATACGTAAAAAATTGTGAACTGGTTGATATTCGAGGTGAGGTGCCCGCCTCACGAGTGTTCGAGGTCGGGCCGAACGCTACCTTGCATGCAAGAAGGATTCGATCGGCCGTCAATGATCGCATTGGCATCGAGCCGAATTCTTGCGCTGGGCGTGCGGTTGTCGAAGGGTGGCTGACCACCCGCCCAGAACCTTCGTCTATCCTTCCGGTACTTGGGAACTGGCCGCTGCGAGCGAGTGAAGGACCGCATTCTTCGACTGCTCTAGGTCGGGTAGCCGAAGTATTGTTCTAGCCTTGGAACGTTTCGATGTCTCTTCCGATCTGCCGTACTGGCGGCCTCCCACGCCGCCGGCATATGGTCGGTCAGCTTGAGGCTGATGGCCTCGAAGCCCGTTTCTGGATAGTCTCCGGTTACCGACTATCCAGGAGCGATCGTTTCGACTACCCAGTTGAGATGCAGAGCCTCTAGCGGGAGGCGCAGGCGCGCTGGTCTGGTAAGGCGAATACCAGGAGCTAGTCGGACAAGAGTGAAGGACAATTTAGGCGCCAAATGAGAGCGTGGGAGTGCTTCCAGGAACCGGTCGTGGCCCCACCCACTATTACCCGGTTACGATTTATTGCTTTGACTGATGTCTGATGGTCTTCGACGAAAGGCAGCGCCAGAAACTCTCCTGCGCTGGGGCTACAGAGATATGGACGATTCCAGGGACGCGAATGCACATTTCCTATAATTGTCCCATGTACGTCAATGTCGGTAGGATGGAAGTCATCCGCCACGACCAATTGTTTTAATCCTCCTTCGCGAGTCCAGCTAAAGGCGCGACGTTTACCGGAGCTATCGTCTCCTTCGCCTATAACGAGACCTGAATCGTTAATGGCACAGGCGAAGAACGCTCTTCCCCCTTCTCCAACTATGTCGATAATGCCAAATTCTGGAGAAAGACGAAGCCACATACGACTGTCCCGCGCTGGCGCCAACCAAGCACGACACCGTCGCTATTGATCGCATATGCTCGACTCCAACCTTCGAACTGATTACCCAAGTTAATCATGCCCCCGGCCGGCGTCCACAGAAACGCGCGTTCCGCCTCGTGTTTTGGGTCTCCGGCACCGACAAAACTATTTCCAACAATCTGACAGTTGTTGTTGATCGATTGTGCGATGGAGTCGCGTCCGCCCAGAGTACCTAGATCCCGCATCCCCTCGCTTTTGTCCCAGAGAAACGCGTGCGTCGCCGACTGATCCGCGTGCGCGGAGCCAATCACTTGGCCAATGTCGTTAACGCCCAACGCGTAGCTAAATGGTCCGCCAAGAGTTCCCAAGTCCTGAATTTCTTGCCTCGGCGGCCAAACGAATGCATGCGGCAGCGCCTCGATCGGCTTTCGCAATTGTCCAACTATGCATCCTTCATTGTTGAGACCGCTTATCGACAGATGATAGTCATTTATCGCGCCAATCTGCTCAAGAGTCGCGACCTCCACGGTGTTGGACTCTTGGCGACCTTTGTTGACGCGGAACTCGCAGTCGATATGTTCCTGAATAGTTGCGCTGGTCGATTGGCTTGAGGTAAACGCGGTTTGAACGAGTTTGGCGTTAGGATTGGATTTGAGTATTGGAGCCAGCATTTTGGTAATGTCAAGGCCACCCATTACTGTTCGCGGAATCAAGGGCCCCGGAACGTCCCCGTGTACCTCGCCGCTACCTGCTCCGTGGATGTCAAGCGAGTACGCTAAACAAGCTGCGCTGATCCCGTTTCTTGCCGCCGGTGACTGCGCTGCCAACCGGTTAACGTTTCCCAACTCGTACCGAATTACATTCGCGGCGGTGGCATTTTGCGCGAGACGTTTAAGTTTCCGCTTTGCCGCCTCCGATACGGCATTTCGAATCCCAGTAACGAAGACGTGAATGCCGGTCGTTGAGCGGCGGACATCCACCTTCAATTCGTTGGGTATGGGTGTCATGCTCCCAGTCAGAGTCTGATAATTCGAGACGACCGCGTAAACGGGAGTACCCGCTTCATACCCGGCTAGCACGAAACTGTGGAACTTTACTTTTCCAAAGCTCTGGTTGATGCTCGCTATCCAAGCGCTTCCTTGCTCACGAATCTTCTCAACCGCGTCTTGAAATGTCGCGCCAAATTTCGGAAGCTCAGCAAGCCACTCGGACGCATATTCGTCAGTTCGTTTCCCTTTCCACAACCCCATCCCACAGTACGTCAGAAATCCTGACCATTTGTCATACTGCAGGGATACGATCTTCGAGGAGTTTGGCTGCAACTCTATCCACTTTCCGTCGGCATCTTTCTCGGTCTTCGAAATCTGGAAGTCTGCAGACTGGTGGATACCAGCCGGGCTGATGATGGTAATGTTCAGCGTCATTTGAACTCCGAGGTGGACTAGCAGTTATCAGAGGTGGAAGCCTCCACGCTCGACGAGTTTATTGTAAGCGGCAAAGTGAAATCTCCGGCGCCCCAGAAGCCTGGCTTCGACGTGAAAGTTGGCGACAGAACAAATGAGGGGATTCCGGGCGGATTACGGACCAACCGGAAGTTACGTTTTCACGCGGACTCGGACGACGTTGTCCCGAAGTCCTCATCTGGGAAGTCTGCCTCTGACAGTCGACTGGAGAGACTCCGCTCAAGGCGACCAGAAGCGGCCTATAGCCGCGGTCCACAACCTCGATCACGATTACCACCTCGAAGTGATCATTGATGATGACCTTTGCGCCCTGACCGAGTTGTCCGCTTTCTGTCCGTGAACTGTCGCCCACCGTAGCCAAAGTGAGGCAAGGACGCGGCGGCACGTTTCAAATGTTTGGTTGGACTTAGTTGGGTGGAGTTGTTCGGAGTTGGGCGGGAATTCCCCCTGTTAACCGGAGGGTTGTAGGTTCGAGTCCTACCTGAGGAGCCATTCTTTTCAGCGGCTTACTGTACAACAACATTTTCAGCCTCCTGCGACTTTGGGGACTTTTTGAGGGACCCCACTGAAATCTTCATTCCTCCCAGCACATCGGCAGCATCACGGAGGGCTTGGCTTCCAATGTGGCCGTATCGCTTCGCCATGCGGATCGCGGTTGCGGCGGACCATCCACGATTGCGCAGACCATCGTGGACTCTTTGCAGTCCGACAGCGCTCGCGCGGAGGCAGAACGCCAGAAGCGTATCGTAGCGACTCAACAGCGGATTGCTGCGCTGTGTGGCCGTATGGATCAGATGTATGAGGACAAGCTCGACGGCAAAATTGACGATGAATTTTGGACTCGCAAGATGAATGAATTCAAATCTTGTTTTTTTGCCCTTTCGAAGATCACGTCGAACGGCTTTCTGTAAGCGGGCCAAAGACTTACGCCGTCCGTTTCGCAGTTCAAAAGCACCGATTTCAGCAATTGGCCGCGTTCCGCCTGATTCCGCGTAACGTATAGAAAATGCGCCCGGTTGGCGAGTTCGAAAATCCTTTTGACTGTCATCACATTTTCCGCTGTGACCTGCATCTTAACTCGACAGCTCTGATTCCAGCCTGCGCTCTTGCTCCCGCCCGAGGCGCGGCAGCTATTAGCCATAATATGCTTCCGGGCGCAACCTTCACTGCGCTGCACCTTTGCCGTCCATGCTAACCAGGAAGTCCACCATCAGCCGATTCACCTCAGTCGGCGCTTCCTGCTCGGTCCAGTGCCCAACGCCCGGCAGCAGGACCTTGTTCCAAACATTCGAAACGCTCTTCTCGAGGTTGTCAACGTAGGGCCTTGCAAACTCGACCACGGGGTCGTCTGTTCCTCAGACATACAACGTCGGCTGCAGCAGCTTGCGCCCGATCAGAAACGGCGTCTCTTGCCAGAAAATGTCCTGCCCGCGATACCAATTCAATCCGCCTCGAAACCCGGTCCGCGAGTATTCGTTGGCGTAGTAATCCAGATCTTCCGGCTTCAGCCACGCCGGGAGCTGTTTCGGATCCACGCAGCCGTCCAGCGCCTTCTCGTTTACGCCGAACATGTAGCGCCATTTGTGCTCCTTCGGAATTGAGCCAGAAAGCGAGTACAGGAACATACGCAACGTGCGCTTCGGATCGGCGTCGAACTCCTTCTCGGCGATTCCGGGCGTCTGGAAATATGTCTGGTAGAACTGCTGTCCTTCGGGTGCGCGCCTGCGCATTGCTTCTGTGGGCTTGACCGCGCCTTCAGTGGGCGCCCCGTACGGAACGCTCAACAGGATCACCGCGCGGAACATGTCGGGCCTCAAGATTGCGGCATTGTGAGCAACCATCGCACCCAAGTCGTGGCCGGCGATCACCGCCTGCTCGTAGCCGAGCGTACGCACCAGCCCAACCACATCGCCGACAAACTGAAATTGCGTGTAATCCTGGAGGTTCTGGGGAACGTTGGTTTGACCGTAGCCGCGCATATCCGGTGCCACCACGTGGTAACCGGCAGCGGCCAAGGCGGGCAAGACGTGGCGCCAGCTATACCAGAGTTCCGGCCAACCGTGCGCCAGCACTATTAACGGGCCCTCTCCTTGCTCGGCAATGTGCATCTTGATTCCGTTCACCTGGATGGATCGGTGCTTGATGCTTGTGATCTGGGCTGCGTTCGCTGACATTGCAGCCAATGTAGCATAGACGCCACTCATCCGTTAGTTTGTTGGCCCGCTTCAGTCGATAAAGGACCGACCAATGCGTCACCACAAACGCCCGGTCGCCGTTCAGTTGAATGATCGGATCGGCGGTTCAAATCCACCCCCCGCAACCAATGAACGCCACTGCCGACATGCAGTGGCGTTCGCCTGTTTACCGAAGCGTCAGTTCCCTAGACGCCGTCCTCAAGATCGCCCACAAGGCCGTTTATCTGGACCAATCCGACTGGATCTACGCCGCCAAACCAAAACGCAGTTTGGGCGCGAGGCGGAGCGGCTGGAGCAAGCGACGAAGCTAGCGCAAGAAACCCTAAGCTTAGAAAAATGTGGTCGCCACGGGCCAAAGCTCGGTTCGAACATCAGGAACCTTGGACGTGCCTCTGTTGCACGTTGAGCCAAAGACACAGCAAGGGTCAGCGCGTTCCCTTCTCCAGCAGATACATGTAAGAACGATAGAGTTGGCCCGTGGCTCGGGTCATCCCGATTTCGCAGGTTCGGCTGCTGGAGTAACACGCGTCGGGGTGCTTTGCCCTGACCTCGGCGGCTTCCGGCTGGGTGGCGGATTGTGTCAGTTCGGGGAACAGAAAACCTCGATCGCCCGCGAAGGCACAGCAACCGGCATCCGCCGGAATCAATACCTCCTGGCTGCACGCTTTCGCAATGCCTTCCAGCTTCGCCGTGATCCCCATCTTCGTGACCGAGCACACCGGGTGCAGCGCGACGCAGTTGACTTTCGCTTTCACCGTCAATTTGGGCAACAGTTCATCGTGTACGAACTCGATGGCATCCAGTACCCTCAATTGATCGAAGTGCCCCTGGTTTTCAGGAGTCAGATAATCTCGCGCCGTCTTAAGGGTATAGGTACAAGGACTGGTATCGATCACGACCGGCAGTTTTCCCTGCTCAGACCATCGCCAGAGCCGTTCGACTGCTGCATTCGCCGCGATCGCGTAAGCGCGAGTGAATCCCTTGGAAGAAAACGGCATACCGCAGCAGGTTCCGGCAACGTCGGATGGAATGTACACGGGCACTCCCGCGCGCCGTGCCAACTCCACGGTTACTTCCATAAGAGACTGGCCCTTTTCTTTGGGCTCGGCGGGCAACCGGCCCATGATGCGCGAGATACACGCTGGGAAGTAAACCGCCTGAGCCCCTTCCTTCTTAGTGGTCGGAACCTTTCCGGCGGCGAAGGGAGTATCCGGCATCCATTCGCCAAGGTTCCCTCCGGCAAAGCGTTTCATCAAACGAGTAAGCGCGCGCATGCCGCTGACGCCGATCACTCCTTCCGCCGCGTGCCCAAGGCGTAGCGCCCAGCGTAACCCGCTTTCCGTGAAACTGAAATTGCTGGCAACGCGGACTGCCCAGTCATGGGCTCCGGCGGAAGCGCGAAGACTGCGGAAACGCTTCACCAGTTTCCCGGTATCAATATTCACCGGGCATGCCGTGGCGCAAAGGCCATCCGTGGCGCAGGTATCCAGCGCCATGTAGGGGAATTCACGATCCAATGCGTTCCAGAGCTCCGAGCCGTTACCAGCCTCTTGCTGTCTCGCCATCTCGCGACGCACGACAATGCGTTGACGGGGCGTTAGAGTCAGTTCCCGGCTGGGACACTTGGGTTCGCAGTAGCCGCACTCAATGCACTTGTCGATCTCCGCCTCGACCGACGGAAAGCGCTTGAGATCGGCGAGGTGCGCCTTTCGATCAGCGTTGATGATTACTCCCGGATTGAGCAGATTGTCTGGATCGGCCAGCTTTTTCAGTTGGCGCATGATCTCGTAGGCGTCGCTCCCCCATTCCGTCTCCACAAACGGAGCCATGTTGCGCCCCGTACCATGTTCTGCCTTCAGCGCGCCATCGTAGCGATCTACCACGACTTCGACCAGGTCGTTAATAAAGCGGGAGTACTGATCGATCGCCGCTTGATCGTTGAAGCTCTGGGTAATAACAAAATGCAGGTTGCCGTCTTTGGCGTGGCCGAAAATTATGGCATTGGAATAGTCGTGCTTGCGAAACAACCGGTTGAGATCGTGCGCCGCATCGGCCAAGCTCTCCACCGGAAACGCAACGTCTTCGATAATCACAGTTGTGCCGCTCTGACGCACCGAGCCGACGGACGGAAACATTCCGGAACGAATCTTCCAAAGCAATGCCTGCTCCGCCGCGGCGTGCGTAAAGCGCGCGGGCTCGAACAGCTTGAGTCCGGCGACCGCATCCTTGGCCAGCGCTTCCAACTCGGAACGATTGTTTTCCTCAGCGGATTGGAATTCGACGAGCAGTCCCGCAGCTCCGTCGGGAAGCGTTTTGATCGAGGCCGGTATCCCTGCTTGATCCTCGACCGAGCGCAGAGCAGCCCGGTCCATGATCTCCAGCGCTTTGGCGCCAGCCGTGCGTAAGGGGACAATGGAATCGGCAGCCGCGTACAAATCGGAGTACAACAAAAGTCCGGTGTACTTTACCGGCAAGTCGGGGACAGTGTTCAATACGGCTTCTGCGATAAAGGCCAAGGTTCCCTCGGCTCCGATCAGCACGTGCTGGAAAATGTTGACGGCGGTATCGAAATCGAGGAAGGCATTCAGCGAATAGCCGGTTGTGTTCTTTCGCTTGTACTTGTTGCGCACTCGTTCGCGCAGATCGGCATTTTGTTCCAGCTTTTGCTTCAAATCCAGAACGCCGCGTGCCAGCTCCGGTTCGCGCGCGTGAAATTCCGCGTCCGCATCAGGCTGCGACGTGTCAATGACTGTGCCCGAAGGCAGCATGAACTTCATGGACTTGAGGGTGTGATAGGCGTTTTGCTCGACGCCGCAGCACATACCGCTGGAGTTATTGGAGAGAATACCGCCCATGGTGCAGGTTGCGATTGACGCCGGATCCGGCCCAATTTTTGCACGATAAGGCACCAGCGCCAGGTTGGCACGCGCCCCGATCACTCCCGGCTGCACCCGAATTTGCTTGCCCCCATCTTCGACCTTGACCGCTCGCCAGTTCCGGGCGATGTCCACCAGCAGGCCGTCGGAGATCGACTGTCCCGACAAGCTCGTACCGGCGGCGCGAAACGTCATGGATATGCGCTGTCGCTGACTGAATGCAAACAATGCTCGTATCTCTTCCAGCCCTTGGGTCTGCACCACTGCTTTCGGAATCAGACGATAGAAACTGGCATCGGAAGCGTACGCGATGAGGTCAATCGGACGGATGAGGATGCGCCGGCTGTCGATTGAGGCAGCAAGTCCAGCCTTGATCTCCTCCGAAGAAATCTGCACCGAAGCTACTTCGGCCGCCGCCATCCTTGCTCCTCCGAATAGAAAAACGATCGAAATGGAAACGATCCTAATAAGAACGATCAGACAAAGAACAGCCAAAGCCCGCTCCCGGCACCCGCCGGGCGGCCGGCTGACCTGCGGTTTATTCCAGTTCGTCCGCCAGTCGCTGTACCGTGTGTTCGACCTTGATGGTTGAGGTCTGCTTGTCCAGGCCGCCGCGGATCTGCATGACACAACCGGGACAATCCATGACCACGAGTGGCGCACCAGTGTTCTTGATGTTAGTCAACTTGCGTTCGAGGATGGGCGCCGAAATTTCCGGCAGCTTCAGGGAATACGATCCGCCCATGCCGCAGCACATATCCGCCTCGTACATTTCCGCTACCTCGTAGCCCGCCTGGGTGAGCAGTTCCCGCGGCTGCTGGCTGACATGCAGCGTGCGCTTCAAATGGCATGAGTCGTGATAAGTGATCTTTCCCAACTGCTGCCCTTCTTTGAACTTCAAGCGGCCTTCATCCACCAACTTCTTGACTAAGCTGGAGAAGTCGATAACTTTATTGGCTAGTTCGCGCGCTCGCGGCAGCGAACCAGTTTGTCCGAGGCTTTCGAATGTACTTATGAACTCCTGTTTCAACGCTACCGTGCAAGTGGGGCATGCCGACACGACATAAGTGACATGGTGAGCCAGCAACGCGTTGATGTTGTCGTTCGCATTCTGCGCCGCGACTTCATAGGCTCCGCTATAGCGCGCGGGCGCGCCGCAACAAGTCTGGCCTTCGGGAAACACGACCTCGATGCCCGCTTTGTTCAGTATCTTCACCAGCGATTCGCCCATCTCGGGATAAGCGAAGTCGATCAGGCAGCCGGCGTAGAACGCAATCTTCTCTTTGCCCGCAGGTTGCTTGATCTTCTTGAATGTGTCGCGGAACGGCGCTTCGGCAATGGCGGGAAGGCTGCGGAATTCCGTCATCTCCGAGAGGAAAAAGGGCAGGTGCCGAATGAAGCCGTCTTTCTGGACCGGTTTCTGCATCAGCGACGCCGCGCGCAGCATGGAGTGAAAGAGCCTGCGGTTGTTGACCACCGAGAAGATCGCTTTTTGCACCAGGGGTTGTCCGTTTTCGACTGCCAGGCGGCGCCGCAGTTCGAGAATCAATCCCGGTATATCGATCTTGCCAGGACACACTTCCGTGCAGTTGCCGCATTGGATGCACAGGCTCTGGATGTCGTCCGACGACTTGAGCGCGTCGAACCACGCGGTGAGAATGGTGCCGATGCCGCCGGTATACACCTTGCCGAACACGTGCCCGCCCACGAGGCGGAACACCGGACAGACGTTCAGGCACGAGGCACAGCGGATGCACTGCATAGCCTGCTTGAACTTCGGATCCTGCGACATCTCGGTACGCCGGTTGTCCATCAGGATGATGTGCAGTTGCTTGGACGTTCCGTCGGTGTTGGGCACGGGGCCGCTGATCATGGAGACGTAGCTGGTCAGCAACTGCGCCGTAGCGCTCTTGGGCAGGGCGGTCAGAACCGGCACCACGTCTTCGAATTTCTCCATCAGCTTCTCGAGGCCGACGATGGCTACGTGGATTTTCGGCAGGGTCGTCACCAGCCGGGCGTTACCTTCATTCGTAACGATGACGAGCGTTCCGGTTTCCGCCACTGCGATATTCGCGCCGGTAATCCCCATTTCGGCGCTGAGAAACTTGGTGCGCAGCTTAGCTCGCGCAAACTTCACTAACTTCGGGATGTCCGGCTTCTGGCCTTCTTCAACCTGCTCGTTGAAAACCGTGGCGACTTCCTCTTTGGTCATGTGGATTGCGGGCATGACCATGTGCGACGGCGTCTGTCCTGCAAGTTGAACAATCCATTCTCCCAGGTCGGTTTCGCCCACCTCGATGCCGGCTAACTCAAGATGCTTATTGAGATGAATCTCTTCCGAGGCCATGGACTTCGATTTCACGATGCTCTTGACACCGTTCTCTTGGGCGAGCTTCAGGATGTACTCGCGCACCTTGGCGGGATCGTTGGTCCGAAACACCTTCGTCCCGCGTGCTTCGGCGTTCTTCGTGAAGAGGTCGGCAAGTTCGTCGAGATGCGAAGCCGCGTAGGATTTTCGTTCGGCAATCTGGGTTCGCAGCGCCTCAAAGTCATAACCCTCATAAGCCTTCTGGCGGCTGATCCGGTAGGCCTCGGAAAATCGCCCGAGGGCTCCGGTGAGGTTGGGATTGTGCAGCGCCTTATTGATGGACTCGCGAAATTTCGTTTCCATTAGTTCACGCTTCCCGGCTCGAAGCAGACGTCGTAGAACACAATGATGAGCTTTTCCGGGCCGTGCACTCCAATGGTGAGCACGCGCTCGATGTCCGCCGTGCGGCTGGCCCCGGTAATGAAGGAAATGTAATTCGTCTGCTCCGGTCGTATCTTCGCCAGGACTGAGGGCAAGTCGGGTAAAAGGCGATCGCTCCGAATCAGCGCGATATGAATCAGGGGAAGCGTGGAAACAAGCCTCTGGTCGACGCATGCGGCGTCCTGCACTAGCGTTCCAGTGTTCGCGATTGCCCAGTCGAGTTGGCTGATTCCCACTTTCGCAACGGCAGAGACTTCGCGATTCACGTCGAAAATCAAGCCGGGCAGTGTGGTGGAAAGTTGCTTTTGGTCGACTCCATCGAGGAAAGGACAGTGCGCCCACACCGCGTACGCCTGCGGAGCATCGCTTACTCCTGCGTCGTGCAAATAGTGAAGTATGAAGTCCAGAGCTGCGCTCTTGTGGGGGAAGTGGTGGACTTCCGCGCTTACAGCCTCGGCGCGGAGTTTGAAGGTGTCAAAGACGGCATCCATACGTCATGCCTTTCGCGAGTCGCACTTTTCACCGCACTTCTTATTGCACTTCTTATCGCACCCTTACCGCGCCACCAAACGCGTAAACGGAAATACGTAGGCCTGGAGCGTCACCATGATTCCCACCAAAGCCGCCAGCGCCAGGCTGTGGAAGAACACGTAACGCAGTATGTCGCCCTCGTGTCCGTACCATTCCGTCGCCGTACTGGCGACGACGATGCTTTGCGCATCGATCATTTTGCCCATGACCCCACCCGAACTGTTGGCGGCGCTCATCAGGATGGGAGAGAGCCCGATCTGCTGCGCCGAGATCTTCTGCAGGCTGCCGAACAGCACGTTGGACGAGGTGTCCGAACCGGTCAGGGCCACGCCCAGCCACCCGAGCAGGGTCCCGAAGAACGGATACAGCACCCCGGTTCGCGCGAAGGCCAGGCCCATGGTGGCGTCCACACCGGAGTAGCGGGTCAGGATGCCGATCGAGAGCATGGCGGCGATCGTCACGAGCGAGAACCGGATGTGCCATATGGTCTGAAACCACATGGCAACGATCTTGGGGAGCGAGAGACCCATGATGAAGCCGGAGATGATCGCCGCGAACAGGATCCCCGACCCGGTGGCAGAAAGCCAGTTGAAGCCGAACACTGCGCCCTCGGGCGCAGGTTTCGCCACGACCGGGGGCATGCGTTGGGACAGCCGGTTAAGACCGGTCACGGGAAACTGCGGGTTGGTGATCTTGCTCGGCGGCGTCGACCAGGTGCTCATGGATGGGAACACCTTTTCCGGAGTATTCATGATCTTCTTGCCGGTGTACGTGCCCCAGCAGAAAACGAATACGCTGAGTACCAGCCAGGGCAGCCATGCGCGAGCGACCTCGGCGCGGCTGTAACCGTGGTGACCGCGAGCGGCGCGCTCCTTACTTTCCTCGTGTCCCTCGTGTCCCCAAATCGTTTTCGGATGCCATATCTTCAGGAACAGGATAAGGCAGAACATCGAGATCACGGCCGCAATGATGTCCGTCAGCCACGGCCCGTGGAAGTTGGAAACCAGGTATTGCGGGATGGCGAAGGTAACACCGGCCACCGCAACCGCCGGCCAGATTTCCTTCATCCCTTTGAAGCCTGCGTACGCCCACACCAGCCAGAAGGGCACCAGCACGGAGAAGAATGGCAGGATGCGGCCGACCTGCGCGCCCAGAACAACCTCGCTATAACCGGTAACCGCGGCGAGGGCAATGATGGGCGTGCCGAGCGCGCCATAGGCCACCGGTGCGGTGTTGGCGATCAGCGACAAGCCGGAGGCCTGCAGCGGCTTGAAGCCCAGGCCGATCAGAAGCGCTGCGGTCACCGCGACCGGCGTTCCGAACCCGGATGCGCCCTCAAAGAACGCGCCGAAGGAAAAGGCGATCAGCAGCAGTTGCAGGCGCGTGTCCTGGGTGATGCCCGTCATGCTTTCCTGCAAGACCTTGAAGCGGCCGGTGTGCAGCGTCATCCGGTAGAGGAAGATGACGTTCAAGATGATCCAACCGATGGGAAACAGCCCGTATCCAGCGCCATACACGGCCGTGACAGCCGCCAAACGCGCCGGCATGTGGAAGACGAATACGGCCGTCACCAGGCCCGTGGCCAGTCCCAGCAACGCGGCAAAGTGGGCTTTTATGTGCAGCAGCGCCAGCGTCCCGAGCAGTACCACGATGGGCAGCGCTGCGATCAACGTCGAAAGCCACCAACTCCCGGTGGGATCGTAGTTTTGCGCCCAAGGCTTGGCCAGAGGCGGAATCCTCAAAATCAGTACGGCGGCAATAACCGCCGCTATGAGTGCCACTATCCACGCCACCGGGTTGGCCGATGCGGGAGCAGTCTTGGGTGCCGGGGCAGTTGTAGAGGTCAAGGGTTCCTCCTAGAACCTGCAAGTATCTTGGGGAGGCATTGTGTCCCTGTACGCCCGACATGCTAGCCGTGCGTACGAGTTGGTTTACGAGACGCCAATATTTATGCCACAGAAACGATCATGTGTCAAGCATATTATCAGCTTGTCTGATAGCTTCTGGCTCCGACTTATCTGCTATTCTGACCACATCAAAACGCCCTGGCTCGCGGCAAGCACAAGAGGGTCTCGGGCTGTTTCGAACCAGCCCTTGCCCATCGCTAAGGAGTCGGACCTGTGAAGAGCGCCACTATGTCAACTTTGAAACCAGTCTCCCGGACCACGCTCAGCGAGCAGGTTGCCATGCAGCTTGCCTCCGAGATCTCGGCCAAACGCTGGAAGCCCGGCGAGAAACTGCCTTCTGAAGTGGAACTCTGCAAAATCTTCAATGTTGGCAGGTCCACGTTACGGGAAGCAATGAAGTCCCTGGCCTTCATTGGGATGATTCGAGTGCGCGCGGGTGGCGGCAGCTACGTCGCTGAACAACGGTCCAATTACATGGACGGACCACTGCTGCCGAAAGGTATGCTGAATACCGAGAAGGACCTGAACGATTTTTCTGAAGCTCGCCTGCTGCTGGAAACGGAGGTGGCAGGCCTTTGCGCTCAGAGGGCTACGGAACAGGATTTCCTTGTCTTGGAACAAATCGTACGTGCGATGAAGACAGCAATCGATGAAGGTGGCGAGGGATTCAAGGATCTCGATTTGAGCTTCCACCTCGCCATTGCGTCCGCCAGCAAGAACGACATTTTGGCCGAACTTTTGAAGCACATTAGAGGAGAGCTGCACGAGATGATCACGAAAAGCGTGCTCTTGCCAGTCGGCATGAAACTCGCCTATAGGCACCACCGTGCGATATTAGAGGTTTTGAAGCAGCGCAATCCAGGCAAAGCGCGCAAAGCGATGCGCACCCACTTGAGAGCTTTCCAACGCGGCTACAAAGTCCTCTTTCAGATTCCGCAGTGAACCTCCGGGCTGGCACCCTGGCCTGAGAGTCTTAGCAGCAATCCAACTTCACTTCGCCGGTAGCGGTGAGCGGAGAGCCGGGTCATTCAAAGTTGCGATACCAATCGCCGGTTTTCCGTAGCTCGATGGCGGTCCACTGCCACTCGCTGGCACAGCGGCAACCTCTGTTTCAGTTTGCTCGCGTTCGCGGGATTCGCCGCTCTGTTGCATTAGCTTGGTGACCACGCCGGTCCATCCGGTTTGATGGCTGGCGCCGACTCCGAAACCGGAGTCGCCGTGGAAGTATTCGTGAAAGAGAAGCAAGTCGCGCCAATGAGGGTCAGTCTGGAACTTTTCCAGGTTGCCGAATAGCGGCCGGCGGCCGTTTTTGTCACGAAGAAAGATGTTTGTCATCCGGCGCGAGAGCTCTCCCGCCACGTCCCACAACGTCTTCATGTCTCCCGATCCAGTCGGGAACTCGACTTTGAAATCGTTACCTAGATAGTGGTGGAATTTCTGCAAGGACTCGACCAGGAGAAAATTCACCGGAAACCAGATCGGGCCACGCCAGTTCGAATTGCCTCCGAATAGTCCGGTCGACGATTCGCCCGGCGCATAATTCACTCGGTGCTCGGTTCCGTTGACGTGGAGTGCGTAAGGGTTTTCTCGATGGAACTGAGACAGCGCGCGGATCCCGTACGGCGATAGAAACTCACGCTCGTCCAACATGTACTTGAGAATGGAGCGTAGCTGATCCTGACCTGCGATGGACAACAATCGGCGTTCGCCCATTCCCTCGCTGCGCATGCAGGCGAAATTTTCCGTGAGATCGGGGCGGTTATCGATAAACCATTCCAGTCGCCGCTTGAAGTCGGGCAGCCGATCGAGCACTTCCGGCTCCAAAGTCTCCACCGCAAACAGCGGGATCAATCCCACCATGGAGCGGATCTTCATTGGAAATTGTGAGTCGTCAGGCAGCTTCAACACGTCGTAGAAAAAACCGTCTTCTTCGTTCCAAAGTCCCATGCGGTTGTGGCCACGATGGCTCATGGCATGCGCAATGTAGACAAAATGCTCCCAGAATTTGCTGGCCAGGTCTTCATAGCAGGGTTCTTCTTTGGCCAGTTCCAGTGCGATAGCCAGGAGATTGAGGGTGTACATGGCCATCCAACTGGTTCCGTCGGACTGCTCGAGGCACCCGCCGGTAGGCGGGGCGGCGCTGCGATCGAACACTCCGATGTTGTCCAGCCCTAGAAATCCGCCCTGGAAGATATTCATGCCCTCGGCATCCTTGCGGTTTACCCACCAGGTGAAGTTCAACATCAACTTATGGAAGATGCGTTTCAGAAACTCACGGTCCCCTCTGCCTGTGCGCTTCTTGTCGATCTTGTATACGCGCCACGCGGCCCAGGCATGCACGGGCGGATTAACGTCGCCAAAAGCCCACTCGTAAGCGGGTATCTGCCCGTTAGGGTGCATGTACCACTCGCGGAGCATCAGCGTGAGCTGCCCTTTTGCGAAGTCGGGATCGACGAGGGCGAGCGGAATGCAGTGGAAGGCCAAGTCCCAAGCTGCGTACCACGGGTACTCCCACTTGTCTGGCATGGAAATCACGTCAGCGTTGTACAAGTGAGTCCATTGATGATTGCGTCCCTTCCTTCGCTCCTGGGGTGGGCGTGGGTTGTCCGGGTCGCCCCGCAGCCAATCCTTGACGACGTAGTGATAGAACTGCTTGGACCAGAGCATTCCCGCAAAGCCCTGGCGCATGACGTTCTGGGCGTCTGCGGAGAGATCCTGAGGAATGACCGTTGCGTAAAATTCATCGGCCTCACGTCGCCGGAGCGCGAACGTCTTGTCGGAGGTGCCAAACGCGTTCTTTCCTTTGAAGTCCGAATCGGCAAGTCGCATCCTTATTACAACCGTCTCTCCCGAATCGAGTGACAGTTTGTAATGGGCGGCTGCTTTCGAGCCGACATGCTCGGGATTGACCGCTTCCTTGACACCGTGCACGACATTGTCGTTGATGCCATCTTTAACGAACGGAGCGCGATTCTCGATTCCGAATAGCCTTCGAGCATTCGTCTCGTTCTCGGTAAAGAGAAGCTCTGGAGAGCCTTCACAATGGAGCCAGCGGGTATTGGACTGAGTTTGGTTCACTGGAGAAAGGTTCAGTTCGATGACGGGATTGGGGGCGGGCCACGCTTCATGCAGTTTCGGGCATCGGGCACGGTTTCCCCAGGACCACGTGTTGCGGAACCAAATTGTTGGCAGAACTCGAAGATTAGCGGCTTCCGGGCCACGGTTTGTGACCGTGATCTTGATCAGAATGTCTTCGACATCGGCCTTGGCATATTCCACGAATACGTCGAAGTAGCGATCGTCGTCGAATACACCCGTATCGAGTAACTCAAACTCCGGTTGGCGCTTGTCGCGCCGACGGTTTTCCTCTACCAGTCTCGCGTAAGGAAACTCCGCTTGGGGGGTATTTGTAGAGATACTTCATGTAGGAGTGCGAAGGCGTGCTGTCAAGATAGAAGTAGTATTCCTTCACGTCCTCGCCGTGATTGCCTTCGTTTCCAGTTAGACCGAAAATCCGTTCTTTTAGAATCGGATCAC